>PJUL01000422.1_pt1 | contig 31367 bp, 36 predicted proteins | sample 1512221 | NCBI WGS metagenome assembly PJUL01 (sample SAMN08177667, study PRJNA422409) | Feces metagenome, whole genome shotgun sequencing project.
CATCTTGGCGAGCAGTGCGAACGCGCCGGAGAAGAGCGTGCCGATGATCAGCGTGCGCAGGCCTGCGGCATTCTCCTTGTCGCCCGCGCCCGAACCCGAGCCGACCTTGAGCACTTCGGCGGCGGCGACGCCTTCCGGATAGGGCAGGTCGGTACCGGTGACGAGCGCGCGGCGCAGCGGCACCGAGAACATCACACCGAGCACGCCGCCGGTGATGCACACCGCGACGGTCGTCCAATAGGGGAAACCCGACCACCAGCCGACCATGATCAGGCCCGGCAGCACGAACACGATGGCGGCGAGGGTGCCCGCGGCGGACGCGATCGTCTGGACGATGTTGTTCTCGAGGATCGTACCGCTCTTGAACGCCTTGAGGATTGCCATCGAGACGACGGCGGCCGGGATCGACGTGGCGAAGGTGAGGCCGACCTTGAGGCCGGCATAGACGTTTGCCGCAGTGAACAGGATGGTGATCAGCGCGCCGAGCAGGATGCCGCGAAGCGTGAGTTCGGCCATCGGACCGGAGGATTTGGTGGCCATCAGGTCAGATCTCCGCGCGGAAAGTCACTAAAGTCACGACATCTACGCGCGGGCGCGCACCCGCGCGCGAAAGGCCGGCCGCAGCGGCGAGCTTGGCAAGGAATGCATTGGTCATCGACGGAGCGTGGCATCTGTGCGGCGTGTAGGACAGCATTTTTTGTCCTCAATCCGCTCTCGGCGGTCGGTGAGGGATTGAAAGGCATAACCGCAGGGTTATTGATTGGCGCATGGAGTCGATGCTTTCCCCCGCCGATGCGCTGTTCCGCGCGCTGGGCGATCCCACACGCCGGGCGCTGTTCGAGCGGCTGGCGCGCGGCGAGCTGACGGTGCGGGCGCTGACCGATGGCTCGGGGATTTCGCAGCCGGCGGTGTCGAAGCATCTCGGGGTGCTGAAGGGCGCCGGGCTGGTGCTCGACCGGCCGCAGGGGCGCGAGACGCATTATCGCGCCAATCCGCGAGGGCTGGCGCCGCTGCTCGACTGGATGCGGCTGCACGAGACGCTTTGGGCCGACAGCTTCGATCGGCTGGAAGACCTTTTGAAGAGGATGGATCAGTGACCGAGACGCGTACGCTGGTGATGGAGCGTGAGTTCCCGCATCCGCCCGAGCGGCTGTGGCGGGCGATCACACAGCCGCATCTGATCGCCGAATGGTTGCTGCCCAATGATTTCGTCGCCGAACAGGGCCATCGCTTCACCCTGCAAAGCCCGGGCGCGCCGGGCTGGAGCGGACGGATCGATTGTGCGGTGCGCGAGATCGAGCCAGGCCGGCAGCTCTCGTACAGCTGGGACACCGGCGGCGGCGAGGAGGCGATGCCGCGCTTCGAGTCGGTGGTGACGCTGACCCTCGAGCCGGTGGCCGGCGGGACACGACTGCGGATGGAGCAGACCGGCTTCACCAACGCCAATAATTACGGCGGCGCGCGGTTTGGCTGGCGCAAGTTCCTCGATCGGCTGGACGGGGTTGTGGCGGGGTTGGCGTGAAGCTGCACCTGTCCCACTAGCCGTCATCCCGGCGAAAGCCGGGATGCGCGATGGAGTGGGGTGACGGACAGGAGTTGAGACGTCCGCCCGTCCTGCTACGCTTGCGCAATGAACACGGGAACCGAGACGGCGCAGCGCGCTGCACGACTGGCGCTGGTTGGCGCACTGCTTCTGATCGGCCTCTGGATCGCGCACGGCTTCGTCGCGGCCCTGCTCTGGGCAGTGGTGCTGACGATCGCGGTAGATCCGCTGCATCTCAGGCTGCGGGCGTGGATGCATGGATCGCACCGGATCGTGATCCCGCTGATCATCACCCTGCTCGCGGCGCTGGTGGTATTGGTGCCGCTCGGCTTCGGCATCGGCCAGGCGCTGCGTGAGGCGCATGACATCGCCCGCTGGATCGGAGAGGCGCAGGCCCGCGGCGTGCCGGTGCCCGATTGGGTCGGCCGCCTGCCGCTGGGCAGTCAGGCCGTGCACGACTGGTGGCAGACGCATCTCGCCCGGCCAGAGGACGCAGCCGAGCAATTGCGCATGCTGAGCGGCGGCGAATGGCTGACGCATTCGCGCGCGATCGGCGCGAATGTCGCGCACCGTGCCGTCGTGTTCGGCTTCACGCTGCTCACGCTGTTCTTCGTGCTGCGCGATCGCGATGCGCTGATGGAGCAGGGGCGCATTGCCGTGTCGCGGCTGTTTGGTCCTGCGGGCGAGCGAGTTGGCGCGCAGGCGATCCGTTCGGTGCGCGGCACGATCGACGGGCTGGTGCTGGTCGGGCTTGGCGTCGGCGCACTGATGGCGATCGTCTATCTGATCGCCGGCGTGCCGCACCCGTTGCTGCTCGGCGCGGCGACGGCGATCGCGGCGATGATTCCGTTCGGCGCGCCCGTGCTGTTCGCGCTCGCTGCGGTGCTATTGTTGCTGCAGGGATCGGTGGTCGGCGCGATCGTGGTGGTGGCGATCGGACTGGTGATCATCTTCGTCGCCGATCACTTCATTCGCCCGGCGATGATCGGCGGCGCGACCCAGCTGCCCTTCCTCTGGGTGCTGATCGGCATTCTGGGCGGTGTCGAGACGCTGGGCCTGCTCGGCCTGTTCATCGGACCGGCGGTGATGGCGGTGCTGGTGATGCTGTGGCGCGAGTTTCTGGCGCCGGCGCCGGTGGTGCGGGCGCCCGAAAGCCCACTGGATGGATGATCCCGTCTACCTGCATCTTGGCCCTGGCCGGGACCCGTCTGGGCCGGCGCTCGGCCCTTTCAAGGCAGTGGTGATCATCGAGGCGCCCGTCACGGTGGAATGGCGTGCTCGGGTCAGCCAATGGCTGGTGGAGAGCGGTTGCCTCTACATGTCAGCCTGGGGCCTCGAATGCAGCCTATGGGATGATAGCGTCGACTTTGCCAATCTCGACGCCTTCGCGTTCGGCGACATACCTGACGACAAGTTCGTGATGACGACCTGGCACGAAGATGAGCCGCTGTCTGAAGTGCTATGGTTTGCCGGGCATGCGGCGCGCCATCCCGATGTGACGCTGGAGCATGTCGTCCTCCTGCACATTTCGGCGCAGGAGGATCCAGCCCGGCTCATCGGGGCATTTCGCGACGCACAGCAGGGCGAGCGCGCCAGCTAGCGTCCCTTGAACAGCCCGCCGAGCACGCCGCGGACCAGCCCGCCGATGATGCTGGCCCCCGCGCCGCTCTTCTTGCCGAACACCGCCTTGGAGACTTCGTTGGCCACGGCGCGGCCCGCGGCTGAAGAGGCGGAGCGGGTGGCGGAGGTGATCGCGCGGTTCCACGGGTTGTTCGCCGCCTCGCGCTCGGCCGCCTTCTGCGCCTGGGCGTCGAGCCGGGCCTGACGATCGGCATCGCGCTGGGCGGCGAGGCGCTGGCGCTCGGCTTCCTTGGCGAGGCGGGCGTCTTCCTTGGCCTGGGCGGCAGCGGCCTTCTCTGCCTCATCCTTCGCCTTGGCTTCGGCCGCCGCGGCGGAGGCTTCGGCCGATTTGGCGGCGAGCAGTTCCTCGGCAGATTCGCGATCGACGACCGTGTCGTACTTGGTGCCGATCGCATCGGTCTGGATCAGCACGCCGCGCTCCACCGGCGTGACCGGGCCGACGCGCGAGGCCGGTGGGCGAATCAGCGTGCGCTGCACCGGGCTCGGCGAGCCATCGTCCTGCAGCACCGAGACCAAAGCCTCGCCGACCTTGAGTTCGGTGATCGCCTTCTCGACATCGACGTCGGGATTGGCGCGGAAGGTGGTTGCGGCGGCCTTCACCGCCTGCTGGTCGCGCGGGGTGAAGGCGCGCAGTGCGTGCTGCACCCGGTTGCCGAGCTGGCCGGCGATCGTGTCGGGCACGTCGATCGGGTTCTGCGTGATGAAATAGACGCCGACGCCCTTGGAGCGGATCAGGCGGACGACCTGTTCGATCTTGTCGAGCAGCGCCTTGGGCGCGTCGTCGAACAGCAGATGCGCCTCGTCGAAGAAGAAGGCGAGCTTGGGCTTGTCGGGATCGCCGACTTCGGGGAGCGATTCGAACAGGGCGGAGAGCAGCCAGAGAAGGAAGGTGGCGTAGAGCTTGGGGCTCGCCATCAGCTTGTCGGCCGCGAGGATGTTGACCACGCCGCGGCCCTTGTCGTCGAATCCGAGGAAGTCCTCCATCGACAGCGCCGGCTCGCCGAAGAAATTGGCGCCGCCCTGCGAGCGGAGCTGGAGCAGCGAGCGCTGAATCGCGCCGACCGACTGCTTCGAGACATTGCCATAGGTGGCGGTCAGCTCGTCCGCCCGCTCGGCGCAGTGCGCAAGCATCGACTGGAGATCGTCGAGATCGAGCAGCAGCAGCCCGTCCTTGTCGGCGACGGTGAAAGCGATGGTCAGCACGCCTTCCTGCACTTCGTTGAGGTCCATCAGCCGCGAAAGCAGCAGCGGACCCATCTCCGAGATGGTGGTGCGGATCGGGTGGCCCTGTTCGCCGTACAGGTCCCAGAATTGCACGGGCGTGTCGGCATAGGCCCAGTCGGCCAGGCCGATCTCGGCGGCGCGCGCCTTGAAGATCTCATGCGTCTTGGCAGTGGGCGAACCGGCCATGGCGAGGCCGGACAGGTCGCCCTTCACATCCGCCACGAAACAGGGGACGCCGGCGTTGGACAGGCCCTCGATGATCCCCTGGATCGTCACCGTCTTGCCGGTGCCGGTGGCACCGGCGATCAGCCCGTGGCGGTTGGCGCGCTTGAGCACCAAAGATTGCGGATTGGCGCCGCCGCTGCCTGCGCCAATGAAGATGCCCGTCTCTCCCGCCATATCCGATCTCCTGATTCAGGAGATCGGAATAGAGGAGAAACGGGCATTCGTCAGCCCGATTGGGGTGTGGTTTTAGTTGATGCCGACCGAAACGAACCGGCCGAGCGCACGGCGCTGGACCCAGAGCAGGACATTGGTCTTGCCCGATGCCTTGGCTGCCGAGACCTGCTTGGCGACGTCCGCCGCGCTGGTCACCGGCTGACGGTTGACCGTGGTGATCACGTCACCGCGGGTCAGGCCCTTGCCGGCCGCGTCGCTGGCCGGGCTCACCTGCAGGACGACGACGCCGGTCGTGCCCGCCGCAACGCCGACGCTCTGCGCGATCTGCGGGGTGAGCGGAGTCACCTGCACGCCGAGCGAGGCCGCGGCCATCGTCTCGGTGTCGCCGCCCGGCGCCTGCGAATTCTCGTCGTTCGGATCGAACTGGGCGAGCTGCTCTTCCGGCGGGCGGGTGCCGACGGTGATGGTCAGCTTGAGCGGCTTGCCGTCGCGGTAGAGCTCGAGCGGGATGCTGGTGCCCGGCTTCACATTGGCGACGAGGTAGGACAGCGTCTGGTCCGGCGTGACGTCCTTGCCGTCGACCTTGACGATCACGTCGCCCTGCTTGAGCCCGGCCTTGTCCGCCGGCTGGCCCGGCTCGGTGCGCGCGACCACGGTGCCGCGGCCCTTGGGCACGCCCAGGCCCTCGGCGATGTCGTCGGTCAGGTCCTGCATCTGGATGCCGAGATAGCCGCGGGCGATCTTCTGGCCCTTCATCAGGGTGTCGATCACCGGCTTGGCCTCTTCCGCGGGAATCGCGAAGCCGATGCCGACATTGCCGCCGGTGGGCGACAGGATCTGCGAGTTGATGCCGATGACGTTGCCGTTCAGGTCGAACATCGGGCCGCCCGAATTGCCGCGGTTGATCGAGGCGTCGGTCTGGATGAAGCGGTCATAGGCACCGCCCGAACCGGTGACGCGGTGCAGCGCCGAGACGATGCCGGCGGTGACCGAGCCGCCCAGGCCAAAGGGATTGCCGATCGCGACGACCCAGTCGCCGACGCGGGCGCTGGTCGAATCGCCGAACTTCACGAAGGGCAGGTTGGAGCCCTCGATCTTGAGCACCGCGAGGTCCGACTGGACGTCGCTGCCGATCACCTTGGCCTTGAACTCGCGCTTGTCGGGCAGGGTGACGGTGATCGATTCGACCGTGGCGCCCTGGGCACCCGCCGCGATCACATGGTTGTTGGTGACGACATAGCCGTCAGCCGAGATCAGAAAGCCCGAGCCGAGCGACTGGGCCTGACGGGTCACCGGCTGGTTGCCGCCGCCGAACGCCTCGAAGGGCGTGCCGGCGAACGGATTGGCATTGGTGGTGACGCGCTGGGTGGTCGAGATGTTGACCACCGCCGGCTGCAGCTTGGCGACCATGTCGGCGAAGCTCATCGGCGCGCCGGCCTTGGGCGCGGATGCCTGGATGGCGCCCGGCTCGTTCTGCGCCGTCTGGGCGCCGGCCGGCTGGTTGAGCGTCATCGTCGCGGCGGCGCCGCTCAGCAGGATGGCGGTAGTTAGAGCGTAGGCATAACGCACGTGGATGGTGTCCTCTCAGACGAAGGAAAAGCGTTCGAAGCGGATTTTCGCGCCGAAATGCTGAACGGCGATTGAATATGAACGGAACGACAGCGTCATCGTTGCCCCATGAATTCCTTTAGATAGGAATTTTGCGGGCTCAGGATGATCGACGTTTCGCCCTTGGCCGGATCGTTGTTGAGGAACGTCGTCCGGTACGAACGCATCGCACGCCAGAAATCATAGAAGTCCGCATCCTTGTTGAACGCGTCCGCATAGATCTTCGCGGCCTGGGCATCCGCATTGGCGCGGATGATCTGCGCATCCTTCATGCCCTGTGCCTCGATCGTCTTGGCTTCCTGATAGCGCGCGGTCTTCATGCGCTCGAACGCGCTGTCGAGCGGCGAGCCCGAGGGCAGCTCGGTCTGCTTGATCCGCACGTCGACGATAGAGACGCCATATTGCGCGGCAAGCTGCTGCAGCGAGCTCTGGATATTGTCCATCACCTGGCCGCGCTCCGGGCTGAGCAGGATCGCCGAGGGGCGCTTGCCGAGCTCGTTGCGCAGGGCGGAGCGGAACAGCGGCTGGAGCTGTTCGCGCACCCGGTCCTCCGTGCCGATCGACACGACCATCTTGAGCGGATCGGTGACGCGGAAGCGCGCATAGGCATCGATCTGCAGGCGGAGCTGGTCGGTCGACAGGACCGGTTCGTTCGGCAGGTCGACCGAAAGCACGCGCTTGTCGACCCAGACGATCCGATCGAAGAACGGAATGCGCATGATCGGGCCGGCATGGGTGCGCCCGAACTGCTCGCCGGGCTGCCAGCGGTTGACGGTGCGATACGGCTTTTCGAGCCGCAGGATCACTGCCTGCTTGGTCTCGGGGACGATCGCGATGGTGCTCATCACGACGATGAGCAGGATGATGATCGATACGGCGATGCCGACGGGGCTGCGCAACCAGCTCATTTCTGGTCTCCCTGCTGGGCCTTGCCGGCATCGGGGCGAACCGCGGGCAGTGGCAGATAGGGGGTGACGCCGGGTGCCTCGACGATCGTCTTGTTGGTGCGTGCCAGTACCTGCTCCATCGTCTCGTAATAGAGGCGGCGGCGCGTCACTGCGGGTGCGGTCTTGTACTGCTCGTAGATCTTGTCGAACTCGGCAGCCTCACCCTGGGCGACGGCGATCACCTGCTGGGCATAGCCATTGGCGTTGTTGCGCGCGCCCTGGGCGCCCTGCTGTGCGGCCTGGACCGCCTTGAAGGCGTCATCCACCTGTTCCGGAGCCGCCGCCTTGGTCAGCGCAACGCTCTGGATGCGGATTCCCGAATGATATTCGTCGAGGATCTTCTGCATCGCGGCCTGCACGTCGGTGGAGATGCGTCCCTGTCCCTCGCCGATCGCCTCGGTGAGGGTGGTGGTGGCGATCACCGCGCGCATCGCGCTCTCGGCGGTATCCTTCACCGTTTCCTTCGGATCCTTGATCTGGAAGGAATAATCGGCGGGATCGCTGATGTACCAGTTCACCGAATAGGCGAGATCGACGATATTCTGATCGCCGGTCAGCATCAGGTTGGGGCCGCTCTCGGGGAATTTCTCGGTACGCACGCTGCCGACATCGACGACGTCGACGAGCTGGAACGGCGCCGGCAGCGTCAGCTTCCAGCCCGAATCGAGCGTGCCGGTGTAACGGCCGAGCGTGGTGACCACGCCGCGCTCGCGCGGACCGATCACGTGCGAGCTGGTGAAGATCGCCCAGACCACGAGCAGCGCCGCGATCGCCAGCATCCAGAGGCGCGCGCCGCCGGGCAGGCCGGGCAGGCCGCCGCCGCTGCGGGCACGACGGAAGAACTCGTCGAACGGGCCACCGCCTCCGCCGCCGCCATTGCCGCCGGAACGGGGGCGCCGTCCTTCGGGCGGGAAGGACCAGGGATTGCGCGGGCCACCGCCCGAACCTCCCCCGGAACCGCCCTTGCCATCGCCCGAACCGCCGCCGCCATTTCCGCCGCCGCTGCCCGAGCCCCATGGGCTCTTCGGAGCCTCGTTCTGCAAGATGCCGACCTTGTTAAGCCAGCCAGTAAGCTTTGCCATCTGGCCTTTATAAGGACGTGTTCGCGGATTTACAGTGGCGCGCGGCGATTGTGCGCCTATCTGGCACGCGATGACCGACAATGACGCCCTGAACGCCGCACTCGCCCCGATCACCGCCGGCCGCGCGAGCGGCCGCATCGAAGGTGCGCGCGCCAATATCGTGCTCGACGTTACCGGCCTTGCCGAAGCTACCCGCGAGGAGCTGGAAGCCGATATTCGCCGAATCGCCGGTGCGCTTCCGGGCGTGGAGGAAGTCCGCGTGCTGATGACCAGCGAGCGCCGCACCCGGCGGCTGATCGCGGTGGCGAGCGGCAAGGGCGGCGTGGGCAAGTCGACCGTCGCTGCCAACCTGGCGATCGCGCTCCAGCGCAAGGGGCGCAAGGTCGGGCTGGTCGATGCCGATATCTATGGCCCCTCGCAGCCACGCCTGCTCGGCGTCGAAGGGGTGAAGCCGCAGGCGCGTGATAAAGTGTTGCTGCCGATCGAAACCCCGTTCGGCGTGCCGATGCTGTCGATGGGCGGGCTCGTCGCCGAGGGGCAGGCGATCGCCTGGCGCGGGCCGATGGCCGGTGGCGCGCTCGGCCAGATGGTCGATGCCGATTGGGGCACCATCGATCTGCTCGTGCTCGATCTGCCGCCGGGCACCGGCGACGTGCAGCTCACCATGATCCAGAAGCACAAGCCGGCAGGCGCGGTGATCGTCTCGACCCCGCAGGACCTTGCGCTGATCGACGCAACCCGCGCGATCGACCTGTTCAACAAGGCGGGCGTGCCCGTGATCGGTCTGATCGAGAACATGTCGGGCTATGCCTGCCCGCATTGCGGCGAAGTCTCCGATCCGTTCGGCGCCGGCGGGGCCGAGGCGGCCGCGGCGAAGCTGGGCATTCCGTTCCTCGGCCGGATACCGCTGGAAATGGCGATCCGTGCCGCATCCGACGCCGGCACGCCGCCGGCAGCGGGGAACGGTCCGCACGCCGAATTGTTTGCAGGACTGGCCGGGCAGGTGGACGACTGGCTGAAAGGATAAATCGATGCCGCTGACACGCGATGAGGACATCAAGGCGCTGCTCGAGGGCGTGCGGACCATTGCGATGATCGGCGCATCCGACCGGCCCGACCGGCCGAGCTACGGCGTGATGGCCTTTCTCCAGCGGCACGGATACCGGGTGATCCCGGTCAACCCGCAGATCACCGGCGAGCATGTGCACGGCGAGTTCGTGTTCCGCGAGCTTGCGCAGATCGGCCAGCCGATCGACATGGTCGATATCTTCCGCCGGCCCCAGGCAGCGGGCGAGGCGGTGGACGAAGCGATCGCGGCGGGCGCTAAGGCGGTGTGGATGCAACTCGGCGTGATCAACGAGGAAGCCGCCGTGCGAGCCGAGGCGGCGGGGCTTCAGGTCGTGATGGACCGCTGCCCGGCGATCGAGATTCCGCGGCTGGGCATCGCGCCGGTCGCCTAGCCTTTCCGGTAATCCGGCACGGTGCCGCTCTCGCGCCAGTAACGGGTGAGCCCGACCTCCCCGACCAGCTTCTCGAAGCGGGGATCGCTACGCATCGCCAGCGTCGAGGGGAGGAAGAGCAGCCGCGTGCGGCGGTCGCCCTGGCGGGTGTAGATGCGCTGGTTGGGCTCGAAGCGATTCTCGCCGGTCTGGAATCCCCGACCGAAATAATAGGCGTCGGCGATGCGGAAGGCGGTGTCGACATCGCCCAGCGCAGAGGCGAACTGGATGCTGTTCTCCGCATAGCCGGCACCGCGATGCGCCCAGTCGAGCGCAGTGGCGACCGCGGCGCGCACCTGGGCCGGCGCGCGGGACTGCATCGCCAGTGCCATTTGCTCGATCATCGCGAAATTGGCGTCGCTGAACCCGATCGGGCGCTGCTCGACATTGCGCGACATCGCCACCGATTCGGCGGCGCGGCCGGTGTACATCAGCAGGTAGAATCGGCCGAACCACACGGCGAAATGCGTCGGGAACAGCGCGATGGCATCGCTCGATGCCCGGTCTGCCTCGTCTAGCCTGCCAGCGGCCCACAGCGTGATCATGCGGCTATGGGCGAGGCCGGGATCGGGCTGGATCCCCTTGCTCATGCGGTCATAGAGCGCAGCAGCCTCGCTGCAGCGGCCGACGCTGCCCATGATCCAGCACATCCACATCCATGCGGTGTCGTTGTGCGGATCCGAGCGCAGCACGTCGGCGGCGAGCAATTCGTCGCGGCGCCAGTTGCCGCTGCGCCGGTCGAGCATCGCGGTGGCGAAGCGGGCATAGGGATTGCCGGGATCGAGCCGGGCGGCGCGGGCGGCGGCATCGAAGGCGCGGGTGCGCATCGGCGCCTCGGCGGCGCGTGCCATCGAGCCCGAAGCGCCGGCATAGTTCATCGCGAGCAGTCCCCAGCCATCGGCATAGTCGGGGCGCATCTCGGTCACGCGACGCAGCAGGCCCATTGCCTGGTTGCTGCCGTCCATATTGCCCTGGCGCGCGGCCATGCGCGCCTGTTCGAGCAGCGGGGCGATGTCGGCAGGCGGACCATCCGGCGTGGCAAGATGGCGCCAGGCGAACAGCCCGCCGCCGACGCTCGCCACTGCGAGCCCGGAACCGATCAGCATCGCGCGGCGGTCGAGGCGGAGGCGGTGCGCCTCGGCGCGCGCCTGGGCCAGCGGGCTGTCGGGTGCGGGAGCGGGCGCGCCGGCCTGGCCTTCGCGCAGCAGCCGGTAGCCGACCTTGGTGATCGTCTCGATCCGGAAGCTGCCCTGGCCGATCCCCTCGGCGGCGCGGCGCAGGCGCGAGACGACGCGGTTGATCGCGTCCTCGCCCACCACCCGGCCTTCCCAGCAGCTGCGGGTCAGGTCGTCGCGGCTGACGATCGCGCCGTCCGCCCGGGCGAGGGCGACCAGCACCTGCATCACCCGGGGCTCGAGCACCTCCTCGCTGCCATCCTCGCGAGCGAGCTGGCGCAGCGCCGGGCGTATCTCGAGTGCGCCGATTCGAAACGGCGGTTCGTGGGCGAGGTCGATGCGGTTCTCCACCAGGCCTTCGTCTCCGCAAAATGCGCCGAAATCCAGCCTGTCGGCGAATCATCGGCATTTCATCAGCTCTTCATCGGCTCCTCATCCTCTCCTCCGGCGGCGGATCGGGCGATTGGAAGGGGACCGGCACGGTGCCGGAAATCCCCGGAAAGGAGCCTCCAATGTTCGATTTCGTCACTGCCTTCGCCGCCACCGCGCTGATCGCCACGCCGGCCCAGGCCGGGGAGCGCAGCGTCACCGTGCGCCACGCCGATCTCGATCTGAACAGCGATGCGGGCCGGGCCAGGCTCAACCACCGGATCGCGATGGCGACCGAGCAGGTCTGCGGTTCCTACGCCAATGTCGCAGCGGATGAGGGGATCGCGATCGATCGCTGCCGCGACTCGGTGCGGCGCGACGTCGCCCGCCAGCGCACCGGCCGAAGCGCCGCGCAGGTCGCGCGTCGCTGAGCTTCCTCTCGGCCGGGTACGCTGCGCATTGCGCGCCCGGCCGCTTTTTCAGCGGAGCCAGCCGAGCGCCTCGATCAGCTGCGCCACGTCGCGCGGATCCTGATAGAGGCCGAATCCGATGCGCAGCACATCGCCGCGGACATCGGTAATCACGTCCTCGCTTTCCAGTTCCGCTTTCCAGCGCTGGGCATTGGGGGTCTTCAGCGCGAGGAACCGAGCCGGGCTGTCCGGATCGAGCAGTTCCGCCTCGATCGGCAGGCTGGCCAGCAGCTGCGCGCGGAGGCTATCGACATGCGCGGCGATCTTCGCGGTGGTCAGTTCCTCCTGACGCAGCATGTCGCGCACTGCGACGAAGCGGTAGATGCCCGAGGGGTCGAAGGTCGCGCCGAGGAAGCGGCGGGCGTCGGGCGCATAGCCGATGCTGCCCGGCGGCAGCGCCAGATCCTCGAACTCGGCATACCAGCCGGTGATCTCCGGCCGCGGGCCATAGCCCGGCGGGGCATGGAGGAAGGCGCAGCCTTCGCCGGCCATCGCGTATTTGTAGCCGCCGGCGAGGTAGAAGACCTTGTCCGCCACCGCCGACAGGTCGACGTCCATCGCCATAAAGGCGTGATAGCCGTCGATCACCACCCAGGGGCCGTCGGGCTTCGCCAGCGCGGCGAGTTCCTCGATCCGGTCGAACACATGGCCGGTGCCGAACTGCACCTGGCTGACGAAGATCAGGTCGTGTTTGCCCGCGCCGGCCCGCTCGACGATCTGATCGAGTGGCACGCGCTCGACGCTGGCGCTGCCCGCTTCCTCCCAGCGCATCGACTGGCGGCGGAAGCTGTGGAACTCGCCGTCGCTGGCGAGGATGCGCAACGGGCCGGGCCGGGCCGAGGCGATGCGCAGCAGCAGCTCATGCGTGTTCGGCGCGAAGACCACGCTGGCCGGATCGGGCAGCTTGAGCTCGGCGGCGACATGCTGCTGCGCGGCCGGCCAGATCTCGCCCATCACCCGCTCCCATTTCCGGTCGGCGAGGCGGACCCCGTCCTCCCAGGCGGCGAGCTGACCGAGATAGGAGGCGTCGGGCCAGAGGTGATGCGAATGCGCGGCGAAGTGCAGTCGCTCGGGCGCCGCGGCGAGGGCGCGCTGGAACAGGTGCTTGTAGCTGGTCACAGCTGCGTCCTGAGCGTCCACAGTTCGGGGAAGGCGCGCTTGGACAGGGTCGAGGAGAGATAGGGCACGCCCGGCGTGCCGCCGGTACCCGGCTTCATCCCGATCACCCGGCTGACGGTGAGCACATGCTTGTGCCGCCACGTCGCCAGCGCGTCGTCGATGTCGACCAGCTTCTCGGCGAGCTGGTACAGCTCCCAATATTGGTCGGTATCGCGATAGACCTGCGCCCAGGCATCCTCGACCGCCTGGTTCGGTTCATAGGGCTGCGTCCAGTCGCGGTTCAGCACCTCGGCGGGCAGGTCGAAGCCGGCGCGGGCGAGCGCGGCATTGGCCTCGTCCCACAGGCTGGGCAGCGCCGCGAATTCGGTGGTGAGCGGCCCCGGCACGCCGCCGCCACGCAGGCCGAGCAGCGTCTCCACCGCGCGGAACTGGTCCGACTGGAAGCCCGAGCTGGAGCCGAGCACGTCGCGGAAGCGCGTATAGTCGCTCGGCGTCATCGTGCTCAGCACTTCCCAGGAGAGCGTCATCACCGCCTGGATGCGGCTGACCCGGGCGAGACTCTTGTATGCTTCGACGGGCTTGTCGGTGCGCACCAGGTCGAGCGCCAAGCGGATCTCGGCGATCGCCTGCTTCAGCCACAGTTCCTTGGTCTGGTGGATGATGATGAACAGCAGTTCGTCATGCCGGTCCGACAGCGGATGCTGGGCGGTGAGCAGCTGGTCGAGCGCGAGATAGCGTCCATAGGTCATGCTTTCGGTCATGACCCGTCCCTACGCCATCTCGCCGCCCGGATGAAAGCGGTAACGCTGGATACTAAATCAGTCGCGCAGCAGCTCGTTGATCCCGGTCTTGCTCCGGGTCTGCGCGTCCACCGTCTTGACGATCACCGCGCAATAGAGGCCCGGCTTGCCGGCCTCGCCCGGGATCGTGCCCGGCACGACCACCGAATAGGGCGGGACATGGCCGCGATGCACTTCGCCGGTGGCGCGGTCGATGATCTTGGTCGAGGCGCCGAGATAGACGCCCATCGAGAGCACCGCGCCCTCGCCGACGCGCACGCCCTCGGCCACTTCGGCGCGGGCGCCGATGAACGCGCCGTCGCCAATGATCACCGGATCGGCCTGCAGCGGCTCGAGCACGCCGCCGATGCCGACGCCGCCCGAGAGGTGGACGTTCTTGCCGATCTGCGCGCAGCTGCCGACGGTGGCCCAGGTGTCGACCATCGTGCCCTCGCCGACATAGGCGCCGATATTGACGAAGCTCGGCATCAACACCGCGCCCTTGGCGACATGCGCGCCGTGGCGGACGACCGAGCCGGGAACCGCGCGGAAGCCGGCCTGGCGGAAGGCGTCCTCACCCCAATTGGCGAATTTCGACGGCACCTTGTCGAACCAGTTGGCACCGCCCGGGCCCTGGACAACGACATTGTCGTTAAGGCGAAAGGACAGGAGCACCGCCTTCTTGAGCCATTGGTTGACCTGCCAGCCGCCCTCGATGGGTTCGGCGACGCGCGCTTCGCCGCGATCGAGCAGGTTCAGCGCCTCGGCCACGGCCTCGCGCACGGCGCCCTCGGTGCCGAAGCCCAGATTCGCGCGATCTTCCCAGGCGGCGTCGATAACGGTCTGCAGGTCGGTCATTCGGAAGTCTCCAGGATGCTGTGGAGCCAGGCTCCGAGGTCGGTGACGGTATAGTCGATGAAGCTGCGATCGGCGTCGGGCGTCTGCTCGGAGCCGTTGTCGATCCACACGGTGGTCATGCCGATCGCCTTGGCCGGCTTCAGGTTGCGCGCCATGTCCTCGACGAACAGGCTGTGGTTCGGATCGAGGTCATAGGCGTCGCACAGGCCCTGATAGGCGAGCGGGTCGGGCTTGGGTCGATATTGGGTGGCATGCACGTCGTGGATGGCCTCGAAGGTGCTGCCGAGGCCGAGCTTGTCGAGCACGCGCGCCGCATAGGGGGCATCGCCATTGGTGAAGACCAGCTTGCGGCCGGGCAGCTTCGCCAGCGCCTCGACCAGTATCTCGTTCACTTCGAGCACGCTCATGTCGACGTCATGGACATCGGCCAGATAGTGATGCGGATCGGTACCGTGCTCGGCCATCAGCCCGGCGAGGGTGGTGCCATGCGCGTGGAAATAGCCCTTCTGCACCTTGTGCGCCGCTTCGGCGTCGAGCTTCAGCAGATTCTGGACATATTGGCCGATCCGTATGTCGATCATCGCGAACAGGTTCGCGCTCACCGGATAGAGCGTGTTGTCCAGATCGAAGATCCAGTTGCGGACGTGCGACAGGGCGGGGTTCATGGCGCGGCGGTTAGGCCGAGGCGGCGCGGCTATCAAGCAACTGTTTCTTGTTCAACGCCCCCAATCCACCATGCCCCCAATCGTCATCCCGGCGAAAGCCGGGATCTCGTGCGGCTCTGGTCCCGCGCTATCGCCTGAGATCCCGGCTTGCGCCGGATGACGGTCAAGGGGCGGGATGACGATTGAGGCCGGTGCGACCGATGATTGCTTCTTCCTCCAAGACGAAAACTATATGGCAGCGGGCGGACCGGCTCCCCATCTGCCGCTCCATGACAGCCTATTCCCTGCTCGACCTCGTCCCGATCATCCAGGGCGGAACCGCTTCCCAGGCCCTCGCCAATGCCGCCGACCTGGCGAAGCATGTCGAGGGCCTCGGCTACACTCGCTATTGGGTGGCCGAGCATCACGGCATGGACGGCATCGCCAGCGCCGCTACCGCGGTGGTGATCGCGCATGTCGGCCAGGCGACCTCGACGATCCGGGTCGGTGCGGGCGGGATCATGTTGCCCAATCATTCGCCGCTTCAGGTTGCCGAGCAGTTCGGCACGCTCGATGCCCTGTTCCCGGGCCGTATCGACCTTGGCCTGGGCCGCGCCCCGGGATCGGACCAGCGCGTCTCCGCCGCGATCCGCCGCGGGCTCGACAGCGACGGCAACGAGTTCCCCCGCGATGTCCAGGAGCTGCAGAGCTATTTCGCCGATGACGGGCGCACCGGCATCCGCGCCACGCCGGGCGCAGGCGCGAAGGTCGACCTCTGGATCCTTGGTTCCAGCTTGTTCGGCGCGCAACTCGCGGCGATGCTGGGGCTGCCCTATGCCTTCGCCTCGCATTTCGCGCCGGGGCTGCTCGACCAGGCGATCGAAATGTATCGTCGCAATTTCCGTCCGTCGGACGTGCTGGAGAAGCCGCATCTGATGCTCGGCTTCAACGTGTTCGCCGCCGATACCGATGAAGAGGCCGAGCTGCTCGCCAGCTCGCAGCAGCAGGCGTTCGTCGCGATCCGCACCACTGGCAAGGGCATCCAGCTGCCGCCGCCGGTGCCGGGCTATCGCGCGAGCCTGGGCGGGCAGGGCAATGCGATGCTGGATCAGGTGCTGTCGGCCAGCGCGATCGGCGGGCCGGAGAAGATCCGCGAGCAACTCGCTGCCTTCATCCAGCGCACCGGCGCCGACGAGCTGATGCTGACCAGCGCGATGTTCGATCATGATGCGCGCAGGAAGAGCCTGACCCTCGCCGCCGAGGCGATGCGCGGGCTGTAGTCCTTACCGTCCTCATCCCCACGAAAGCGGGGACCCATCTCGTGCGGACGCCGCAAGTTGAGCGGCTGATTGGTTGCTGGAGGTTCCAGGAGATGGGCGCCCGCTTTCGCGGGGGTGACGGTTTCGTCAACGCCTCGGGCCCGAAGGATCAGGCCTGGCGGTCGATCACCCAGCCGGTGGCCGAGCTGCCGTTGCTGCTCGTTCCGGAATTGCTGCCATAGGTGATCGCGCCCGAAGCGGCGGCATCGCGCAGCTTCTGGAGGAAGGCTGTCATAGCGTCGAGCTGGCGGGTCGCCGCTTCGCTGATCGGCTTGGTGGCGCCGGCATCGGGCGATGCGTCGGTACGGGCCGGCATCGGTCCGGTAGCATCCTGCGCAGCCGTGGCCGGTCCCTGCGCGAAGAAGCTCCTGAGCTCGTCCGCCTGGCCGTCGCTCAGCGCGCCGCTTTCGACCTGGCTGTCGATCAGCCCGTCGATCTTGCCATGCACGTCTTCGGGCACATCAACGGCCGGAGCCGCGTCGATCCGGTCGGGAATGCGGCGCGGCGCTTCGCGGTCCTCGCCGCCGATCCGCCCGTCCGCTTCAGCGGCGAACCGGGCATCCATCTGGCTCCGCGGATCCGGATGCTGCGGGATCGAGGAAATGGAAGTCATGTCGATGCCTTTACGTCTGCAATCCCCGAGGGAATTCTAGCACGCTTCCGCTAAGATATCGTAAAACCGGGCCAATACGCCGGTGCTTCGGCGTTTGGGCGGCGCTGGCCCCAGAACCAGCGCCGCCACGCGACCCGACGGACATAAGAGGGCAATCCGCGAGCTCGTGGCCGCTTGTGCGTCCGGTTCGTCACATCGAAATTTCAGTTTGTTGCAGGTCCGTCAGTTTGCGGCGGGCAGGCGCAGGCGGACGAGCAGGCCGCCCAGATCCTCGCTTTCCTCGAGGCTGACGGTGCCGTCATAGATCTCCGCGACATCGCGCACGATGGCCAAGCCCAGCCCGGTGCCCGGCTTGCCGCTGTCGAGCCGCACGCCGCGATCGAAGATCCGGATACGGTCGGCCTCGGGAATGCCGCGGCCATCGTCCTCAACCAGGACTTCGACGAACCCGGCCTGCACGCCGGCGGTGACGAACACGCTGCCGCCGCCATATTTGGCGGCATTCTCGACCAAGTTGCCGAGCAGGTCGTCCAGATCCTGCCGCTCGATATGCGCGACCAGATCCTTCTGCCCGTCGATGTCGATGCGGACATTGGGATAGAGCCGGGCGACGGCGCGCTCGACCGCCTCGATCGACGGCCAGACCTGGGCGCGGCTGTGCGCCGAGCCGCGCCGGCCGACCGCACGGGCACGGGCGAGATGGTGGTCGATCTGGCGACGCATCGTCCGCGCCTCGCGGATCACCGCCTGGGCGAGATCGGGCTGGCCGGCGGCGGCGGCGTTCATGATCACGCTGAGCGGCGTCTTGAGCGCATGCGCCAGATTGCCCGCGTGCAGGCGCGCTTCCTCGGCCTGGCGGTCGTTGTGCTCGACCAGCGCGTTGAGCTCCTCGACCATCGGCGCCACTTCGGCGGGCATCGCACCTTCGACGCGGGTCGATTCGCCTGCGCGGAGCCGGGCGATCTCCTGGCGCACCCGGCGCAGCGGCAACAGTCCATACCAGGTCTGCAGCGCGACCATGATGATCAGCCCGAGCCCGAGCAGCACGAAGCTGCGCACCAGCGTGCGCCGCAGCGTGGCAATCTGCGCATCGAGCGTGGCGCGGCTCTGCGCCACCTGGAAGCGCCAGCGCACATCCGATCCCGGCAGTGTCGCATCACGCTCGGCAACGCGCAGCAGCTGGCCGGGGAGCTGGCGGCTGTCATAGACATGGACGTTGGTGTCGTTGTGCTTCTGGTCGACCGCGAGCTTCTGGTCCCAGAGCGAGCGCGACGGGAACACTTCGTGCCCCTTGCCGCTGATCTGCCAATAGGCGCCCGAATTATATTCGAGGAAGCGCTGGTCGGCGAGTTCGCGGTTGAGCATCACATCGCCATGCTGGTCGAGCTCGGCCGAGAAGATCATTGCCTTGAGCAGATAGTCGAGCTGCTCGTCGAAATTCTTGGTGACCGTGCTGACCAGCACCCGGTCGAGCGCGACGCCGCCGCCCACCAGCAGGATCATGATCCAGGCGGTGGCGACCAGCAGCATGCGCCGGCTCACCGAACCGGTCGAGCGCGTATAATGGCGCGGCTGCGGATCGCCGGGCATCACCGGCTCCGGCTCGGTCAGCGAGCGACCGAACAGGCGATGGCGCAGCTCGCCTAGTTTCCGGGCGAGCCTGGTCATCGGCTCAGACGTCGGCCGGCTCTTCGAGGCTGTAGCCCAGGCCGCGGATGGTGGTGATCACGTCGGGGCCGAGCTTCTTGCGGATGCGCGTGACGAAGACTTCGATCGTGTTCGAATCGCGATCGAAATCCTGATCGTAGATATGCTCGATCAGCTCGGTGCGGCTCACCACCTTGCCCTTGTGGTGGAGCAGGTAGGAGAGGAGCTTATACTCCTGCGCGGTCAGCTTCACCGGCTCGCCGGCCTTGGTGACCTTGCCCGAGCGGGTGTCGAGGCGGATGTCGCCGGCGATCAGCTCGGCCGAGGCGTTGCCCGAGGCGCGACGGATCAGCGCACGCAGGCGGGCGATCAGCTCCTCGGTCTGGAACGGCTTGGCGACATAGTCGTCGGCGCCCGCATCGAGGCCCGCCACCTTGTCCGACCAGCTGTCGCGTGCGGTCAGCACGAGCACCGGGGTGGTCTTGCCTTCCTTGCGCCAGCGATCGAGCACGGTCAGCCCGTCGATCTCGGGCAGGCCGAGGTCGAGGATGATCGCGTCATATTGCTCGTTGGAGCCGAGATAGAGGCCTTCCTCGCCATCGGTGGCGAGATCCACCGCATAGCCGGCCCCCTCGAGCGCGTTGCGGAGCTGCTGCCCCAGAGTCGGCTCATCCTCGACGATCAGAAGTCGCATGTGTTTCCCTTCGCCAGGCTCTAGCTGCCCGATTTGCGGACGATCGCGCCGGTGCGGCCATCGACGTCCACCCAGATCACCGACCCATTGCGCAGGAACTTCAGCGTGTAAACTTCCGTCGCGGGGTCGAAGTCGAAACCGAGATATTGGGCGCCCGGCAGACGCGGCACCACACGGCGCTCGATCTCGCGAACCGAGAGCGGCGGCGCCTGGCGCCGGGACGCGCGGCCGTCGGAATCCTGACTCCAATCCGGCTGCGCGACCGCATGGCCGGCAGGCGCAAGCGCCGCCAGGCAGGCGCAAAGGATGGGCGTCACCAACATCTTCATGCGAGATGGCATAGGGTCCGGGCATTGAATAGCCCCTGAACGTAGCTGTCAGCCGGCTGTAACTTGCCGGACACAGGTTCGGTCCCTAGGTGGCGCGCATGGCTGCACCTGTTCTCGCATTTGAAAATCTCGGTCTCGTCCAGGGTCATGGCTGGCTGTTCCGCGGGCTGAACCTCTATATCGGCGAGCGTGACCGACTGGCGCTGATCGGCCGCAACGGCGCGGGCAAGACGACCCTGCTCAAGCTGATCGCCGGCACGATCGAGCCCGATGAGGGGCGCCGCACCATCGTGCCGGGCACGCATGTCGTCATTCTCGAGCAGGAGCCGCGCATGGAAGGCTGCGCCACGCTGCTCGACTATGTCCTCTCCGGCAACGACGCGCCCCCGCAGCATGAGGCCGAGGCGATCGCCGATCAGCTCGGCATCGATCTGAGCCGCGAGGCGAAGACCGCGTCGGGCGGCGAGCGCCGTCGCGCCGCGATCGCCAGGGCATTGGCGCAGAACCCCGACGTGCTGCTGCTCGACGAGCCGACCAACCATCTCGATCTCGCCGCGATCGAATGGCTGGAAGACTGGCTCAGCCGCTTTACCGGCGCGTTCATCGTGATCAGCCACGATCGTACCTTCCTCACCCGCCTGACCCGCTCGACCCTGTGGCTCGATCGCGGCGCGATCCGCCGTGCCGAAGTGGGTTTCGGCGGGTTCGAAGCGTGGACCGACCAGGTCTATGCGGAGGAAGAGCGCAACGCGCAGCGCCTCGATGCCAAGCTCAAGATCGAGGAGCACTGGCTCCAGCGCGGCGTCACCGGCCGGCGCCGGCGCAACCAGGGGCGGCTCGAGAAGCTCAAGGAAATGCGCGCGACCCGCGCCGCGATGATGGGGCCGCAGGGCAGCGCCAAGCTGGTCACCGCCGCCGACGACAGCAACACCAAGGTGGTGATCGACGTCAAACACGTCACCAAGCGCTTTGGGGATCGCACGATCATCAAGGACCTGACCTTCCGCGTCACCAGGGGCGACCGGATCGGCATCGTCGGCGCCAATGGTGCGGGCAAGTCGACGCTGCTCAAGCTGCTCACCGGCGAGATCCAGCCCGACGAGGGCACGGTAAAGCTGTCCAATACGCTGAACGGCGTGATCATCGACCAGCAGCGCAGCCTGATGGACCCGGCCAAGACGGTGCGCGACGTGTTGGCGGACGGTGGCGACTGGATCGACGTGCTCGGCGTGCGCAAGCATGTCCATGGCTATCTCAAGGAGTTCCTGTTCGATCCGAGCATCGCGGAAGCCAGGATCGGCACCCTCTCGGGCGGCGAGCGCTCGCGGCTCCTGTTGGCCCGCGAGTTCGCGCGGCATTCGAACCTGCTGGTGCTCGACGAGCCGACCAACGACCTCGATCTCGAGACGCTCGATCTGCTCCAGGAAGTGATTGCGGACTATGAAGGCACCGTGCTGATCGTCAGCCACGATCGCGACTTCCTCGATCGCACGGTGACGGTGACGCTCGGTCTCGACGGTTCGGGCACGGTCGACGTCGTGGTCGGCGGCTATGCCGATTGGGAAGCCAAGCGCCGGCCCAAGACGGATGTGAAGAAGGCGGCGCCCAGGGCTGTCGCCGCGGAGGTACCGAAAAAGGCGACCAAGCTCAGCTACAAGGATCAGCGCGACTACGACCTGCTGCCCAAGCGGATCGAGGAGATCGAGGCGCAGATCGCAAAGGACGAGGCGGCGATGTCCGATCCGGACCTTTATGCCAAGGATCCGGGCAAATTCTCGAAGCTGAACGATGGCATCTCGAAGCTGCGCGACGAGAAGGACGCGGCCGAGATGCGCTGGCTCGAACTGGCCGAGATGGTCGAGGCGCTGGGATGATCCAGCCGCGGGCCGCAATGGCCCGCGTCAGATCACCCGCGACATGAAGCGGCTGAACGGGTCTTCGCGATAGTCGCCGAAGGGCCCGCATTCGGTGAAGCCGAACTGGCGGTAGAGCGCATGGGCGGCGTCGAAGGCGTCGCCCGATCCGGTTTCCAGGCTGACGCGCCGATAGTTCCGGGCGCGGGCAGTGGTGAGGATGTGCCCCACCAGCTTGGCGCCGGTGCCGCGGCGCAGATGCTCGGAGGCAGTGCGCATCGACTTGATCTCGCCATGCTCTGAATCGAGCTGACGCAGTGCGCCGCAGCCGAGCAGGTCCTCGCCGTCCCACACGGTCCAGAAGGTCACGTCGGGCGCGGCGAGGCCGGAGAAGTCGAGGAAATGGGTGCTGTCCTTTGGCGAATTGGCCAGCATCCCGGCGAAATGCCGTTCGAGCAGCGCGCGGACTCGCGAATCGTCGAGCCCGCCCTCGCGGATTTCCATTTCCTCTTCCCCCTTTGTTTTTTCCTTGGGCTCAGATCTCGTCGATAAATCCTGCCAAAGTCTCAAGACACGCATGTGCCAGCGTCTTGCACCGTGCCGGGCTCCAGGCGAATTCGGGATCCGCGTTGGCGTCGTGATCCTTGAACGGCATTTCCAGCGTCATCGAGACTGCGCCGAAGCGCTCGGCAAGCTGGTTGGTCGACATCGCCAGATTGGCCTGGCCCGGAGCCGACTTCTCATAGCCCAGGTCGAGCTGGAAATCGGGCGTCGCGGCGGCGAGGCGGCGGGCATATTCGTAGAATTTCTCGCCATGCTCGTCGGTCCACGAAGCGATGCCTTCATAGCCGGCCAGGAAGTTCGCGGGGATCGCCTCGTCGCCGTGAATGTCCATCGCGAAGTCGACGCCGGTCTCGTCCATCGCCGCCTTGACGAGGAACACCTCGGGGCTCTTCTCCATCGTCGGCGCATGCCATTCGCGGTTGAGGTTGATGCCCGCGGCGTTGGTGCGCAGATGCCCGCGGCGCGAACCGTCCGGATTCATGTTCGGCACGATGTGGAACACGGCCTTCTCACGCAACGCGAGCGCAGTCTTGTTGGTCGGATCGGTCAGGAACTCGAGCGCCCCTTCGGCCCACCATTCGGCCATGCTCTCGCCCGGATGCTGGCGGGCATAGATCCACACGGTCTTGGGGCCGGTGCCAAGAGTCAGCAGGTCCAGCGGTTGGCCGTCGAGCGTCTTGCCCAGCTCGCGGTGCGCCACGCCCGGCATCAGCGCGATGCGGCTGACCAGGTCGTGGTGGCGCTCCATCGAATAGGGCGCGAAATAGGCGAACCAGACGAGATCGGTGTCGATCTGCTTGGTGAAGGTCAGCACGCCGTCGGCATAGCTCGATTCGGCGGTGCGCCACGCCTCGCGGTCAGTCGACCAGCGCGCCTTGTAGCCCGGCCAGCCGAACGCATAGGCCGAGCCGCCCGCATTGAGCAGGCGGAAGGTCAGCGTGCGGCCCTTGGCCCCGGCAACCCGGAAGTGGAACCACTGATAGAAGTCGGACAGGTGATCGGTGACGATCTCGAGGTCGACGCGGTCGCCCTCGATGCCGACGAGACGGATGTTGCCGGAATCGAAGCCGGAATTGATCTGGATGGTCATTTTACCGTGATAGTGATGCCGGACTCGCCGGGGAAGTCCTTGAACAGCGCACGGGCCATGCGCGCGGCGGCGGCGGCGGGCTGATCGGGATCGGTGCCGCTCACGCTGCCGCTCTGGGCGCGGCCTTCCCACACGGTGGTGTTGTCGCTGCGCCGGCGCAGCTGCACCCACAGCTCGGTCTGGTAGAGCTCGCGCACCTTGCCGCCGATGCCGAAGCCGACATCGCCGCCAACGCCCACGCCGCCGCGACGTCCGCCGCTGAAGCTGCCCCCGCCCACGCCGATGGTGACGGGCGGCGGCTCCTTGAAGGCGCCCTTGGAGATGCGGCGGAAGGCCACTGCGGCGATATAGCCCGAAGGCGTGCCGCTCACCGACTGGACATAGCCCAACCGCTCCAGCTCGGCGCGCACCGCGTCCGAATAGGCCTGATATTCGGGGCCGAACGAATCGGTATTGGCCATCGGCTCGACTGCCACCGTGGTGCGTTCGGTCGGGGCGCCCAGATGATAGCGGGTGACGTCGATCGGCTGCGGGCGATAGCTGGGCGCGCAGGCCCCGAGTGCTGCGAGCAAGGCGATGCTGAGCGGCTTCTTCACGCGAGGAACTCCTGTTTCGCGAACGGAACGTCTCCGTTTGCCCTCCAACACGGAGCACGTCGAGTCGGTTCCGCAGGGCGGCGGGGCGACTCCTGCCTTGACTTGGCGGAAAGCGGACACTAGGCGAGCCCTCCTTCCGGCATTCCATTATTTGAAAAGCGAATCGGTCATGAAGATCGTGAATTCATTGAAGTCGCTCAAGGATCGGCATCGCGATAACCGCGTGATCCGCCGTCGTGGGCGCATCTACGTCATCAACAAGACCCAGAAGCGGTTCAAGGCCCGCCAGGGCTGATCCTGCGCGTGGAGGTCCCGTCGGCCGTCATCTTTGACGTCGGCAACGTCCTCTACGACTGGAATCCGCGGTACTTGTACGAGCGCCTGATCGGTGACGATCGGGCGCTCGACGCGTTTCTGGATGATGTTGCCACCAAGGCGTGGCATTTCCAGCATGATGCTGGCCGCCCCTTTGCCGAGACTTCGGCAGAGCTCGCCGCCGCGCACCCCGAGTTCGCCGAGATGATCGCGCTCTGGGGTCCCCGATTCGACGAGCAGATCCCGCATGCGCTGCCGGGCATGAAGCAGCTGGTGGCCGATCTGGACGCATCGGGCGTGCCGCTGTTCGCGATCACCAATTTCTCTGGCGAGTTCTGGCCGCCCTTCCGCAATCGCGAATCGGCCTTGTTCGATCGCTTCCAGGACATCGTCGTCTCCGGTGACGAGAAGCTGGTGAAGCCCGATCCCGCGATCTATGCGCTCGCGCTTGCCCGATTCGGCCTGAAGGGCCCTGACGCGGTGTTCGTCGACGATCGCGAGGACAATGTCGCCGCGGCCTTCGATTCGGGGCTCCACGCCCTGCTGTTCACCGACGCGGACAAGCTGCGCAGGGACCTCACCGCACTCGGCCTGCTCCGGGCCTGAGCGCAAAAGAAAAGGCCGGGCAAAGCGCCCGGCCTTTCCTGCTTTTCCGCTGTTCCGCGAATCAGATCGCGTCCGGGCCTTCCTTGCCCGGATGGTTCTTCAGCTCATCGCCGACGAGCGTCACCACGTGCAGCACATTGGTCGAGCCCGGCGTCTTGAACGGCACGCCGGCGCACAGCACGACGCGGTCGCCCGCGGCGGCGATATTGTGGCGCAGCGCCATCCGCTTCGACTTGGCGACCATCTCCTCGAACGAATCGACGTCGCGGGTATGCACGGCGTGCACGCCCCAGAGCAGGCCAAGCCGGCGTGCGGTGTCGATATGCGGGGTCAGCACCAGGATCGGCACCGACGGACGCTCGCGTGCAATGCGCCGCGCGGTCGAGCCCGAGCTGGTGAAGCACGCGATGCCCGATGCCGAGACCGTCTTGGCGATGCCCTTCGCTGCTTCGGCCATCGCGTCCGCGGTGGTGGGATCGGGGCGCAGCACGGTGAAGTGGACGCGGTCGCCATGCGCGGGGTCGCGCTCCACCGCGTCGGCGATCGAGTTCATCATCGCCACCGATTCGACCGGCCACTTGCCTGCGGCGCTTTCGGCCGAAAGCATGATCGCGTCGGCACCGTCATAGACTGCCGTGGCGACGTCCGAGACCTCGGCGCGCGTCGGCGAAGGCGTCTCGATCATCGATTCGAGCATCTGCGTGGCGACGATCACCGGGCGGCCCATGCGGCGGGCGGTCTCGACGATGCGCTTCTGCAGCGGCGGCACGGTCTGCGGCGGCAGCTCGACGCCCAGGTCGCCGCGGGCGACCATCACGCCGTCGCACTGCTCGACGATCTCGTCGAGGCGGGCGATGGCCGAGGGCTTCTCGATCTTGGCGAGCAGGGCCGCCTTGCCGCCGATCAGGCGACGGGCTTCCATCAGATCCTCGGGGCGCTGGACGAACGAGAGCGCAATCCAGTCGGCACCCTGCTCGACCGCGAAGGCGAGATCGCTGCGGTCCTTCTCGGTGAGCGCGGCGAGCGGCAACACCATGTCGGGTACGTTCAGGCCCTTGTTGTTCGAGAGCGTGCCGCCGACCTCGACGATCGTCGTCATCCGGTCCGGCGCAACCGAGAGCACGCGGAGCACCATCTTGCCGTCGTCGAGCAGCAGGCGTGCGCCCTCGTGTGCCGCTTCGAAGATCTCGCGGTGCGGCAGCTCGACGCGAGTCGCATCGCCCGGGGTCTTGTCGCGATCGAGGATGAACTCATGGCCGGTGATCAGCTGGACCTTGCCGTCGGCGAACTTGCCGACGCGCAGCTTGGGCCCCTGGAGATCGGCCAGGATCGTGGTCGGGCGGCCATATTTCTTCTCGAGGCCGCGGATCGCCTCGAACAGCGGCACCTTCGATGCCTGGTCGCCATGGCTCATGTTGATGCGGAACGCATCGGCGCCGGCTTCGAAAAGCTTGGCGATCATCTCGGGGGACGCGCTGGCCGGGCCAAGCGTCGCGAGGATGCGAACTTTGCGGGTGCGGGGGCTGATTGCCTTTGTCATCGTTGTCATATCCTCGGCTTGTGCCTCGGTGCCTCTAGCCTCATATCGCGGCGGATCAACCTTGGAGGTGATAAATGGACGAACTTGATCGCCTGGATGACGCTACCGCCGCCAAGGCATTCCGCACGCTGGTGCGCCATCTCCGCCACCGGACCGACGCGCAGAACATCGATCTGATGGGCCTGGCCGGCTTTTGCCGCAACTGCCTGGCGGACTGGATCGTCGAAGCCGATCCGTCGATCGCGAAGGACGAGGCGCGCCGCATCATCTACGACATGCCCTTCTCCGAGTGGAAGGCGCAGCATCAGGGCGAGGCCACGCCCGAGCAGATCGCCCGGATGGAAGAGAGCCTGAAGAAGAACGAAGTGGTTGACGACGAGCTGGACGAAGCGCTCGACGAGAGCTTCCCGGCTAGCGATCCGCCTTCGATGACCGAACCGGGACGCTGACCGGCTTCACCGCCGGCACCTTGCCCGTGCCATGCGGTGTCGGGTGCGCGGGCAGGGGCGCCAGCTTCCACTGCAGCGCCTTGCCCACCGCCGCGCGCCAGATGTCATAGCCCGTGCGGGTCATGTGCAAGCCGTCGCCGAGGAACAGCTCCGGGCGCGGTTTGCCGTCCGGGCCCAGCATCTGCGGCACGATATCGACATAGCCGAGCAGCGGATCGGCCGCGGTATAGTCGCGCACCATCGCGTTGGTCGCGCGGATGCCCTCGATCAGCCGCCAGCGCGACAGGCTCGGCTTGATCGAGACGAACAGGACGCGCGTCTTCGGCAGCTTCTGCCGGATGCCCGCCACCAGTGCCTGGAAATCCGAGAAGACCTGATCCGGCGTGCGCCCGGCCTCCAGATCGTTGTCGCCGGCATAGAAGACCACGGTCTTCGGCGCATAGGGCACGACGATGCGGTCGATATAGCGCACGCTGTCCGGGATGGTGGAGCCGCCGAAGCCGCGGTTGATCACATTATGGCCAGCGAAGTCGCGCGCCAGATCGGTCCACATCCGGATGCTTGAGCTGCCGAGGAACAGCACCCCGCCCTTGGCCGGCCGGGTGACGGCGTCGCGGGCCTCGAACGCGGCGATCTCGGCGGCGAAGGGCTGGCGCTCGGGCGGCAGCGGCGCCGGCACGCGCATCGCCGGCGGCAGCTGCACCGGGGCGGCGGGTCTGGTCTGCGCTCCGACCGAGGCGGGCAGCAGGGCAAGCGACAGGGCGGCGAGAAGCGGGATTCGGCGGAAAAACGGCATGGCCCCGGAATAGCGGCACGCGGCCGCCGGGGCAATCGACTGGTGCGTCTGCATGGCGTTGCAGCGCTTGGGGGTTGAGCGGGGCCGCCGGCTCCGATAATCGCGCCGCTTTCCCGACTCTATTTCTTCCAGGAGCTTTCCTTTGTCCGATTCGATTTCCGCCGAGCAGCTGCGCCTTTTCATCGAGCGGGTCGAGCGGCTCGAGGAAGAGAAGAAGGGCATCGCCGACGACATCAAGGACGTCTATGCCGAAGCCAAGTCGACCGGTTTCGACGTGAAGACGATGCGCTCGATCGTCCGCCTGCGTAAGATGGAAAAGCATCACCGCGACGAGGCGGAGATGCTGCTCGAGACCTACAAGCAGGCGCTCGGCATCTGACGAGTTGACCGTCACCCCGGCGAAAGCCGGGGTCTCAGGCGTTTGCGCGGGACAGGAGCCGCACGAGATCCCGGCTTTCGCCGGGATGACGAAATGGGGCAGGCATTGCCCATCCCCCCGCGCCTGGCCTAAAGCCGCGCGACCAAATTCAAGAGAAGCGCAATGGCAGGCCATTCCAAATTCAAGAACATCATGCACCGCAAGGGCGCGCAGGATAAGAAGCGCTCGAGCATGTTCTCCAAGCTCAGCCGCGAAATCACCGTCGCGGCCAAGATGGGCATGCCCGATCCGGACATGAACCCGCGCCTGCGCGCCGCGATCGCCGCGGCCAAGGCGCAGTCGATGCCCAAGGACAATATCCAGCGCTCGATCGACAAGGCGAGCAAGGGCGACGCGGAGAATTACGAAGAGATCCGCTATGAGGGCTTCGGCCCGGGCGGCGTCAGCCTGATCATCGAGGCACTGACCGACAACCGCAATCGTACCGCCACCAATGTGCGCACCGCGGTCTCGAAGAATGGCGGCAATCTCGGTACGGCCGGCTCGGTGAGCCATGGCTTCGACCGGATGGGCCTGATCAACTATCCGGCCAAGGCCGGTGATGCCGAAAAGGTGTTCGAGGCGGCGCTCGAAGCCGGTGCCGAGGACGTGACCTCGGGCGAGGACGGCCACGAGATCTGGACCGCGCAGGACGCGCTCCACGAAGTCGCCAAGGCGCTGGAGCCGGTGCTCGGCGAAGCCGAAGGCGCCAAGCTCGCCTGGCGTCCGCAGACCATGGTCGATGTGAACGAGGACGACGCGGCCAAGCTGTTCAAGCTGATCGACGCGCTCGACGACGATGACGACGTCCAGACCGTCTGGGGCAATTACGAAGTCTCCGACGAGGTGATGGAGAAGCTGGGTTGATCCATTTTCCCTCTCCCATTGGGAGAGGGAAGGGGCCCGCTGCCGAAGGCAGTGGGAAGGGTGAGGGCGGAAGCGCTTCTCATCTGTCGACCCTCACCCTTCCGGCGCTTCGCGCCTCCCTCCCTCTCCCAATGGGAGAGGGAAATTGATCATCCTCGGTCTCGACCCCGGCCTCGGCACCACCGGCTGGGGCCTGATCCGTGCGGAGGGCAATCGCCTGTCGCACCTCGCCAACGGCAAGCTGAAGACGGATACCAAGGCGCCGCTCCCCCGCCGCCTCGCCCATCTCGACGCGATGCTCGCCGCGCTGATCGCCGATCACGCGCCGGGAGCCGCAGCGGTCGAGGAAGTGTTCGTCAACTCAAACGCGCAGTCGACGCTCAAGCTGGGTCAGGCGCGTGGGGTGGTGCTGTGCGCCGCCGCGCGGATCGGCATCGATGTCGGCGAGTACAAGCCGAGCACGGTCAAGAAATCGGTGGTCGGCGTCGGCAATGCCGACAAGGAGCAGGTCCACGCGATGGTCTCGCGCCTGCTGCCCGGCGTGAAGATCGATGGCCCGGATGCCGCAGATGCGCTCGCCGTGGCGATCTGCCACGCCCACCACCTGGCGAGCGCGCGGCTGGGGCTGCGCTAGATCATTCTTCGTCACCCCGGCCTCGAGCCGGGGTCCGCTGCCTCGCCTCCGGAAAGAAGAAGCGGGATCCCGGCTCAAGGCCGGGATGACGGTGGAGCTAGGCTGCCAGCACCAGTCTTTCGTCCTCGTCATCGTTCGAGGCTTTCCGCTCGACCGGCCGCACCCGCCGCGCCCGCGCCGTCCTTCGCCCCATCGTCAGCCGTGCCACGATCCAGCTGCGTACCGCGTTCAGTCGTAGCGTCGAAGCCGCCATTGCCGTCACCGCTAGCGCATCGACCAGCGCGCCGATCTCGAACATCGATACCCAGCCGGCGATCTCGGGCATCGCCCAGCCAAACAGGCGCAGTCCGTCTTCCTCCAGGAACCAGAAGCACAGCAACCCGATCACCCCGAGCAGCGCCCAGGTGAGCACCGCCCCGCGCTCGATCCGCGCCAGCCGCGCCGCCGGCCATTCGACCAGCACGCGGCGCAGCATGCGCCCGACCGGGGTGCCTTCCGCCAGCAACAACATGCACCAGAGCCCAAGCAACGCGACGAGCATCGAAAATCCCCCAATTCCCTGCTCGCGAATTGGGGAGGCGCAGCGGGTTTCGCCAGATCAACCGGGGTTATTTCGCTTTCCTACACCCCGGTGTTCCGCTTATGTACCAGCCATGCGCCAGCCTTTCCCTTGTCCATTGATCCCGCTCCATGCGCGCATGCGTGGGTACTCAAGAGATTCAACATTTTTGCGCAGCCATCCGGTTGCACGTCAGGGAGAAGCGGCATGATTGCGCACCTGAAGGGCCGCATCGAGGCGACGGGGATCGACAGCATCGTGATCGACGTGAACGGCGTCGGCTATCTCGCCGGAGCCTCGGCGCGCACGCTGGCGGCGCTCGGCGCGGTCGGCGAGTTCGCGACGCTGCACACCGAGATGCTGGTCAGCGAGGACTCGATCCGGCTGATGGGCTTCGCCACCGCCGCCGAGCGGGACTGGTTCCGCCACCTGACCAGCGTGCAGGGCGTGGGGGCCAAGGTGGCGCTGGCGATCCTTTCTATCCTTTCCCCTGAGGAAGTGCAGACCGCCGTTGCCCGCGCGGATGCGCCGATGATCGCCCGGGCCAATGGCGTGGGGCCCAAGCTCGCCCAGCGCATCGTCAACGAGCTGAAGGACAAGGCCGGCGGCGTCGCACTCGCCGCAGCGGGCAGTGGCGCGGCGCCGGCAGGGGGCGCGGCGCAGGATGCGGTCTCGGCGATGCTCAACCTTGGCTTCAAACCGGCCGAGGCGAGCGCCGCGGTCAATGCCGCCGCCGATGAACTGGGCAATGGCGCCACGCTCGACGCGCTGGTCCGCCTCGCGCTGCGCAAGGCGGCGAAGTGACGATTCGCACCGCCTCGTGCCGCTGCGGCCAGCTCCGCGCCGAATGCGCGGGCGAGCCGGTGCGCATCTCGGTCTGTCACTGCCTCAACTGCAAGCAGCGCAGCGGTTCGGCCTTTGCGGTGCAGGCGCGTTTCCCTGTCGATCAGGTGACGATCACGGGCCAGTCGACCGAATGGCTTGCCCCTTCCGAAAGCGGCGGCGCCCCGGCCAGCTTCCATTTCTGCCCGGTCTGCGGCGGCAATGTCTGGTACAGCGGCGGCGGCATCACCGACACGATCGCCATCCCCGTCGGCCATTTCGCCGACCCCGCTTTCCCG
>PJUL01000428.1_pt1 | contig 30976 bp, 35 predicted proteins | sample 1512221 | NCBI WGS metagenome assembly PJUL01 (sample SAMN08177667, study PRJNA422409) | Feces metagenome, whole genome shotgun sequencing project.
GGGCGGCTTCGCCACCAACGGCGTCAACATGACCAAGCTGGAAAGCTACATGGAGAACGGCGCCTTCACGGCCACCTTCTTCTACGCCGAGGTCGACGGCCGCCCCGAAGACCGCAGCCTGGCGCTGGCCTTCGACGAGCTGAAGTTCTTCTCCGAGCGCTTCGAGATCCTGGGCGTCTATCCGGCCGACCCGTTCCGCGACGGGAAGTAACCCTCGTAGCCACCCATCTCCCGTCATTCCCGCCCTTGTGGCGGGAACCCCTGGCTCCGCTCGCAAGTGAAGCGCAAGCGGCGTGCTGAGCACGCCGCCCCATCCGCGCCTACGGCTGACGGAGGGTTTCCCGCCACAAGGGCGGGAATGACGGGAGGATGGGTGCGGAGCTCATAGCCCTCCTTCACCCCTCCTCCGTTCCGCCCTATCCTGGCGGCCATGACCAAGCCCGTTCCCGCCGATGTCGTCTCGCGCCTGAAGTCCGTGCTGGGCGAAGGCGGATGGAGCCAGGATCCCGAGCGGCTGGCGCCCAAGCTGGTCGAGTGGCGCGGGCGCTGGAAGGGCGAGACGCCGCTGCTGGTCACCCCGCGCACCACCGCCGAGGTCGCCGCCGTCGTGGGGATCTGCGCGGCGCAGGGCGTGGCGATCACCCCGCAGGGCGGCAACACCGGCCTGGTGGCCGGCCAGATCCCGCAGGGCGAGATCCTGCTGTCGACCGAGAAGCTGCGCGCCGTGCGCGACGTCGACGCCCTGGACGACGTGATGGTGCTGGAGGCGGGCGTCACCCTGTACGAGGCCCACCAGCAGGCCGCCGCCGTCGGCCGTCGCTTCACGGTCGGCGTGGCCTCGGAAGGCTCGTGCACCATCGGCGGCCTGATCTCGACCAACGCCGGCGGCACGGCCGTTCTGCGCTACGGCATGATGCGAGAGCAGGTGCTGGGGATCGAGGCCGTGCTGCCGAGCGGCGAGATCTGGAACGGCCTGAAGCGCCTGCGCAAGGACAACACCGGCTACGACCTCAAGCAGCTCTTGATCGGGGCCGAGGGCACGCTGGGGATCGTCACCGCCGCGGCGTTGAAGCTGCACGCGCCGCTGGCCTCGCGCGCCGTGGCGATCGTGGGGCTGTCCTCGCCCGCCGACGCCATCCAGCTGCTCGCCCGCGCCAAGGACGAGACCGGCGGCGCGGTCGAGGCCTTCGAGCTGATGGGCCGGCTTGGCTTCGCCCTGACCGTCAGGAACGTGCCGGGCCTGCGCGATCCTCTGCCCACGGAGCATCCCTGGTACGTGCTGATCGAGATCGCCAGCGGCGAGCCCGGCGCGGCCGAGGCGGCGCTGGAACGCCTGCTGGCCGGCGCCCTGGAGAGCGGCCTGATCGCCGACGCGGCCGTGGCCCAGACGCAGACCCAGATGAAGGCCTTCTGGCACATCCGCGAAGGGCATTCGGCCGGCCAGAAGCCGGAGGGCGCGGTGTGGAAGCACGACGTGTCGGTGCCGGTCTCCAAGATCCCCGACTTCATCGGCCAGGCCGACGCGGCCATCGCCAGGGCCTTCCCCGGAACCCGCATCGTCGCCTTCGGCCATGTGGGCGACGGCAACGTCCACTACGATGTGCTCAAGCCCCAGGGCGGCGACGACGACGCCCATGACGCGGCCCGCGAGGCCGGCGCCCACATCGTCCACGACATCGCCGCGGGCTTCCACGGCTCGATCAGCGCCGAGCACGGCCTGGGCGCGATGAAGTCGGCCGAGGCCCTGGCCTACAAGGATCCGGTGGAAGTGGCCGCCCTGCGCGCCATCCGCGCCGCGCTGGATCCCCAAAGGATCATGAACCCGCGGGTGCTGTTCTAGGCCTGCGCCAGGCGCCCGAACCACGCACGCAGGCGCATCCACGGCGAGCGCCGGATCGGCAGCGGCGGCGGGCGATAGGGCGGCTCGGCCAGGACGGCGGTCAGCCACGCCGAGACATCGGCCCAGGGGCCGCTCCGGGCGGGCGCGCCCCCTTTGCCGCGACCGATCACCTGGCCATCTGGCAGCATGAAATAGCCGACCTGACCCGTGTAGCTGACGTTGCACGAGGCGAAGAGCACGGCTTCCGGATCGGCCTCCTCGTACTCGTATCGCCAATAGACGCCGCTGCCGAGATCGAGCGGCGCGCGGCCCGACCGCGTCAGCAGCGGCGGATCCTGGATCATCGACAGGGGCGCGCCGTAGATGTTCAGCTGGAACAGCTCCGCGCCGTTCAGGTGACCCAGAAGCTCGGCCAAGGCGGCCGGAAGCGGGACTTCGTGCAGGGCCTGATAGGCCTCGATAGCCGACGCCGACAGCCCGGGATAGAGCACCACGTCATAGGCCTCCGATCCCCGGTCCGGTTGATGCCCGGCCAGCAGGGCGCCGCCCGCGTCCTCCCAGGCGCCGCCTTGCGCAGCAGCGTTCGCGGCGTCGACGGCAGCCGCCAGGAAAGACGGAAGGCGCGAGAGGCGAGCCTCGACGTCCTCGACCGCCAGAGGCCTTTTCGCCCACCCCATGCGTTCAGGCTTCGCTCGCCGCCTTGGCCTTGCGGCGGGCGAAGTAGACGGCGATCAGCGACAGCACCGCGCCGGCCGGGAAGGTCGACTTCAGGAAGCCGCCGGCCTGGCCCGGGCCCAGGATGTTGACCGCGAAGGGCACGAAGCCCCACTGGCCGGTGGACGGCTGCATCCAGAAGGCGCCGACGCCCACGAAGCACAGCACGGCCCAGATCAGCCGCAGCTTCAGGGCCCTGGTGCGGGCCACGAAATAGAGGGCCACGATCATCGGCAGCGGCCAGGCCAGGGCGGCTGCGAGGGCGAGGGTCTCGTTCATCCCGCCTTCCTAGCGAGCGTCGCGCGAAAGGAAAGGGCGGTTCGCCTCACGGCCTGGCGCTCACCCGCTGGAGGTCGCGTTCGCGGAAGGTCGCAAGGCGCTCGTAGTGCAGGCTGCAAAGCTCGCCGCCGAGACCGACCAGCATCCGCACCCGCGTCTGGCGGGGCTCGTCATGCCAGATCACCACGCGGAAGATCACGTCGTCCAAGGCCATGAGGGGCTGGCCATATCGGTCGAGCATGGCCTGGACCAGCTTGGGGCAGACGCTCGCGCCCTTCCCGCTCTTGACCGCATCGACCGAGACCTGCTCCAGGCCCGCGGGCCCGTAATAGAGCTTGGCGCGCCCCTTCAGGCCGTTCACCGCGTGGGGCCCGCTGCTCAGGGCCCGGCCAACATCCAGCGTGTCGCCGAACCGCAAGGCCTTCAGCTCGGGCATGGCGGCCTGCGCCTGCTCGGGCGTCATGCCCCATTCGGTGGCTTCCCAGCCGGCGAAGGCCGCCCCGGGCGCGAGACCCAGGACGAAGGCGAAGACGAGAGCGAAGACCGGGCGCATGGGAAAACTCCGTTCGCCCAGCAAAACCCAAACCTGCAAAGCTTGGCAATACACCTTGGGACATTCAGCCGATCTGGCCATGTTCACCGAGCTCCCCCGCGAAGGCGGGGGCCCAAGCCGCCTTTCCAGGGCCGGCGGGGCCGTGGACGACCCGCAGGCGCCGCTTGGGTCCCCGCCTTCGCGGGGAGGAACGGGGCTAGGGAAGGCGCCTGTCGGGTGACAACACTCAGGCCCCCGGCACGCCCGCCATCATCGCCTTCAGCGCCGCCAGGTGGCCCTTCAGCGCCTTGCGGCCGGCGCTCGTCAGCGAGGCCCAGGTGCGCACCCGGCCGTCGGACGGGGTCTTGGCCACCTTCAGGTAGCCGGCCTCCTCCAGCGTCCTGATGTGCTTGGAGAGCACCGACTCCGAGACGTCCAGCGCCTCGCGCAGGGTCGCGAAATCGATGGTGGCGACGCCCGCCAGCATGCAGCAGATCTGCAGGCGGTTGGGGGCGTGGATCACCGGGTCGAGGGCGGCCGCGCTCACAGGGCCGCGCCGTCGCGCAGGTCGCGGCGGAACGCGGCTTCCCAGACGAAGCCGCCGATGGTGACCACCACCGCGGCGAAGGCGCCGAACACGAACGGCGCGGCCGTCATATGGTGCGCGCGCACCAGCCAGGCCGGGGCCAGGACCGACAGGCCCATCAGCACCGCCAGGCCGGCGGCGACCCAGCGGGTGCGGCCGGCGCGATAGCCGCTGACCCACAGGCCGGTGTGGCGCTTGTAGGCCCGGACCAGCAGCGCCAGGCCGATCACGAACACCAGGTAGAAGCCGATCATCAGCGGGATCGACTGGCCCTGCACGGCCACCAGACCGCCCATCAGCACCCCGAGGACGGGGTGGTACCAGACCGGCGCGCGGGCGCGGCGCGCCAGGTCGGCGTTGGCGGCCTCGACCTCGGCCAGCATGCGCGCGGCCTGGGCGGGGTCGATCGACGGGGCGGGGCCCATGGGCGTTTCCTTACTTTCCATGTTGGAAAGTTAGACTCGACTTTCCATGTCGGCAAGTGGAAACTTTCCACTATGGAAAGTCGCTGTGAAGCCGCGGCCGATGTGCGGGCGATCACATCCGCAAGTTGAAGACGTGCTAGCCTCCCCGCGACGTCCACGCCCAGCCATGCGAGGCGACCATGCCGCAGACCTCCGCGACCGCCCTGACCCTGCAGCAGCAGGCCTTCTGCCTGTCCTGGCTGTCGAACGCCGCTTCGGACAAGGTCGACACCCTGGCCAACCTGGAGGCCCATGTGCGCCAGGCGGTCCAGGCCTTCCTGGCCGACAACGCCGGCAGGATCGCCGACTGGTCGATCGCCTGGGGGCCGGTCGCGTCCAGCCACGAGGGATCCGACCCGACCGCGCTCTACTACGCCGACAACATGCTGTACGCGGCCAGCGCCACGGTGGCCGGCGCGCCCTGCCTGGTGGTGGCCATGGCCGGCACCAACGAGGACGACGCCTACGACTGGCTGGCCGAGGACTTCTCGATCGTCCGCCAGGTGGACTGGCCCTACGGCAATGGCGGCTTCGACGGCGCAGCCTCGCCCAAGATTTCGCACGCCACGGCGACCGGGATCGCCGCCCTGCTGGCCCTGAGCGATCCGGCGTCCGGCGGGATCGCGGCCTTCGTCACCGGCTGGACCAAGGCCAATCCCGGCGGGACGGTGATCTTCACCGGCCACAGCCTGGGCGGCGCCCTGTCGCCCAGCCTGGCCATGGCCGCGATCGGCAAGAACGGCGGCCCCTTCGCCGACACCACGGTGCTGACCCTGCCCAGCGCCGGGCCCACGCCGGGCAACCCCGACTTCGCCGCGCTCTACGCCAGCTTCTTCCCCGCGCCCGCCGCGGGGTCGGCCGACGGCGGGCCGGTCCCGTTCAACACCGACCTGGTCAACGCCCACGACATAGTGCCAACGGCCTGGAACGACGTGAAGCTGACGGGCTTCTTCACCAACACCGGCGACATCGCCTTCAAGCTGACGATGGACGCCCTGCTGGCGTCGCTGGACGGCCTGGCCCACGGCCTGATCGGCTTCAACACCTACCAGCCGATCGCCCACCAGACCTTCGCGGCCGATCCGCCCGACGTCGACTACGACAGCCTGCAGGGCTATTTCGGCCTGATCGTCGCCAACCACCTGGCGGCCTATCCCACCTATGTCGGCGTCGACGACGCGCTGACCGACACCACCGCGGCCATGACCCGCGCCACGCTGCGCCAGGTGCAGACCCACGCCAAGCGCCTGACGGCGGCGGCCAAGGCGCAGACCCCGCCGGCGAGCTGACGCTCGCCCCTCAAGCGCTCGCGACACTTTTCACCGAGCATTCCCGCGAAGGCGGGGATCCAAGCGGCGCTTGCGATCTGGAGCCGCCTCGCCTCCTCCTGAACGTCTGCTTGGGTCCCCGCCTTCGCGGGGAAGTACGGATCTGGCAGTTGCGCACGCGACCCGCCCTTGCCCCCGGCCGTTGCTCGACCATATAAGACATATACGAAACGTATATTCGAAAGCGAAGCCATGGGCATCGTCAACATCGAGGACGAGCTGCACGAGCAGCTGCGCCGCGCCAGCAAGGCCTCGTACCGGTCGATCAACGGCCAGGCGGCGTTCTGGATCAGGATCGGCATGCTCAGCGAGCTCAATCCCGGCCTGACCTTCCAGGAACTGGTGGCCCGCGAGCTGAAGGAGGCCGGCGTCGACGCGCCCGACCTGGCGGCGACCACCAGCGCATGACCATCGACAACGAGGACCAGCTGGACAAGCTGCGGGCGGTCGGCGCCCTGGTCGCCCGCACGCTGACGGCCATGGGGGCTGCGCTGGAGCCGGGCATGACCACCCGCGAGCTGGACGACATCGGCCGCGCCCTGCTGGAGGCCGAGGGCGCCCGCTCGGCGCCGGAGCTGACCTACGACTTCCCCGGCGCGACCTGCATCTCGGTGGGTCCCGACTGCGCCCACGGCATCCCCGGCGACACGGTGATCAAGGCCGGCGACCTGATCAACATCGACGTCTCGGCCGAACTGGACGGCTTCTTCGGCGACACCGGCGCCAGCTTCTCGGTGCCGCCGACCTCCAAGCGCATCGAGCGTCTGTGCCGCGACGGTCGGCGGGCGATGTGGGCCGGCATCCGCGCGGTGCGGCCCGGCGGCCGGCTGAACGAGATCGGCCGTTCGATCGAGGCCTTCGCCGACAAGAACGGCTACAGCCTGGTGCGCAACCTGGCCAGCCACGGGGTCGGCCGGTCGCTGCATGACGCGCCCAAGGAGATCCCCACCTGGCACGAACCGCGCGACCGCCGGGTGATCACCGAGGGCCTGGTCTTCACCATCGAGCCGTTCCTGTCGCTGGGCGCCGACTGGGTCGAGGAGCTGGACGACGGCTGGACCCTGCGCCCGCCGGGCCGCGAGGCCACGGTGCAGTACGAGCACACCCTGGTGGCGACGCGGAACGGACCGCTGGTGCTGACGCTGGCTTGAACAGGCCCGGGCAAATTGCCCGCATAGCTTCTCTTGCCCCGTAGATTCCCCGCGAAGGCGGGGACCCAAGCTGACTTTCAGGATCGACCAGATACCGCGCCGAGAACCGCGACCTCGGCTTGGATCCCCGCCTTCGCGGGGATGCTCGGAGGAAAAGCGATCGACCTTAAGGGTCGGCTCCTCGCCCCCCACCGCTGGCGAAGCGGGACCAAAGCCTCTATCTGCACCCCCATGCTGATGGTCATCTCGCCCGCCAAGTCGCTAGACTTCACCGCCCCGGATCAGGTCCTGCCCCTGACCACCCCGGCCCTGAAGCCGCAGATCGCGGAACTGGCCAAGGTCACCCGCAAGCTGACGGCCGCCGACCTGCGCCGGCTGATGCACATCTCCGAGAAGCTGGCCGACCTGAATCGCGAACGCTTCCAGCACTTCGACCCCGAGGTCGAAGACGGGCTGCAGGCCGTGATCGCCTTCAACGGCGACGTCTATGCGGGCCTGGCCGCGCGAGAGCTGGACCGTCCGGCCCTGGAATGGGCGCAAGGCAGCTTGCGCATCCTGTCGGGCCTCTACGGCGTGCTGCGGCCGCTGGACGCCCTGCAGCCCTACCGCCTGGAGATGGGCACCCGCCTGAAGACCAAGCGCGGCGCCAACCTCTACGACTTCTGGGGCGAGACCATCGCCAAGACCCTCAACGAGGCCGCCGCCGGCCACGAGGACCCGACGCTGGTGAACCTGGCCAGCCAGGAATATTTCGGCGCCGTCGACGCCAAGGCGCTGAAGCTGCCGGTCGTCACCTGCCACTTCAAGGAAGAGAAGGCCGGGGCGCTGAAGGTGCTGGGCTTTTACGCCAAGAAGGCGCGCGGCCGCATGGCCCGCTACGCCATCGAGGGCCGCGTCGAGAAGGCCGAGGCGCTGAAGGCCTTCGACCTCGACGGCTACCGCTTCCGCCCCGACCTCTCGACGGAGGCCGACTGGGTTTTCGCTCGCCCGCAGCCCTAATTTCATCTATCGGTGAATTTATAAGCGCTCGCTCTTCGCGATAGCGAGCTATATGCTGCAATGCAGCAAGTCGGGCAGGACAGCAGGAGCGCGCCGATGGCCGTGGATTTCGGGTTGCAGGGTCAAGTCGCCATCGTCACGGGCTCGACCAGCGGCATCGGGCACGCGCTCGCCGACGCCATGGCCGCCCAGGGCGTCAACATCGTGCTCAACGGCCTGGGCGAGATGAACGCCATCGAGCGCACCCGCGCCGAGATGGCCGAAAAGCACGGCGTCGAGGTGCTGTACCACGGCGCCGACATGACCAAGCCGGTCGAGATCGCCGACATGGTGCGCGCCGCCAAAGCCGAGTTCGGCGAGCTGGACATCCTGGTCAACAACGCCGGCGTCCAGCACGTGGCCCCGGTCGACGAGTTTCCCGACGACAAGTGGGACTTAATCATCGCCATCAACCTGTCGTCGGCGTTCCACGCCGCCAAGGCGGCGATCCCGATCATGAAGGAGCAGGGCCGCGGGCGGATCGTCAACATCGCCTCGGCCCACGGCCTGGTCGCCTCGCCCTACAAGTCGGCCTATGTCGCCGCCAAGCACGGCATCCTGGGCCTGACCAAGACCATCGCGCTGGAAGTGGCGCAGCAGGGGATCACCTGCAACGCCATCTGCCCCGGCTTCGTGAAGACCCCGCTGGTCGAGGCCCAGATCGCCGACCAGGCCAAGGCCCGCGGCATCAGCGAGGAGGCGGTGATGAAGGACGTGATCCTGGCCGCCCAGCCCACCAAGCAGTTCGTCACTGTCGAGCAGCTGGCCGGCCAGCTGCTCTACCTGGTCAGCGACCTGGGCGCCTCGGCCAACGGCGCGGCGTTCACCGTCGACGGCGGCTGGACCGCCCAGTAGCCTTCACTCCGCTCAATCCCCGCCTTCGCGGGGAAGCTCGGACCATGGGGGGATCCTGAGCTTCGATCGCTCTCGGGAAGAGGCCGCCCCATGCCCATCGCGCCGCTGAGGAAGAAGCCCAAGGGTCCGCGCCCGATCAGTCTGGCGCTGCAGGGCGGCGGCGCCCACGGCGCCTTCGAGTGGGGCGTCATCGACCGCCTGCTGGAGGAGGAGGGCCTGGAGATCCAGGCCATCACCGCCGCCTCGGCCGGGGCCATGAACGCGGTGGCCTACACCTCGGGCCTGATCGCCGGCGGCCGCGACGGCGCCAGGGCTGCGCTCGACGACTTCTGGAAGCAGGTCAACCGCAAGGGCGGCCGCAACGTCTTCGGCGACACCAGCATCTGGACCAGCGCCTTCGGGGGCGCCTTCGAGGGCGCGACCGACTGGATCAAGAACACGCCGGGCTGGCGGATGGCCGAGACCCTGGCCCTGTCGCTCAGCCCCTACGAGTTCAACCCGTTCAACCTGAACCCGCTGCACGACATCCTCGAGGAGGCGATCGACTTTTCCGCCCTGCGCGAGCGCTCGCCGGTCAAGCTCTACATCGCCGCCACGGCGGTGCGCACCAGCAAGGCCAAGGTGTTCCGCGAGACCGAACTGACCGCCCGCCACGTGATGGCCAGCGCCTGTCTGCCGCAGGTGTTCCAGGCGGTCGAGATCGACGGCGAGCCCTACTGGGACGGCGGCTTCCTGGCCAACCCGCCGCTGTGGCCGCTGTTCTACGACCAGACGCCGGACGACATCCTGCTGGTCAGCCTCAACCCCTTCGTCCGCGACGAAACGCCCAGGAGCCCGGGCGAGATCATGGACCGCCTGAACGAGATCACGTTCAACGCGGCGTTGTCCTCGGAGCTTCGCGCCATCGGCTTCGTGCAGAAGCTGCTCGACGAAGGCCTCTTGAAAGACAATGCCCGGGGGCGCTATCGGCGCATGCTCGTTCACGCCATCAAGGCCGACGGGCCGCTGGCCGACCTGTCGCTGGCGTCCAAGTTCAATACCGAGTGGAGCTTTCTGACCGACCTCAAGGCCCGCGGGCGCAAGGCGGCGGAAGACTGGCTCGGCGAGTGCATGTCCCAGGTGGGCGAGCGCTCGACGGTAGATCTGAAGTCTGGTTTCGCATGATTACCCCCGCTCCGACCCCCTCCCCCACCGCCGGCGTCATCTGCCTGCGGGGGCATGAGGTGCTGCTGATCAAGCGCGGCACGCCGCCTCGCCTTGGCCAATGGAGCCTGCCGGGCGGGCGCATCGAGTTCGGCGAGACGGCCGAGGCCGCGGCCCTGCGCGAACTGCGCGAGGAGACGGGCGTCGAGGCCAGGCTGCTGGGCCTGATCGACGTGGTCGACGGCGTCTTCACCTCGCGCGAGACCGGCGAGACCACCCGCCACTTCGTGATGTTCGACTACGCCGCCGAATGGACCGGCGGCGAGCCCCACGCCGGCGACGACGCCGCCGACGCCCGCTTCTTCACGCGCGAAGAGGCCATGGCCGCCGTGGAATGGGACCTGACCCGCCAGGTGATCGCCCAGACCTACGACCTGTTCCGGCGCTAGCAACGGATCAGGCCGACACAAGTAATAATCGCACAAAGAAAGATTCTATTTAAGGTTGCAGAGTCCGCCTGTTGGGCCTGATGCTTTGCCTGCCTGGCCACGCCACGACGGCGACCGGCCGCAAGGGGAGGCATCGATGTCCACGCAACGCTCCTGCCAGATCTCCGTCCAGAGCCTGATCGGCGACTCGGCCATCATCACGCTGTGGCACAAGAACTCCGACTACGGCGTGACCAGCCAGACCTGGGAGGTCCCGGCCGACGGCACGTGCGGCCCGATGACCGTGCTCTTCAACACCGGCCTGGGCTCGCTGACCGTCCAGGACTACTGGGCCGTCAAGGTGGTGGTCCAGAGCGGTTCGGCCCAGGGCGTGTTCCACAGCGTCGGCTCGGGCAACTGGACCGAGTGCCAGTTGCAGTCGCCGGACGCGGGCCAGTCGATCGTCTTCAAGGTCGACACCAGCAGCCTGCAGATCACCCTGCCCTCGGGCGGCACGAGCACGCAGATGCAGCTGACCTCGCCCCTGGCCCAGGTCGACAACGTCTTCGTGCTGATGCTGGAGAACCACTCGTTCGACAACATCTTCGCCTTCTCGGGCATTCCTGGCATCGTCGGCTCGTCGAGCCAGAACATGAACGCGTACAATGGCGTCCAGTACTTCTGCGCCGCGCCGGCCCCGACGGCCATGCCCACCGATCCGGGGCACGAGTTCGCCGACACCTACGAGCAGCTGTGCGGCGAGGGGGCGGTGCATTCGCCCTGGTCGAGCTATGGATCGCCGACGGCGACCGGCTTCGTGGCCAACTACGCCACCAGCCTCAGCGAGCTGAAGGACCACAACCCCGCCTACCTGCCGACGCCGAACGAGTACGGCGACATCATGCTGTGCTTCGACACGCCCAATCAGCTGCCGGTGATCTACCAGCTGGCCACCGAGTTCGCGGTCTGCGACCGCTGGTGGTCGTCGCTGCCTGGGCCCACCTGGCCCAACCGCTTCTTCGTGCACGGCGCGTCGTCGGCCGGCTGGGCGGACTCGCCGGGCGACACCGACATCGCCAAGTGGGAAACGGTGAGCGGCTTCACCTACCCCAGCGGCGCCTCGATCTATGACCGGCTGGGCGACGCCCGGATGAACTGGCGGATCTATGTCGACGAGGACGGCGACACCCTTGGCGGCATTCCCCAGGTTTCGTCGCTGAAGGGCATAACCTACAAGATCGACACCGAGTCCTTCTCGGACTTCGCCGGCGACCTGCTGGGCCCCTACCCCTATCCCTACACCTTCATCGAGCCGAACTACGGCGACATCGCCGGCGGCACCTATGTGGGCGGCTCCTCGCAGCACCCGATGGACTCGATGGCCAGGGGCGAGGCCCTGATCAAGGCGACCTACGAGGCGATCCGCGCCTCGCCGGGCTGGGAGCGCAGCCTGCTGATCGTCACCTATGACGAGCACGGCGGCTTCCATGACGCCGTCCCGCCCTACGGCGCCACCCCGCCGAACGACGGCTCGCCCCGGGACCTGTCGATCAACTCCGGCGGCTTCCTATTCGACCAGTACGGGGTGCGGGTGCCGGCCGTGATCGTCTCGCCGCTGATCCCGCAGGCCTCGGTGAGCCATACGCAGTACGACCACGCCTCGGTGGCGGCCACGCTGGAGGCCCTGTGGGGCCTGCCGTACATGACCGCCCGCGACCAGCACGCCAACACCGTGCTGCCGCTGCTGTCGCTGGGATCTCCGCGCACGGACTGCCCGCTGACGCTGAACAGCCCCGCGCCCGAGGCCCTGGCGGCCGCCGTGACCCCCGCGCCGATGACGGCCGAGGTCGCCGCCCAGCCCCTGCCCTCCAGCGGCAACACCATCGGCTTCCTGCATATCATGGCCAAGACCGACCTGGCCCTGGCCAACGGCGATCCCGCCGCCGGTGCGGCCATCCAGGCCCGGGTGGCGGCTATCAAGACCCGGGGCGAGGCTGCGGCCTACTTCGCCGAGGTCACCGCCAAGGCGGCCGCGGCCCGGGCCGCCCTCGATGCGGCGAAGACCTCGGCCGCGACCGCCGCCACGTCCAAGCCGCTCGAACCAGCCTGATTTCTGGACCCGAAAGTCCATAATAAGGCATTGAAATTTATACGCTTGTCGAACCGAAGCTTCGGTGAGACGCTTTCCTCGTGATCGGCAGCCTCGACGTCAGAGCGCGGCGCCGGTTCACGAGGAAACGAAAGAGAGATGACCCCGCAAGACATCGTGGGCCTGGCCCCGCCGCGCGGACTTCTGGCGATGATCGCGCTGATGCTGTCGGCCATGGCCGCCTGCTTCTGGACCCCGGAAATGGATCCCGAACGCATCCTCGACGACGAGCGCCGATAGAGCCTGGTTCGGATCGGCGCTCAACCGCTCTGACCCTCTGCTACCGAGCTTCCACGCGAAGCTCGGATTTGGGGACGAGCATCGAGTGACCGTCCACCGACCCTAGGGCCCGGACTCAATTGGCATGCAAAGAAACGTGTCTTCCCGGCCGGAGGAGCGCGCCAGCGATCCGTAGAGCCGGGATCTCCCACGTCGGCAGGTTCGAAAACTGTGGGAGATCCCGGCGCTCCGCTGCGCTGCGGCCGGGATGACAACCGCTATAAGCTATTGAAACAGATAACCCATTGCCCTCGGCCAATTGAGCACCGACCCTAGGGCCGGTAGTTTCCCCAGCCCCAGCAGCCGGGACGCGGCGTTCCGGCCAGCCCCTCGGCGTCGACGCACAGCAGGCCCGCGTCCGGCCCCGCGCCGCCGGGCGGCGAGATCCAGGCCACCACCCCGTTCTCCACCCCGACCAGGACCGCGTCGCGCTTGTCCGACAGGTTGCGGCTCTTCCAGCCGCCAAGGTCGATGGTCAGCACGCCATAGCCCGGCCGCGCCGAGGCGTGCCAGCGCAGGCCGTCGCGCCGCGCGAAGGCCTTGGGATCCTGCGGCAGGCGCTGGCCGACGGCGAGGCCGGCCAGCGTCTGCGCGCCCTGCTCGCGCGCCCGAGCCCGATCGCGGTTCATGGCCGGCAGCTTCACGGCGAACGGCAGCAGGGCCAGGCCCTGCATGTCGCTCTCGTCCAGGGACCGGCGGCGGGCCGGGCGCACGATCGCCGGTCGCGGCGGCGGCGGCGCGCAGTCGACCGACAGCCGCTCGCGCGCCGGCAGGCGGGCCGCCTCCCAGCGCGCCAGAAAGCCCGCGCCGTCCTCCAGAGGCAGTTGGCCGAAGCCGGCCAGGAACGGCCCGGCCCGCCGCTGCCGGACCCAGCGCTCATAGGCCTTGCGCTGGGCCATCGGCGGGGCGGGCGCCCTGGCGCGTTCGCGCGCCGGCCGCAGCACCGCCGCCAGCCGCCCGTCGCGGAACGCCAGCACCGGATCGCCGATCGTCAGGTCCCTGGGCTCGGAAGCCAGGCGCGAGCGGCAGACCGGCGCCTCGGGACCTCGCCCCTCGTCGCCATAGGTGCGCCAGGCCGCCTGCCGGCGCAGCGCCCCGGGATCGGCGATCAGGTCGTCGAGGGTGAAATAGACGTCCGCGCCGCCGTCGCCGGCGACCTCGAAGCCACGCGGCAGCGGCGTCTGGGCCGGCGCGCCGGTCAGCCTGACGCGGACCTCGACCGGCGTCAGGCCGATCAGGTCGCCGACGGCCGCCTCGCCCGCCCGCGCGCCGTCGACCGACAGGAGGGCCAGCGCCGCGGCAAGTCCGATCCTCACGCCCATGCCGGCCTCCCAGGTCCAACCCTGGGAGGAGAGCACGCCCAGGCCTCGCGCGCCATGAAAAAGTGAGTGAACAATCACACTCGACCTTTGCGCATGCCCTCGCGGAAGGATTGCCGCCGTCCCGACGAGGCGCACACTCGCCGGAGGGTCCCGCCCGAGGGCCGTTGCGAACGACAAGAGAGGGAGAACGCCATGGCCCTGCGAACGCCGCTGTGCGACCTGCTGCACGTCGACCATCCGATCCTGCTGGCCGGCATGGGCGGGGTGTCCTACGCGCCCCTGGCCGCGGCGGTTTCGGCCGCGGGCGGCTATGGCGTGCTGGGCATGGCCGGGACCTCGCCGGACTTCATCCGCCGACAGATGCGCCAGGTGCGCGCCCTGACCGACAGGCCGTTCGGCGTCGACCTGCTGGCCGCCACGCCCGACGCCCTGACCGCCAGCGTCGAGGTGATCATCGAGGAAGGCGCCAGCGCCTTCGTCGCCGGGCTGGGCGTGCCCATGCCGATCATCGCCCGGCTGCACTCGGCGGGGCTGAAGGTGATGGTGGTCTGCGGCACGGTGCGCCATGCGCAGAAGGCGCGCGACGCCGGCTGCGACGCGGTGATCTGCCAGGGCGGCGAGGGCGGCGGCCATACGGGCCTGGTCGGCACCCTGCCGCTGGTCGCCCAGGCGGTCGAGGCCGTCGACATCCCGGTGATCGCGGCCGGCGGCCTGCACGACGGGCGGGGCCTGGCCGCCGCCCTGGCGCTGGGCGCCCAGGGCGTATGGATGGGCACGCGCTTCATCGCCAGCCACGAGGCCCACGCCGGCGAGGTCTATCGCCAGGCCGTGCTGGACGCCCGCGACGAGGACACCGTGCGCACCCGCTGCTACTCGGGCAAGCCGATGCGGGTGCGCGCCAACCCCTATGTCGACGACTGGGAAACGCGGACCGGCGAGATCCAGCCCTTCCCGCTGCAGGCCATGGCCAGCGTCCAGGCCGGGGTGCTGGGCGGCATCGGCGGCCAGACCGAAGGCCTGGACCCGGACCGCTCATGCCTGGCCATGGGTCAGAGCGCCGGCGGGATCCGCCAGGTGCTGCCGGCCGGCGAAATCGTCGCGGCCCTCGTGGCCGAGGCCGAAACCGCCATCCGCCGCAGCGCGGCGCTGGTGGCTTGAGACCCCCTACCCGCCCTGCTCATCCGTACAATCCCCGCGAAGGCGGGGACCCAAGCTGACGCGCAGCCGGCGGCGGCGCTTCGGGCAAGCCCTCCATGCCGCTTGGATCCCCGCCTTCGCGGGGAAGCTCGGTTGAAAAGCGCCTGTGCCGCCTACCGCCCAGACGACAGCACCGTCAGATGCTTGCCCGTGGTGTCCGGCGCCAGCGGCGACTGGGTGACCAGGATCGTCGTGCCGGGAACGATCACCTTGCGCACCGCCGTGCGGAAGCCGTCGGGCATCCGGGTCTTGGCCATCAGGCCCTGGTCGAGCGGCCGGTCGGCCTCGTCCTCGTGGCCGGGCGCGCCGACATAGGCCCAGCGCGGCACGCCGTCCTCGACGCCCGTGCAGACCAGCACGTGGGTCTGGAAGTCCTCGTCGGGGAAGACGACGCCCGCGCGGCCGATCTCGACGCCGTTGCGCAGCACCACGGCCCGGTGGTCGCTGCGCGAGGCGATGATGGTGACGGGACCGGCCGGCGAGGCTTCCGGCGTCCAGCGCCAGTCCTCGCCATAGGGCGGCGGTTCGGCCCCCTCTTCGAAGCCGGCGTTCATCGGCATGCCCAGCACCCCGGCCGCCTGCGGCATGGCGGCGGGCGGCTCGCCGGCCTTGCCGACCACGATCACCGCGCCGCCCATCGGCGTGATGCCGAACAGCAGCTTGGCGAAGCCCATCGGCAGGTGCACGCAGCCGTGGCTTTCCGGATAGCCCGGCAGGCCGCCCGCGTGCAGCGCCACCCCGTCCCAGGTCAGCCGCTGCTGAAAGGGCATGGGGGCGCTGTTGTAGAGGCTGGACCGGTGGTTGGCGTCCTTCTGCAGGATCGTGAACACCCCCGTCGGCGTCTCGTGGCCTTCCTTGCCGCTCGACACCGTCGAGACGGCGATGCGCACGCCGTTGCGATAGACCGTGGCCAGCTGCCGCGACAGGTCGACATGCACCACGACCGGTCCCTTCGGCGCGATCTGCGGGGCCCACACCCACTGGCCGGGCTTGAGCGTCTCGCCCGTACGGGCCAGCTCGACCGCCGAGCTGGCCTTGGCGCCCTGGGCCAGGGCCGCGCCGGGCGCGATCATCCCGGCGGCCAGGACGAGGGAAAAAGCGCGACGCGAAGGGATCATTTGGCGGCGATGGTCAGGGTGTAGCTGGCGGTTTCGTTGCGGCGCGCGGCGTTACGCATCAGGTAGACCTGCACGGTGTAGTCGCCGCTGGACGGGATCTTCACCGTCGCGCTGCTTCCCGAGGTCGAACCGACGAACATCGCCGCATCGGCGCCCGGGGCGGTGATGTTGAAGTAGCTGGAGGCGTTGCTGGTCTTGAGGTCGACCTTCAGGGTCTGGCCGGCGGCGACCCCGACCTTGTAGTTCACGGACGCATAGCCCTTGATCGAGCCCTTGATCGTCTTGGACGAGGTTCCCTTGGCGAAATGCACCGTCTCGGTGCGGGCGCCGTCCTGGGCCATGGCCGGAACGGCGGCGGCGAGCAGGCAGAGCGTGGCGAGCGTGCGGGCGAGCATGTCGATCTCCTGGGCGGGGAAGGCCTCGAAGCGAGGATAGGTTGAGCTCCAGGCTAGGCGCAATCGCACGAACCACCGATAGTCGCCGCGTATCGCAGTCTGGAGCATCCCCGTGCGCGTCGCCGTGTTTTCGACCAAGGCCTACGACCGTCGTTTCCTGGATCGGGCCAATGCCGGCGGCGGCCACGCCATCGACTATTTCGAGGCCCGGCTGGACGCGACCACCGCCGCCCTGGCGGCCGGCTATCTCGCAGTCTGCGTGTTCGTCAACGACCGGCTGGACGCGGCGGCGCTGAGGATCCTGGCGGCGGGCGGCACGCGGGCGATCGCCCTGCGCTGCGCCGGCTACAACAATGTCGACCTGGCCGAAGCCGAGCGGCTGTCGATCACCGTGGTGCGGGTGCCGGCCTATTCGCCCGAGGCGGTGGCCGAGTTCACCGTCGGCCTGCTGCTGGCGCTGGACCGCAACATCGCCCGCGCCTGGGGCCGGGTGCGCGAGAACAACTTCGCCCTCGACGGGCTGATGGGCCGCAACCTGTCGGGCCGCACCATGGGGGTGGTCGGCACGGGCCGGATCGGCGCCCTGGTGGCCCGGAGCCTGAGACTGGGCTTCAACTGCCGGGTGCTGGCCAGCGACGTGGCGCAGGATCCCGAACTGGTCGCCATCGGGGTGGAGTATGTCGACCGCGAGACCCTGCTGCGGCAGGCCGACGTCGTCACCCTGCACTGCCCGCTGACACCCGACACCCGCTACCTGATCGACGCGGCCGCCATCGCCGCCGCCCGCGACGGCCTGACCATCGTCAACACCAGCCGCGGCGCGCTGATCGACACCGCCGCCCTGATCGAGGGCCTGAAGAGCCGCAAGATTGGCGGGGTGGCGCTGGACGTCTACGAGCAGGAGGCGGACCTGTTCTTCGAGGACCTGTCGAACGAGATCGTCCAGGACGACGTCTTCCAGCGCCTGCTGACCTTTCCCAACGTGCTGATCACCGGCCACCAGGCGTTCCTGACCGAAGAGGCGCTGTCGGCCATCGCGCAGACCACCCTGGCCAGCCTTGACGAGATCGAGGCGGGCCAGGCCCCGGCCAATCGGGTGACCGCCGATCTCGTCCGGCCGGCAGGCTGACCAGGCGATGGACCGCTTCTTCAATCAGGAATCGCTGGTCGTCATCGCCGCGACGCTGTTCGCCCTGCTGGTGCTGGCGCGGGAAGGCGCGTCCTGGCTGGCGCGGCGACTGTCGGGCGAACGGCACGTGGTCAGCGAGTCCGGCTACGTGCTGTCGGGGGTGCTGGGCCTGCTGGCCCTGTTGATCGCCTTCACCTTCGGCCTGGCGCTGGACCGCTACGAGACCCGCTACAACCTGCTGGTGGCCGAGGCCGCCGCCCTCAACACCGCCGACATGCGGGTGCGGCTGCTCGACCAGCCGGCGTCCGGGCGCCTGGTCGAACTGGTGCGCGCCTATGCCGAGGTGCGCCTGGCCTATGGCGAGGCCGACGCCGCCCGCAAGCCGCCCTTCGCCGAGCAGTCGGCGCGGCTGCGCAAGGAGATCCAGGGCGAGACGCTGCGCGCGGCCCGCAACGTCCGCGACCGCCCCTTCGCGCCGCTGGTGGTGCAGGGCGTCAACGACGCCCTGGCCGTAGGGGTCGAGCGCGAGGCGGCCCACAACGCGCCCCTGCCGACCACGGTGATCATGGTGCTGGTGGTCTACGCCGTCGTGGTGGCCGCCGTGCTCGGCTACACCCTGCCCGCCCCGCACCACCAGCATCGCCTGGTGTCGGGCCTGCTGTTCCTGCTGCTGACCCTGGCCCTGACGTTGATCCTGGATCTGGACCGGGCGCGCAGCGGCTCGATCCGCATCGACCAGGGGCCGATGCAGCGCCTGGTGCGGTCGCTGGAGCACGCCCCGCCGCCCGCCCAGCATGTCGTGGCCCAGCCGCATTGAACCGGCCCCGCCGCCCTTGACGGTTTCGCGCAAAATCGTGCGCTTGCGCCGAACCATGGGTTGAAGCTGGGCCGGTTTGGGTCTTTGCTGGCGTTCCCACCCGGCCACGGCCGGCGCGATGACGTCCTTCCTCCCGTTCCCCAGGAGCCGCCAATGGACCGCCGCAAGCTTCTCTCCTTCGGCCTGCTGGCCGTCCTGCCCGGCCTGGCGCACGCCCAGGGCCACGGCAACCATGGCCCCGGCGGCCAGGGTCCCGGACAAGGTCCCGGACAGGGCGGCTCCGGCGGCCAGGGCCCCGGACGCCCCGGACAGGGCTCGGGTCCCGGCTCGGGCGGCGGACGCCCTCCGGGGCAAGGCTCCGGGCAAGGACCTGGTCAGGGCCCCGGCCACGGTCCCGGACATCCCGGCGGCGGCTCGCCGTCCCGTCCGCCGACCACGCGCCCCCCGGCCACGCGCCCCCCGTCGGGCCAGCGCCCGCCCAGCCGCCCCCGCCCGACCCCGCCGATGGGTCCGCACCGGCCCGGCGCGGGCCGCCCGCCCGGCTTCCGACCGATCCAGGGCGGCCGCTGGCGCTATCCGCCTGGCCAGCGCTATCGCCGCTGGGCCATCGGCGGGATCCTGCCGGGCCTGTTCCTGTCGTCGGGCTACATCTTCGACGACTACTGGCGCCTGGGCCTGGGCGGCCCGCCCTACGGCTATCACTGGGTGCGGTACGGACCCGACCTGCTGCTGGTCGAGTGGCGCACCGGCCGCGTCGTCGACGTGATCTACGGCGCCTTCTACTGATCGCCTCCAGCCAGGAGACCTCGATGAACAGGACGACGAAGGCCGCCGTGGCGGTCGTCGCGGGCCTAGGCGTGCTGGCGACCTCGCTGGCCGCCTCCGCCCAGCCCCGCGACCTGATCGGCGCCCGGGCCGGCCAGGGCGAAAACAGCCTGCGCTCGCGCGGCTACCAGCTCGATCACGCCGACGGCGGCGTGCAGTACTGGTGGCATCCGGGCAACCGCGAATGCATCAACCTGTTCGTCGACGACGGCCGCTACGACACCATCGACCGGCGGCCGACCTCGGAGTGCAATGCGGGCAAGGGCGGCAAGAAGGACAACACCGGCGCCATCGTCGCCGGGGCGCTGGCCATCGGCATCCTGGCCGCCGCGGCCGCCTCGTCTAAGAAGAAGCACGAGGACGACCGCTATCGCGACGACGACGACCGCCGCCGCGACCCGCCCTACTCGCCCGCCCGGGGCGTCGACTGCTATCCCTCGCAACGGGCCTGCTACGAGCGCGGACGCGGCTATTCGCCGTCGTGGACGTCGCGCGAATTCGGCTACCGCTACTAAAGCCCGGAGGACGAGATCATGCAGACCCTCCGCACCCTGACGTTCGCCCTGGCCGCCGCCGCGCTCCTCGCCTTGGCCGCCGGCTGCACGCCCAAGCCCGAGGCCGGCAAGGAGGCCGCCACCGCGCCGGCGCCCGTCGGCAAGGACGCCGCCCGCCAGGAGACCGGCGCCCTGCTGGCCGACCTGATGTCGCCGACCTTCACGGTCGAGCAGCAGGGCCGCATCCTCAACATGGGCTACTTCATGGCCGCCTCGTCGCTGTGCCCGGACCTGTCGGTCGATCCCCTGAAGATGGGCCGCGCGGTCGACGCCGTCATGACCCTGGGCCCGCCCGAGCAGACCGACGCCGAAAAGGCCCACCAGCGCGACGCGGTGATCATGTTCCTGGGCATGGCCAGCGGGGCGATGATCGGCTCGCACGCCGACGACAAGACGCAGTTCTGCGAGGACGCCGCCAAGGTGAAGGGCGGCGCTTCGGAGACCCATCTGTTCGCCGCCGGCGCGCCGGCCGATCCCTCGACCGCGCCGGTGCCGGAAGCGCCGGCAAAGCCGTGAATGGAAACCTCGCCCTTCGACGAGCTCAGGGTGAGGTTTCCATCGGACAGGCTGCAGCGTGGTCCTCATCCTGAGCTTGTCGAAGGACGAGGACCAAGCCCTCTACCCCCTGTTGTCCAGTTGCGGACGCACGGCCTCGCGGCCGCGGCGGGAGATGCGATAGGGCCCCGACGCGCGGGACTCGATCAGGCGCTTGCGCTTCAGCTTGCCGAAGATCGCCAGGTTGCAACTGGCGAGCACCAGGCCGTCACGGGTGACGCATTCGACGCGGGTGATGCGACGGCCCTCGTCGCGATGGGCGCGCACGCAGCCGCCCTGGGCCAGGACGTGCAGCACGCGCTGCTCGTCTCTCGAGATGTTCATTTGGAAAAAAGCCAGTCTGGAGTTCGGCCAAGCCCGAACGCGCCGCGTCAAGCGGCGGGAAGGTTCGGGCTGCGAGCCGCGCGCGCGAGGCGTGCGGCAGCCGTTCAGACAAGCTCAGGCATGAACATCCGGGCTTGATGCCGCAGAACGGCTATCGCCGCAACCTCACGGCTGCAGGATCACCACCAGCACGGCGGCGATCAGCACCAGCCCCTCCACCGCGTGGATGACCACCGCCAGCCAGTTGGAACGGAAGGCCTGGGCCGGCAGGGCGTAGCAGAGGCAGCTGATCACCAGCCCCGGCATCAGCCAGAACTTGTGCACGTGATAGGCGCAGAACAGCAGGCCGTTTCCCAGCCACGCCCAGCGCCCCCAGGCCCGCTCCATGCGCGGCAGCAGCACGCCGTGGAACAGCAGCGCCTCGCCCAGGCCGTAGTTGAACAGGCTGGAGACCAGGGCCAGGCCCAGGATGTCCCACCGCCCCCGGGCCTCGGGCGCGATCAGGCGTTCGATCATCGCGAAGGACGGCGCCAGCTGCGCCAGCCGCTCGCCCAGGGGCGTGGCCTGGAACAGCAGGGTGGCGGCCTCGTCGCCGAGAAAGCCCAGGGCCACGAACAGCGGGACCAGCAGGAAGGCGCCGATGAACGGCCGCCCGCTGGAGCGCCAGACCGGCGGCGTCAGCCACAGGCGCCGGCGCAGCTGCGACCAGCGCAGGCTGATCCCTTCCAGCTTCAGCACCACCAGCGACAGCACCAGCTGCCAGGCCATGCCCAGCACCACCATGCGCCAGAAGACGAGGCCCGGCAGCGGATCGCCGGGGGCCATCAGGCGGGGCGCGACCACCCAGGCCAGCACCGCCATCGGCGCCGTGGCCGCCAGCCAGATCAGGAGGATCGCCGCCGTCCGGCCGACGGCGACCAGCCGCGCCGGCACGCCGGGCGAGATCAGCGTCGCATGCACCTCGCTCACGCCTAGAACCTGCGCACCAGGCCGACGAAGCCGGCGGCGGCGCTCTTCTTGGCGACCAGGGGGCTCTTGGTGATGTCGTCGTCGAACAGCTCGATCTCGGCGGCGGCGATGACATAGGCCCGCTCGCCGATCCGGTAGCGGGCCTGGGCGCCCAGCGACGGCACGACCACCCCGCCCGACGGCGCGCCGCGCGTGCGGCCAAACTCGTAGGCCCGCCCCGGCCCGACCTCGTCGGTCTTCAGGCCATAGAGCCAGGTGGCCAGCTTCTCGTCCTTCCACGACAGGCCGGCGGCCGCCTGCAAGGTCAGCCGATCGGTGGGCGCGGCTTCCAGCGTCAGGTCCAGATTGACCTCCTGGCCCTTGGTCTCGCCGGACACGTCGGCCAGGTATTCGAGGCTGAGCGTTGCGGGGCCCAAGCCCGTGCTGGCCCGGCCGCCGACGTCGACCCCGAGGTCGCGCTCCAGGAAGGCGAAGTCGCGGGTCTCCTTGGGGTCGACCAGCTGGAAACGCGGCGCGATACGCCCCTCCAGGGTGAGGCGATCGCCGGCCAGGACCTTGACCGCCAGGCCGCTCAGGTCGGCGGTGAAGCGCCGGTCCTGGTAGAAGAACAGCGGCAGCACGCCGGTCCCGGTCTTTTCCTTGGCGCTCTCATAGGGGTTGGCCGCGGCATAGGCGCCGGCCCCCAGCAGGAACAGCCGCTCGGGCTCGGCCTCCTCGGACTGGGCGCGGGCGGGCGGGGCGAGCGCGACCAGCAGGCAGGCGGCGAGCAGGGCGGCGCCGGACAGGCGATCGATCATGACGGTTCTCTCTCGAAACGGGGGGAGGACGGTCACGACCCTGGCCGGCGCGGCGCTGGGCGTCGTCCGAACGGGCAGGCCCGGAGCGCAAAGGCGTCCGATCCTGCCGGTCAGGACATGGTGGTCGAGGTTGGGCCGGAGCGGTCAGGCGGCCGGGCGGAAGGCGCTGGGCGGCCGGCCGGCGTGCTTCTTCACCGCGGCGTTGAAGGTCGAGCGCGAGTTGAAGCCGACCTCGTAGGCGATGGCCAGGATCGGCTCGTCGGAGGCTGCAATGCGCGCCACCGCCTCCTCGACCCGCCAGCGATTGACGTAGTCGAAGAAGCTCTGGCCCAGGTGCTCGTTGAGCACCTGCGACAGGTGGTTGGGCGTGACGCCGATGCGCCCCGCCAGGCCGCTGAGCGACAGCAGCGGATCGCGGTAGAGGCCCTGGGCGCGCATGGCCTGCTCCAGGCGGGCGGCGATCTCGACCTGGCGAGGTTCGGCCAGGGCCGAGCGGGCGTACTTGCCGGCCGCGGGCAGCACCTGCGGCGTCTCGGTCTGGGGCGTGTAGATCGGCTTCTGCGACAGGCCAAAGAGGCCGATGGCGACGGTCCAGGCCAGTTCGACGGCGGCGGCCGCCGCGTCCAGCCAGCCCTCGTGCGCCGCGCCGGCGGCCAGGGCCGACTTCACCGCGCCCCAGAGCCAGGCGGCCAGCATCACCAGCAGCAGCGCCCGCAGCCAGCTCAGCGTGCGATCCTCGAGATTGGAAAAGAGGTCGCGCACCCGCCGCACGTGGCGGCCCAGCACCGCGAAGGCGGCGGCCAGATAGCCCAGGGTCACGGCCAGGAACAGCGCCACGAAGGCCAGCTGCAGCGGTCCGGCCAGCGGATCGGCCTGCGCGCCCTGGCCGGTATAGACCGCCAGCCGGGTCGAGACCGGCAGCAGGAAGAACGGCAGGACCAGCAGCATGGCCAGCCCCGCCGGCCAGCCGATGCGCGCGATCCGCTTCAGGGTCCAGCCCCGCTCCGGATCGCCGGTCATGGCCAGCACATAGGCCAGGATCGACGGCCCCAGGCCCAGCGACGTGGTCCACAGGATCCCCATCGCCCAGGGCGCGGCGGCGTAGGCCCCGGCGCGGTCGAGCATCAGGTCCAGGCCCGACAGCGCGCTGAGCAGCAGGAACACCGCCAGGGCCGTCGAGGGCGCCGTGCGCCAGTCGCGGCGCACGCCCAGCTGCGCGGCCGCGAACAGCCCCACGCCCGCCGCCGCCGAGGCCAGGATCAGCACCACAGTGTCGGCCATGTTCCCCGGCGCCCGAATGAAAACGGCGCGGAGAGTGTCGCGTAACGCCGGTCGGCGCAATCGTGGGAGGAGCCCCCCAACCGTTCTTCCCCGCGAAGGCGGGGATCCAAGCGGCGCCGGCAGGTCGTCCGCGGCCCCGCCTATCCTCGAAAGGCGGCTTGGGCCCCCGCCTACGCGGGGGAATTCGGTGGAAATGGCCAGGTTGGCTGAATGCCTGCGCGGACGCCCCCAGCCGCCGCTCGGTGGTCGACGAGCCGCCCCCTACTCCTTGATCTCGGGCAGCAGCCGTCCGAAGTGCGCCTCGACCTGGCCGTAGCATTCGCAGGCGCGGCGTTCGAGCTTGCGGCGGTCGAGGATCTCGACCCGGCCGCGGCGGGTCTGGATGATCCCGTCGGCCTGCAGCACCTTGGCCGCGGCGGTGACGGTGGTGCGCTGCACGCCCATCATGTCGGCCAGGGCCTCCTGGGTCAGGCGCACGACGTTCTCGCCCGAGCGGTCGTGGGCCGCCAGCAGCCAGCGGCAGCAGCGCTGCTCGATCGTGTGCAGCGCGTTGCAGGCCACCGACTGCATCATCTGGGCGATCATGGCGTCGGCGTAGCGGGTAAAGAGATCGCCCATGGCCGGAAAGCGCTGGCGCATCTCGTCCAGCCGCGCGGTCGGCACCACGAAGGCCGGCCCGGGCACCTGCACCACCGCGCGGCCATAGGCCGGCTTCAACCCGCCGCTGACGATCCCGCCCAGCGCGCCTTCCCACCCGACGGTGGCGGCCTCGACCTCGCGCCCCTCGGCGGTGACCACCAGGAGGGCGACCATGGTCGGCCGGCACGGCAGGTAGGTGTTGCGCACGTCCTCGCCGACGTCGAACAGCACCTGGCCCCGCGCCAGGGCGGTGAGGGACAGGCCCGTCTTCAGCGCGGCGCGCGCCTCGTCGGGCAGGGCCAGCAGCAGGCGATTGCCGGCATAGGCCTGGGTGACCCGCTCGGCGCGGGCGTCTCGGTCGGTCAGTTCTGCGGAGTCGGCCATGGCGGCATCCAACGGCGGCGCTTGCTCACCGTTAAAGCGCGCGGAGGCCGCCTTTCGTTGCGTGAAGCCGTCAGCTCAGCAGGGTGGGCCTGTGCAGCTGTCCGGTTTCGTCCTGCAGATGCATGCGCACCGGCAGGCCAAGGCCCGTCGCCTGCTCGGCCAGCCGGGCGGCGGCGCGTTCGGCTTCATGGCGGTTGCGGTAGGCCCCGAACCGGAGCTGGTCGCCGATGATGGTCCACCGGTCGCCCACCTGGACGACGCCGTAATGCACTTCGGCCATGACACGTCCTCCCTTCTGCGCTGTCGGAGTGGTCGTTTCTCGCCGCCCCTGACTTATCCACAGCCTGACGCCGATCCTTGTTGATAGCAAGGCCCTGAAGAGTCGAAGTTTCGACTCCAAATTGGCAAGCGCGGCTGTGGATGAAACGGCCAAGCTCGCCCGGCGCGGGCGCGGCGATGACAGGCGACGCCCTTGCGGCGATAATGGCCCCATGCTCCGCGCGCGCTCATTCGTCCCGGCCCTGGCGGCCCTGCTGCTGACCGCTCCCTTGGCCATGCCGGCCCACGCCCAGGAGCGCGAGCCCGCCGATCGCCAGCGCCTGCTCGACCTGGCCTGGGCGCTGGGCCAGAGCCACGCCCTGCGCCAGGCCTGCGAAGGCGCGGGCGACCAGTTCTGGCGCGCGCGGATGATGCGCCTGATCGACGTCGAGGCGGCCGACACGACCTTCACCGACAAGCTGCGCGATCGCTTCAACGGCGGCTTCGCGGCCAGCCAGGCCGGCCATCCCGAGGGCTGCAGCCCCGAGAGCCGCCGGGCCGAGCGCCAGGCCGCCCAGCGCGGCCGCGCCCTCGCCTCCAAGCTGTCGCAGACGGTGGTGATCAACGATCCCGCGCAAGCTTTGCCGGATTCCGTGGCGGACGGGCGAGCCGCGCGCTAAATTCTTCCTATGGGCGCGGGCGACCGGCGGCGAGGCCGCCGGGCCGGCCCTCTCGGGAGGCGTTCTTGGCGGCTTATCTGGTTCCCCTGGTCCTGCTCGTGCTGGCGATCCTGCTGGTCGTCAACGTCATCAAGATCGTGCCCCAGGGCCGCGAGTTCACCGTCGAGCGCTTCGGGCGCTACACCCGCACGCTCAAGCCCGGCATCAGCATCCTTACCCCCTTCGTCGAGACCATCGGCCGGCGGGTGAACATGATGGAGCAGGTGCTCGACGTCCCCAAGCAGGAGGTCATCACCAAGGACAACGTGTCGGTGACCGTCGACGCCATCGTCTTCATCCAGGTGATGGACGCCTCGGCCGCGGCCTATCGCGTCGACAACCTGATCTACGCCATCACCCAGCTGGCCCAGACCAACCTGCGCACCGTGGTCGGCTCGATGGAGCTGGACGAGGTTCTCTCCCAGCGCGACCACATCAACTCGCGCCTGCTGGCGACGATCGACGACGCCACCGGCCCTTGGGGCGTCAAGGTCGCCCGCATCGAGATCAAGGACCTGACGCCGCCGGCCGACATCACCAACGCCATGGCCCGGCAGATGAAGGCCGAGCGCGAGCGCCGCGCCGTCATCACCGAGGCCGAGGGCGAGAAGCAGGCCCAGATCGCCCGCGCCGAGGGCGCCAAGCAGTCGGCCATCCTGCAGGCCGAGGGCCGCCGCGAGGCCGCCTATCGCGACGCCGAGGCCCGCGAGCGGGAAGCCGAGGCCGAGGCCAAGGCCACCGCCTTCGTGTCCGAGGCCATCGCCCGCGGCGACGTCAACGCCATCAACTACTTCGTGGCCCAGAAATACGTCGAGGCGTTCGGGGATCTCGCCCGCTCGCCCAACGCCAAGACCGTGATCGTGCCGGCCGACTTCGCCGGCATCACCGGCACGGTGGCCGGGGTCGGCGAACTGATCCGCTCGCTGGGCGGACCGGACGCCACCCCGCCCGTGCGCACCGCGGCGGTGCCGACCAGCGCGCCGCGCAAGGGAGGCTGAGGCCATGACCGGCCTGATCGACTTCTACGTCGCCCACCCCTTCTGGCTGTGGCTGTCGGCCGCGGCCGTGTTCCTGGCGATCGAGGTGGGCACCGGCACCGGCTGGCTCCTGTGGCCCGCCGCTTCGGCGGCGGCGGTGGGGGTCGTAGCCCTGCTGCTGCCGACGGGCCTGCCGGTGGAGATCGCCCTCTTCGCCGTGCTGACCATCGCCAGCACCTATTTCGCCCGCCGCTTCCTGCGGCCGGCCCTGGCCGGGCCCGATCCCGACCTCAACGACCCCACCCTGCGCCTGCTCGGCCGCCCGGCAGAGGTGGTCGCCGCCTTCGAGAACGGCCGCGGCCGGGTCTTCGTCGACGGCAAGGAGTGGGCCGCCCAGACCGAGGGTGAAACCGAAGGCCAGGCCGCCCCGGAAACCGGGACGCGGGTCTCGGTGATCGGGGTGCACGGCGCGGTGCTGACGGTCCGCTGACGGTTCGTCTACGGATCGGCGGCGCCTTTCGCCGTTTCGCGCGTTACGAGGGCTGCGCATGCTGAAGCTTCTTTGCGAAGCCCGGCGTCGTATGGCCGCAAAGTCGCCTAGCCGACGACCAGGGCGGCCAGGCTGTGCTTTATCTCGTCCGCGCCCACAGGAACGGCCATGCTCGACGTCTTCTATCCGGAACCGTCACGACCCGCCCGCAGGCGCGCGATCGCGCCGCCGGACGACTTCGCCGACATCGAGTTCCTGCACGGCATCAGCCTGGAGCTGATCGGCGAGCAGGACCGCGTGGAGCTGTACGGCAAGATCGTCGACGCGGCGGTCTCGATCACCCGCTCGCAGTTCGGCACGATGCAGCTTCTGTGCCCGCAGGGCGACCCGTCCGGCCACGGCGGGGAGCTGCAGCTTCTCAGCCATCGCGGCCTGCCGCCCGAAGCCGTCGCCTTCTGGCGATGGGTCAGCCCCGCCGCCCACAGCAGCTGCACGCTGGCGCTGCGCTCGGGCCGCCGCGCGATCATCCCCGACTACGAGGCCTGGGACGAGATCGCCGGGGCCGAGGACCTGCAGGCCTTCCGCCGCACCGGCATCCGCGCGGCCCAGACCACGCCGCTGCGCGCCCGCGACGGCAGCCTGCTGGGCATGATCTCGACCCACTGGAGCAAGGTCCACCGCCCGTCCGAACGCGACCTGCGCCTGCTCGACATCCTGGCGCGGCAGGCGGCCGACCTTCTGGAGCGGACCATCGCCGAGGAGGCGCTGCGGGCGCGCGAGCAGGAACTGGCCCGCACCGTCACCGCCCTGCGCGCCGCCGAGGGCGAACTGCGCAGCCTCAACGAGACCCTGGAAACCCACGTCCAGCAGCGCACCAACGCCCTGCTGGCCGCCGAGAGCCAGGTCCGCCAGATGCAGAAGCTGGAAGCGATCGGCCAGCTGACCGGCGGCGTGGCGCACGACTTCAACAACCTGCTGACCGTCATCCGCTCGTCGGCCGAACTACTGCGCCGCCCCTCGCTGCCCGAGGAAAAGCGCGGCCGGTACCTGGACGCGATCTCCGACACCGCCGACCGCGCCGCCAAGCTGACCGCGCAGCTGCTGGCCTTCGCCCGCCGCCAGACGCTGCGGCCGACCACCTTCCACGTCGGCGACAGGATCGCCAGCACCGCCGACATGCTGGGCGCGGTCGTCGGCGGACGCATCCGCCTGGTCGTCGAGCACTGCCCCTCGGCCTGCTTCGTCGAGGCCGACGCCAGCCAGTTCGAAACCGCCCTGGTCAACATGGCGGTGAACGCGCGCGACGCCATGAACGGCGAAGGCGACCTCGTCATCCGCGCCTTCGAGGTCGCGTCCCTGCCCGCGATGCGGGGACACGGCGGCCACGAGGGCCCGTTCGTCGCCGTCTCGATCACCGACACCGGCACGGGCATGTCGCCTCGGGTGCTGGAGCAGATCTTCGAACCGTTCTTCACCACCAAGGACGTCGGCAAGGGCACCGGCCTTGGCCTGTCGCAGGTCTTCGGCTTCGCCAAGCAGTCGGGCGGCGACGTGGACGTCGAGAGCCGCGAGGGCGAGGGTTCGACCTTCACCCTCTACCTGCCGCGGGTGGACGCCCCGGCCAAGGCCGACGCGGGCGAGGCCGTGGAGCCGTCCGGCGACGAGCGCGGCGCGATCCTGATCGTCGAGGACAACGCCGAGGTCGGCGACTTCGCCCGCCAGCTGCTGGAGGACCTGGGCTACGAGACCTGCCTGGTCGCCAACGGCCAGCGCGCCGTCGCCGTGCTGGAAGAGCGGGCCGAGGCCTTCGACTACGTCTTCACCGACGTGGTCATGCCCGGCATCAGCGGCCTGGAGCTGGCCCGGCGGATCAACGCCCGCTGGCCCGACATGCCGGTCGTGCTGACCAGCGGATACAGTCAGGTGCTGGCCGACGACGTCCACCACGGCTTTCCGGTGCTGCAGAAGCCCTATTCGATCGGCGAGCTTGGACGCATGCTCCGCTCGGCCCGCCGCGCCCGCTGACGACTGCTGACAGATCCGGGCGTAGCGACAGGCTAGGCCCACCACCTTGACCGGGGCGGACCGGGGACGCGTCCGACGTGATCGGCTGGAAATCCGACGTCGGAAAGTCTTGCCACCTGGTCGACGCTCTGGGATCGAAGTAGGCGCGCCGGACGCCACTGGCGCCTGCCGCCCCGCGCCCCCATCTGGGCGCGGACCGCACGCACGAGAGGGAACGAACGGGTGGAACCCATCATCACGGTGTCGGGTCTGACCAAGACCTACGCCTCGGGCCACCAGGCCCTCAAGCAGGTCGACCTGACCATCAAGCGCGGCGAGATCTTCGCCCTGCTCGGCCCCAACGGCGCGGGCAAGACCACGCTGATCAGCATCATCTGCGGCATCGTGCGGCCCTCGACCGGCACGATCCTCGCCGACGGCCACGACATCGCCCGCGAGTACCGCCCGGCCCGCACCAAGATCGGCCTGGTGCCGCAGGAGCTGACCACCGACGCCTTCGAGACGGTGATCGCCACCGTCACCTTCAGCCGCGGCCTGTTCGGCAAGCCCCCGAACCCGGCGCTGATCGAGAAGATCCTTCGCGACCTGTCGCTGTGGGACAAGAAGGACGCCAAGATCATGACCCTGTCGGGGGGCATGAAGCGGCGGGTGATGATCGCCAAGGCCCTGTCGCACGAGCCGTCGATCCTGTTCCTCGACGAGCCCACCGCCGGCGTCGACGTCGAGCTGCGCCGCGACATGTGGGAGATGGTCCGCAAGCTGCGCGAGACCGGCGTCACCATCATCCTGACCACCCACTACATCGAGGAGGCCGAAGAGATGGCCGATCGGGTGGGGGTGATCCGCAAGGGCGAGATCATCCTGGTCGAGGACAAGGCCGCCCTGATGCAGAAGCTGGGCAAGAAGCAGCTGACCCTGCACCTGCAGGCGCCGCTGGACGCCGTTCCGCCGGGCCTGTCGGACTACGCCCTGGAGCTGGCCGCCGACGGCCACGAGCTGGTCTACAGCTTCGACGCCCAGGCGCCCGAGACCGGCATCGCCCAGCTGCTGCGCCGCCTGTCGGCCGAGGGCGTCGATTTCACCGACCTGAACACCCGCCAGAGCTCCCTCGAGGAGATCTTCGTCAGCCTGGTGAAGGACCGGCCATGAACCTGCACGCCATCGCCGCCATCTACCGCTTCGAGATGGCGCGGACCTTCCGCACCCTGCTGCAGAGCATCGCGGCCCCGGTGCTGTCGACCTCGCTCTACTTCGTGGTGTTCGGCGCGGCCATCGGCTCGCGCATGACCGCCGTCGACGGCGTGCCCTACGGCGCCTTCATCGTGCCGGGCCTGATCATGCTGTCGATCCTGACCGAGAGCCTGTCGAACGCCTCGTTCGGCATCTACATGCCCAAGTGGTCGGGCACGATCTAC
>PJUL01000430.1_pt1 | contig 30893 bp, 26 predicted proteins | sample 1512221 | NCBI WGS metagenome assembly PJUL01 (sample SAMN08177667, study PRJNA422409) | Feces metagenome, whole genome shotgun sequencing project.
CGCGTGGTGGTGCTGGACAACGACCACAAGCTCTCCATCGGCTCGCGCGCCATCTGCTTTGCCAAGCGCACGCTGGAGATCTGGGACCGCCTGGGCGTGGGCCAGCGCATGGTGGACAAGGGCGTGTCGTGGAACGTGGGCAAGGTGTTCCTCAAAGACGAGCAGCTGTACGAATTCAACCTGCTGCCTGAAGAGGGCCACGAACGCCCCGCGTTCATTAACCTGCAGCAGTACTACGCCGAGGCCTATCTGGTGGAGCGGGCGCTGCAGCTGCCGGGCATCGACATCCGCTGGCACAACAAAGTCACTGCGGTGCAAAGCCGCGCGGACGGCGCGCTGCTGAGCATCGACACGCCCGAGGGCACCTACCAGATGGATGCGCAGTGGCTGGCGGCCTGCGACGGCGCACGCTCGCCCACGCGGCAGATGCTGGGGCTGGAGAGCAAGGGCCGCATCTTCCAGGACCGGTTTCTGATCGCCGACGTGAAGCTGGCGGGCGCTGCGAACTTTCCGACCGAGCGCTGGTTCTGGTTCGATCCGCCCTTTCACCCCAACCAGAGCGTGCTGCTGCACCGCCAGCCCGACAACGTGTGGCGCATCGACTTTCAGCTGGGCTGGGATGCCGACCCCGAAGCAGAAAAGAAACCAGAGAACATCATTCCGCGCGTGAAAGCACTGCTGGGCGCGGATGCACAGTTCGAGCTGGACTGGGCGAGTGTCTACACCTTTGCCTGCCTGCGCATGGACCAGTTCGTGCACGGCCGGGTGATCTTTGCAGGCGACAGCGCGCATGGCGTCTCGCCCTTTGGTGCACGCGGTGCCAACAGCGGCGTACAGGACGCCGAGAACCTGGCCTGGAAGCTGGACTGGGTGCTCAAAGGCCGCGCCAGCCCAGCGCTGGTGGGCAGCTACGGGCCGGAGCGTGAATACGCGGCCGACGAGAACCTGTGCAACTCCACCCGCGCCACCGACTTCATCACGCCCAAGAGCGAAATCAGCCGCCTGTTCCGCGACGCGGCGCTGCACTTGGCGCGTGAGCACGTATTTGCACGCCGCATCGTCAACAGCGGCCGCCTGTCGGTGCCCGCCACCTTGCACACATCACCGTTGAACACGCCCGACACGGACCGCTTTGGCGGCACGCAGGTGCCCGGCGCCGTGCTGCTGGATGCGCCGTTGACCAAGCTGGGCCAGCCCACCTGGCTGCTGCGCGAGCTGGGGCCGGACTTCACGCTGCTGGTGTTTGGCCCTGCCCCTGCCTGGGCCCATGGCCTGCCTGACGTGAAGGTGCTGCAGATCGGCATCGACGTGATCGACCACCAGGCGCTGGCCGCCCAGCGGCTGAACGCGCTTCCGGGCACCACATACCTGGTGCGGCCCGACCAGCATGTGTGCGCACGCTGGCGCACACCCACCGAAGCCGCCGTGCGCAACGCACTGGCCCGTGCCACGGCCACTGCATGACGAGGAGCCAACCACCATGCTGAACACCGGCCCCAACCTGCAGGCCTGCGACGACTTTTACGAAGCGCTGATCGCGGCACACCAGGGCCTTTCCACGCCCGAGAGCCACGCCATGAACGCACGCCTGGTACTGCTGCTGGCCAACCACATTGGCGACCAGACCACGCTGCAACATGCGCTGCACCTCGCGCGCGGTGATGCCGTTCCTGTGGCCGAACGGGACAGCACCCCGGCCGTCACGCCTGTGGTGCCCTGCCACGCGGCAGCTTAGGGGCTCACTGCACGCGCCAGGGCTGTTCAGCGGCCGCGTGCGAGTCGCCGCTTGCGCTGCAGGGCCGGTGCCAGCCACAGCAGTTGCACCGTGGCATAACCCAGCAACGCCATCACCAAACCCAGCGTGGGCAGCCCCACCAGCAAAGGCGTGCCCAGTGCTTGGACCCACGCGGCCATCGCCGCGACGGAAAACTCTCCGCCCGGTGCGACGCTGCTCCACGGCGGCAGGGTTTGCGTGCCGGGCATCACCAGCGCGCCCAGGTAGAAGGCCAGCGCATACAGCGGCACGGTGGTGAATGGGTTGGTGTAGAACGTGGCCACGCCACCGGCCACCACGTTGCCGCGCAGCCAGGCGCACACCAGCAGCGTGCCGGGAATCTGCAGCGGCCCGGGGATGAGCCCGCAGAACATGCCGGCCGCCACACCGCGCGCCAGCGGCTGGCGCTGAAAGCGAAACAACTCTCGCCGCTCCAGCCAGGGCCGCAGGCTGGCCAACCAGCTGCGGTCCAGGTGCGAGCGGGCCAGGGGTTCCAGGCCGCGCAGCCAGCGGCGCAATGAACACTGCATGGGGATCAGCACACTGTCTGTCAGTTCAACACCAGCGCAGCAGCGGCACCGGCACCGCACAAGGCCGACAGCCCCATCAGCAGCCGCACATCGCGCCGCTCGTTGCCCGCGCGATGGGCGATGACGGTGGCGGCAATCAAGCCAACCAACAGAAACAGCAGCGCAGAGTCGAGGAGTTCCATGAAGCTTGTTCCTTGCGCTCAGTCCTTGGGTGGCAGGGCCTGTGCGGGCTCGGGGTTGCCCCCGGAGCTGCGCAGCGACAGAAAGATGGAGCCTGCGATCAGGCCGGCCGTCACCAGCAGGGCGTAGCCGATGGGGATCTTCACCAGGTCGATGAGCAGCATCTTCCCGCCGATGAAGATCAGCACCAGCGCCAGGCCATAGGCCAGCAGGTGGAAGCGGTCCGCCAGGTCGGCCAGCAGGAAATACAGCGCACGCAGGCCCAGGATGGCAAAGATGTTGGCGGTGAGCACGATGAACGGGTCGGTGGTGATCGCGAAGATGGCGGGAATGCTGTCCACCGCAAAGATGATGTCGGTGGTGCCGATGAGCACCAGCACCACAAACAAAGGGGTGAAGTGCTTCACGCCGTTGATCATGGTCGAGAGCTTCTCGCCATCGAACTGGTCGGTGATGCGGATGCGCTTCTTCAAGAACTTGAGCACCGGGTTGGTCGAAATGTCGGGCTCCTGGCCCGCCGCAAACCACATCTTCAAACCGGTGACGACCAGGAACGCGCCGAACACATACAGCAGCCAGTGGAAGGTGGCCAGCAGCCAAGCGCCTGCCAGGATCAGCAGCGTGCGCAGCACGATGGCACCGATGATGCCGATGATGAGCGCGCGCTTTTGGTACTGCGGCGGTACCGAAAAGTAAGTGAACAGCATCAGGAAGACGAAGATGTTGTCCACCGACAGGCTCTTCTCCACCAGGTAGCCGGTGATGAACTGCATCGACACGGTGTTGGCCACCTCGCGGCCCTGGCTGCCGTTGAGGTACCACCACAGGATCGCCACAAACACGAAGGCCAGCGAGAACCACATCAGGCTCCAGTTCAGAGCCTCCTTCATCGTGACCTTGTGCGCGCCCTGGCGCTCCATCACCAAAAGGTCGATGGCGATCGCCACCACCACAAAGACGGCAAAACCCGCCCACATCCACCACGTGCCTATCGTTTCCATGTTCTCTCCAAAAGGGGAATGGCTTTGGCCGGGCACCCCGCCCGGCAGCAGCCACGCACTGTAGGGACGCGGGTGATTCTTTAAAACCTGCCATATTGGTAGGATTGGTTCGGTTTTTACGAACCCCAACCGATTCCGCACCCGGAGATTCCATGAGCCAGAGCTTCAACTACCGCCACCTTTTCTATTTCTGGGTGGTGGCCAAGGAGGGCGGCATTGCCCGCGCCGCCGAGCGGCTGGACATGGCCGTGCAGACCATCAGCGCCCAGGTGCGCGAACTGGAAAAAGCGCTGGGCGTGAGCCTGCTGCGCACCGAAGGCCGCAACCTGGTGCTGACCGACGCGGGCGTGGCCGCACTGCACGAGGCCGACCACATCTTTGCGCTGGGCGAGCTATTGCCCGTGCGCGTGCGCGAAGCCGCCACGGGCCAGACCTTGCGGCTGAACCTGGGTATTTCCGACGGCATTGCCAAGCTGGCCGTACACCGGCTGCTGACGCCCGTGCTGGACGAGCCGCATCTGCGCCTGCTGTGCCATGAGGGCGAGTTTCAGCCCCTGCTGGGTGAGCTGGCGCTGCACAAGCTCGATGCCGTGCTGGCCGACCGAGCAGCGCCGCCAAACCGCGCGCTGCGCACCACCAGCCAGCTGCTGGGCACCAGCGCCATTGCTTGGTATGCCCCACCGCTGTGGGCCGACGCTGCGACCAACAACTTCCCGCACAGCCTGGCCGTGGTGCCCGTGCTGCTGCCCACCGACCACGCCGCGATGCGCGCGCGCATTGACCATTGGCTGGAGCGCGAACGCATCCGCCCGCGCATCGCCGGGGAGTTTGAAGACAGTGCGCTGCTCAGCACCTTTGCCGCCACCGGCATGGGCGTGATGCCCGCTCCGGTGTCGCTTGGTGAGCACCTGGCCAAGACCCACGGGCTGGTGCAGGTGGGCACCACGCCCGACGTGCAAGAGCAGTTCCACCTGATTTACAGCGCCCGCAAAGTAATGCACCCGCTTCTCACCCGGTTGCTGGAGGCGGGCAAAAGCGGAACGCTATTGAATGAATAGCTACCAGCGCTTGCCCAGCAAGCGCTAGCGGCACATTTTTTCAAAATTTCCTAGCTACCCACAGCACGGTGATCCTGGCATCGGATTGCCGAGGAAGCGTCAGACCGCCTCGGCCAATGCGTGTGCGGCCCCGCCCATGCCCAGGTAGGTGTCGATGATGCGGCGGTCGTTGAGCAAGTCCTGTGCATCACCCGACAGCGCCACAGCGCCCATTTCGAGTACGTAGGCGCGGTCGGCCACGCGCAGCGCGGCGCGGGCGTTCTGCTCGACCAGCAGCACCGACACGCCGTGCGAACGCAGCGACGACACCACCTGCAGCACCTCGCGCACGATGAGCGGTGCCAGGCCGAGTGAAGGCTCGTCCAGCATCAACAGGCGTGGGCGGGCCATCAGCGCGCGGCCAATGGCCAGCATCTGCCGCTCGCCGCCCGAGAGCGTGGAGGCCAGTTGATCGCGGCGCTCGCGCAAGCGCGGGAAGATGCCGAACACCTCTTCCATGCGCTCGGTTTGGTCGCGCTGCCCGCGGCGCCAGCGCGAAAACCCGCCCAAGAGCAGGTTGTCTTCCACCGACATTTCACCGAACAGCTCGCGCTTCTCAGGCACCAGGGCCACGCCACGCGCCACCATGGCTTCCACGCTGGGGCGCACAATGCGTTCGCCCGCCAGGGTAATGGAGCCGGTGGATGGCAACAGGCCCATGGCCGCGCACAGCAGCGTGGTCTTGCCGGCGCCGTTGGGGCCGATCACGGTGACGATCTCGCCCTCGTTCACATCCAGGCGAACCTGATGGACGGCTTCCACCTGCCCGTACGACACGGAGAGGTCCTGCAGTTGCAACAAGGCGGTCATGCGGAGGCTCCTTGGGTGACAGAGGGCATCTCGTCTTCGTCGGCACCGCCCAGGTAGGCGTCCAGCACGCGCTGGTTGGCCTGCACCTGCGCGGGTGTGCCCTCGGCGATCACGGTGCCGAACTCCAGCACGGTGATGCGGTCGGCCAGGTTCATCACAAACTCCATGTCGTGTTCCACCACCAGGATGCCCAGGCCTTCTGCGCGCAACTGGCGCAGCAGGTCGGCCAGCGCCTGTTTTTCCAGGTGGCGCAGGCCAGCCGCAGGCTCATCCAGCAGCAGGATGGCCGGCTGCCCTGCCAGGGCGCGGGCGATTTCGACGATGCGCTGCTGCCCCAGGGCCAGCGAGGCAGCAGGCGCATCGGCATGGGCACCCAGGCCGCAGCGCTCGATCTGGCGGCGCGCCTCGGCGAGCAGGGCGGCTTCTTCAGCGCGGTCCATGCGCAGCATGGAGGCGATCCAGCCCCGGTGCGCACGCTGGTGCGCGCCCAGCGCCACGTTCTCAACCACGCTGCGCTGGCCCAGCAAGCGCACGTGCTGAAACGTGCGCGCCATGCCCAGCAGCGCAAACGCGCGCGAGGGCTGGCGCAGCATGGCGCGGTCCATCAGGCGCACCTCGCCTTCGGTGGCGTCGTCCACGCCAGAGATCATGTTGAAGAACGTGCTCTTGCCCGCGCCGTTGGGGCCTATCAGGGCATGCACCTCGCCGGCCTTCACGTCCATGGAGACGTTGTTGTTGGCGACCAGGCCGCCAAAGCGCTTGGTGACGTTGCGCGCCTGCAGCAGCACGGTGCCCGCTGCGGGCAAGGTGCGCTGCTCCAGGGGCACGGCCTGGTGCGCGGCACGGGGTGCCTCGCGCTTGAGCCAGAGGTCTGAAAAGCGCTGCACCGTGGGCCACAGGCCGTCGGCAAAACGCTGCAGCACGAACACCATCAACAGCCCAAAAACAATGACCTCGAAGTTGCCGCTGGTGCCCAGCAGCGAGGGCAGCACGTCTTGCAGCTTCTCCTTGAGCAGGGTGATGAGCGTGGCGCCCAGCACGGCGCCCCACAGATGCCCTGCCCCGCCGACCACCGCCATGAACAGGTATTCGATGCCGATGTTGAGGTTGAACGGCGTGGGGCTGACAAACCGCTGCAGGTGCGCATACAGCCAGCCGGAGATGGCCGCCAGCAGCGCGGCCAGCACGAAGAGCTTGATGCGATAGCGCGCGGTGTCCACGCCCATGGATTCGGCCATCACCCGACCGCCCTTGAGCGCGCGGATGGCGCGGCCCTCGCGCGAGTCGAGCAGGTTGTGCATGAGCCACAGCGAAGCCAGCAACACGATCCAGATCAACACCCCGATGGCGCGTGGCGAGGCCAGCGAGTAACCCGCCACCACCAGCGGCGGAACCCCCGTGATGCCCGTCTGCCCGCCCAGAAACTGCATGTTGCCGAACAGGTAGTACAGCGACAGGCCCCAGGCGATGGTGCACAGCGGCAGGTAGTGGCCTGACAGCTTGAGCGTGACCGACCCCAGCCCCCAGGCCACGGCAAAGGTGATCACAAGCCCCAGCAGCAGGCCCACCCAGGGCAGCGCCCCCATGCCGACAAGGCCCGAGAGAAACTGCACCGACACCGGCGCCGTGCACACCCATGCCGTGGCGTAAGCACCGGTCCCCACAAAGGCCGCCTGGCCGAACGACGTCATCCCGCCCACGCCGGTGAGCAGGACCAGCCCGATGGCCACGATGGAATACAGGCCGATGTAGCTCAGCTTGACCACGGTGAAGTCCGACAGCCAACTCCAGCTCAGGGCCAGCAGCGCCACCGCCAGCAGCGTCAACTGGGTGCGCGTGATCACCCCGCGCGGGGCATCGGCGGCGGGTGCGGCAGCGTGGGTTGTTTTGACAGGGGCGCTCATTCTTCGTCCTCCACATGGCGGCTGTTGAGCGAGCGCCACCACAGCACGGGGACGATCAGGGTGAACACGAGAACCTCCTTGTAGGCACTGGCCCAGAACGATGCGAAGGCCTCCAATTGCCCCACGATCAGCGCACCGGCCAGGGCCATGGGGTAGCTGGCCAGCCCGCCGACGATGGCCGCCACAAAGCCTTTGAGGCCGATCAGAAAACCGGTGTCGTAGTACACGGTGGTCAGCGGCGCAATCAGCAGGCCCGAAATGGCGCCGATGAGCGCGGCCAGCGCAAAGCTCACGTCGCCCGAAAGCTCGGTGGGAATGCCCATGAGGCGCGCGCCCACGCGGTTGATGGCCGTGGCGCGCAGCGCCTTGCCGACCATGGAGCGGCCGAAAAACAGGAACAGCAGCATGACCAGCGCCAAGGTGACGCCCAGCACGACCAGTGACTGGCCCGAGATGGGAATGCCGCCCAGGTCAAAGCGCGCTTCAGAAAACGGCGGCGTGCGCTGGCCTTCGGCCCCAAAAAACAGCAGGCCCAGGCCCACCAGCACACCGTGCAGCGCCACCGAAACGATGAGCAGCATCAGCACCGTGGCATCGGCCAGCGGGCGGTAGGCCAGGCGGTACAGCAGCGGCCCCATGGGCGTGATGAGCACCAGCGTGGTCAGGGCCTGCATGCCGAGCGAGGTGGGACGCAGCCCCACGATCATCGCGGCGGCCACCGGCGGCAGCACCAGGCACCACACGATGGTGGCAGGCCAGTTGACGGGGCTGCCGCGCTGGTAGCGCACGGCCTCCACCACCAGCACCATGGCCGCCAGGCCGACCAGCAGCCACAGCGTGCCGGGAATGCGCCCGCCCTGCATCATGGCCATGGTGAGCGCGCCAAACGCCACGAACTCGCCCTGGGGGATGAAGATCACCCGGGTCACGGAAAAAACCAGCACCAGTGCCAGCGCCATCAGTCCATAGATGGCGCCGTTGACAATGCCGTCCTGCCCCAACAGCAGGGCGATCTGCAAATCCATATTCGGCTTTCGTTCAGAAGCGGTTCCAATGGCGTTTACTGCAAGTTTCATAGCTACCAGCGCTTACTGGATAAGCGCTAGATGCCATTTTTATTGCAATTTCGGTGCCCATTTGCCGACGAGGTACACGCCCGCCGCAACCGGCGCGCGCCCTGCCAGCGCTCCCGCGCAAGGGCCGCCCCGCCGCGCTGGGAGCGTCCCCCCTCAGGGGGGAAGGCGCGCAGCGCCTCAGGGGGGAGTCAAGGCTGGTATTTCCAGGTCCCGTTCTCGATCTTGACCATCACGCGGGCACGGTTGTCCAGGCCCAGGTGGTCTTCGGGCGACATCGTGAAGATGCCGTGTGCGCCAGGCACTTCCTTGACCTGTTCCAGCGCTTCACGCAGGGCGACGCGGAACTCGACCGTGCCCGGCTTGGCCTTCTTGAGCGCGGCCGGCACGGCGGCGGCCATCAGCGCACCGGCATCCCAGCCGTGCGCGCCGAAGGTGGAGACGCTGTCCTTGCCGTGGGCGGCTTCGTACGCAGCGACGTAGGCGGTCGCAGACTTCTTCACGGGGTGCGAGTCGGGCAGTTGCGCTGCCACCAGCACCGGGCCCGATGGCAGGAAGGTGCCTTCCACGTCCTTGCCGCCCACACGCAGGAAGTCGGCATTGGCCACGCCGTGGGTCTGGTAGATCTTGCCAGCGTAGCCGCGCTCCTTCAGCGTCTTCTGCGGCAGCGCGGCGGGCGTGCCCGAACCGGCAATCAGCACTGCGTCCGGCTTGGCCGAGATCATCTTCAGGGTCTGGCCCGTCACCGAAGTGTCGGTGCGCGCATAGCGCTCGTTGGCGACGATGGTGAGGTTCTTCTGCGCGGCGGCCTTGCTGAACTCCTGGTGCCAGCCTTCGCCGTAGGCATCCGAGAAGCCGATGAACGCCACCGTCTTGACGCCAGCGCTGACCATGTGGTCCACGATGGCCAGCGACATCATGATGTCGTTCTGCGGCGTCTTGAACACCCATTTCTTCTTCGCGTCCATGGGCTCCACGATGCGCGCCGAAGCGGCCATCGAGATCATGGGCGTCTGCGCTTCGGCGGCCACGTCGATCATGGCCAGCGAGTTGGGCGTGGTGCTGGAGCCAAGGATGATGTCGACCTTGCTCTCGCTGATCAGCTTGCGCGTGTTGCTCACGGCGGTGGTGGTGTCCGAGGCGTCGTCGAGCACGATGTAGTTGACCTTCTCGCCCGCGATGGTGCGCGGCATCAGGGCGATGGTGTTCTTTTCGGGAATGCCCAGCGAGGCTGCCGGGCCAGTGGCCGACACCGTGACGCCAACGTTGATGTCCGCCAGGGCGGCGCCGCAGGTCAGGGCGGCGGCCGCGGCCACCAGAGCAAAGGAAAGGGTGTTGCGTTTCTTCATGGTTTGTCTCCTGGTTGAAATCGTTGCGGCTGAAACGTCAGCGCCGTGAAACTCCGCTTTCGCTCCGACCACCCTCAAAAAAAGGTGCTGGCGAAATTTGTTATTAATAAATCAATTTATCTAAACGAAACTTCTTGATGTTAGGCAAGATATTCGCCAATGTCTAACTCATTTGTTTAGGTGAAAACCCGACCGCGCGGTCATGGTTGCGCTACCACTGTGGCAACCGCGCCCACCGACCCACCCGACTGCGGCATGCGCACCGCCGGCACACCGCCGAAGAACAGGTCTGCCACGATGGGCGCCATGGTTTCGTAATTCAGCTCTCCATCGGGCCGCAGCCAGGTGAACATCCAGTTGATCATTCCGAACAGCAGCATGGTGAGGGCCTTGGTCAGCCCGGCGGCGTCGGTATCGGGGCGCATCTGAGCCAAGGCATTGGCAAAGGCGGCCACCACGGCGCGTTCCTTGCCCAGAATGCGCTCGCTGTCGTCGGGCTGCAAAAAGCGCACGTCTTCTGTCAGCACACGGTGGGCGTGTTGGGCGCCGGCGTATTCCTCCACAAAGCGGTGGATCAGCTCGCGCAGGCGCGGCTCGGGCGCAAGATTCTGGGCCTCGACCTCCTCCACCAGCGCCTGCAGGCGGGACATGTGGCCATCGGCGATGTGCACCAGCAGGTTGTACTTGTCCCGGAAGTAGTGGTACAGCGTGGGTTTGGACAGGCCACAGGCCTCTGCCACTTCATTCATCGACGTGGCGGGGTAGCCACGGCGGGCAAACAGTTCGGCCGCATGGCGCAGGATCATGTCGCGTTGGTCGTCGTATCCGGGAGATCGTCCTCGGGCCATGGGCAGTTTTCCTTTGCATCCGGTAGTGAAGGGCCGCCATCTTGCCGCATGCCCAGGCATCGCAGCCCTGCGCAGCGCGCACCTTTTGCGGGACCGGGCTCTGCCTGCGGCAGTGGGTGCCTTCGCCGTGTTCATCAGCGCTCGTCGAAGGACAGCACCACGCGGTCGGACAGCGGCCGGCACTGGCAGGTGAGCACAAAGCCGGCGGCCACCTCGTTCTTGTCGAGCGCGAAGTTGCGCTCCATGCGCACCTCGCCCTCCACGCACTTGGCACGGCAGGTGCCGCACACGCCCGAGGTGCACGAGAACGGCACCTCCAGCCCCGCGGCGGAGGCGGCATCGAGGATGCTGGCCTGCTCGCCCGAGAACGGGAATTCGCGCCGCAGGCCGTCGCGCACGATGGCGATGCGGGAGGCCTTGGCGTCGCCGGGCAGCGCCTCGTGCACCACCGCGCCCACCTGCCCTCCGGCCGGCAGGGCCACGCCGAAGCGCTCCACGTGGATGCGCTCGGCCGGCACGCCGCCCGCGAGCAGCGCGGCCTCGGCCTCGTCGTTCATCTGGAACGGGCCGCAGATGAAGGCCTCGTCGATCTTCTGCGCGGGGATCAGCGCCGTGAGGAATTCCGCGAGCTTCTCGCGGTTCACGAAGCCCATGTTCAGCGGCGCATCGGTCTGCTCGGCCGAAAACACGTGGTGCAGCACCAGGCGCGTGAGGTAGCGGTTCTTGAGGTCCTCGATCTCCTCCTTGAACATGGTGGACTGCAGCGTGCGGTTGCCGTAGATCAGCGTGAAGCGGCTGCCGGGCTCGCGCGCGAGCACCGTCTTCATGATGGACAGGATGGGCGTGATGCCGCTGCCGCCGGCGATGCCCAGGTAGTGGCGCTGCGCTTGTGCCTGGATAGGCACGAAGAAGCGGCCCTGCGGCGCCATGACCTGCAGGGTGTCGCCCACCTGCAGTTGCGCGTTGATCCAGTTGGAGAACACGCCGCCGTTGACCTTGCGCACGCCCACGCGCAGCTCGGCGTCGTCCACGCCGGCGCAGATGGAGTACGAGCGGCGCAGGTCCTGGCCGCCGATGTCGGTGCGCAGGGTGAGGTACTGGCCCTGGGTGAAACCGAAGACCTCGCGCAGCTCGGGCGGTACGTCGAAGGAGACGATGACGGCCTCGGCCGTGTCGGGCTCGATGGCGCGCACGCGCAGGGGATGGAAGATGACGCTCATGTCGGTGTCTTGGGTGGGGTGCTGAAGTTCCAGGCCGTCACAGCGGCTTGAAATGTTCGAAGGGCTCGCGGCAGGCCATGCAGCGGTACAGCGCCTTGCAGGCCGTGGAGCCGAAGGCCGAGAGCCGCTCGGTCTGCAGGCTGCCGCAGCGCGGGCAGGCCAGGGCCGGGGCGGCCGCATTGGCGCGCGGCATGAAACGCAGCGGCACCTCGGTGCCCGGCGGCAGCGGGCCTGGCGGCGCGATGCCGTAGGCCAGCAGGCGTGCGCGGCCGCGCTCGGTGATCCATTCGGTGGTCCAGGCCGGGGCGCGCTGCAGCGTGGCATGGGCGGGGCCCAGTCCTGCCGCTTCGATGGCGGCGAGCACGTCGTGCTCGATGGCCTCGGTGGCCGGGCAGCCCGAATAGGTGGGGGTGAGCACGATCTCCAGGCCCTCGCCCGCCAGGCGCACGTCGCGCACGATGCCCAGGTCGCACACGGAGACCGCGGGCACCTCAGGATCGGGAACGCCGTCGAGCACGGCCCACGCGCGGGCGATGCGCGTGTTGGCAGTGTCAACGGGCGCCATGGCTTCGGCCATCATCACCACACGCCTCCGGGGAAGCTGCGCTGCAGGTACTGCATCTCGGTCAGGATGAAACCCATGTGCTCGCTGTGCACGCCCTGCTTGCCGGTGCTGAGGAAAGCCGACTCCTTGGGCGTAGCCAGGCTGGCCGCCGCCAGGATCTGGGCCATCTCACCGGTCCAGGCGTCCTTCAGGTCGGACCAGCGCGGGCCCAGGCCGGTGGCCTGGGCGGATTCGTCCACCGCGTCGGCCGCGAAAATCTCGGGCGTGTAGCGCCACAAGGCCTTCAAGGCCGCCTCAGTGCGGCGGCGCGATTCGGCCGTGCCGTCGCCCAGGCGCACGACCCAGTCGGCCGCGTGCTGCTGGTGGTAGCGGGCCTCCTTGAGGGCCTTGCCCGCGATGGCGGCCAGCTCCGTGTCGCTGGAGGTGAGCAGGCGCTCCCACAGCTGCTTGAGCAGGGTGGCGACCATGGCGTTGCGCACCATGGTGAAGGCGAAGTCGCCACGCGGCAGCTCCACCAGGGTCAGGTTGACGTAGTCGCGCTCGTCGCGCAGAAAGGCCAGTTGGTCCTCGTCGTGGCCGCGGCCTTCGATCTGGCCGGCGCGGGTGAGCACGGCGCGCGCCTGGCCCACGAGGTCCAGTGCCATGTTGGACAGGGCGATGTCTTCTTCGAGCACGGGGCCGTGGCCACACCACTCGGACAGGCGCTGGGCCAGGATGAGGCAGGTGTCGCCGATGCGCAGCAGGTACTGCACGGCCGGGTCTTCGCTGATGTGGATGCTGGTGGCTTGCATGGCGGCGGCGCTCACATGTGGTCCACGGACTCGGGAAGCACGTAGAAGGTGGGGTGGCGGTAGACCTTGTCCTGCGCGGGGTCGAAGTACATGGATTTCTCGCCGGGGTCGCTGGCCACGATCTGGTCGGAGCGGACCACCCAGACGCTGGTGCCTTCCTGGCGGCGGGTGTAGACGTCGCGCGCCAGCTGGATGGCCATGCGCGCATCGGCCGCGTGCAGGCTGCCGCAGTGCTTGTGGTCGAGGCCGGCCTTGCTGCGCACAAAGACCTCCCAAAGAGGCCATTCGGTGGCGGTCGCAGAGGTCGCGGCGTCGGAAGGGGCGTTGGTGCTCATGGGGTTTCCGGACATTCGTTAAATGCGTTGCACTACTTTTTTTGATAGCTGCTAGCGCTTTATGGATAAGCGCCAGAGGCCTTTTTTATTCAGATTCTTTGCGGTGATATCAGGCGGCAGCCTTCACAGGCGCGTGCTTGGCCGCGTGCGCAAGGGCCGCTTCGCGCACCCAGGCGCCGTCCTCCCAGGCCTTGACGCGGGCGCCCAGGCGCTCTTCGTTGCAGGGGCCGTCGCCGCCGATCACGCGCCAGAACTCGGTCCAGTCGATGGCGCCGTAGTCGTGCGCTTCGCGCGCTTCGTTCCACTTGAGGTCCGGGTCGGGCAACGCGACGCCCAGCAGTTGGGCCTGCTCCACCGTGGCGTCAATGAACTTCTGGCGCAGGGTGTCGTTGGAGATGCGCTTGATGCCCCAGCGCATGGACTGCGCGGAGTTGGGCGACTGGTCGTCGGGCGGGCCGAACATCATGATGGACGGCCACCACCAGCGGTTGACCGCGTCCTGCACCATGGCGCGCTGGGCGTCGGTGCCCTGTTGCATCATGGTGAGCAAGGCGTCGTAGCCCTGGCGCTGGTGAAAGCTCTCTTCGCGGCAGATGCGCACCATGGCCCGCGCGTAGGGCGCGTACGAGCAGCGGCAGATCGGCACCTGGTTCATGATGGCCGCGCCGTCGACCAGCCAGCCGATGGTGCCCATGTCGGCCCAGGTCAGCGTGGGGTAGTTGAAGATGGAGCTGTACTTGGCACGCCCGGTGTGCAGCGCGTCCAGCATCTGGTCGCGCGAGGTGCCCAGGGTCTCGGCCGCGGCGTAGAGGTACAGGCCGTGGCCGCCCTCGTCCTGCACCTTGGCCAGGAGGATAGCCTTGCGCTTGAGCGTGGGCGCGCGCGTGATCCAGTTGCCCTCGGGCAGCATGCCGACGATCTCCGAGTGCGCATGCTGGCTGATCTGGCGCAGCAGGGTCTTGCGGTAGTGGTCGGGCATCCAGTCCTTGGCCTCGATGAATTCGCCCGCGTCGATGCGTGCGTCGAAGGCCTCCTGGCGCTGCATCTCTTCGGCGCTGCGCAGGGCCTTGCTGCCGGCGTCGCCGCCTTCCTTGCCCATGGTGTCCATGGCCTGGGTGTACATGGTGTTCGTCCTTTCGTGCGGAGGTGTGCGGCTTCAGCGCGCGCGCTGGTCGATCACGCGGCGGGCCTTGCCCACCAGCGTGCGTTCGATGGAATCGGTGGCCAGCACCTCGACCTGGCAGGTGATGCCCACCAGGGTCTTGATGCGGTGCTGCACCCAGCCGGTGAGCTCGCTGCGCTCGCCCTCGGCCACGCCGGGCTGCAGCTCGCAGCGCACGGTGACCTGGTCGAGGTTGCCGTCGCGCGCCACCAGGATCTGGTACTGGCCCGAGAGCTTCTGGTTCTGCAGCACGATCTCTTCGATCTGCGTGGGGAACACGTTCACGCCGCGGATGATGAGCATGTCGTCCGAGCGGCCCACGATCTTGCCCATGCGGCGGAAGGCGCGCGAGGTGGGTGGCAACAGGCGCGTGAGGTCGCGCGTGCGGTAGCGGATGATGGGCAGCGCCTCCTTGCTCAGCGAGGTGAAGACGAGCTCGCCCTCTTCGCCGTCGGGCAGCACCTCGCCCGTCTCGGGGTCGATGATCTCGGGGTAGAAATGGTCTTCCCAGACCACGGGGCCGTCCTTGCTCTCGATGCACTCGCTGGCCACGCCCGGGCCCATCACTTCGGACAGGCCGTAGATATCCACCGCGTCGATGCCGGCCTTGGTCTCGATCTCGCGGCGCATGGCCTCGGTCCAGGGCTCGGCTCCGAAGATGCCGACCTTGAGCGAGCTCTCGCGCGGATCCATCCCCTGGCGCACGAACTCCTCGTTGATGACCTGCATGTACGACGGCGTGACCATGATGATGCTGGGGCCGAAGTCGCGGATCAGCTGCACCTGCTTTTCGGTCTGGCCTCCGGACATGGGGATCACCGTGCAGCCCGCGCGCTCGGCGCCGTAGTGCGCACCCAGGCCGCCGGTGAACAGGCCGTAGCCGTAGGCCACGTGGATCAGGTCGCCGGCGCGGCCGCCTGCGGCGCGGATGGAGCGCGCCACCAGGTCGGCCCAGGTGTCGATGTCCTTGAGGGTGTAGCCCACCACCGTGGGCTTGCCCGTGGTGCCCGAAGAGGCGTGGATGCGCGCCACCTTCTCGCGCGGCACGGCGAACATGCCAAAGGGGTAGTTGTCGCGCAGGTCCTTCTTGACCGTGAAGGGGAACTTCGAGAGGTCGGACAGCTGCTTCAGGTCGCCGGGATGCACACCCTTGGCGTCGAAGGCCTTCTTGTAGTGCGGCACGTTGTCGTAGGCGTGCTGCAGCGTCCAGCGCAGGCGCTGCAACTGCAGGGCCTGGACTTCGTCGCGGCTGGCGGTTTCGATGGGCTCCAGGTCGCCTGGGGCGGGGTGGCGCACGGCCATGGATGTCTCCTGTGGGGTTCTGGGTATGGGGGTCAGCGGGCGGCGGCAGCGTCGAACGGCACGGTGTGCTTGCCCTTCATGCAGTACGAGCGGCCGCGGAACACGGCGATGGCCTCGCCGCGCTGGTTGTGCACGTTCACGTCGTACACGCCGGTGCGGCCGGCCAGCGAGACCTCGGTGGCCACGGCGGTGAGGCGGTCACCCTCGCGCGCGGGCGCCAGGAAGTCGATGGACAGGCCGGAGGCCACGGTCATGTCGTTGCGCGCATTGCACGAGAAGGCGAACGCAGAATCTGCCAGCGTGGTGATGAAGCCGCCGTGGCAGATGGCAAAGCCGTTGAGCATGTCGGCACGCACGGTCATCTCGAGCGTGGCCCGGCCCGGCGCGATGGAAGTGATGGCGATGCCCAGGCCCTGCGTGGCGCGGTCGTTGGCGAGCATGCCGGTGCGCACATGCTCGGCGATGGCCTGGGGGTCCATGGAGGAAGTGGTGGAGTCCATAGGGTGATCAACGGTCCTTGAAGACGGGGGCGCGCTTGCCGATGAAGGCTTCCACGCCTTCGCGGTAGTCGGCCGATGCGCCGAGCGTGCGCTGCACCGCGGCCTCCTGCGCCAGGGCCTGGCCGTAGTCCATCTGGGCGGCGGCATCCATGGCGTTGCGCGTGGCGACCAGCGCCTTCACGGGCATGGTGGCCAGGCGCTGGGCCAGGGCCTGGGCTTCGTCCTGCAGGGCCGCGTCGTCCACGCAGCGCCAGATCAGGCCCAGGCGCTCGGCATCGGCGGCAGGCAGCTTGTCGCCCAGCAGCGCCAGGCCCAGGGCCTGGGCGCGGCCCACCAGGCGCGGCAGCAGCCAGGTGCCACCGGTGTCGGGCACCAGGCCGATCTTGGTGAAGGCCTGGATGAAGCTGGCCGAGCGCCCGGCCAGCACCAGGTCGCACGAGAGCGCCAGGTTGGCCCCCGCGCCAGCGGCCACGCCGTTGACGGCGGCCACCACGGGGATGGGCATGCTGCGGATGCGCAGGCACAGGGGGCCGTAGAGCTTTTCGATCACTCCACCCAGGTCCTTGGGCGCCGCGCCGGGCGTGAGGTCGGGCGCCACAGCCGGGTCGGCCAGGTCCTGCCCGGCGCAGAAGGCCCGGCCCGTGCCCGTGAGCACCACGCAGCGCACCTCGGGATTGGCTGCAGCCGCCTCCAGCGCCGCCAGCAGCTGGGCATGCAGTTCGGCCGTGAAGCTGTTGAGCGCGGCGGGCCGGTTGAGCGCCAGCGTTAACACGGCGCCCGTCTGCGTCACGAGGACCAGGGGTTCAGACATGGATGTTCCTGCCTATCAAAGTGGGGAAATCGCGTTGTGATCGATCGCAAACATTATTGACCGACCGTTCGGTAGAGAATAAACTTTCCCGAATCCTGATGCAAGTCAAACCCATCAGGGCAAACCCTAGCGGAGACAAATTGATGACCCTGTTCGCAACCCACCGTGCCCTCCTGGAGGGAGCCCTCGACGCCCTGGCCACGCGCGGCCACTGGACGCCCTTCCCGGAATCGCCATCGCCCAAGGTCTATGGCGAAACCGGCCAGGCCGACGGCCAGGCGGCGGTGAACGCGCTGCTGGGCAAGGACTTCCCGCTGCAGCAGCCCGGCGAGCAGGCCCGCCTGGCCACCGAGCGCTCGCCCTATGGCGTGGCGCTGGATGTGCGCTATCCCGACTGCGATGTGTTGGCCCTGGTCGAAGCCGCCCAGGCGGCCGAGCCCGCCTGGCAGGCGCTGGGCCCCCAGGGCCGCGTGGGCGTGCTGCTGGAGGCACTCATGCGCATCCATCGCCGCAGCCACGAGATCGCGCACGCCGTGATGCTCACCACCGGCCAGGGCCCGATGATGGCCTTCCAGGCCGGCGGCCCACACGCGCAGGACCGTGCGCTCGAAGCGATTGCCTACGCCTGGAAGGCCATGGCCGACGTGCGCGGACAGGCGCTGTGGGACAAGCCCCAGGGCAAGAACCCGCCGCTGGTGATGCAAAAGCACTACGAGATCGTGGGGCGCGGCGTGGCGCTGGTGATCGGCTGCGCCACCTTCCCCACCTGGAACACCTACCCCGGCCTGTTCGCGGCGCTGGCCACGGGCAACCCGGTCATCGTCAAGCCCCACCCCAACGCCGTGCTGCCCGCCGCGCTGTCGGTGAGCATCCTGCGCGACGTGCTCGCCGAGCAGGGGCTGGACCCGAACACCGTGACCCTGGCGCTGAGCCCCCGCCCCGAGAGCACGCAGGCCCTGGCCACGCACAGCGCGGTGGCCAGCATCGACTTCACGGGCAGCAACCAGTTCGGCCGCTGGCTGATCGACAACGCCCGCCAGGCGCGCGTGTACGCCGAGATGGCGGGCGTGAACACGGTGATCATCGAATCGACCAACCAGTACGCGGCGCTGATGCGCAACCTGGCGTTCACGCTGTCGTTGTACAGCGGCCAGATGTGCACCACCACGCAGAACATCCTGGTGCCGCGCGGCGGCATCGCCACCGACGAAGGGCACAAGAGCTTCGAGCAGGTGGGCGCGGACCTCGCGGCCGCAGTGACCGAGCTGGCATCGAACCCGCGCGTGGCCACCTCGGTGCTGGGCGCCGTGGGCTCGCCCGAGACCGTGGCCCGCATGCAGCAGGCTGCCGGCAAGGGCCGCCTGGTGCTGGCCTCACGCGCCCTGCCCCACCCCGAGTTCGCCAACGCGCAGATCCATACGCCCGTGATCGTGGCGCTGGAGCAGGCCGACAGCGCCATCTACGGCGAGGAATGCTTCGGCCCCGTGTCCTACCTGGTGGCCACCGATTCGGGCGCTGCCAGCCTGCAGGTGGCCGAGGCCACGCTGCGCGCGCACGGCGCGCTGACGCTGGGCGTGTACTCCACCGACCGCGCCTACATCGACGCCGCCATCGCCCTGGGCCGGCGCACGCGCGTGGCCCTGTCCATCAACCTTACGCAGGGCGTGTTCGTGAACCAGTCCGCCTCGTTCTCGGACTACCACGCCACGGGCGGCAACCCGGCCGCCAACGCCAGCTACACCAACCTGGCCTTCGTGGCCGACCGCTTCGTGATCGTGCAGCGGCGCGAGCACGTGGCGGCGCCGGTGGCTTCCACGGCCCCCGCTGCCTGACGCGGGTCGGCACATTTGGCCCGGTGGCGGTGCGGCCCAGCACCGCCACCGCCTCATCGGGCAGAGCCCCGGCATTCATTGAAAATTGATAGCTGTCAGCGCTTATCCAGTAAGCGCTAGAGGCCAGTTTGGCTTATAGATTCGTTCGCAATCGGGCCATTGCGCGCTTTCAAGGCGCTGCCCAGTTTCCGGCAGCGCCTGTCACTTTGCAGCACGCAAGCGGCTCCCTCAGCCTTGCACCGCCGCCCCCGCTTCGGCGTGCCGCCCAAGCCTGTGAACAAACATGCTCTGCACACGCAGCGATTCCAGGGGCTATCCTCAGGGCCTCCCTTTGCCGCGCACCACACCGCATACAACATCGCGCGCAAGGTCGCTGCCCCCGTCCGTCTGGCCCAGCCAGTCGCCCCAGCCCTTTGCCCGATGCATTCCACGATGTCACAGCCCTCATCCTCTTTGTGGAGCCCCTTGCGACAGCCCGCGTTTCGCGGGCTCTGGGTGTGTGGCGGCATCTTTTTTGTGGGCAGCGGCATGCAGAGCATGGCGGCCGCCTGGCTGATGGTGGAGATGACGGGCTCGTCCTTTCTGGCGGCGCTGGTGCAGACCGCCGTATTCATGCCGATGTTTTTGCTGGCGCTGCCCGCCGGTGTGCTGGCCGACACCACCGACCGGCGGCGGCTGATCTCCGGCGCGCTGATGGCCCAGGTGGGCGCCGCGCTGCTGCTCACGCTGCTGGTGCTGGGGGGTTGGGGTGGGCCCGCTTCGGTGCTGTTTCTGGTGTTCGTCTGCGGCTGCTGCACGGCCATGCTCACACCGGCGTGGAACTCGTCCGTCATCGACCCCGTGCCGCGCGACGAGTGGCCCCAGGCCATCACCGCCGTGAGCATTGCCTACAACGCAGCGCGCGCCGTGGGGCCCACGCTGGCCGGGCTGGTGTTTGCGCAACTGGGCGCGGGCTGGGTGTTCGCCGTGACGGTGACCACCACGCTGGTGATGTGGGAGTCCATCCGCCGCTGGCCGCCCAAGGCGCACCCGCCCTCCAAGCTGCCTGCAGAGCGCCTGTGGGGCGGCACGCTGAGCGGCCTGCGTTTTGCCTGGCACTCGCGCATGATCCTCGCGCAGCTGGTGCGGGTGATGGCGTTCAGCGCGGCGGGCTCGGCCCTGTGGGCGCTGCTGCCCGTGATCGCCCAGCGCCTGGGCACGGGGGCGCCGGGCTTTGGTCTGCTGATGGGCTGCATGGGCACGGGCGCCGTGGGCGTGGGTTTGATCCTGGGCCGGCTGCGCGCGCGTTTTGGCATGGAAGCCATCGTGGGCGTGGGCGGTGTGGTGTTTGCCGCGGCCATGCTGGTGGCGGCACTCACGCACATCGCGTGGGTGGTCTACATCGCGATGCTGTTTGCGGGCGCGGCCTGGATGTCGGCCATGTCCACCTTCAACACCGCCACCCAGGCCAGCGCGCCGCAGTGGGTGCGCTCGCGCGCGGTGGCCATGCACATGGTGGCGGCGCTGGGCGCCTTTGCCATGGGCTCGGCGTTCTGGGGCGCAGCATCTGACATCGTGGGCCTGGCGCCCACGCTGTGCGCTGCCGCGGCGTTGATGGTGTCCGGGCTGCTGCTGGCGCGGCCCATGCCGCTGCGCATGGGCGCCTTGCATGAGGTCACCCAAGCCACCCCGTGGGACGAGCTTTTCATCGAAGCCGAGCCCCTGCCCGAGGCCGGCCCCGTGGCCGTGGAGGTGGGGTACCGCATCGCGCCGGGCACCGATGCCGCCTTCCTCGACACCATCAGCCGCATGAAGGCGCCACGCCGCCGCGACGGCGCCACCTTCTGGCGCGTGTACAAGGACCTGGGCGACCCGTCGCACTACGTGGAGCGGTTCATCGTCGAATCCTGGGCCGACTACTTGCACCAGCGCGCCCGCGCCACCATGGCTGACCAGGCGCTGGAGACGGAAGTGCGGGCGTTCTTGGCGCCGGGCGAAGTCGTGCGCATGTCGCACTACATCGCTGAACGGTGAGCCCTAAGCGGCTACGCCGCTTCCCCCAAAGGGGACGCACCCAGCGGCCCGGCTTGATGCGCGTCAATTTCCATGGCCGCGTCGGGTGCCAGGGCAAGTGGTCGGCCTGCGACAATCGGCGGATGACTTTTGCCCCCCTTGCCAACGACACCTTCCTGCGCGCCTGCCGACGCCAGGCCACCGACTACACGCCCCTGTGGCTCATGCGCCAGGCGGGGCGCTATCTGCCAGAGTACAAGGCCACGCGTGCCCAGGCGGGCAGCTTCATGGGCCTGGCGACCAATGTCCAGTACGCCACCGAAGTGACTCTGCAGCCACTGGAGCGTTTTCCGCTCGACGCCGCCATCCTGTTCAGCGACATCCTCACCGTGCCCGACGCCATGGGCCTGGGCCTGTCGTTTGCCGAGGGCGAGGGCCCGCGCTTTGCCAAGGTGGTGCGCGACGAGGCTGCGGTGAATGAACTGGCCGTGCCCGACATGGACAAGCTGCGCTACGTGTTCGATGCGGTCACCAGCATCCGCAAGGCACTGAACGGCCGCGTGCCGCTGATCGGCTTCTCGGGCAGCCCCTGGACGCTGGCCTGCTACATGGTTGAAGGCAAGGGCAGCGACGACTACCGCCTGGTCAAGAGCCTGATGTATGCGCGCCCGGACCTCATGCACCGCATTCTGGCCATCAACGCCGACAGCGTGGCCGCCTACCTCAACGCCCAGATCGACGCGGGTGCCCAGGCCGTGATGGTGTTTGACAGCTGGGGTGGCGTGCTGGCCGATGGCGCCTTCCAGGAATTCAGCCTGGCATACACCAAGCGTGTGCTGGCGCAACTGAAGCGCACCGGCGTGGATGGCACCGATGTGCCGCGCATCGTGTTCACCAAGGGCGGTGGCATTTGGCTGCCCGACATGAAAGACCTGGACTGCGAAGTGCTGGGCCTGGACTGGACGGCCAACCTGGGCAAGGCGCGCGCCATGGTTGGAGGTCAGGTCGGCGGCCCCGGCAAGGCGCTGCAAGGCAACATCGACCCCAACGTGCTGTTTGCGCCGCCCGCACAGATCGTCACCCAGGTGCATGCCGTGCTCGACAGCTTTGGCCCGCCCCACACCGACCGCAGCGCCACCGGCCCCACGCACATCTTCAACCTGGGCCACGGCATCAGCCAGTTCACGCCGCCCGAGCATGTGTCGGCGCTGGTGGAAGCGGTGCACAGCCACTCGCGCGCGCAGCGCCAAAGGTGATGGCCGGTGGCTTCAGGCCGTCGCGGGGCGTGACTTATGCACAAACTTGGAGCATTCCGGGCACGCGGCCCTCGCGCTCAGCCCTTTGCATAAAATAATTTTCTTCCGAGCTAAGTCATTGATTTGAATGGACTTCTGCCCTCTGCTTTTTTTGCGGGCAGTCCAGTCAAAGCACGGATTTTCAAGGGCTTGCAAGCCAAACACAGGGGATATCAACAAAGTTATCCACAGAAATTCTGGATTTCTTTCAATTTCCTTGGTAAATCAAGCACTTGCAGTCGAAACCAGAGAAAAGGGTGCATATGGGACGGGGCTGCTAGCACAGAATGGGGTGCCAAGCCCCCTTGACTCGCCCGGCCTGTTCGACTTATGCACACAAAACTTGATGCGACGCAACATTGCGAAGGGCCGCAGCCCTAGCACATAAATTCCACCCAAAATTCTTCAGATCATTGATTTATAAGGATTTTTCAGACCTGCTCGTTTTGCGGGCAAAGTAACGAGGCCCAGATTCCATGCGGGTTCGGCAGCCATTGCGGCAGGATGTCAACAAAGTTATCCACAGAAATGCGGGACTACTCGCAGCCCTCACGAAATCAAGCACTTAGCGCGCAAACCTCCAGATCACATCCACAACGGCGTCTAACGCCCGCGTCACCCCATAGTCCGTGTCTATGCCTTCCTTCCTCGTCCATGTGGCTCTGCAGACCCCATCCCACAGCGGCGTGGGCGACCTGTTGAGCTACGCCAGCGAGCACCCGCTGGCGCCCGGCACGCTGGTGCGGGTGCCGTTGGGCAGCAGGGAGGTGCTGGGCGTGGTGTGGGATGCCGACGAAGGCACGGGCGAACTGCCCGGTGGCGCCACCCTGCGCGCCATCGCGGGGGTGCTGGAAGGCGTGGCCCCGCTGGACAGGCCGTGGCGCCGCCTGGTGGCGTTTGCTGCGCGCTACTACCAGCGCGCACTGGGCGAGGTGGCGCTGGCCGCCCTGCCCCCTCAGCTGCGCGACCTGCGGCCCGAGCAGCTGGCGCGCCGCCTGCGCCGCCCGGGCACAGCCACACAAGGCGTCGAAGACGCTATTCAAAACATAGCACTCAGCGCAGAACAGGAAAGCGCCAGAGCCCAAATTGCCTCACAACCTGGCCCTTTCCTGCTGTTTGGCAGCACCGGCAGCGGCAAAACCGAGGTGTACCTGCGCTGCGTGCAGGAGGTGCTTGAAGCCAACCCCACGGCCCAAGCCCTGGTCATGGTGCCCGAGATCAACCTCACGCCGCAGCTGGAAGAGCGCTTCACCGACCGCTTCGCGCCGCGTTTTGGCAGCCAGGCCGTGGTTTCGCTGCACAGCGGCATGACCAACCCGCAACGCCTCAAAAGCTGGCTGGCGGCCCACAGCGGCGCGGCCCGCATCGTGCTGGGTACGCGCATGGCGGTGTTTGCCAGCCTGCCGGGGCTGAAGCTCATCGTGGTCGACGAGGAGCACGACCCCAGCTACAAGCAGCAGGAGGGCGCGCGCTATTCCGCCCGCGACCTGGCCATCTGGCGCGGGCGAGAACAGGGCGCGAAGGTGATCCTGGGCTCGGCCACGCCGTCGCTGGAGAGTTGGCATGCCAGCCGCCCGCCCACGGCTGAAGACCCCGAAGGTGGCCGCTACGTGCGCCTGGCCATGCCCAGCCGGATCGGCGCAGGCGCCCTGGCCCGCGTGCGCCGGGTGGACATGAACCAGCAGCCCCGGGGCACCGTGTTCAGCGCGCCGCTGCTGCAGGCCATGACCGAACGCGTGGCACGCGGCGAGCAGAGCATGATCCTGCTCAACCGCCGGGGCTACGCACCCGTGCTGCACTGCGTGGACTGCGGCTGGAAAAGCGACTGCCCGCACTGCAGTGCGCACCAGGTGTTCCACAAGACCGACCGCACCCTGCGCTGCCACCACTGCGGCTACACGGTGCGGGTGCCGCGCCACTGCCCCACCTGCGGCAGCGCCGACATCCACCCCATGGGCCGCGGCACCGAGCAACTGGAAGAGCAACTGGCCGCACTGCTGCGCAACGTGCTGCGGGCCGACGGCCAACCCGCCCGCGTGGCACGCATCGACGCCGACACCACCAAGGCCAAGGGCGCGCTGGAGGCGCAACTGGCCCAGGTGCACTCGGGCGAGGTGGACGTGCTGGTAGGCACGCAGATGATTGCCAAGGGGCACGACTTTCGGCGCATCACCTTGGTGGCCGCCGTGCAGCCCGATGGGGCCCTGTTCAGCAGCGACTTCCGCGCGGCCGAGCGGCTGTTTGCATTGCTGATGCAAGCCGCAGGCCGCGCCGGGCGCGACGCCGCCTATGTAGCGGCCCAAGGCACCCAAAGCGAGATGTGGGTGCAGACCTACCACCCGCAGCACGCGGTTTACGAAGCGCTGCGCAAACACGACTACAGCGCCTTTGCGGCCCAGCAACTGCAGGAGCGCGCCGAGGCCGCCATGCCGCCGTTTGCCTACCAGGCGCTGGTGCGGGCCGACGCGCGCACGCAGGAGGTGGCCCAGGGTTTCCTGACTGCGGCGTCTGCCGCGGCGCATGCGGCGGGCCTGCCCGGGCTGCCCGACGGCACCGTGACGCTGTTCCCGCCCGTGCCGCTCACCATCCAGCGCGTGGCCAACATCGAACGCGCACAGATGCTGCTGGAAAGCCCGAATCGCGCCACGCTGCAGCGTTTTCTGGCCGCCTGGCAGCCCATGCTGCAGGCCACGCGCAGCCAACCGGAACACAAAGGGCTGGTGCGCTGGCTGGTGGATGTGGACCCGCTCGTGATCTGATGGCGCCACTGCAGCCAAAGCGGCGGTGAGCCCAGTGCCGACGCGGGCGCCCAACGAAAAAAGGGCCACGCCTGCGCGCAGCCCTTGCCGTCCATGCAGGCCGCTCGCGCGGCGCTGCACAGGTTCATCAACGCGGACTACAGCGCGCCATCGCCCAGCACGATGCCTTCGCGCCGTGGGTCCACACCGCCTTCAAGGCGCGTCTGGCCGTTGCGCTGCACACGCATGATGGTCGACACGCCGCTCGACTGGGCGCCGCTGTTCACCGTGTGGCCCTTGGCCTGCAGGCCGGCGATCAGGCCGGTGAGGTCGAGCGAGGTGTTGGCGCCGTCCACATTGGTGGTCACGCTGTTGGTGGCACCAAAGTTCACCAGCGAGGTGGCTTGCTGCGCGTCCAGGCCCCAGTCGATGGCGCCGACCACGGTCTTGAGCACGTACTGGATGATGGTGCCGCCGCCGGGCGAGCCCGTGGCCATCACGAAGTCACCCGGCTCCGTGCCCTTGAACACCAGTGTGGGGGCCATGGTGCTGCGGGGGCGCTTGCCAGGGGCCACGCGGTTGGCAATTGGCACACCGGCGCTGTCGGCGGGTTGGGCCGAGAAGTCGGTGAGCTGGTTGGTCAGCAGGAAGCCGCCCACCATGTGGTACGAGCCCATGCTCGACTCCACGGTAGAGGTCATCGAGACCACGTTGCCGTAGGCGTCCACGATGGAGAAGTGCGTGGTGCCGTACTCCACGGTCTTGTCCACGCCCAGCGGCACATCGCCCAGCGCACCGGCCGAGACCACGCCCATGGACTTGCCATCGGGCTGGATCAGTGCTGCGCGCTGCTTCAGATAGGCCTTGTCCAGCATGGTGGACACGCCCTTGCCGGGCAGCGGGATGAAGTCGGTGTCGGCCACGTACTTGTCGCGGTCGGCATAGGCCAGGCGCTCGGCTTCGGACACCAGGTGCACGCCCATCACGCTGGGCACGCCGCCTTCGTTGGTGGGGTTCGTGGGGCCGTATTTGGAGAGGTCGAAGTTCTCCAGAATGCCCAGGCCCTGCGCGATGGCGATGCCGCCCGAAGACGGGGGCGACATGGTGCACACGTAGTAGCTCGCGCGGTAGGTGGTGCACACCGGCTCGCGCTTTTTGGCCTGGTAGTTCTTGAGGTCGGCCACGGTCATCAGGCTGGGCGTGATGGGGGTCTTGGCCGCATCGTCGCCTACCGATTGCGCGGCCTTGGCCACGATGGCTTCGGCCAGGGCGCCGGAGTACATGGCTTCGGCACCGCCGCTGGCCAGCGCACGCAGGGTTTGTGCATAGGGCAGGTTGGTGGTCATAGTGCCGGTGGCCTTGGGCGTGCCGTCGGCATTGAAGAAGGCAGCCACGGCATTGGCGTCCAGCGCCAGGCTGGCGGCGTTGCTGCGGATGGCGTCGCCCATGCGGCCGGGGATGCGGTAGCCGTTGGAGGCCAGCTGAATGCCTTCACCGAACAACTTGTCCCAGCCCAGCTTGCCGTGTTCCTTGTGCGCCATGTCCAGCATGCGCATCACACCGGGCACGCCGATGGAGCGGCCGCTGCGGCGGGCGTTGGGCACGGGCGCGGGGGACGAGGCATCGCCCTGGTCCTGGCGCACCAGGTAGTAGCCATTGGCAGCGGCGGGCGCGGTCTCGCGGCCGTCATACGCCACCACCTTCTTCGTCTTGGCGTCGTAATACATCATGAAGGCGCTGCCAGCCAGCGTGCTGGACTGCGGCTCCACCAGGCCCAGCACGGCCTGCACGGCCACGGCGGCATCCACGGCGGTCCCGCCCGCCTTGAGCACATCGCACCCGGCCTTGGTGGCCAGCGGGGTGTTGGCCACCACCATGTACTTGCTCGACTGCTTGGCCTTGTAGCCCAGGCGGTAGCCCGAAGCCGCCTCGGGCGCTGCCGGGTCGCCGGCCACACCGGAGCCCACCACCACGGCCGAGCCAGAGCTGGACACCACCGAGCAGCTTTGGCTGTTGTCGTCCACGGCCAGGTCGTTGCCCGAACTGCCGCCGCAGCCCGAAAGCACCAGCGCAAAGGCCACGGGCGTCAGCGCCCAAAGCCGGATGTTCCTCTTCTTCATCTTGGATCTCCTGTAGTTGTCCATCGTGGGCATCCATTGACCACGCCACATCGTCCGCGCAAAAAGCATGCCTTGTCGAATGTTTTGTCATGCCGATTTCACAATGCTGGCATCTCGGCAGGGCAATGGCATGGCAAACATCGGCACGCCGCTCCTCCGGCGCAAAGCGGTACGCAGGCAAATCCGACGCTTGAAATTTTGATTAAATCAGGCTCTAGCGCTTATCCATCAAGCGCTAGCAGCTATTGTTTTTGATATCCGAGCCCATTCCCCGGGCATGCTGACAGGCCTACACTGCGCCCAGACCGCAGCAGGAGACACCCATGCCCCCAACGCCCATCACCCCCGAACACTTTGCCGCCGAACTGGCCCGTGAGGGCTTCGAGCCGCCGGTCACCGTCACGCGCGAAGCCGGTGGCATGCTGGGCGACCACACCCACCCGTTCGAGGCCAAGGCGCTGGTCCTCTCGGGCGACATCCGCATCGCGACCGCCCGCTCGGAGCGCGTCTACGAGGTGGGCGACATTTTTCATCTGGCGGCGGAAGAACCGCATTCAGAGTTCTACGGCCTGTTCGGCGTGCAGTACCTCGTGGGCCGCAAGGCGCCTCGGCCCGCCGCCTGACCGGGCGCGCCCTGCCGTTCAGGCCAACAGCGCCACGGCCGCAGAAAAGCTCAGGAACGCCAGCGCCGTGGACACCAGGATGATGCGGGCCACGCGCCCGTTGTTGGCGCCAAATTTTTCGGCCAGCAGCGACACATTGCTGGCGCTGGGCAACGCGGCCAGCAACACCAGCACCGTGAGCGCGAACGGCGTGAGCGGCACACCCACCGCGATGGCCGCCAGGCCCATGCCCCACACCAGCAGCGGGTGCACCAGCAGCTTGGCCAGGGCCACCGGCACATACAGGCGAGCGGGCACCCGCTCGTGCTCGTTCATCTGCGAGCGGGCCAGCACCGCGCCAATGGTGAACAGGGCCACGGGGGATGCGGCATCGGCCAGCATGGCAATGGTTTTGTCCACGGGGCCGGGCAGCGTGAAGTGCAAGGCCGACGCCAGTGCCCCCAGCGCGATGGACCACGGCATGGGGTTGGTGGCCATGCCCTTGAAAGCATTCTTCAGCGCCACGCCCACGCCATGTGTGCCCGCGCCATCCAGGCGCGACAGCGCAATGCACAGCGAGCTGGTGATGACCATGTCCACCACGATGGTGAGGATGGCCGGGCCGGCCGCCTGGGCGCCCAGCAGCGCCACCAGCAGCGGCACGCCCATGAAGCCGGTGTTGGGGAAGGCCGCCACCAGCGCGCCAAAGGCCGCATCGTTCCAGCCAATGCGCCCATGGCGCGTGAGGGCCACCGTGGCGCCCACCATGATCAGCGCGCACAGCCCATAGACGCCCGCCACGGCCGGGTCCAGCAGCTGGCCAATCGGCGTGCTGGCGCCAAAGCGGTACAGCATGCAGGGCAGCGCGAAATACAGCACAAAGACATTGAGCCCCGGGATCGCGGGTTGCGGAAGCACGCCACGCCGTGCGGCCAGATAGCCGCACAGCACCAGCGCGAAGAAGGGGAAGGTGATGAGGAGGACGGAGAGCACGGGGCGCTATTGTCGGCGCTGCCAGCAGCAGTCTGTGCGCAAGCGGCAGGCCCCGGTCAGCGCTGATTCAGACTGGCGCCCTCGCAGCCGGCGATGCTGCGCCATGTGCGGGGGCAAGCAAGAACTGCTGCAGATGCCTACTGCTTGCGCTGGATGATGAGGTTGCGCTTGGCGTCCTCGGGGTAGGCAAACGTGATGGCGCCGCTCTTGACCTGGCCGATCACCAGCATGTTGCGCGTGATGGCGTCCTTGTCCTGCACGCTGAACGGCTTGTCGTAGGTGGAGACCACGCCGTAGTAGGTTTTCATCTTGCCCTCCAGCGATTCCTTGATGGCCCGGCCGTTCAGGTTGCCGTCGCGGATGCCCAGGAACGAATACATGAGCAGGTAGGTGGCGTCGTAGGCATTGGCGGCGGCCATGGGCACCGCCACCTTGCGCTGGTACTTGCGCGTGTAGCTGGAGAGAAACGACGCACGCCGCTCGTTGCTGGGCTCGGCAATGAAGGTCTGCACCATCAGCGCGCCCTCGGCCGCGTCCTTGGCGCCCTCGATGAAGTTAGGAAACGACAGCGGCCACGCGCCCACCTGCGGCACCTTCCAGCCCAGCGCCTTCTTGCCGTTGGCGATGACGGCGTTCTCAGGCCCCACGGTGTAGCTGTAGACCACGCTGGCACCCGCGTTGCGCGCAGCGGTGAGCTCGGCCGTGAGGTCTTTCACGCCCAGGTCAAAGCGGGCCACGTGCACGGGCTTGAGGTTCTTTGCGGCCAGCGCGGCCACCACGTCGTTGAAGCCGCCCTCTCCGTAGCCCGTGGTGTCGGCAAAGATGGCCACTTTGTCCCACCCGCGCTTCAAGATGTCGTCCACCATGAAGGGGGCCTGCAGCGCGTCGCGCGCCTGCACGCGGAAGATGAAGCTGTCGGCCGCCGGGTATTTGGCCGTGACGGCCGTGCCCGACGAGCAGGGCACGATGAGCGGCATCTTCGCGTCCTGGAACAGGTCGATGGCCTTCATCGCCACGCCGGTGTTGCAAAAACCGATGGCCGCGACCACTTTCTCGCCCACCAGCTCCTGGCTGACCTTGCGGCCTTCGTCCGGGTTGGCCTTGTCGTCTTTCACCACCAGCTCCAGCGGGCGGCCCAGGTAGCCGCCCACGGCATTGATCTCGTCCACCGCGAGCTGGATGCCGTTGAGCATGGGCACGCCAAAGTCGGCCGAGGGGCCGGTGAACGGGCCGACCACGCCGATGCGCACGGGGGTATTGGCGCCCGGCTGCGCCTGTGCAGGCAGCGCCATCCAGCCCGCAAACAAAAAAGCGATGGCAGACATGGCAAGCGCCCGGCGGGACGGGCCGCGCTGGTTTGCGTGCGGTGGCAACCTGTCGACCTGGGAGTGCGAATGGGAATTCATCGGGCTTGTCTCCATGCATCGGCTGCATGCCGGATACAGCACGCAGCGTGGGGTAGGTGGCCCGAGTATCGAAGTGCCCCGGCGGGCTGCCCTAGCGGGGTTTCCCTCAGCGCAGCGCCGTGCCGTCAGGGCCTTGTCAGCCCGCTGACCGGCGCGTGCTAGGCGCGCCGCGCCGGTATCATTGCGCGCTTTGCAGCGGGCCTCCTCACACGCGCCCGCCCACAACCCGTTCCCTGCGTTTCTTCCTTCACTCCCTTCCGCGCTTCGCCCTCCCCCCATGTCTGCCGGTCTCAATCTCGCCCAGCTCCAGGCCGTTCACTACACCGACGGGGCCTGCCTCGTCCTGGCGGGGGCTGGCTCGGGCAAGACCCGGGTGATCACCATGAAGATCGCCCACATGATCGAAAAAGGCATGGATCCCAAGCGCATTGCGGCCATCACCTTCACGAACAAGGCGGCGTCTGAAATGCGCGAGCGCGCAGGGCACCTGATTGGCAAGCGGGCCAAAGATGTGTTGATCTGCACCTTCCACGCCCTGGGCGTGCGCATGGTGCGCGAGGACGGCCATGTGCTGGGTCTCAAACCGCAGTTCAGCATCCTGGATGCGGACGACGTCACGGGCATCCTGAAAGAAGCCTCGGGCGGCACCACCGACATGGCCAC
>PJUL01000431.1_pt1 | contig 30833 bp, 22 predicted proteins | sample 1512221 | NCBI WGS metagenome assembly PJUL01 (sample SAMN08177667, study PRJNA422409) | Feces metagenome, whole genome shotgun sequencing project.
GACGACGCGGCGGACGAGGAACGGCTCCGCCATCGCATTCTCGCCGATCATGAAGAAGGTGCCCGTGACGTGCTTCTGCTTCAGGATGTCGAGAATCTTCGGCGTCCATTCGGGATCTGGGCCGTCGTCGAAGGTCAGCGCGACCTTGCCGGGCATATAGCCGGTGCGGGTGACGACATAGGGCGTCGGCAGCGACTGGAAGGTCTCGTCGACGATCAGGCCCTGCGGGTTCTGGAAGATGGTGCGCGTGCCGGTGCTCGGCGTGCTGGTGATACGCAGGATCTCGCCCGATCCCTCGACATCGACGTCGCCCACGGCTTCGATCGGTCGCAGATCGGGGATCTTGCCCGAATGCGCCGCGCCCAATGCCTTCCAGAAGTTCGAGTCTTCCGATCCGAGACGCCATAGCGCCACGCCGCCGACGCCCTTGATGTTGGCGGCGCGAAGCTGGTTCCATGCCGTGGTGGCATCCGCCATCCACACGGTGTGCTCGACGCCGTTCTCCTCATAGGCGAAGGTCTGGTTGCCGCTCGCCTTGTCGAAAGTGACGGTCGCCTCGCTGTCGTGTGCGATGAGCCAGGCTTCTTCGATCGAGATCGGATCGGCCTGTCCCGTTGCCGTCCAGTTATAGCCATAGTTGGCGATGCCGACGATCAGCTTGTCGGCCGGAACCTGGGTCAGTGCAGCATTCATCTGGCGGACGAACCAGCCCTGGCTGGCGATCGGGCCGGCGGCAGTGACCGGCGCGTGCTCGTCATAGTCCATCAGGATGAGCTTGTCGGTCGCGGCGGCATAGGCCTTCATGTTCCAGTCGTCATCCTGGGCAGGGACGGTGACGGCAACGCTCATCTTGGCGGCAGCAAAACGCGCATGCGCGTCGCGCAGTAGCGCGAGATAGCCGGGCTGCGACGCGGACGGCAGTTCCTCGAGGTCGAACACCACGCCGTCGGCCTTGCGTGCGACGAGCGTGCGCTGGAGATTGTCGAGGAAGGCGCCGCGCGCCTTGGGATCGCGCAGCAATGCGGCCGCACCGGCGCTATCCCAATTGTCGCCGGTCGCGTTCTGCACCATCGGCAGCACCTTGGGGCGCTTGGTGGCGCCCGCGACGATCGCGTCGAACTGCGGGTCGGGCGTCGCGGTGATCGCATGCTGCGCACCGGTGACGCTGTAGAGCGACGGCACCACCCAATCGAGCTCGCCGACATGGCGGCGCAGCGAGGCGCGGCTGGCGTCGTCCCAGGGCACGTAGAAGCCGACGGCGAGCGGTGCGCTCGAACCCTTGGCGGCACCATGCGGCAGCCAGGATGCGAAGCTGTGGCGCAGATGGTTGGTCTGCTGCTTCAGCGAGCGCGGCTGCGGATGCTCCCGCGTCAACGCGAGCGGTCCGGGGATCGGCACGCGTACCACGGTCATCGCGAAGGCGCCGGCGGCCAGCACGATCACCAGCAGCAGCGCGAAGAACGCCCGCATGGTCCAGCGGTTACGCTTGCCGCTCGCATCGAAGAAGATCGGACGTTCCATCGTTCGCTATGCCCTGTTTTGCGAAAATTCTGGTGCGACGCCCGGTCCGAGGAGTGCAGGAAGACCGGGCGCCGCGGGTTCGCCGACCATGAACGCGAATGTGGCCGACGCTGTCTGGTTAATCCCGCCAGCCCTTCCCGGACCTGCCTGCGAAATTAACTTCCTGTCATGTCGCTTGGTCCGGACAAAGAAAACGGCCGGCGCGAGGGGAGCGCGCCGGCCGTTTCGGGATTGCGGGTGCAGGATGAAGAGGGAGAACCTGCACCCGCCTGCCTCGCCCGCAACAGGGAGAACAGGCGAGGTTAGGGGAAGCTCACTTTTTCGTGGTGGTGGTCTTGGCGGCGGTCGTCGTGCGGTGTGCGTGGGGCGCCTTGACTTTGGTCGCCTTGACCTTTGCGGGGGTGGCCTTGGCGAGCGCGGCCGCCACGGCGGGCGCCTTGTGCGAGCTGTGCCGGGCCGCGGTGGCAAAGGCTGCCGAACCGGACAGCAACGTGCCGGCTGCGAGCGCGGCTGCGATCATCGTGCGGGTGCGGGAACGGACCATGTCGAAACTCCTTCGTCTCTCGATCGCTCGCTGCGACCGTCAGACAGGAGATACGCCCCGCAAGCTATCGCAGCGCTGGCCGGCCCATTACAATTTCGACACGCGCAGCCCCAGCCAGCGCCCGCTGCCGGGGGAGAATCTTCGCGCCGCCTGATCGAACAGCGCGGCGATGCCCAGCGTGATCCCGAACAGCGGCATCAGCACGCCCAGCAGCACGGTGGTGCCAACCAGCGCCCAGCTGTGCCGCAGCGGGTCCTTGGCCGCCGGCGCGCCCAGAATCCCCTGCGGCCGCCGGCGCCACCACAGCACCGCACTGGAGACTGCCAATAACACCAGTCCGATCAGGACCAGCAGGTTGACCAGCTGGTTGAGCAGACCGAGCCACGCGCCCTCGTGCACCGCCACGCCGAAGCCCACCGCCCGGTCGATCCAGTGGCGGTCGGCGAAGCCCTGCGATCCGATAACCGCGCCGTCGTCGCCGATCTCGACTGAGACGCGGCGCGTCCTGTCCTCGGCCTGGGACTGGGCGAGCCAGCGTCCGCCTGGTCCGGTCGGTGGGCTTACTTCCGCGGGTGCTGCGAGCCCCAGCGTCATCGCCTTGTCCACCACCCGGTCGAGCGCGGGTCCCTTGGGGGCCACATGCGCCATCGTCATCCCGTGATGCTCGGCATGCTCGTCGAGCATGGCGCGGACGCCCTTGTCCAGCTTGGCGCGGGCCATGGCATCCGCCTCGGATCCCGCCGACCAGTCCTGCCGCACCGCCGCCGTGCCAGTCACCACGCGCACCTGCTTCAGATAGTCGCCCCAGTTCTTCGCCCAAGGCAGGCCGGAGGCGATCAGGAAGACTGCGCCGATCGAGACCCAAAGCCCGGTCACCGCGTGCAAATCGCGCCAGAAGATGCGCTTGCCGCCGCGAAGCCGTGGCCAGAGGATGCCGCCCAGGCCCTTGCCGCTGCGCCCGCGCGGCCACCACAGGAACAGGCCGGTGAGGATCATCACGATCGTCCAGCACGCTGCGACCTCGACCAGCGCCGATCCCCAATCGCCGGCGAGCAGTTCGCCGTGCAGCCGGAAGATCACGCGCATGAAGCGATCCTCCTCGGCTACCGCCTTCAACACCTTGCCGGTCTGCGGATGGACCCAGACGCGGGATTCCTCCTTGCCCGAACCGACCAGCAACTGCACCGCATCGTCGGACGCCTCGGGCAGGATGTATTTGTGGAGCACCGATCCCGGCACTGCCGCCGTGCCCGCCGCGACGATCCGTTCCGGGGGCAGCATCGGGACGCCTGGAACGGCGACATGGGTGTAGGGTGCGTAGAGCCAGCCCTCGATCTGCGGCTTGAACAGATAGATGCCACCCGTCACCGATAGCCACAGGATGAAGGGCAGGCAGAAGAGACCGGCATAGAAATGCCAGCGCCACACCACGCGGAACCAGCGTTCGTGCCGGGCAGGGGCCTCGCTCACAGCGTCCACCCCGCTTCGAGCAGGAAGCTGCGCTGCGGATAGGGGTGATAGACCCAGGCCCGGTCGTTGGTGATGTTGTCCACCCCTGCGCTCAGCCGGAAATTGTCGGTCATCTTCCAGTTCACTTTGGCATCGAGCGCAAACAGCTCGGAGGTATAGCCGAACGTATCGCCGCGCTGGAGGCCGAACAGATCGGTATTGGGCCGCGAGGCATAGCGCGCACCCACCGAAGCGAGCACGCGTGGCGTCACCTGATAGCGGAGGTTCGCATTGAGCCGCCAGCGCGGGATGCGGGGGAACTGTACGCCCTCTGCCGCCGGGGCGCTGTCGTTGCGCACCGTCTTCGAGTCGATCCAGGCGAGATTGGCGTCGACATCGAGTCCCCGCACGCCGACGTCGCGCGCCTCGGCGATCAGCTCCAGGCCATATTGCCGGGTACGGTCGATATTCTTGAAGGTCGAAGTGGTGATTCCGTTCTGGTTGAACCCGACGAACGCGAAGATCGTGTCGTCGACGCGCTGCCAGAAGGCCGATCCGGTGAGCTTCAGCCGTCCGAAATTATGGCCAACCACCAGATTGGCGTCACGCGAGCGCTCTGGCTTCAGGTTGGGATCGAAGCTGTTGGGGTTGAACACGCCGTCGCCGTCCAGGCTGCCCTGGAACAGCTCGCCCACCGTCGGGAAACGCGTCGCCTCGGCCAGGCTGAGCTGCACGCTGGTCCGGCCGCCATGCCACTCGACCGATAGCTTGGGATCGAACGCGGTATCGCTGCGGTCGGCATAGCGGTTGGTCACCGGTTGGCCGCGCGTGCTGATCCGGGCAAGCCCGCCCTCGAACGCCCGCCAGCTCTCGAACCGCGCGCCGAGCGTGAACACCAGCGCATCCGCCCGCAGCCTCCCCTCGGCCCAGCCGGCGAGCAGTCGTGTCTTGCCGAAGGTGCGGGTAGAGAAGGCACGGCCGGTATCGTCGCGCCAGTTCGGTACGGTGAAGTTGGTCAGGTCGGTCTGATAGAGATTGGCGCTCGCGCCGGCGGCGAGATCGAACGGGCCGGTCTTCGCATCGAGCGAGAACTCGCCGGTATACCAACCCGTCGGCCCCTGGCGTGCCAGCGTGCCGGCACCGTTCGACCCGCCTGTCGTCCAGCTCCCCGAGGTGAATCCGTCCGATCGGGCGACCTGATAGGTCGAGAGGTTGAGCTTCGCGGTCACGTCCGGTGCGATCGGCACGGCGATCTTGCCGCCTGCCAGAACTTCGTCGCGCACTGTCCGCGACCAGCGCGCGCCCGAGGCGATCCAGGTCTTGCCGAGCGTGGTCACGCGGCCTTCGCAGGCCTTGTTGCCGCTCGCGTCGCGCAGATAGCAGTCGGGCGCATATTGGGCGTCGAGATTGTGCCAATATGCGAACAGCAGTTCGCCGGTGACGCCCGATGCGCCGTCATAGCCGATGCGCAGCTTGGCCTGGTCCTGCGTTGTCGCCGCCGGGCTCTGCGCCGCGAAGATCGGGTTGGTCGCGGTGCCCGGCGCGTTGGGGATCGCCTGGCCCTTGTCGATGATCGCGCCGGTTACTGCCGTACCGGCTGCGCCGGTGACGGGCGCGAGGCCGTACCAGCTCATCGGCTGGCCGTCGTTCCTGAAGTGGCGACCCGAGAGCCGCGCCGACCAGGGGCCGTCCTTCTGCCGCCAGCCCAGTCCGGCTTCGCCCGACCAGCCCCAATAGGTGGCGTGGGTGCCGTACTGGTCATAGGGTTCGGCAAGTCCCTGCACGGTGGCGAATGCCTCGGTCTTATCGGGCGAACGGGTGGTGATGTTGACGATCCCACCCATCGAATTGCCCGAATAGCGCGCCGAATAGGGGCCATAGACGATGTCGAACTGCTCGACCTCGCCGGGGCCGACCACGCCCCATTTGGGCGCGAAGGCGAAGCTGTTGCCAAGGAAGTTCGACACCACGAACCCGTCGACCATCACCAGCGAGCGGGCGCTCTGCATCGAATGGGTGCCGCGAAAGCCCGGCACACCATTGGAATCGCCGGCATAGCGTTTGCGCACGAAGAAATCGGGCGCGTACTTCATCAGGTCCTCGACATTCTGGGCGTTAATGCCGGCGAACTGTTCGTCGCCCAGGCTCACCGAGAGCCCGCGCGGGTCGATGCTGATCGGCGCGTCCTTCTGGCCGATGACGAGGATGGAGGGTTCGTCCGCTTCCTGCGCAACGGCAGGGACGGCAATGCAGAGCAGCGGCAGCGCGGCGATGCGCGCGCGGCGGTATGAAGACATGAAAATTCACCTGAACGAGGAAAACCACGGGTTCAGGCGAGGGGAGGCGGTCCTTGCGAGGGCGGCTGGGCAAAGGCGCGACGGCGCAGCACTGGCTGCGGCGCGGGCGCGAAGCCCAGCGTGAGCAGGAAGGCGATCGCGGCGAGCAGCAGCACCGGATCGGCGCCGCCGAGCATGGCATGGCCGAGTCCGGACCAGGCGCAATCCTGCTTGCCGCTATCGGGCGCCTTGGCGTGATCGGGGTCCATCGGGATGTCGACGGTCATGGTCGAGGGACCGCTGCCGTCGCAGATCACCATGGTGAGCGTCTTGGTGCCGGTATCGCCGAGCATATAGCCGGCGGGTACAAGCGCCTTTGCCGCCAGCGCCGCAGCGATCAGCCACAGTGCCAGCCAGCGATGCTCTTTCAGAAAGGTGCGCCATGCCCCCATGGACGGTCGGGCTACGCCGTTCGGCGCGGGCTGTCACCTGCGGATTGACGCAGCCAGGCTGGGCATTTTGTCCCACGCTCCCGAATAGTAGCCGCAGGGATGACGTTGCGAGGGAAGAGGCGTAAGGGCGCCGCATGACCCAGCAACCGATCCTCGTGCTCACCACCGGTGGCACCATCGACAAGCAGTATTTCGACGCATCGAGCCAGTACACCATCGTCGGCACGATGGTGACGCGGCTGCTCGAGCTCGGCCGCGTGCTGCATCCCTTCGAGATCGAGGAAGTGATGCGCAAGGACAGCCTGGAGATGGACGACAGCGATCGCGCCGCCATCGCCGCGCGCGTCGCTGCGTCCCCGGCGAGCCGCATCGTCATCACCCATGGCACCGATACCATGACCGAGACCGCAAAGGCGTTGGCCGGGATCGAGGGCAAGACGATCGTGCTGGTCGGCGCACTGGCGCCGGCGCGCTTCGCCGAGAGCGATGCGACCTTCAATCTCGGCATGGCCTTCGCCACCGTCCAGGTCGCGCAGCCCGGCGTCTACATCACGATGAACGGCACCGTGTTCGAAGCCGGCAAGGTGGTAAAGGACCGCGAGGCCGGGCGTTTCGTCGAGATCTGAGATTGCAGAGGCGAGCCGTGTTGCAGCCGGCCCGCCTCCCTCCCTTCGTCTCCTCCGGAAGGGACCGCCTTAGAAGATACCGGGCAAGTTGAGCCTCTTCTCACGCGCGCAGTCCAGTGCTTCGACGTAGCCGGCGTCGGCATGCCGCATCACCCCGGTCGCGGGATCGTTCCAAAGCACGCGCTCGAGCCGCTTGGCCGCCTCCGGCGTGCCGTCGGCGACGATCACCATGCCGGCGTGCTGCGAATAGCCCATGCCGACGCCGCCGCCATGGTGGAGCGACACCCAGGTCGCGCCGCTCGCGGTGTTGAGCAGCGCGTTGAGCAGCGGCCAGTCCGAGACCGCGTCCGAACCGTCCTGCATCGCCTCGGTCTCGCGATTGGGGCTGGCGACCGATCCGCTGTCGAGATGGTCGCGGCCGATCACGACCGGCGCCTTGAGCTCGCCATTCGCCACCATCTCGTTGAAGGCGAGGCCGAGCCGATGGCGGTCGCCCAGGCCGACCCAGCAGATCCGCGCGGGCAGGCCCTGGAAGTGGATGCGCTCGGCGGCCATGTCGAGCCAGTTATGGAGATGCGCGTTGTCGGGCAGCAGTTCCTTCACCTTGGCATCGGTCTTGGCGATATCCTCGGGATCGCCCGAAAGCGCCGCCCAGCGGAACGGGCCGATCCCCCGGCAGAATAGCGGGCGGATATAGGCGGGGACGAAGCCGGGGAAGTCGAAGGCATTGGTCACGCCTTCGTCGAGCGCGACCTGGCGGATGTTGTTGCCGTAATCGACCGTCGGCACGCCGGCCGCGTGGAAGTCGAGCATCGCCTTCACATGCTGCGCCATTGAGGCCTTGGCGGCCCTGGCCACGCCCTCGGGATCGCGCTCGCGCTTCTCGATCCATTCGGCGACGGTCCAGCCGACCGGCAGATAGCCGTTGATCGGATCATGCGCGCTGGTCTGGTCGGTGAGCAGGTCCGGGCGGATACCGCGCGCGAACATCTCGGGCAGCAGCTCTGCCGCATTGCCCAGCAGGCCGACCGAGACCGGCTTGTCGGCGCTGCCAATGATTTCCAGCGCCTCGTCGATGCTCTCGGCCGCGCGGTCGAGATAGCCGGTGCGCAGGCGCATCTCGATGCGGCTCGGCTGGCATTCGATTGCGAGGCAGGAGGCGCCTGCCATCACCGCCGCCAGCGGCTGCGCGCCGCCCATGCCGCCAAGGCCCGCGGTGAGCAGCCAGCGGCCCTTCAGATCGCCGCCATAATGCTGGCGGCCCATCTCGGCGAAGGTCTCGTAAGTGCCCTGCACGATGCCCTGGGTGCCGATATAGATCCACGAGCCGGCGGTCATCTGGCCGTACATCGCCAGCCCCTTGCGATCGAGCTCGTTGAAATGCTCCCAGGTCGCCCAGTGCGGCACGAGGTTCGAGTTGGCGAGCAGGACCCGCGGTGCGTTCTCGTGCGTGCGGAACACGCCGACGGGCTTGCCCGACTGGATCAGCAGCGTCTCGTCCGCCTCGAGCTCCTGGAGCGCGGCGACGATCTTGTCATAGCTTTCCCAGTCGCGTGCCGCCCGGCCGATGCCGCCATAGACGACCAGCTCCTCGGGCCTCTCGGCGACATCGGGATGGAGGTTGTTCATCAGCATGCGCAGCGGCGCTTCGGTGAGCCAGCTCTTGGCGCTGAGTTCGGTGCCGGTGGCGGGCTTGATGATGCGGCTGTTGTCGAGGCGAGTCATTCCGGGGCTCCGGCAAATTCGAGGCAAGCGGCGAGGATCTGGGTAAGGGCATCGCGCATCGGTGCGGCGCGGGCTTCGGTATAGGGCGTCGGCCAATGGGCTTCGTCGAAGGTTTCAGGCTCGTCGATATAGCCGCGGCAGGCCAGCTCCATCTGGATCGCGTGGACGCCCTGTTCGGGCTGGCCATAGTGGCGGGTGGTCCAGCCGCCGCGGAAGCGGCCGTCGGTGACCTGGGTCCAGGATGTGGCGGCGCAGGCCGCCTCTACCGCATGGATGAGAGCAGGCGCGCAGGTCGTGCCGCCATTGGTGCCGATATTGAACTGGGGCAGCTCGCCGTCGAACAGGCGTGGCACATGGCTGCGGATCGAGTGGGCGTCGTAGAGGACGACCCTGGGGTGGATCGCCCGGAGGCGGGCGATCTCGGCTTCGATCGCTGCATGATAGGGATCGAAGTAATGCTCGCGCCGCCAGGCGATGTTCGCGGCGTCGGGCACGTCATCGCGGTACAGGGGCGCGCCGTCGAAAGTGGTCGTCGGGCACAGCTCCGTCGTCGCCAAGCCCGGATAGAGCGAGGCGCCCGAGGGATCGCGGTTCACGTCGATCACGCTGCGGGAGATGGTCGTGCGGATGGTCGTGGCACCCAGCCCGGCGGCGAAGTCGTAGAGCTGGTGAATCCACCAGTCCGCGTCCTTGGTCGCCAGCCAGGGCGAGACGAAGCGATTCTTCAGATCGTGAAGAAGGTCGGTCCCGGTGTGCGGGAACGCGACGATCAGCGGCGCCTCGCCGCGATGGATTTCGAGCCAGCTCATGCGACGCCCGGCAGCGCGATGTCCGCCGCCTCGGTTACCGCGCCGGCGCGGACCAGTGCGGTCGCGGCTTCGATGTCCGGGTGGAAATGCCGGTCATGGTCGAGCGTCGGCACATCCTGGCGCAGGCGTGCGCGGACGCGTTCCAGCGCATCGGACGAGGCGAGCCCCGCATGGAAGTCGCAGCCCTGCGCGGCGGCGAGCAACTCGATGCCGATCACGCCGGCGCAGTTCGCCGCCATGTCGATCAGGCGACGGGCACCGTGGGCGGCCATCGAGACATGGTCTTCCTGATTGGCCGAGGTCGGGATTGAGTCGACGCTCGCCGGGGTGGCGCGCTGCTTGTTCTCGGAGACGAGCGCGGCGGCGGTCACCTGGGGGATCATGAAGCCCGAGTTGAGGCCCGGCTGCGGAGTGAGGAAGGCCGGCAGGTTGGACAGGGCGGGATCGACCAGCATCGCGATCCGGCGCTCGGCAATCGAGCCGATCTCGCAGATCGCCAGCGCGATCATGTCCGCGGCGAAGGCAACCGGCTCGGCGTGGAAATTGCCGCCGGACAGCGCCTCGTCGGTGTCCGGGAAGATCAGCGGGTTGTCGCTGACGCCATTCGCCTCGGTCTCCAGCGTCGTGCCGGCCTGGCGGAGGAGGTCGAGCACCGCGCCCATCACCTGGGGCTGGCACCGCAGGCAATAGGGGTCCTGTACGCGCGGATCATTGTCGCGGTGCGAGGCGCGGATCGCCGATCCCTGCATGAGCGTGCGCAGCGTCTCGCCGACGGCGATCTGGCCCGGATGGCGGCGAAGCTGGTGGATGCGCGGATCGAAGGGCGCATCGGTGCCCTTCGCCGCTTCGGTCGACAGCGCGCCGGTAACGAGCGCCGCCTGGAACAGCGTCTCGGTCTCGAACAGCCCGACAAGGGCGTTGGCGGTGGAGAACTGCGTGCCGTTGAGAAGCGCGAGACCTTCCTTGGGGCCGAGCGTCACCGGAGAAAGACCGGCCTCGGCCAGCGCCTGTTCGGCGGGCAGCACCCGGCCGCCCACTTCGATCGAGCCCACGCCGATCATCGTCGCTGCCATGTGCGAGAGCGGCGCCAGGTCTCCGCTCGCGCCGACCGAGCCCTGGCTCGGAACAACCGGGGTAAGTCCTTTCGCCAGCATCGCCTCGAGCAATTCGACGGTCGCCGGCTGCACACCCGATGCGCCCTGGGCCAAGCTGGCGAGCTTCAATGCCATCATCAGCCGGATGACCGGGACGGGCGAGGGCGCGCCAATGCCGGCGGCATGGCTCAGCACGATATTGCGTTGGAGCGTGGCGAGGTCTTCGGCCTCGATCTTGACGCTGGCGAGTTTCCCGAAGCCGGTGTTGATCCCATAAACCGGCTCGCCATGGGCGAGGATGCGTGCAACCGCAGCGGCGCTCTCGGCGATGCGGGGGGCGGAGGCGGGATCGAGCTTCGGCACCGCGCCGCGCCAGATCGCGCGCCACTCGGCCAGCGGCACTTCGCCGGGGATCAGGAGAATCTCGATCATACGCCCTTCCAGATACGGGCATGGAGCGGGTTCAGCCCCATGCGATAGACAAGCTCGGCCGGCCGCTCGACGTTCCAGATCGCAAGGTCGCAGGCCTTGTCGGGTTCGATCGTGCCGATTTCATGTTGAAGTCCTAGCGCCCGCGCAGCTTCGCGCGTCACGCCGGCGAGACATTCCTCGACGGTGAGGCGAAACAGCGTCGCGCCCATGTTCATGACGAGCAGCAGGCTGGTGAGCGGGGAGGTGCCGGGATTGCAGTCGGTGGCCAGCGCGATTCCCACGCCGGCGTCGCGCAGTGCCTGGATCGGCGGCAGCCTGGTCTCGCGGACGAAATAATAGGCGCCCGGGAGGAGCGTGGCGACGGTGCTGGCCCGTGCCATCGCCGCGATGCCGGCATTGTCGAGATATTCGAGATGGTCGGCCGAGAGCGCGCCATGGGCTGCCGCCAGCGCTGCGCCGTGCTGGTTGGAGAGTTGCTCGGCGTGAAGCTTCACGCGCAGGCCTTGCGCCTTGGCCGCTTCGAACACGCGCCGGGTTTCGTCAGGCGTGAAGCCGATCCCCTCGCAGAACGCGTCCACTGCGTCGGCGAGTCCGCCGAGCGCCGGGATCATCTCGTTGCAGACCAGATCGACATAGCCCGCCCGGTTATCGGCATATTCGGGCGGCAGGGCATGCGCGCCGAGAAAGGTTGTCGCGATCCGCACCGGACGCTCGCGGCCCAGCGCTCGGGCGGCGCGGAGCATCTTGAGCTCATCGTCGCGCGACAGGCCATAGCCCGACTTCACTTCGACGGTAGTGGCACCTTCGGCAATCAGCGCATCGAGCCGGGGAAGGGCGCTCGCGATCAGTTCCGCCTCGCTCGCCGCGCGGGTGGCGCGCATCGTCGAGACGATACCCCCGCCGGCGCGGGCGATCTCCTCATAGCTCGCACCCTGCAGCCGCAACTCGAACTCATGCGCCCGGTCGCCGCCATGGATGAGGTGTGTGTGGCAATCGACGAGGCCCGGCGTGATCCAGCGCCCTTCGCAATCCACGATCTCCGCAGCGGCCGGCGCCTTGCCCGCGGGCCCGACCCAGGCGATCCGCCCGTCCTTCGCGGCCACGGCGCCATGCTCGACAATGCCGAGGCCAGGTCCCGCCAGCGTTGCGATCCGTGCGTTGGTCCAGAGTCGATCCATGGCGCGCATCCTTGCCTGCGGCCACGGATATGTCTAGACATAATAACCGACGCATCGGTTGGAAGACACGGAATGGATCTCTGGTTCGAGAATGCACTGCTCCCCACGGGTTGGGCCGAACGTGTCACCGTGCGTATCGCCGCCGGCCGTATCACCGAGGTGCTGACCAATGCGGATCCAACGTCCGGCGCCGAGCGCCACCGCGTCGCGATTCCCGGCCTCGGCAATGTCCATAGTCACGGTTTCCAGCGCGGCATGGCCGGGCTCAGCGAGCGCCGCGGCCGGCCCGATGATGATTTCTGGAGCTGGCGCGAGATCATGTACCGGTTCCTCGATCGGCTCACGCCCGACGATATCGCCGCGATCACCGCCCAGGCCTATGTCGAGATGCTGGAGACCGGGTACACGCGGGTCGGTGAGTTCCACTATCTCCACAATGACGTGGACGGCACTCGCTATGCCGATCCGGCGGAGACTGCCGGCGCGATCGTCCATGCAGCCGAGCAGGCAGGCATCGGCCTGACGCTGCTGCCCGTCTTCTATGCTCATGCCGACTTTGGCGGAGCCGACCCCAAGCACGGCCAGCGCCGCTTCATCTCGGACGTCGATGGCTTCGCGAAGCTGGTCGAGGCTAGTCGCGCCAAGCTGCCCGCCGATGCTGTGCTCGGCGTTGCGCCGCACTCTCTGCGCGCAGTCACGCCTGAAGAGTTGGCGGCAGTCACGGCGTTGACCTCCGGCCCACTCCACATCCACGCCGCCGAGCAGGTCAAGGAAGTCGAGGCCTGCCTTGCCTGGAGCGGCGCCCGCCCGGTCGAGTGGCTGCTCGACAATGTCGGCATGAGCGACCGCTGGACGTTGATCCATGCCACGCATCTCACCGACGCCGAGACCGACCGGCTGGCGGCGTCGGGCGCGGTCGCCGGCCTGTGCCCGGTAACCGAGGCCAATCTCGGCGACGGCATCTTCCCCGCCGAGCGCTATCTCGCAGCCGGCGGGCGGATCGCTACCGGCACCGACTCCAACATCCAGATCGATGCCGGCTACGAACTGCGCGCGATCGAATATTCGCAGCGCCTGTCGCTTCGCCGCCGCGCGATCCTTTCGCCCGAAGGCGCGTCGGTCGGCGAAACCCTGTTCGCGGCCGCGCTGGCCGGCGCGGGGCAGGCGCTGGGTGTCGCAACCGGGATTGCGCCCGGCGCGCCTGCCGATATCGTAAGCCTGAACATGAACCATCCGAGCTTCGCCGGCGCCACCGCCGATACCTTCCTCGATCGCTGGATCTTCGCTGGCCGTACCGGCGCGATCGACTGCGTCTGGCGTGCCGGCGCACTGCAAGTCGCTCGGGGAAGGCACCGCGCGGCCGAGGTTATTGCTAATCATTATAATAAATCTATGGGGCGTCTGCTCGGGTGACGTTGCAGGAACGCATCCGCTCGGACATCGAGGAACGCATCCGCTCGGGCGAGCTGCGTCCGGGCGATCGCATCCCGTTCGAGCATGAGCTGGTTGCGCACTATGGCTGCGCCCGCGCCACGGTCAGCAAGGCGTTGGAGCGGCTCGCCCATGCCGGACTGATCGAACGTCGCCGCAAGGTGGGCTCGTTCGTCGCCCAGCCCAAGACCCATGCCGCAGTGCTCGAGGTGCCGGACCTCGCGCAACTGATCGCGGCACGCGGCGAAGATTATGGCTGGGAGTTGGATACCTGCCGGGTGGTCAATCGCGATCCCGACATCGAAGTATCTGGCATCCCGGCGCCGGCCCTGCTGATCGAGGGTGTGCACCTTGCCGGTGGCCAGCCCTTCGCGCTCGAGCGTCGTCTAATCGCGCTCGACACCGTGCCTGTCCCCCGCGCCGACACGTTCGAGACCGAGGCGCCGGGCTCGTGGCTGCTCCACCATGTCCCCTGGACCGACGCGTGCCACCGCATCCGCGCCGTTTCCGCCGGTGGTCCGCTCGCAAAGCGGCTGAAACTCGATGCGCATGCCGCCTGCCTGCAGGTCGAGCGCTGGACCTGGCGAACCGGCCGGGCGGTCACCTTCGTCCGCCAGACTTTCCCTGGCGATCGCTACGACCTGGTCGCGGAGTTCACGCCGGGCGGATAGTCCGCTCCGGAGCGATCGCGCCAAACCGGGCCTTTCGCTTTTCGCAAACCGCTATACTTTGGCGCAATGAACTTGCGTCACATCGAGATTTTCCACGCCGTATATGTCAACGGCTCCGTCAGCGGAGCCGCACGGGCGCTCAACGTTTCCCAGCCCTCGGTCTCGAAGATGCTGCGCCATGCGGAAAGCCTGCTCGGCTTCCAGCTCTTCCACCGCACCAACGGGCGGCTCGTCCCCACTGAGGATGCGCATACGCTGTTCACCGAAGTTTCGGAGATCCAGGACCGCGTCTATGCCTTGCGCGAAGCCGGCCGGAACCTGAAGCGCGGCGCCGGCGGCATGTTGCGCATCTCGGCGCTGCCCAGCCTCGCGCTCAATGCGCTGCCCACCGCAGTGTCGCGTTTCATGCGCAACCATGACGGCGTGCGCTTCGACTTGCAGACCGTCCATCACGACGATCTGCTCCGCAAGCTCTACGAGCGCGAGACCGATGTCGCCATCGCGTACGAGGTGCCGCCCGCCGCGCCGATCGGTCACCGCTGGCTGGGCGAGGGCGAATTGGTGGTGCTCTACCGCGAGGAGGACATGCCCGACGCTCCGCCGCGCATCGAGCTGGAGCGGCTGCGCGGCCGCCCGTTCATCAGCCTCGCCAATTCGGGGCCGATCGGCCAGCTGTTCAGCCAGGAGCTCCAGCGGCTCGAACTCGATCTGGACGAAGTGATCTCCGCGCGCACCTTCTACATCGCCACGGCGCTGGTCGCGCAGGGCGTGGGGATGACGGTGGTGGACAGCTTCACGGCCCAGGCGTCGCTCGTGCCCGGCCTGTCGATGCGGCCCCTCAAGCCGCAGCTCACCTTCGACGTGCACGCGATGTTCCTGCTCAACCGGCCGCCGACGGCACTGGCCACCGATTTCCTCAAGACGCTGGCCAAGGTGATCGACGCCTGACGAAGGTGCCGGGACGGCCATAACGGCTGGCTATGCCGAGGGGCTTACTCGCTATGCGCGGCGCCCGATGCGGAGCGATAGCGTCATTCCCGCAATGATACCGGCACCTTACCTCCTTTATCTCGGTCACAGCACCGATTTCGTAGGCATCAAGACCTCGCGCGGCCTCGCCGAATTCCGGCGCGGCGACTGCGTGGGCGAGTTCCGCCACGACGATTCCACCCTCACGCTCGGCCTGCCGCGCATGACGATCGAAGACGGCGCGGCCGCGGGCGCGAAGACGCTCGTGCTCGGCATCGCCAATTCGGGCGGCGTCATGGGCGGCGATCTCGTCGCCGACGCGATCGCGGCGCTCAATGCGGGGATGAACATCGCCGCCGGCCTGCACCAGCGGCTGCGCGACGTGCCTGAACTGGCCGCGCTGGCGAAGGAAAAGAACCTCCAGCTGTTCGACGTGCGCGATCCGCCGGCGGACATGAAGGTGGGCAATGGCTATCCGCGCGCCGGTCGCCGGATCCTCACTGTCGGCACCGATTGCTCGGTCGGCAAGATGTACACCACGATCGCGCTGGCCGATGCGCTCAAGGCGCGCGGCGAGAAGGCCGATTTCCGTGCGACCGGCCAGACCGGCATCCTGATCGCGGGCGAGGGCATTCCGATCGACGCGGTCGTCGCCGATTTCATCTCGGGCGGCATCGAGATGCTCGCGCCCGAGCGTAGCGATGGCGGCTGGGACGTGATCGAGGGGCAGGGCTCGCTGTTCCACCCGAGCTTCGCCGGCGTCTCGACCGGCCTGCTGCACGGCGCCCAGCCCGAAGCGCTGGTGCTCTGCCACGATCCGAGCCGCGGCCATATGCGCGGCATTCCGGGCCGCGCCCTGCCCGAACTGAAGGAATGCCTGGAGGCCAATCTCCAGACCGCCCGCCTCACCAGCCCGAACGTCCGCGCCGTCGGCGTCTGCCTCAATACTTCCCGGATGGAGAAGGACGAGGCGGAGGCGCTGTGCCGGCAGATCGAAGCTGAGCTTGGCCTTCCCTGCACCGATCCGATTGCCTTCGGCGTCGAGGCGATCATCGACGAGTTGCTATGCACCGAAGTCTCACGGCCTGCCACGACCGCTTCGCGCTGACGAAGCCCTTCCGCATCTCGCGCGGGGTTAAGACCGAGGCCGATGTGGTCGTGGTCACGATCCGCGCGGGGGCGCTGGAAGGTCGCGGCGAAGGCGTACCCTATCCGCGCTATGGCGAAAGCGTCGAGTCCACGCTCGCTGTGATCGAGGGCATCCGCCCGGCGATCGAGGCAGGGGCAGGGCGCGAGGAGCTGCTTTCGCTGCTGCCGGCCGGAGCCGCGCGCAATGCCGTGGATTGCGCGCTCTGGGATCTGGAAGCGCGCGAGGCGGGCAAGAGCGTCGCCGAACTGATCGGCGCACCCGAACCGCAGCCGCTGGCCAGTGCGCTCACCATCGTGATCGACACGCCGATGATGATGGGCGCGGCCGCGCGCCGCGTCGCCAATGCGCCCCTTCTGAAGATCAAGGTCGACGGGCGCCTGCCCGATGCGCAGATCCGCGCGGTCCGGGCCGCCGCGCCCGATGCGAAGCTGATCGTCGATCCCAATGAAAGCTGGGACGCGCGGCTGGTCGAGGCGATGCAGCCGCTGCTGGCGGAGCTGAAGATCGATCTGCTCGAACAGCCGGTCTCCGCCGAGATTGATGCCTGTCTCGAGACCTTCACGCCGCTGGTGCCGATCGCCGCGGACGAGTCCATTCACACCACCCATGAACTGGACGTGGTCGCACGCCGCTATCAGGTGGTGAACATCAAGCTCGACAAGGCGGGCGGCCTCACCGAGGCACTCAAGCTCGCCTGGGCCACCCGCGAGCGTGGGCTTGGCCTGATGACCGGCTGCATGGTCAGCTCCTCGCTGTCGATCGCGGCGGCGCTGCATATCGCGCGCATGTCCGATTTCGTCGATCTTGACGGTCCGATCTGGCTCGCCAAGGATCGCCCGGGCGGGGTCGAGGACCGGGACGGCACGCTCTATCCGCCGGTAAAGGGATTTTGGGGAACGCCATGAAGGTCGCGCTGCTGCTGGGGATTGCCGCCGTTTCACTGGGCGCCGTTGCGCCGCCCCCGCCGCAGAAAGTCGATCTGCTGATCCGTGGCGGCACGATCTACACCGGCTCGGACGCGCCGTTCGTCGGCGATGTCGCGATCACCGGCGATCACATCGTCTCGGTGAGCAAGCACGCCAACGTCACTGCCACGCGCATCGTCGATGCCAAGGGCATGATCGTCGCGCCGGGCTTCATCGATCCGCACACACATATGGGCGGCGACCTCGCCTCGGACGACCAGGCCAAGCGGCTGGTGCCGGCCTTCCTGATGCAGGGCGTCACCACTGCGTTCATTGGCAATGACGGTGGCGGCGATCCCGATGTAACCAGCGTGCTGGGCAGTGCCGCGAGCAAGCCGGTGGGCATCAACTATGCCGCCTGGGTCGGCCTCGGCGCGATCCGCGAAAAGGTGGTGGGTGAAGACAATCGCGCGCCGACGCCCGAAGAGCTGGCGAAGATGAAGGGCCTTGTCGCCTCGGCGATGTGCGAGGGCGCGCTCGGCCTTTCGACCGGTCTGTTCTACGCGCCGCAAAGCTTTGCCAAGACCGAGGAAGTGATCGCGCTGGCCAGGGAAGCCGGCAAGCGCGGTGGCAGCTATGACAGCCATATCCGCGACGAGAGCAGCTACACCGTTGGCCTGGTCGCCGCGATCGACGAGGCGATCCGCATCGGCCGCGAGGGCGGGCTGCCCGCGCATATCAGCCATATCAAGGCGCTCGGCGTCGACGTGCAGGGTCAGGCGCCGAAGATCATCGCCACGATCAACGCGGCCCGCGCCCGCGGCGAGAAGGTGACGGCTAACCAGTATCCCTGGTCCGCATCGGGCACGAGCCTGGTTGCCTCGCTCGTCCCGCTCTGGGCGCAGGACGGCGGTCGTCCGGCGCTGCTCAAGCGCTTCGACGACCCGTCGCTCACCGAGAAGATGCATGCCGGCATGGTCGAGAACCTCCGCAAGCGCGGCGGGGCGGACAAGCTGCTGATCGTCGAGGGCAAGTACAAGAACCGCTATCTCGATGCGGTGGCGAAGGAGATGAACCTGTCGCCGGTCGATGCCGCGATCGCGGTGATCCGCATCGGCGATCCGGGTACCGTCTCGTTCAACCAGAGCGAAGCGGACATCGCCGCCTTCATGCAGCAGCCCTGGGTGATGACCGGATCGGACGCCTCGGGCGGCCATCCGCGCGTCTATGGCAGCTTCGCGCGCAAGTACGACAAGTACGTCAAGACCGACCATGTCATCACCCTGCGCCAGTTCATCGAGCGCAGCTCGTCGCTGACTGCCGATACGTTCGGGCTCGCCGGACGCGGGCATCTGCGCAGCGGCGCCTTTGCTGATGTCGTGGTGTTCGATCCCAAGACCTATGCGTCGCGCGCCACCTATGAGCAGCCCGCGTTGCTTGCCGCCGGCGTGCAGACCGTGGTGGTCAATGGCGTGGTCGCGGTCGACAAGGGCGCGATGACCGGCAAGGCCGCCGGCCGCGCGCTGGCGCACACGCCGACGGCCGGGACCTGCAATTGATCGGCTGGTGGTTCGGCACCGCGCTGTGGAAGCGCGTGCTTGCCTTCCTCGTCCTCGGCGTGGTCTTCGCGCTGCTGCTGCCGCAGGGCGCGCCCTATGTGCAGTTCATCGGCGACCTGTTCGTCCGGGCGATCCGCATGCTGGTCGCGCCGATCGTGCTGGTCACCATCGCCTCGGGTATCACTGCGCTTGCCGATCCCAAGCGACTGGGGAGCTTGGGCGGGCGCACGATCGGGATGTTCGCGCTGACCACCTTCATCGCCGTCTCGGTCGGCATGCTGGTCGCCGCGATTGTCCAGCCGGGCATCGGCGCGCCGCTCGGCACGGCCGAAGCGCATGTGCTGGGCAAGCCGGTCACGCCCTATGAGCAGCTGATCAACATCATCCCCACCAACATCTTCGATGCGCTGGCCAAGGGGGACATGCTCGCGCTGATCTTCACCTCGATCCTGATCGGCTGCGGCACGGTGGTGGCGGGGGAGGCGGGCAAGCCCTTCGCCAACCTGCTGCAATCTACGTCGGCGGTGCTGCTGCGCGTCGTCGGACTGGTGATGGAGGCGACTCCCTTTGGCGTGTTCGCCTTGATCGCAAATGCGGTGGCGGCGAACGGGGCGGCGGTGTTCGTCCATGTCGGCTGGCTGGCGCTGGCGGTGGTGCTCGGCTCGCTGATCCAGATGCTGGTCGTGCACAGCCTGTTGCTGCGCTTCGTCGCCCGCCTGCCGCTGCTGCCCTTCTTCCGCGGTATCGTCGATGCGCTGGCGGTGGCGTTCTCCACGGCCTCCAGTGGCGCGACGCTGCCGGTGGCGATGCGCGTTTCCGAGCAGAATCTCGGCATCGGCCGCCCGGTCTTCTCGACCGTGCTGCCGCTCGGCGCGAGCATCGGCAAGGACGGTACGGCGATGTATGTCGGGCTGCTGAGCATGTTCGCGCTCCAGGCATTCGGCGTGCACCTGACGCCTACCGTCTATGCCACGGTGCTGCTCACCGGCGCGCTTGCGGCCTTCGGCACCGCACCGGTGCCCTCGGCCTCGCTGTTCATGCTGGCGGCGGTGCTGAGCGCGGTGGGCGTGTCGCCCGAGCAGACCGCGCTGGTGGTCGGCTTCGTCCTGCCGTTCGACCGGCTGCTCGACATGACCCGCACCGTGCCCAGCGCTTCGGCCAACCTGACGGTGGCTACGCTGGTCGCGCGCTGGGAAGGTGAGCTGGACGAAGAGGTCTACAAGGCGGCCGACGTCGCGTAGCTTCCGTCATCCCGGCCTTGAGCCTTCTTCGTTGCGATAGGCAGCGGGACCCCGGCTCAAGGCCGGGGTGACGAAGTAAGCTAGTCCGCCAGCGAAACCTCTTTTCCCGCCACCCACACCCGCTTGACCGAATAGAGATCGCGGAAGTTCAGGTCTGGCGTCCCACCGGTCAGCACCAGGTCGGCGCGAGCGCCCTTGCGGATCACGCCTTCGTTCTTGCGTCCCATGATGCCGGCGCTGGTTTTGGTGCCGGCCTCGATCGCCTGCGCCGGGGTGAAGCCCAGCCGGGTCAGCCAGCGCATCTCGCGCAGCGCGCCGAAGCCGGGATAGACGCCCTCGATCCCGGTGTCGGTGCCCACGCCGATCGGGATATGGGCTGCCTTCAGCCTGCGGATATTTTCGCGCATGATCTCCCAGCGCTTTGCGTCATAGTCGGCGACGGTACCGCCCGCGGCCATCCGCGCCTGCTCGCGTGCCTGGGCTTCGGGAGAAAGCAGCGCGAGTTCCTCCGGCTCCAGCATCCGCGTCTCGAGCGGCTCGTACGTCGCCAGCGTCGCGACATAGCTCATCCGGTGCTTCTTCATCAGCCAGATCAGTTCGTCGTCGACCGGAGCATCGCCCACGCCGTGCGCCAGCGCGTCCACGCCTGCCCGCGCCGCGAGCTTGGCACCTGCCAGCGTCACCGTGTGCGTCATCACCTTGATGCCCGCATGATGCGCGTCCTTCACGATCGCCGCGAGGGTGGGCTCGTCCATGTCCGGTCGATCGGGCCGCTCCGGATCGCCATAGCGCCAGCCATCGGCGAACACCTTCACCATGTCCGGCCGGAACGCCAGCGCCTGCGCCATCGCGGCATGCGCCTCGTCCGGCGTCGTCACCTGCCAGGTGATCGCATTGGTGAACTTGCTCTCGGTCCCGTGCCCGTGCGGCACGCCCAGCCGGATCGCCAGCGTCAGGCGCGGCGTGTCCGCCGTCAGGCCGCGGATCCCCGCCATCATCTCGCCCGAGACCGAGAATTCGTTGATGCTGGTCACGCCCGCCCGCAGATAGGGCACATAGAAGCGATGGAGCGCAGCGGCGTCGGCAAAGGCATCGCGCGGCGTGTGGATATGCAGGTCGTGCAGGCCGGGGATCAGCGTCAGTCCCCCGGCCTCGATCACCTCGGTCCCCTCCGGCACGCGCAGCTTGCGGCCGATACCGGCGATCCTGCCGCCCTCGATCAGCACGTTGGTGACCCGCGCATCGTCGCCGCTGCCGTCGAACACCCGGGCCCCGTGGATCAGCGTCGGGCGCTCCTGCGCCTCGGCCGCACTCGCACCGGCCAATGCCGCCATAGCCATCAGCAACCTCATTTCAGATGCGCGTCGAAGAAGGAGATGGTGCGGCGATAGGCCGTCAGCCAGTCGGCATAGCGGAAGAATTCGTGGCGCTCATTGGGGAAGACCAGCTCCTCATGCGGCACCCCGCGCGCCGCCAGCTCGCGGGCGAGCAGCAGCGACTGGCCGAAATCCACATTGCGGTCGTCGTCGCCGTGCACGAGCAGCACCGGCGAGCGCCAGTTCGCGATCGATCCCATCGGCGAGCTCTCCCATTGCTTCTGCCGCGCGGCGATCTGCTGGTCGGGGGAAAGGTTGCCGTCGACGTTGCGCAGCAGCGTGTGCACGCCGTGGAAGTCCGCGCCCGCCTTGAACAGGTCGCTGTTGCGGGCCAGCGCCAGGGCCGTAAGGTAGCCGCCCCAGCTTCCGCCCCAGATACCGATCTTGTCGGCCTCCACGTCCTTCTGCGCCGCCAGCCAGCGTCCGCCGGCAAGCACGTCGCGATATTCGCTGGCGCCGTCGCGGGCGATGCCGGGGGCTTCGCGGAATGCCTGGCCGTAGCCGGTGCCGCTGCGGTAATTGACCGACAGCACCGTATAGCCCTTCGCCGCCAGCGCCTGGTTCATCACATAGGCGTTCGAATAATATTGGCCGTGGTGGAAGCCGAGCACCATCTGCCGGCGCGGCCCGCCATGGACGAAGATCAGTGCCGGATGCGCGCCCTTGCCCTTGCCGCGGAACAGCTGCGCATGGACGGTCACGCCGTCCTCGGCAGTATAGGTAACCGCCTCGGGCATGATCGCCCCCTTAAGCTCCGCGACTTCGCCCAGCGGCGCCAGGCCCCTGGCGAGGACCGGATGCGCCGTGTGGCTGGCATCCGCCGCGATGCCAGCGAGCTGGCCGCCGCCGAACATCGGCAGGCTCTCGCTGCCCTTGCCGTCGGTCACGCGCTTCGCGGCGCCGCCCGTTGCCGGCACCTGCCAGAAATGCCGCCGGTCGGCCTCGTCGGCATTGGCGGCAAAGGTCACCACGTCATCGGCGCCGAGGATGAAGGTCTCGACCTCGAACCTGCCCGGCGTCAGCTCTTTCGCCGCGCCGCCTTTGGCCGCATCGATCGCGTAGACGTGCAGGAAGCCGGTCCGCTCCCAGGGGAAGAGCAGCTGGCCGCTCTTGCTCCACCAGAGATTGTGCTGGCGCGTGCCATAATAGCGGCCGCCCATGCCCTTGGGCGCGCTCCACAGCGTGCGTGCCTTGCCCGTCGCCGCATCGGCCACGCGGATCGACCAATAGGGGCCGCCGTCAGGCGCTGCACCGGCGGGCGGATCGAGATACTGGATATAGGCGACCTGCGTACCGTCCGGCGAAAGCGCCGGCTCGGCCGAATAGCCGAGCGCCGGGTCCATATAGGTGAGCTTGCCCGCATCGACGTCGAGCAGGGCGACGAAACCATGCCCGTCGCGATTGTCGACGAACAGCAGCTTCCTGCCGTCCGCGGTCCATTTCAGATCGCTGACCCCACCCGGCACCGCGGCGATCCGCGCTGCCTTGCCACCGGCCCAGACCCAGATTTCGCCACGTTTCGTGAAGGCGATGCGCTGCCCGTCGGGCGAGAAGACGGGCATATGCCCTTCGCCGATCGCGACCGGCGGCTGGCCATCCTCGGCGAGGAAGAGCTGCTGGTTCGGCGTGAAGGGCAGGGAGGCGGTGTTGGGTATCTTGCCGTCCGGGAACTCGTCGTCGCCGCCGCGCACGAACGCCAGCCGCTTGCCATCGGGGCTCAGCGCCACGTCGTAGAGCATCATGCCGTCGTCCTCGGCATAGCGCGTCACCTGCCGCGCCTTCTGGCCGGCATCCGTCACCCACAGGTTGCGCGCGCCCGCCCGGTTCTCCACCCAGGCGAAACGCGGCACGTCGCGCGCACCCGCCATCTGGCTGGCCGTCGGCAGCGCGAGCGCTGCCGCCAGGTCATCGGTCTGGGCAAGCGCCGGCGCGGCACTGGCGATGATTGCCGCGCACGACAGGTGGAGAAGGGCGATCCGGGTCATGTTCATTACGCGAACGTGCCGGTGCCATGTTGCCGGTACAATGCCGGCATGCGCGGCGGTTATGCCTGGACCATGCCTCTGAATGATCGCGGGTTTGCACGCCGCCCGCCGGGAGTTACGCTCGCGGTATGAAGCATTTCGCACTTGGTCATATTGCACTGGGCATCGCCCTGACGCTCGCCACCCCGGCGCTCGCCCAGCAGACGCTGGAGCAGCGCGTCGCCGCCAAACTCGCCGAGGCGCCGCAGGGCACCCGCTTCGGGCTGGTGGTGGTGGACGACAGCGGCAAGGAGATCATCGCTATCAATCCGGATGGCCGTTTCATCCCGGCCTCGAACACCAAGATCTACACCACCGCCACTGCCTTCGCGAACCTGGCCGGCATCAACGCGCCCGATACGAGTGGCGGAGCGACAGTGCGGCTTGACGGCAATGACGTGGTGCTCAGCGGACACGGCGACGGGCGGATGTCGAGCGCGGACGACTGCACGGCAGATTGCCTGGCCACGCTGGCCGACGCGGTGGCCGCGAAGACGAAGCATGTCCGCGACGTGATCGGCAGCGACGTGACCTTCCCGGACCAGCGCTGGAGCCCGGGAATGAGCTGGAACAACATCCCCACTTCGTCTGGTACGGGCATCTCGGCGCTGACGCTCGACGACAATGAGCTGAAGCTGGTGGTGACTCCGGGCAAGGTCGGTCTGGGGCCGGTGACGACGCTCTGGCCCTATTTCACGATCGACAACCACGCCCAGACCGTGCCTGGCAGCGAGACCGCGCTTGTCTGGAATCGCGATCCCAATGGTCGTCTGCTGCACCTCTATGGCTCGATTGGCGTGGACGCCAAGCCACGCACCTACAGCCTCGGCATCGATGACCCTGCCGACTATGCCGCATGGCGGTTGAAGACGCTGCTGGAGGCGCGCGGCGTGAAGGTGAAGGGGCAGGTGCGGGTGCTTCACCGTCAGCTGTCGCCGGAGGACGCAAGCGGGCGCGCCACCGAAACCGTCTCGCTGGAGGATGTGGCCGAGCTGCCGGTGCTCGCCAGGCTGACGCCGCCGCCGCTTGCAGAGGATCTCAAGCATATCAACAAGGTCAGTCAGAACCTCCATGCCGAGCTGGCCCTGCGTCGTGTCGGTCTGAGCAATGGCGGCAGCGGTTCGATCGCGGACGGTGTCGCGCAGGTCGAGAAAGTGCTCGTCGCCGCCGGTTTGCCGCGCACGGCCTGGGACTTCTCGGACGGATCGGGCATGTCGAGCTACAACCGGGTGAGCCCGCGCGGCTCGGTAAAGCTGCTGCGCTGGGTTGCCGCCCAGCCCTGGGGCGCCCAGTTCCGCGACACGCTGCCGATCGGCGGCGTCGACGGCACACTGGCAAAGCGCTTCAAGGGCACGCCGCTGGAGGGCAAGGTCTTCGCCAAGACCGGCACGCTCAACGCCACCAACGCGCTGGCCGGCTATTTCACCGGCGCGAGCGGGCGGAACTACACTTTCGCCTTCTACGCCAACGACGTGCCGCAAGATGCGAGCGGGACGAAATATATGGACGATGCGCTGAATCTGGTGGCTGCGGGGAATTGATCCACCTTTCCCTCCCCCATCGGGGAGAGGGAGGGAGCCGCGAAGCGGCGGAAGGGATAGGGGATGTAGGGCGAATTAAGCGCCTGCCTCTCGTTCTGCCCCTCTCCCGACCTCGCTATGCTCGGTCACCCTCTCCCCGGTGGGGAGAGGGCTTTTCGCTTACTTCCCCTTCGCCGCGCCGTCCTCCACGGCCTTCAGGACGCGCAGCACGTTGCCGCTCCAGATCTTCTCGATATCCGCATCGGAGAAGCCTTCCTTGCGGAGGCGGGCGGTGACCTTGGGCAGCGCGGTGATGTCCTCCATGCCCTTCACGCCACCGCCGCCGTCCCAGTCGGCACCGATGCCGACATGGTCGACGCCCATCACTGCGATGCAGTGGAGCAGGCTCTTCATGAACAGCTCGAAGTCCGCGCCCTGATAGGGGTTGGTCGCGTCGGCCTTGGCCTTGTCGGCGATCAGCTTCTTTTGCTCGGCATCCGAAAGCGCGTGCCAATTGTCCTGGCGGTCGGAGATCTTGTTGCGCTCGGCGTCATGGTCACCCTCGACCAGATAGACGCTGTTCACCTGCAGCACGCCGCCCGCCTTGGCGAGCTTGCGCATGCGCTCGTCGTCCAGGTTGCGCGGGTGGTTGTAGATCGCCTTGGGGCCGGAGTGCGAGGCGATGAACGGCACTTTGGACATCGCCAGCACCTGGTCGAACACATCGTCCGACGAGTGGCTGACGTCGATGATCATGCCCAGCCGATTCATCTCGGCGACCCATTGCTTGCCGAGCGGCGAGAGGCCTTTCCACTTGGGCTTGTCGGTCGCGCTGTCGCCGAACTGGTTGTTGCGGAAATGGATCGGCCCGGCCATCCGCACGCCCTGGTCGTAATACCATTTGAGCAGCGTCAGGTCCTCGCCCAGCGGATAGCTGTTCTCGATCGACTGGAAGACGATGCGCTTGCCGGCCTTGGCGATCCGGTATGCGTCTTCGGGCGTAGTCGCGAATTCCATCTTGTCGGGGTTCGCCGCGACGACGCGCTGGATCCACATCTCCCGCGTCAGCGCCCCGTCGCGCGCCTTGGCATAGCCTTCGGGGGTCAGCGGGCCCTGGCCGGTATAGACCGCGAAGAAGCCGCCATCGAGCCCGCCCTGCTCCATGCGGGGCAGGTCGATCTGGCTCTTGTCGAAGTCGTGGTCATGCCACTCGTCGAACTTCCAGCCGGGATGCTCGAACAGCTCGGGCGTGTCGATATGCGTGTCGAGCACCAGCATCTGCTGATGCGCCAGCCGGTCGGCCGGGGAAGGAGTCTCGCCATCGGGCCCGGACAGGGCGATGGCGAGGGCGAGCAACGAGATCATAGAGCCTCCCAGGCGTTGATGACGGCATCCCCCGTCGCGGGGCGCAGCACGAAGATGCCGCTGTCGAAATGGCGCGTCGGATGGACGCGGTTGGTGAGCAGGGTCCAGGCGAGCTCGCGCTCGAAGTCGATCCACAGGCCGGTGCCGGTGAAACCCGTGTGACCAATGGTCTCGCCGGAGCAGGCCTGGCCGCCCGACCAGCCGTCGAACTTGCGTTCCCAGCCGCAGGTGCGGTGGCTGTATTGCGGGGTACGGATCGCCTCCAGCATCGCGGGCGAGAAGCTGCCGCCCAGCACGCCCTGCGCGAAGTCGAGTACGCCGGCGACGGTGCCGAACAGCCCGGCATGGCCGGTCTCCCCGCCCATCGCCGAGCAATTCTCGTCATGTACTTCGCCCTTGAGCACGCGGTTCCGCCACATGCAGCGCTCGGTCGCCACGGCGGGGCCGGGCGGCGGGCCGTAGCTCAGCCCATCTCCCAGCGGCCACTCTCCCAAAGGCTTGCCGGTCACCCGCTCGATCGCGATGCCGAGCAGCAGGAAGTTGATGTCCGAATAGACCGGCTCCGGAATGTGCTTCCATTCGCGCTGCAGCACGAAGGCGCGCAGCCGTTCCGGATCGTCGCCATAGGTGTAGATCGGCTCGACCGCGGGAAAGAGCGTCCGGTGCGCCAGGCAATCCCTGAATGTGAGGGTACGCTCATAGGCGCCGGCCACGTCATATTGGCGCAGATCCGGGATCACGCTGGTAAGCGGCGCGTCGAGATCGATCCGGCCCTCGTCGGCGAGGCGCAGGATCATCGTCGTGGTCGCCACCACCTTGGAGACCGAGGCGAGGTCGAACCAATGGTCGAGCGTCAGTTCCTCGGGCTCGGGGACGAGCGCCGCCATGCCGGTGTGCGTCACCCAGCGCCGCCCGTCCGCCGCGACCACGCCCAGCGTCGCGCCGGGGATACGGCCCGCGGCGACCGCGTCTGCGGCTGGTGCGAATGCCGCCTCGATCATGCCGCTAGCTCGTCGGGACGCGCCTTGGCTCGCACGATGAAGGGCACGAAGATCAGCGCCGCGACGCTCATCGTGCCGGCCATGATGAAGAACCCGTCATACCCGATCGCCTTCTGGAACACGCCGGACAGGCCCGCGAGCAGCCTCGGGATCAGGAAGGCGAGGCCGGAGAGCAGCGCATATTGCGTACCCGGGAAACGCGGGTTCACCAGCATCGAAAGATAGACCACGAACACCGCGCCTTCGAATCCATGCCCGAACTGGTCCAGCGCCATCGCGAGATAGAGGTCGAAATCGCCGGCCGTTACCTGCACGCCCAGCAGCGAGAACCACACTGGTCCACCCGGCGCCTGATATGCGAGCCAGGCGAAGATCCAGTTCGACAGCGCCGACATGATCGCGCCGATCACCAGCGCCCAGCCCATCGGCGCCCTCGCGGCCAGCCAGCCACCCAGCGCGACGCCGAGCATCGAGGAGAGCAGCGCCACCGCGCCGTCGGCCACCGCGATTGCCTCCAGGCTATAGCCCAGCGCGTTGAACAGCGGGTGCGACAGGGTGAGCGCCATCACGTCGCCCATCCGGTACACCGATACGAACAACAGGATCGGGATCACCACCAGCCCATAGCGCCAGGCGACGTTGAGATAGGGGGCCAGCGGCGAGCTGGTGAGCAGCCGGTGGTTGCCGGGCAGCCCCTTGATCCACGGCACCGCGACGCCGAGCGCGACGAAGGGCAGCAGCGCGACTGCGAACACCCAATATTTGACGATGTCCGGGTTATCGAGCCCGACAGATCCCATCGCGGCCAGCAGCGCCCAGCCGACCGCGGCGGCGATCACCAGGCTCCCGCCGAGCACCACGGCGCTCGCCAGGATGCCGGTGACGAGCGCGGTGCTCCGTCCGCCGCCATGTTGGCCGTCGGGGCGCATGCAGGCGAGGATCGGGAAAGGCAGGAACGCCGCGGCCGCGATCACCAGATAGGCAGTGGTCCAGTCGCTCTTGGCAGCGATGTAGATCGCGCCGCTGCCCGCGGCGACCATCGCGCTGCGATAGCCCCACAGGTTCGCGGCGACCATCGGGCCCTGCTGTTCCGCGGTAGGGGCCAGCTCGATGCGCCAGGCATCGGCGGCGACTTCGAGCGTAGTGGTCCAGAAGGCGAGCAGCACGGCGAACAGCGCGGTAACCTGCAGATTGGCGTCCGAAGAGGTGAACGCCATCGCCACGGTCGACAGGAAAATGCCGAGCTGGGACAGCATGATCCAGCCGCGGCGCTTGCCCCAGAAGCGGCCGAAGCCGGGCACGTCATATTTGTCGAGCAGCGGCGCCCACGCGAACTTGAAGGTCGGCAGCAACGCCACCCAGGCGAAGAAACCCACCGTCACGATGTCCACGCCATGCTTGGCCAGGCGTAGCAGCAGCACCGCGTTGAACATGTAGAAGGGCAGGCCGGCGGCGAAGCCGAGCAGCAGATACAGGGCAAGCCGCCCGAAGCCCGGACGGATCGCCGGCGTGGCGGGACTCGGTGCTTCAGTCACGTAGCACCGGGCATTGAAAACGGGTCATGCAGGCTCCCTGATCCAGCTCTTGCCTAACGCTCGGACGGGGCGGGCACACAGTCAATGGGCAGGGTGGCAGGCTTGTGTTGCAGTCGTGTCACGCTTTCATGCGCAAACATGTCATCTGATGCCATCGGGTTATGGCCGGAGGCACAGAAACTATGGCGCGGCGCAACATTCTTGGTACCTAATGCCATCTCACCGCGCGGGAGTTGCGGGCATCAGGGAATTTGCGACATGATCGAATTGAAGGGGTTCAAGAAGATTCTCGCCGGGGGCTCGGCGATCACGGCCATCGCTATCGCCATGCCGGCCTGGGCGCAGACCACGGCTCCGGAGCCGCAGGAAACCGCGCAGACAGCCCCAGCCGCCGAAAGCGAAATCCTCGTTACCGGCACGCGCATCCGCCGCGATGGCTTCCAGGCCCCGACGCCGCTGACGGTGCTGACCCAGGAGGAAATCCAGAACGGGTCGTCGAGCAACAACATCGCCGATTTCGTCAACCAGCAGCCGCAGCTCGCCGGCTCGACCCGCCCGGCTAATTCGCGCCTGAACCTGTCGAGCGGCCAGGCCGGCATCAACGCGCTCAACCTGCGCAACCTTGGCGAGATCCGCACGCTGGTGCTGCTCGACGGCCGCCGCTCGGTCGGCTCGACGATCACCGGCCTGGTCGACGTCAACACCATCCCGCAGGCGCTGGTGAAGAGCGTCGAGATCTCCACCGGCGGCGCCTCGGCGGCCTACGGCTCGGACGCGGTTGCCGGTGTGGTGAACTTCATCCTCGACAAGAAATATGAAGGCTTCAAGGTCTCGGCCGACAGCGGCGTCACGACCTATGGCGACGGCTTCAACTATTCGTTCAACGCCGCGCTCGGCAAGTCGTTCGCCGGCGGTCGCGGTCATATTCTGCTCAGCGGCGAAATCGCGCACCGCGACGGCATCTTCAATGTCGATCGCGACTGGAACGCGACCGGTTATGTCCGCATCCAGGATCCCAATTGGGTCGCAGGTGTCAGCACGACGCCGCGCTATCTGATCCGCCGCCAGGTCGGCGCGACCAATTCGACTCCGGGCAGCATCATCCTCAATTCGTCGGGTGGGACGGCGAACCGGCTGCGCGGCATCTATTTCGGCCAGGGCGGCCAGGTGAACCAGTTCCAATATGGCTCGCTGACCTTCGGTTCGCCGCCGTCGCTTACCCAGGGTGGCGACTGGCAGGTCAATGATTCCGGACGGCGCATCGGCCTTGATGCCCAGGACATGCGCTATGGCCTGTTCGGCCGGGTCAGCTACGAAGTCGCCGAAGGCCTCGAGCTGTTCGTGGAGGGCGCGTACAACCGTCAGAAGGTTGCCTTCAATGCCGGCCCGAATCTGGCTTCCACCACCACTGCTTTCAGTGCGGCCAATGTCGGAGCCGGCGCGGCCGGAGCGAGCACGCTCGCTGCGGACAATGCCTACCTGATCCAGGCGCTCGGCGCCGCCCGACTAGCCGGCATCACCGGCGTTACGATCGGCACCACAGCGGCCGATCTGCCCTATCGCGGCGTGGACAACGAGCGGAAGGTACAGCGTTATGTGATCGGGCTGCAGGGCAGCTTCGAAGCCTTTGGCAGGGCCGCGAGCTGGGACGTCTATGGCCAATATGGCCGTGCGGACTTGCATGAAGAACTGACCAACATCATGCATACGCAGCGCACCGCCAGCGCGGTCGATGCAGTGTTCGCCCAGGCCGGCAATCCGGGCGGCTATGCCGTCGGCTCGATCCAGTGCCGCATCAACGTCGATGCAAACCCGAACAACAATGATCCCAATTGCCGCCCGCTCAACCGGCTGGGCATCGGCGTCGCGGATCCGGCTGCGGTCGCCTATATCCTCGGCAATCCCTATCGCGACGAAGTCGCCGAGCAGATCGTCACCGGTATCAACTTCTCGGTGACGCCGTTCGCCACCTGGGCCGGC
>PJUL01000432.1_pt1 | contig 30746 bp, 14 predicted proteins | sample 1512221 | NCBI WGS metagenome assembly PJUL01 (sample SAMN08177667, study PRJNA422409) | Feces metagenome, whole genome shotgun sequencing project.
CGGGAACTGGCGGATCTGGTCCTGGTAGTCGTCGCGGATCAGGCCCGCGATCGTGAAGGACTCGCCGTCGCGCAGCTCGACCGTGGTCTTGGCCCGCCGCACCTTGATGCCGGGGATCCGCAGGCCGTTGCTGACGAACGAGGCGTTGGGGTCGATGCTCGAGACCTCGGGATTGACCACCAGGTTCACCAGCCCGTCCTGCAGGACGGTGGGGGTGAAGGCCAGGCCGATGCCGAACTGCTTGAACTCGACCGTGATCGTCGTCTGGCCGCCGCTCTGGTTCTGGGCCACGGGGACGGGAAACTCGCCGCCGGCCAGGAAGTTGGCGGTGTCGCCCGACATGGCCGTCAGGTTCGGCTCGGCCAGGGTCTTGACCAGACCCTTGGTCTCCAGGGCGTCGAACAGCACGTCCAGGTCGACGTCGCCGGCCCGCAGCGGGAACTTCAGCAGGCCGAAGGTGTCGGTCAGGGTGCTGGCCACCCCGGTGTCGCCGGTGCCGATGACGAAGTTGTGGTAGTTCGCCGAGGCCGGGTTGGCGGTGTTCATGTTCAGCCGCAGGGCCTTGGCCGTGGCGCGCTCCATCTCGACGATGCGCACGGAAAGCGTGACCTGCTGGCTGCCCTGCACCGACAGCATGTTGACCACCTGGCCGGGGGCGTAGCTCTCGGCCAGGGCCGCGGCCCGGCCGGCGATCGCGCCGCTGCTGGCAGTGCCCGACAGCACGATCGACTGGTTGCCCGAGGCCACCTTCAGGCCGTCCTCGTCGGGCAGGGCCTCGCGCATCCGCTGGCGAAGGGTCTCGACGTCGGCGCCGACCACCACATTGGCGGCGGCCACCAGCCGGCGGCCCGGGCCGTAGGCCGTGAGGGTCGTGCCGCCCAGCTTCTTGCCGACCACATAGACCGACCGTGAAGTCAGCGGCAGAACGTCGGCGGTGTCGGGGTTGCCGATCATGATGTCCGTGTACGGAGCGGGCAGCTCCAGCACCTGGGCCTTGCCGACCGCGACATTGACCTCGACCTTGCGGACGGCGGCGTCGGAGAGGGCGGCGGGCTGGGCCTTTACGGTGGTCGGCAGGGCGACCGCCATCAGCGGCAGCAACCCGGCCGCCGCGGCCAGCAGCGTGTGTTTCAGGGTCATGTGAGCGGATCCTGCGCCGCGCGCCGTCCTGGCGCCGCGGCTGGAGGGATGAGGAGCGGGCGCGGCCATGGTCACAGCCCCACCCGATAGCCGGTGGTCTCGACGCCGCGCGTCACGCGGACCTCGGTCGACATCGGCGGCATGGTCGTCGTCGCGGGGCGGCGGACGGGCGGACGGCGCGGCGCCGAGGCCCGCACCGGCGCGGCCGCGGCCGGGCTGGAGACGGGCGTCGGGCCCATGCCGCGCGACAGGTCGGCCAGGGTCATGGTCCGGCGGCCCAGCGGCGACTGGTCGGAGATCTGGCGCAGGGCCAGCGACAGCGCGCCCACGGCCTGGGCCAGGGTGATGGCCTGGGCCTGGTCGGGCGTCACCTCGACGGTGATCGCCTTGACCACCACGGGCTTGTCGGCGCTCTGGTCGTCGGACTGGTCGACGCCCACGACCCGCACGTTCTCGGCCAGCACCTGGGTCAGGCTGGTCTCGGGCTGGTTGTTGTCCTTGCTGCGGGTCAGCATGACGTCCACCCGGTCGCCGGGCAGCACGAAGCCGCCGACGCCGGCCACGTCGTTGGCGCGCAGCGAAACCGCCCGCATGCCTTCGCCCAGCGAACTGGCGAGGTTGGAGCGTCCGCCCGAACCGGAGACCCGGTCGGCCAGGATCGGCTCGTTGGCGGCGATGTCCTTCAGCGCGATGCGGGCGCCGCCGGGGCCGGAAGCGGCCTCGGGAATGGTGCGGAACGCGCCCTGGGGCACGGCGTCGGCCGGATAGTGCGCGACCTTCAGCACCGCGCCTTGCAGCTTGAAGCCCCTGGCGAGGGGTTGCGAGGCGACGACGACAGGCGTCGAGCCGGTTTCCTTCAGGGCCGGGGCGTCATCGCGACCGGCGCTCATGTAGACTCGCGCGGCGAGCACGGCGCCCAGGCCCAGCACCGCGGCTGCGCCCAGGGATATGATGGTCTTGGTCTGCATCGTTCGACCCCCTCCCCACGTCGACGTCGGGCCTGTCCTAGCCCTTCGCCATGGGTCGGCGACGCGGCTTGCCGCCCGCGTCGCCGACGACTTGGTTCAGCAGTTGGCGGCCGACGGATTGGCCACGCAGGTGGCGGCGTCGGTGATGGCGGTGCCGATGTTGGTGCCCAGCAGCACGGCCGCCACGGCGATGGCGCTGCCGATGATCGCCAGGATGAGGGCGTATTCCGCCGCAGCGGCGCCGTCTTCCTCCAAGATCAGATTGCGCAGAGTATTCATTCGCATTTCCTCCTCTTAATGTCCTGCCCGAGCTTCTTTTGTTACGGGCGAAGAAGAGGTTTCCCCCTTCGCATGCAATTAAGGTCTTAATGGATTGGTAAGTAAATACACCGATCGGCCTAATTAAAAAGTGCTACGGTTTTCTGGGGCGCATATGTGATGCGCACTATTTTGCAGTACTGGAGGGGTAATGGTCGCGTGTCGGGTGAATACATCTCTACGTGTGTAGCTGGTCGCGGCGTCGCAGGGTTGTCGGCGCGCCGACTTTCCCCGGACGCCGCGACCGGGCGTCAGACGTCGCGAGCCGCCGTCGGGCGCGCCAGCCGGGCCGCCAGGCTCGGCAGGGCCACCAGCGTCAGCAGGGTGGCCACGGCCAGGCCGCCGATCACCGCCGTGGCCAGGGGCTTCTGCACCTCCGCGCCCGCGCCGTGGGCCAGGGCCATCGGCAGGAAGCCCAGCATGGCCACCAGGGCGGTGGTCAGCACCGCCCGCAGCCGTGACATCGCTCCCTCGACGGCGGCGATCGCCGGGTCCAGGCCCGCCTCCAGCCGCTCTCTGATGGCCTGCAGCAGCACGAGGCCGTTCAGGGTCGAGATCCCCGATACGGCGATGAAGCCGACGGCGGCCGACACCGAGAACGGCATGCCCCGGGCCGCCAGGGCCAGGGTTCCACCCACCAGCGCCAGGGGCGCGCAGGCGAACACCAGCGCCGCCTGCCGGGCCGAGCCCAGCGCCAGATAGAGCAGTCCGCCGATCAGCAGGGCCACGGCCGGAACCAGCAGGCCAAGCCGCGCCTCGGCCCGTTGCAGGTTCTCGAACTGTCCGCCCCAGCTCGCCCAGGACCCGGGCGGCAACTCGACCTCGCGACCGATCGCCGCACGCGCCTCGTCGACGAAACCGCCCAGGTCGCGGCCGCGCACATTGGCCTGCACCACGATGCGGCGCTTGCCGTTCTCGCGGCTGATCTGGTTGGGGCCTTCGCCCTCCTTGAAGCGGATCACCGAGCCCAGCGGCGCGAAGCCCGCCCCGTCGTTGATCGCCAGCGGCGTCTGGGCGACCACGGCCAGGTCGTTGCGGGCGGCGTCGGGCAACCGCACCACCACGTCGAAGCGCCGGTCGCCCTCGAACACCCGCCCGGCCTCGCGTCCGGCCAGGGCGATCTGCACCGCATCGGCGGCGTCGGCCGCGTGAAGGCCGTATAGAGCGGCCGCCGCGCGATCGACCTCGGCGGTGATCATCGGCAGGCCCGAGACCTGCTCGACCCGCACGTCGGCCGCGCCCCGGATCTTGCCCAGGGCGGCGGCCACCTCGCCGGCCGTCCGTTCCATGGCGGCCAGGTCGTCGCCGTAGATCTTCACGGCTACGTCCGAGCGCACGCCCGAGATCAGTTCGTTGAACCGCATCTGGATCGGCTGGGTGATCTCGTAGGCCGAGCCGATCTGGCCGGCGGCCGCCTGCTCGATCTTCTCGACCACCTGGGCCTTCTTCAGGCTACGGTCGGGCCAGTCCCGCGTCGGTTTCAGCACAACGAAGGTGTCGCTGATCGACGGCGGCATCGGGTCGGTGGAGATCTCGGCCGTGCCGGTCTTGGAGAACACGAAGGCCACCTCGGGAACCTTCAGCAACGCCTTTTCCAGCCGTCCCTGCATCTCGATCGACTGCTCGAGCGAGGCGCTGGGCGTGCGCAGGGCCTGAACCAGCACGTCCTTCTCATCCAGGGTGGGCATGAACTCCCGCCCCAGCGACAGGAAGGTCAGCAGGCCAACTAGCACCGCGCCGGCCGCGCCCAGGCCGACCACCAGCGGCCGATCGACCGCCCAGCGGGTGGCGGGCTCGACCAGCCGTCGCGCCAGGCTCTCGACCCGGGTCTCCTGGTGCGCGGTCTTGGGCGCCTTCACCAGCAGAGCCGTCATCGCCGGCACGAAGGTGAAGGTCAGGACGAAGGCGCCGGCCAGGGCCAGCATCACTGTCGCCGCCATCGGCTGGAACATCTTGCCCTCGACGCCCTCCAGCGCCAGCAACGGGGCGTAGACCAGCAGGATCACCGCCTGGCCGAAGGCGGCCGGCTTGGCCATCTTGGCGGCGGCGCCGGCGGCTTCCTCCAGCCGTTCGGCCAGGGTCAGGTCGCGGCCCTCCAGAGCCCGCCGCGCGCCCATGCGGGTGAGGGTGCTCTCGACCACCACCACGGCCCCGTCGACCAGCAGGCCGAAGTCCAGCGCCCCCAGGCTCATCAGGTTTCCGCTGACTCCGAAGCGGTTCATGCCGATCACCCCGACCAGGAAGGCCAGCGGGATGACCAGGGCGGTGATGATCGCCGCCCGCACGTTGCCCAGCAGCAGGAACAGCACAACCACGACCAGCAGCGCGCCCTCGGCCAGGTTCCGACGCACGGTGGCGATGGTGCGGTCGACCAGATCGGTGCGGTCCAGCACCGTCTTGACCGCCACGCCCGGCGGCAGCGACGGGGCGATGGCCTTCAGCCGCTCGCCGACCGCCTTGGCCACCGTGCGGCTGTTCTCGCCGGCCCGCATCAGGGCCGTGCCGATCACCACCTCCTCGCCGTTCTCCTGGGCCGCGCCCAGCCGCGCGGCCTGGCCGATCTCGACCGCCGCGACGTCGGCGACGCGCACCACCAGGCCGCCCCGGCTGGTCACCGGCGCCGAGGCCAGGTCCGCCAGCGAGGTCACCCGCGCGTCGGCCCGCACCACGAAGGCTTCGCCGCCGCGCGAGACATAGCCGGCGCCCGCCACGGTGTTGGCGTGCTCCACGGCCTCGACCAGTTCGTTCAGGCCCACGCCATAGACCGCCAGCCGGGCCGGATCGGGCCGCACGGCGTATTCCTTGACGTAGCCGCCGATGGCGTCGACTCCGGCCAGGCCCTTGGTCGTGCGCAGCTGCGGCGTCACGATCCAGTCCTGCACGGTGCGCAGATAGGTGGCCTTGTCTTTCTCGCTGACCAGCCGCTCGCCCTCGGGCGTCAGATAGGATCCGTCGGGCTGCGGACCGGGAACGCCGGCGCGGGGCGACTTCACTGGTCTGTACTCGACCGTCCACATCATCACCTCGCCCAGGCCCGTGGTCACCGGGGCGATGGCGGGCTTGGCGTCGGCCGGCAGGTCGCCGCGCACCGCCTCCAGCCGTTCGGCCACCTGCTGGCGGGCGAAGTAGATATCGACGCCTTCCTCGAAGACGGCGGTGATCTGGCTGAAGCCGTTGCGCGAGATCGAGCGGGTCTCGATCAGGCCGGGCACGCCGCCCAGGCCCGTCTCGACCGGCGTCGTCACCCGCTGCTCGATCTCCTCGGGCGACAGGGCAGGCGCGACCGTCGTCACCTGCACCTGCTTGTTGGTGATGTCGGGCGTGGCGTCGATGGGCAGCTTGAACAGCTCCACGACCCCGAACGCGGCGACGGCGAGGGTCGCGGCCACCACGGCGAAGCGGTGGCGGACCGAAAAGGCTACGAGTTTGCTCAGCATGGCTCAGTGATCCCCATGCCCGGCTTCGCCCTTGGCCAGTTCGGCCTTCAGGACGAAGGCGCCGCGGCCGGCGACCCGCTCCCCGGCCTTCAGGCCCGACAGGATCTGGGTCAGGCCGGCGCCCGACTTGCCCACCGTCACCGGCCGGGCGCGGAAGCCCTTGGCCTCGGCGACGAACACCACCGGCGCGCCTTCCAGGGTCTGGACGGCTTCGGACGGCACGGCGAGGGCCCCGCCGCTGCCGGTGGCGAAGGCGGCGCTGACCGCCGCGCCCGCCGCCAGTCGGCCGTCGCGCGGCCGGGCGCGGACCACGGCGGCCCCGGTGGCGTCCTGGGCCATGGGAGCGACCCCGACGATCACGGCGTCGGTCTCGGTCCCGTCGGGTCCGAGGATGCGCAGCGACGTCCCGACCTTCAGCGCGGCTAGCGCCTCGGCCGGGGCGTTGAACACCGCCTCGACCTGGCCGGGATCGGCGATCTCGGCGACCGGTCCGCCCTGGGCGACGAAGCCGCCCGGCGCGACCGGCAGGGCCAGCACCACGCCGGCGATCGGGCTGCGGATCGTCACCAGTCCCGAAGCGCCGGGACCGCCCGAGGCGGCGCTGCGGGCGCGGGCGGCGACGGCCTGGGCCTCGGCGCGGGTGGCCAAGGCTCGCGCGGCCTCGACCTCCTGGCGGGCGGTGACGCCGGCCGCGAACAGGCGCTCTTCGCGGGCCAGGGCCGCGCGGGCGGCCTGGGCCTCGGCGGCGGCGGCGCGGGTCTCGGCGGCGAAGGCGGCGGCTTCTGCGCTGCGGATGCTCGCCAGCGGCGCGCCGGCGGCGATGGTCAGGCCGGGCGCGGCCAGCACCCGTTCGACCGAGCCGCTGACCGGAGCGGCGACGGCGGCCCGTCCGCCGGGGGCGGCGACCACCCGGCCGGTCAGCCGCAGGTCGCCGACGCCCGCCGGGGCGGCGGTGACGACCGCGACCCCAGCCGCGCGGGCGGCCTCGGCGGTCAGGGCGACGAAGCCTTCTTCGGCGGCGTGGTCCTCGCCGTGTTCGGCTTCACCCGCCTCGGCCTGCGGGGCGGGGCGATCGGTCAGGCGGGCTAGGCCGTAGCCGGCCCCGAGGGCGACGACCACGGCGGCCGTGGTGGTCAGGATGCGTGGATCGAGTTTCATGGTCAGCTTCCGAACGGAGCGCGGCCCGTCAGGCGGGCGATGTCGATCTCGGCGCGGGCCTTGGCCAGGCGCGCGTCGAGGGTGCGGATGCGGGCGGCGGCCAGGGCGCGCCGGGCCGAGGACAGCTCCAGCAACGGCAGCCGGCCGGCCTCGTAGCCGATCCGCGCCAGCCGATAGGCCTCGGCGGCGGCGGTCTCGGCGGCGCCCGTGGCCTCGGCGCGTCCTTCGGCGGCGCGGGCCTGGGCGCGGGCGGCGCGCAGGTCGGCGGCGGCGTCGAACTGCGCCTGGCGCAGCCGGGCCTGGCTGGCGGTCAGCTCTGCCTCGGCGGCGGCTCGTGCGCCCCGGTTGCGGTCGAACAGCGGCAGGGGCAGCGAGATCCCCGCCACCAGGGCCGTCGCATCGTCGCCCGCCAGCCGGCGCAGGCCGGCCGAGACGGTGACGTCCGGAACCGACAGGCCCCGCTGCACGGCGCGCCGCGCGTCGGCAGCGTCGCGCTCGGCCCGGGCCACGGCGAGAGCCGGTGTTTCCGCCTCGGCGGGCGCCGCGCCGTTCGCAGGCCGCGCCAGCAGGCTCTCGCCGACCGCGTCATAGACGACCGAAACGCCGGCCAGGGCCGAGAGCTTGGCGAAGGCGGCGTCGGCGCTCGCCTGGGCCTCGTCGCGCTCGGCGCGGGCGGCGGCCTGTTCGGCCTGCGCCTGCAAACCCCGCAGCTGGGCCTCGCGGCCGGCGGCGACCAGTTCGGCGACCGCGCGGGCGTCGGTTTCGGCTGCTTTCCACTGCTCCTCGGCCTGAGCGATGCGTGTGAAGGCAGCCTCTGCCTCGGCATAGGCCAAGGCGAGGTCGGCGGCGAAGGCGGAGCGTTCGGCGCCGGCCCGGGCCTCGGCGGCGCGGACGTCGGCATGGCCGGCGGCGACGCGCGCGGCGCGCTTGCCGCCCAGCTCCAGGGTCTGGGACAGCGAGGCCGTGGTCTCGGCCAGGTCGAGCCCACCGTAGGGACCCGAGCCCGCCAGGTTCTCGACCTCCAGGCCGAGCACGGGATTGGGGCGGGCGGCGGCTTGCAGCGCCAGGCCCCGAGCCTGATCAGCGCCGGCTTGCGCGGCGGCGAGGCGAGGGGAGGCGCCGCGGGCCTGGGCCAGCAGCACGGCGTAGGGCGGGGCGGGTTCGGCCGCGGCGGGCCCAGCAGCGAGTGGAGCGGCCGCGTACACGGCCGCGCCGAGCAGGACCGCGGACAGCGGCCTGCGCAGGGAAGGCGACATGGATTTCCTCTTGGGAGGTCCTAGGGATCTGACGGTTCTCGGGCGCGCTTCGGCGCGGGCGAGGTCAGGCCCTGGGTGGCCGCATGAGATCGAACTGCCGGCCGGCCGGCGGGGCTGCGTCCTCGCCGGGCGTCAGGCGCGCGGCGGCGTAGACCAGCGAAGGCGTGGTCGAGGTGGCCGGCTCCGGCGCATAGGGCGCGCCGTGATGGCAGTGGCCGTGCACGCAGCCGTCGGCGCGTCCATGGTCGTCGGCGTGGTCGGTCTCGGACACCAGCAGGAAGGCGGCCGCTTCGGCCGCCGCCGGGGCTTCGTCGGCGCAGAGCGCGCTCTCGAGGCTCGGACCCAGCGCGAGCACGGCCAGCACCAGGGCGGCGAACACCGCCCCGAACCTGCGCCATGCTGTCAGCTTGCGACCCATGTTCGCCCTATAGCCGAGCCGGCGGCGGGCGGGAACGCGTTACAAGATCACGTCGATCGGGACAGCTTCGACACCGGCCTACTCATATTGGGCCGGCCGCGCGCCGGCCGGGATCACGCGCCATCCCTTCCTCCAGGCCGCTTCGCCCTTCGTCGCCCACCCGACGAACGCGCGGTTTTGGTTACGGTTTTTGTCAACCGGGGCGAGAAAGCGCTGGCTTGAGGTTTCAAATATCACCATTCAGTCACCGAACTGCGCCGTGGGGGATTGAGATCGTGGCCAAGAAGCAACCCGTTTCCCGGCTGGCCCAGGCGGCCGTCCTTGTCGACCAGCTGATCCACGCGATCGACACCGAAGGCCTGTCGCGCTCCGAAGCGGCCACGGCCGCGGGCCAGGTGCTGGGCCTCGTCCAGACGCTGTCGCTGCGCGGCGATCCCGACGCCCACGCCCTGAAAGCCGCCCTCGGCCGCTTGGCCGAACGTCTTTCGCAGGCCAAGGACGACCCGACCGCGCCCGAAGTCGCCGTCGCGGCCTCCACCGCCGGCTCGCGCTTCGCCAAGCGCCTGCGCCGTCTCGCCATGATCGTCACCGCCGGCGCGGTGCTGTCGGCCCCGCTGGCCGCCGCCGCGCACGAGAGCGCGGGCCTGGGCGTCCACCTGGCCGGCTCGTCGGTCGCCGCCGTCGCCCTGATGGGCGCGCTGCCGGTCTACGCCGTTGGCGACGCCGTGCTGAACCCCGTCACCGGCAGCAACGAGCAGGTGGTCGAGGTCATCGCTCCCGCCGCCGTCCGCACCGCCAGCGGCAACATCATCTTCCTGGCCACCACGGTCGGCGACACCTACACCAACACGAAGACCGGCAAGTCCTACGAGGTCACGGCGGTCACCAAGAACGCCGACAACCGCGTGATCAGCGTCACGGTCAAGGAAGTCGGGACCAGCACCACCCAGTCGCAGGCCGTGGTCACCGACAAGTCGGGCGACATCGTCACCGGCGCCCCGCCGGCCGGCTCGGCCGGCGCCGGCGCGGGCAGCTATTCGTTCCCCACCGCCTCGGGCGACGTGAACACCTTCGCCGACGCTCGCCACGGGGGCAACGGCTCCAACGGCGACGACGGCGGCGGTCTGGAGATCTGCATCCCGCTGATCGGCTGCGCCACCATCGGCTACAACCCCACCGCGGGCGACGACGGCGGCGACGGCCCCTCGTTCGGCCACACCATCACCACGGCCAACAACGGCGACATCGAGGTGGTGTCCGACAAGCTGCCGGGCATCGTCATCTCCAGCGTCGGCGGCGACGGCGGCCAGGGCGGCGACGCCTATGGCAACATGGACGCGGCCCACGGCGGCAAGGCCGGGGCCGGCGGCAACATCACCCTCGACGCCAGCGTCGACATCACCACCGACGGCGTGGAGTCGCACGGCATCTTCGCCCAAAGCCGCAGCGGCGTCGGCGGCGACGGCGGCACGGGCTATATCTTCAGCGGCGGCGGCTCGGGCGGTTCGCCCGGCCAGGGCGGCTCGGTCACGGTGACCAGCACCGGAACGATCTCCACCTCCAAGGAGGGCGCGATCGGCATCCTGGCCCAGAGCCTGGGCGGCGCGGCCGGCAACGGCGGCGATAGCTACGGCATTGTCGGCGACGGCGGCGGCGGCTCGTTCGGCGGCGACGGCGGCGCGGTCTCGGTGACCCAGGGCGGGATCGTCCACACCGCCGGCCGCAACGCCCACGGCGTGCTGGCCCAGTCGATCGGCGGCTCGGGCGGCAGCGCCGGCGACTCCATCGGCCTGGTGACCTTCGGCGACAGCGGCGCGGCCGGCGGCAAGGGCGGCTCGGCGACCATCACCGCCTCGGCGGGCTCCAGCACCACCACCAGCGGCGACGGCGCCTACGCCCTGTTCGCCCAGTCGGTGGGCGGCGGCGGCGGCTCGGGCGGCCTGGGCATCGGCGTCGTCTCGCTGGGCTCCGACGGCGGCACCGGCGGCGACGCGGGCCTGGCCAAGATCACGGTCGGAACCGGCGCGGTCGTCGGCACGACGGGAGCGGGTTCCCACGCCATCGTCGCCCAGTCGGTCGGCGGCGGCGGCGGCAGCGCCGGCGTGGCCGGCGGCGTGGTCGCCCTGGGCGGCAAGAGCAGCTCCGGCGGCAAGGGTGGAACGGTCGAGGTCTCCAGCGACGGCGACGTGACCACCGACGGCCTCGATGCGCGCGGGATCTTCGCTCAGAGCGTGGGCGGCGGCGGCGGCGCGGCCTCCGGCACGGGCGGCCTGGTCGCCCTCGGCGGCGAAGGCGCGGCCGGCGGCGCGGGCGGCGCGGTCACCGTGACCACCGGCGCGAACGGCTCGGTGAAGACCACCACGGACGGTTCTGACGCCATCTTCGCCCAGTCGGTGGGCGGCGGCGGCGGTTCGGGCTCCAGCTCCGGCGGCGTCGTGGCCCTGGGCGGCACGGCCGGCGGCGGCGGGGCCGGCGGGACGGTCGGCGTCACCAACGGCGGCGAGGTCGAGACCAAGGGCGCCAAGGCGCGCGGCATCTTCGCCCAGTCGGTGGGCGGGGGCGGCGGCTCGGGCGGCGACGGCGGCGGCCTGGCCACCCTGGGCGGCACCGGCGGCGCGGCCAGCGCCGGCGGCGACGTCACCGTCACCAACACCGGCTCGATCACCACCGGCGGCGCGCTTTCCAGCGGCATCCAGGCCCAGAGCGTGGGCGGCGGCGGCGGCGACGGCGGCAGCACCGGCGGCGTCTTCCTGACCATCGGCGGCGGCGGCAGCACGGGCGGCGCCTCGGGCACGGTGACCGTGGCCCACAGCGGCGAGATCTTCACCGGCGGCGCCGACTCCCACGGCATCTTCGCCCAGTCGGTCGGCGGCGGCGGCGGCAACGGCGGCTCCAGCGTCTCGATCAGCGCCTTCGCGGGCGTGGCCATCGGCGGCGAGGGCTCGATCGGCGGCGACGGCGGCACGGTCGACATCGACCTGACCCAGAGCGCGATCACCACCGGCGGCTCCACCGCCTATGTCGATCCGCTGATCGTCACCGGCGGCGAGCGCTCGCGCGGGATCTTCGCCCAGAGCGTGGGCGGCGGCGGCGGCTCGGGCGGCTTCGCGGCCCAGGTTTCGGTCGGCTACGGCGTCGGCGCCAGCGCGGCGGTTGGCGGCAAGGGCGGGGCTGGCGGCGACGGCGGCCTCGTGGATATCGACGGCGCGGTGCGCATCCTGACCACGGGCAACTACTCCGAAGGCCTGTTCGCCCAGTCGGTGGGCGGCGGCGGCGGCTCGGGCGGTTTCGCCCTGTCGTTCTCGTTCGCGGCCGGAGAGACGGCGGCGGCCGCCTTCTCGGTGGCGCTGGGCGGCAAGGGCGGCGACGGCGGCCTGGGCGGCACGGTCGACATCGACTCCGGCGGCGCGATCGTCACCGAAGGCGACTTCTCGACGGGTCTTGTGGCCCAGTCGGTCGGCGGCGGCGGCGGCAACGGCGGCTTCACGGTGGCCTTCGCAGGCGCTGCGGCGGGCGCGGCCTCGGCCTCGGCGGCCGTGGGCGTCGGCGGGTCAGGCGGCAAGGGCGGCGACGGCGGCACGGTCGACGTCGACTTCGACGGCACGATCGCCACCGAGGGCGACGACGCCATCGGCGCGCTGATCCAGTCCGTCGGCGGCGGCGGCGGCGGTGGCGGCTACAACGTCTCGGGCGCGATCGCCGTGGCCGGCACCGCCGGGGTCGGCGCCTCGGCGGGCGTTGGCGGCACGGGCGGCGACGGCGGCGTCGGCGGCTCGGCCACCGGCCGCATCGGCGACGACGTGACCACCGAAGGCGACCGCTCGACGGCGGTCATCGTCCAGAGCGTCGGCGGCGGCGGCGGCAGCGGCGGCTTCAACGTCAACGGCTCGATCGGCGGCGGCGGCACCGTCGGCGTGGGCGTCGCCGTGGGCGTCGGCGGTTCGGGCGGCGGCGGCGGGAACGCCGGCGCGGCGACCGGCACGGTGGTCGGCGACATCTGGACCAAGGGCGAACAGTCCGGCGGCCTGCTGGTGCAGAGCGTCGGCGGCGGCGGCGGTTCTGGCGGCTTCAACGTCTCCGGCTCGGTGGGCGTGGCCCAGACCGTGGGCGCGGGCGTCTCGGTCGGGATCGGCGGCGCGGGCGGCGGCGGCGGTGACGGCGGCCTAGTCGTGGCGACTATGACCGGCGACGTCCTGACCGAGAAGGCGGACTCCGACGGCGTCGTGGCCCAGAGCATCGGCGGCGGCGGCGGCAGCGGCGGCTTCAACGTCTCCGGCTCGATCGGCGGCGCCGGCTCGGTGGCCGGCGCGGTCAGCGTCGGCATCGGCGGCGCGGGCGGCGACGGCGGCGATGCGGGCAAGGTGACGCTCGACGTCATGGGCGCGACCGGCACGAAGGGCGCGCGCAGCGACGCGATCATCGCCCAGAGCGTGGGCGGCGGCGGCGGTTCGGGCGGCCTGTCGATCGGCGCGGGCATCGCGCTGTCGGGCAACGGCGCCGGCACGATCAGCGTGGCAGTCGGCGGCGCGGGCGGCGGCGGTGGCGACGCCGGTGCGGTCGAACTGCGCGTCAACGAAGGCGTGGCCGATCCGCTGGGCGACCTGATCGCGGCGGTGACCGAAGGCGAGGGCGCCCGCGCCATCGTCGCCCAGAGCGTGGGCGGCGGCGGCGGCAGCGGCGGCTTCTCGATCGCCGGCGGGCTGTCGGCCGCCAAGAGCGGCGCGGGCAATATCGGCGTCGGCATCGGCGGCGGCGGCGGCGATGGCGGCAACGCCTCGTCGGTGCTGGGCAAGGTCACCGGCGACGTCGGCACCAAGGGCGCCGACGCCTCGGCCGTGCTGGTCCAGAGCGTGGGCGGCGGCGGCGGTTCGGGCGGCTTCAACGTCACCGGTGGCATCTCGGCCTCCAAGAGCGTGGCCGGCAACATCCTGGTCGGCGTGGGCGGCTACGGCGGCGCGGGCGGGAACGCCGGCGACGTCACCGGCGGCGTCACGGGCGACATCGTGACCGAAGGCGACCGCGCCTTCGGCGCCAGCTATCAGAGCCTGGGCGGCGGCGGCGGCTCGGGCGGCTTCAACATCACCGGCGGGATCAGCCTGGCCGCCAGCGGCGGCGGCACGGGCACGCTGGGCGTCGGGGTCGGCGGCTTCGGCGGCGACGGCGGCGACGCGGGTCTCGTGAACGCGACCCTGACCGGCGACATCAGCACCAAGGGCGCCGACGCCCACGGCGCGCTGCTGCAAAGCGTCGGCGGCTCGGGCGGCTCGGGCGGTTTCAACATCACCGGCACGGTCAGCGCTTCGGCCGGGACCAACGGCGCGATCGGCTTCGGTCTCGGCGGCTTCGGCGGCGGCGGCGGCAACGCCAGCACGGTCGACGGCGTGCTGACCGGCGACGTCACCACGGTCGGCGACAATTCCTTCGGCGCCATGCTGCAGAGCCTGGGCGGCGGCGGCGGCAACGGCGGCATGAACGTCACCGGCTCGGTCGCCCTGTCGGCCAGCAGCAACGCGGCGGTCTCCATCGGTCTGGGCGTCGGCGGTTTCGGCGGCGGGGGCGGCGACGCCAAGGCGGTCACCGGTGCGGTCACTGGCCGCTACCAGACCTCGGGCGACGAGGCCGACGGCGTCGTGGCCCAGTCGATCGGCGGCGGCGGCGGCTCGGGCGGCCTCAACGTCTCGGGCGCGGTCGCGGTCAGCGCCGGCACGGCCGGCACGGGGTCGGTCGGCATCGGCGGCTTCGGCGGTTCTGGCGGCGATTCCGGCGCGGTGACCCTGACCCGCGTCGGCGACACCATCACCGACGGCGCCAATTCCGACGGCGTCATCGCCCAGAGCATCGCCGGCGGCGGCGGCCAGGGCGGGATCAACGTCTCCGGCGGCCTGTCGGCCACCACCAAGGGCACGGCCGGCAGCTTCGGCTTCGGCCTGGGCGGCTTCGGCGGCGACGGCGGCGACGCGGGCGACGTCAAGGCCAGTGTCACGGGCAATGTCTGGGCCCAGGGCCTGGAAGCCGACATCACCACGCCCGAACTGACGATCGAGATCCCGCTGTTCGGGCTGGAATTCACCATTCCCGCAGACCGTACGCGCCTCAACGGCTCCAACGGCGTCGTGGCGCAGAGCGTGGGCGGCGGCGGCGGTTCGGGCGGCCTCAACGTCACCGGCCAGCTGTCGCTGACCACGCCGGGCGGGTCCTCGGCCAGCCGGGCGATCTCGCTGGGCGTCGGCGGCTTCGGCGGCGCGGGCGGCGACGCCGGCAAGGTCGATCTGACCATCGCCGGCCCGAGCGCCGACTACGTGCAGGTCACGGCCGTGGGCGACGACCGCTACGCCGCGGTCGCGCAATCGATCGGCGGCGGCGGCGGCGCGGGGGCGATCAACGTCTCCGGCGGCGTCGCGCTCGACGGCCAGCTGACCGTCGGGATCGGCGGCTTCGGCGGCGACGGCGGCCTGGGCAAGGACGTCACGGCCGACGTCACCGCCAACCTGTTCGCGGCCGGCGACCGCTCGCGCGGCCTGATGGTCCAGTCGATCGGCGGCGGCGGCGGCGCGGGCGGCATCAACATCTCCGGCGGGATCAGCGCAAACACCTCGGGCTCGGAGCCCTCGGTGGTGTTCGGCCTGGGCGGTTCGGGCGGCGCCGGCAACGCCAGCGGCGACGTCACCGTCGCCCAGGACGGCCAGGTCTGGGTCGAGGGCGTCGACGCCATCGGCATCCTGGTGCAGAGCGTCGCCGGCGGCGGCGGTTCGGGCGGGCTCAACGTCGCGGCCGACGTCAATCTCGGCAAATCGACCTCGTCGTCGAACGGCTATTCGGTCGCGGTCGGCATCGGCGGCCAGGGCGGGACGGGCGCCGACGCGGGCGACGTCTCGCTGACCAGCATCGGCGACGTCATCATCAACGCCCAGCTGAAGGCGAATCCGGCCGCTGGCGAGGATCGCCTGGAAGCCGTGACCTTCACCGGCGGCGCGAAGGGCGTGCTGGTGCAGTCGATCGGCGGCGGCGGCGGCGTGGGCGGCATCAGCGCCACCGGCGCCATCGCCCCTTTCGGCAACCCGATCGCGGTCGGGGTCGGCGGTTCGGGCGGTTCGGGCGGCAACGCCGGGGCGGTCACCGTCGTGCGCGGCTATGCCGACGACGGCTCGGCCGATCCGCACCTGATCCGCACCTTCGGCTACGATTCCGACGGCCTGATCGCCCAGAGCATCGGCGGCGGCGGCGGCACGGCGGGGATGAACTTCACCATCGCCGCCACCGTGGCCAACAAGGCCGAGAACCCGGTCGCGGCGATCATCACCATCGGCGGCGACGGGGCCGGCGCGGGCTCGGGCGACACGGTCGACGTCAAGCACAACGGCAACATCGTCACCGACGGCGCCTACAGCGACGGCCTGATGGCCCAGTCGGTCGGCGGCGGCGGCGGTTCGGGCAATTTCAACATCGGCGCGGGCGTGCTCAAGGACGCCAACGCCCTCAACATGGCCATCGGCGGCGCCACCGGCGCGGCCGGCGACGGCGGCGACGTGACCGTCGACCAGGTCGGCACGATCGTCACCCTGGGCGACAGCTCCGTCGGCCTACGCGCTCAGTCGATCGGCGGTGGCGGCGGCAACGCCGGTTTCGACCTGGCCATCGGCGCGCTGAACAAGAACTCGGTCGGCATCACCATCGGCCGCGTCGGCGGCACGGGCGGCACGGGCGGCGACGTCAAGGTCTCGACCGACGGCCTGATCGACACCACCGGCGCGGAATCCTCGGCGATCTTCGCCCAGAGCATCGGCGGCGGCGGCGGTTCCAGCGGCGCGGTCACCGTGGCCGCCAACGGCACGCGCGGCCAGGGCGACAACGCCGAGTCGTTCGCCGGCTCGCTCAGCATCGGTCTGGACGGCGGTCTCGGGGCCGAGGGCGGCGACGTCGAGGTCGCGACCAAGGGTGAACTGACCACTCGCGGCGACGATTCCCGCGGCGTCTTCGCCCAGAGCATCGGCGGCGGCGGCGGGGCCGGCGGCATCGCGGCCACCACCATCATCCGGGCGACCGGGGCGGTCGGCGTCGCGGTCGGCGGCGACGGCGGCGTCGGCGCGATCTCGGGTTCGGTCCTGGTCGAGAACGACGCGGCCATCCGCACCGCCGGCGACCGGTCGGACGGCGTCCTGGCCCAGGCCATCGGCGGCGGCGGCGGTCTTGGCGGCATGGCCCGCACCCTGCAGATCCAGGTCGGCGGCGCGCCGTCCGACACCACCACCCGCACGGCCACGGTCAGCGTCGGCGGCACGGGCGGCGAGGGCGCGGTCGGCGGCCGGGTCGAGGTCGACAACACCGGACTGATCTACACCAAGGGCGACGACTCCTTCGGCATTCGCGCCCAGTCGATCGGCGGCGGCGGCGGCATTGGCGGCGCGGTGATGAACGTCCGCGCCCAAGGCACCAACAGCAACGACTCCTTCGACCTCAACATCGGCGGCTCGGGCGGAACCGGCGGGGCTGGCGGCGTGGTCGAGGTGCTCAACGAGGGCCTGATCGTCACCGAAGGCCGCGGCGCGGCCGGCATCAGCGCCAACAGCATCGGCGGCGGCGGCGGCGACGGCGGCCTCGTGATCGACGTGGTCGGCGGCTATACAGGCGCAGACAAGCAGAGCCACCGCTACGTGCTCAACATCGGCGGTTCGGGCGGCGAGGGCGGCACGGGCGGCGACGTCACGGTGACCAACCGCGCCGTGGCCGGAATCGAGGATTCCGGCACGATCGCCACCTCCGGCGACCGCGCCTACGGCGTCTTCGCCCAGAGCCTGGGCGGCGGCGGCGGCAACGGCTCGACCATCCTGTCGCTGACGGCCCTGAAGAGCGCCGAGAACAGCGCCTCGGTCGGCCTCAACATCGGCGGCATCGGCGGCACGGGCAATTCGGCCGGCACGGTCAAGGTCGACAACGCCGGCCTGATCCAGACCACGGGCGCAGACGCCTACGGCGTGCTGGCCCAGTCGATCGGCGGCGGCGGCGGCAACGGCGGCCTGGTGATCGCGGCCAACCTGTTGATCGGGGCGACGGCCAATTCGCCGCTCGTCTCGCTGGGCGGTCTCGGCGGCGACGGCGGCGACGGCGGTTCGGTGACCGTCGACAACAGCGGCCGGATCCTGACCACCGGCGCGCGCGCACACGGCATCGTCGCCCAGAGCATCGGCGGCGGCGGCGGCGACGCCCAGATGGCCTTCAGCCTGACCGGCGAGGCCAAGAGCCTGATCATCTCCAACGCCCTGGCGGCTGTCGTCGGCGCGGTCGGCGGCGGCTCGGGCGGGCAGGGCGGCGACGTTACCGTCAACCACTCGGGCGACATCACCGTGCTCGGCGACGGCGCCATGGCCATCAAGGCCGAGAGCATCAACGGCGGCGGCGGCACCCTGACCCTCGACTTCTCGGGGATCGTCGGCCTGCCGGGCCAGCCCTACCTCAAGTCTGACGGCTCCACGGGCCGCGTCGACCCGATGGTCGTCGCCAAGGCCGGGGCGGAGAACACCTCCGGCGCGGCCGGCGGCAAGGTCACCGTCAACTCGACCGGCACGTTCGGCGCGGCCGGCGACAACGGCGTCGGCTCCTTCGCCCAGTCGATCGGCGGCGGCGGCGGCACGATCGACCTCGATCTGCTGCTGGCGGCCGAGCTTGACGAGGTGAATGTCGACGCCCCGGTCGGCACTCAGGTCGAACTCGGCCTCGGCGGCTCGGGCGGATCGAACGTCGGCGGCGGCGCGATCGACAGCACGCACACCGGCCAGATCCTCACCACCGGCGCCAACACGCCGGCGGTGCTGGTCCAGTCGATCGGCGGCGGCGGCGGCCGCGCCACGGGCGACGTCACGGTTCCCACCGGCGCCCTGCTGGGCCAGGTGACCCTTGCTCTCGGCGGCGAGAACCAGACCAACGCGGCCGGTGGCGACGTCAGCCGCACTCAGGGCGGGGCCGTCGTCACCACGGCGAACAACGCCTTCGGCGCCATCCTGCAGAGCGTGGGCGGCGGCGGCGGCTCGACCGGCTTCACCGTTCAGGGCGCGGGCGCCTCGGCCACGGCCAGCCTCGGCGCGACCGGCGGTTCGGGCCTGGGCGGCGGCTCCGTCGAAGCGGCCTTCACCGGTGGCGTGGCCACCGTGGGCGACCACGCGACGGGCCTGCTGGTCCAGTCGATCGGCGCGGGCGGCGGCGAGGTCCACCTCTCGGGCGTCTCCAGCCTGGGCGTGACCCTGGGCGGGACCGGTGGCGCGGCCGGCGACGGCGGCGATGTCGTCCTGGCCAACAGCGGCACGGTCTACACGGCCGGCGACGGCTCGCACGGCGTCTTCCTGCAATCGGTCGGCGGCGGCGGCGGGGCGGTGTTCGGCGGGCCTTCGAGCGCGACCGTGACCCTCAACGACGGCGGCGTCGGCGACGGCGGCGACATCGACTTCCGCCAGACCGGCGACATCGTCGCCGAGGGCGCGGGCTCCTACGGCGTCGTGGCCCAGAGCCTGGGCGGCGGCGGCGGCTGGGTGGACGGCAAGTTCGCCGGCTCGGCCGGCGGCGCGGGCGAGGGCGGGGCGATCGACCTCGTCCTGGCCGGCCAGGTGCTGGCGACCGGCGCCGGCTCCACCGCCGTCTTCGCCCAGAGCCTGGGCGAGGACGGGGCGGGCGACATCGCCGTCTCGACCAACAACTTCGTGCGCGGCGGCTCGGGAACCGGCGCCGGCGTGCAGTTCAGCGGCGGCGCGGCCAACACCCTGGCCAACACCGGCCTGGTCTCGGCCGTGTCGGGCAAGGCGATCGTCGGCGGCGTCGGCGACGAGCGCATCGACAACCGCGGCGTGGTCATCGGCGACATCGACCTGGGCGAGGGCTCCAACGCCTTCGACAACAAGGCCGCCGCGACCTTCATGGCCTTCAAGACCATCGACCTGCGCGATCCGGCCGGAACCGGGCCGCTGGCGGTGTCGGCGGTCTCGACCTCGGGCCTGTCGACGCAGGGGATCTGGGCCCAGGCCGTGCCCGGCGGCGCGGCCACCTTCACCAACGCCGGCGAGTTCCTGATGGGGCTGTCGGCCACGCGCACGCCGATCGACCTGGCGGCCGGGGCGACCTTCGCCAATCTCGACGCCATCGGCACGCCCGCGACCAACCCCTTCTACGGGGCGCGGGTGATCAACACCGTGGCGCTGGACGGCCACTATGTGCAGACCTCGACCGGCCACCTGGCCTTCGACGTCGCCTTCGGCCCCTACGCTTCGGACCGTGTCAACGCCACCGGCGACGTGGTGGTGGCCGGCACGGGCGACGTGATCCTCACCTGGCTGCAGGACTCCAAGCCCGTCAACCTGTTCGCGGCGGGCGGCTCGGTCACCAACAACGGGCTGAAGATCGCCGACACCCTGGCCATGGACTACCGCATCCAGACGACCTCGGGCGCGGTGCAGCTGGCCTTCGACACCCACTTCGACCAGGGCTTCCTCAATGTGAACGGCCGCGCCCTCGGCCGGCACATGAACTCGGCGATCAGCGTCGGCGACTCCGGCGGCATAGGCCGCCTGATGGCCCTGATCGGCAACCTCCAGGCCGGCCAGGAAGCCACCTACGCGAAGATCTTCCAGAACCTGAACCCCGAGCCGCACCTGGCCCCGCTGCGCAGCCAGCTGGCCTCGTCCAACGCCTTCTCGGCCCAGCTGTTCGGCTGCGCCAACCCGACCCTGCAGGTCGACGGCAAGTGCTCCTGGGCCACGATCGAGCGGGCCACGGCCGACGGCGAGAGCGACTTCGACACCCTGGGCGTCAAGGCCGAGGGCGGGCGCCTGCGCGGCGGCTTCGAGCAGTCGCTGGACGGCGGCTGGTCGTTCGCCGCGGCCGCGGGCCTGGAGCGCCTCGATCGCGTCAAGGTCGACGGCGTGCGGTCGTGGTCTCAGGGGCAGGGCCTCAGCGCCGGGGCCGGCTTCAAGCGCCGCAGCGGCGGGGCCGAGATGGCCTTCTCGCTGTCGGGCGGCTGGCAGTGGATGGAGACGGCTCGCCAGGTCGAGATCTTCACCATCGGCCGCGCGGAGTCCGACCCGGAAAGCGGCTATGTCCGCGCCGACGCCCGCTTCGCCTACGTCATGGAGAACGGCCGCCTGTTCGTGCGTCCGGCGCTGAACGTCTGGGCCACGGGCCTGCACCAGCAGCGCTTCGAGGAGCGGGGGCTCGACGGCATGGGCGCGCGGGGCCTCTCGCACACCCAGGTCATCGGCACGGCCAATCCCGAGCTCACCCTGGGCTTCGTGATGAAGGAGACGACCAGGAGCCAGGCGGCGGTGTCGTTCACCGTCGGCGGCCTCTTCAACTCGACCGACCGGATCGAGATGCCGTTCCAGCTGATCGGCTCCAACCCCTCGTCGGATCCGGCCGATATCCGCACCGCGCTCGACAAGTCGGGCTGGCGCGCGGGCGTCGACCTGCATGTGATCGGCGACGACCGCGTCTCGGTGAAGTTCAACTACACCACCGAGTTCGGCGACCGCACCAGCAACCAGGCCGCCGGCCTGAACGTGCGGGTGCGGTTCTAGGCTTCATCCCGCCCAAATCCTCGTCATCCCGGACGCGCCGAAGGCGCGATCCGGGACCCAGGGGACTGGGCTCGGAGGCTCGGTTCAAGCATCCTGGCGACGGCCATCGCAGTGCGGCGGCCCCTGGGTCCCGGGTCTCCGCTGCGCTCCGCCCGGGATGACGATGTTTGTTGAAAATAGTCAAGCTGTAGCGCCCGCCGGCCTCCCCTACCCAATATCGGGTAGTCGCTACCCAACCTTGGTGAGGCGCCGGGGGCACAGTCGCGTTTAATTGACGCTGCGGCGTGCGGCGCACTGGCGGCGCAGCGCGTTGATCGCCATGTGGGGGCCTCGAAGGATCCCCATGGACACTCTGCTCAAGACCGTCGCTGCTTTTGTCACTGAGCATCAAGCCTGGGCCGGCGTGATCCTTGGCGCCCTGACCTTCGCCGAATCCCTCGTCCTGATCGGCGCCTTCGTGCCCGCCACGGCCCTGATGCTGCTGGCCGGCACCCTGATCGGCGGCGGTGTGCTCGACCCGTTCGAAGTCCTGGCCTGGTGCACGCTCGGCGCGGTGCTGGGTGACGCGGTGTCCTACGGCCTGGGCCGGCGCCTGGGTCCGCGCGCCCTGCGCGCCCCGGTCTTCCGCGCCAACCGCCGCACCATCGCCCGCACGCGCCTGTTCGCCCGCCGCTACGGCGTGGCCTCGATCTTCATCGGCCGCTTCTTCGGCCCGCTGCGCGCCTTCGTGCCGATCATGGCCGGCATCCTGCAGATGAAGTCCTGGACCTTCCAGACCGCCAACCTGCTGTCGGCCGTGGTCTGGATCGCCAGCCTGCTGGCCCCCGGCTACCTGGCCGCCCGCAGCCTGTCGGGCGTCAGCCTTGAACTGGGCCTGGCTATCGCTGGCGGCGTCGCCCTGACGGTGCTCGGCGCCGTCCTCGCCTGGCGCCTGGCCGCCTCGCGCCGCGTAGCCCAGGCCGTCGTGGTCGCGCGGTCGGAAGCCTGAAAACGACCCCTCTCTCAAAGAGAGAGGGGTCAGGCCTCAGGCCGCCGCCCCGTCCGTCATCCACCGCCCGACCAGCCGTCCGCCGAGATCGTGGATCCGCACCTCGACCGGCCGTTCGGACTCCGCCGCCAGCCGTCGCGCGCGGCGTTCAGCCTCGCCGCCGCCGGTGAAGCGCAGCACCTCGCCGGCGCCGTGAACCCGCACGCACCAGCCGCCTTCGCACGGCACGACATCGATGATCCCAAACATGTCGCACCCCTGCGTACGCTGAACTCGGCCACCCAAACGCCGCCCTAGCCGAAAGGTTCGAGGGCGTCGCGACACCGTTTTGCGACGAAGTGTGACGAGGGCTGGCGCTCACGCGAAAAGTTCATAAAATGACATAAAATATCAAAATGTGGGACGCGCCTTGATGCGCGCCCCAGGGAGAAAACGATGGCTCACCCTTCGCTGCGCGGCGTCTCGCGTCTTGTCCTGGCCGCCGCGCTTGGCATTGCAGCGCTGCCTGCCCTGGCCGCTGACCGGGTGACGACGCCGCTGGCCGACGGCTGGACCTTCTTCCAGGGCGACCCCGAGGGCGCCGAGGCGGCCGGCTTCGACGACAGCGCCTGGAGCAAGGTCTCCGTGCCGCACGACTGGGCCATCGCCGGGCCGTTCGACGCCAAGGCCCGGGCGGGCGGCGCGGGCGCCTTCCTGCCCACCGGCGTGGGCTGGTATCGCAAGGTCCTGGACGTCAAGCCGCCCGAGCCCGGCCGCCGCGTGTTCGTGGAACTCGACGGCGTGATGGAGCGCAGCGGCGTCTGGATCAACGGCCACCACCTCGACCATCGGCCCAGCGGTTATGTGGGCCTGCGCTACGACATCACCGACTTCATCCGCGCCGACGGCGCCAACGTGCTGGCCGTTCGCGCCGACACCAGCCACGCCCCGTCCTCGCGCTGGTACGCCGGCTCGGGCGTCTACGGCAAGGTGCGGCTGATCGAGACGGCCGCCCAACGCATCGACCAGAACGGCGCCTTCGTCAGCGTCGGAAAGATCGCCGACGGCAAGGCGACCGCCGACATCGCCGTGGACATCGTCAACGACGCCCAGGGCGTCGCCAAGGCCGGGCTCGAGGTGGTGCTGCGCGATCCCTCCGGCGCCGAGGTCGCTCGCGGCCGGGCCCCCGCCGTGGCCATCGATCCGGGCCGCGCCGAGACCCTGAAGCTGTCGCTCGACATCGCCTCGCCCGAGTGCTGGGATCTCGATGCGCCCAACCTCTATCGCGCCGAGATCCGGGTCGTGGGCGAGGGCGGGCAGGGCCTCGACGCCGAGACCGTGCGGTTCGGCGTCCGTGACGCCGCCTTCAAGGCCGACAGCGGGTTCTGGCTGAACGGCAGGAACATCAAGCTCAAGGGCGTGGCGGTGCACATGGACGGCGGGGCCGTCGGCGCGGCCGTGCCCATGGCCGTCTGGCGCCAGCGGCTCGCTGTGCTGAAGGCCACGGGCGTCAACGCCATCCGCACCGCCCATAACCCGCCGTCGCCAGACTTCCTCGACCTGGCCGACGAGATGGGCTTCGTGGTCATGGACGAGCTGTTCGACCAGTGGAACGTCTCCAAGACGCCGGGCGACTACCATTTGTTCTTCAGCGATTGGCACAAGCGCGACGCCCGCGACATGGTCCGCCGCGATCGCAATCACCCCAGCATCATCCTGTGGAGCGCCGGCAACGAGATCCGCGACACCGCCTATCCGGTCCAGGCCAAGGCGACCCTGGCCAGCCTGCTGGGAGTGATGCACGCGGCCGATCCCACCCGTCCGGTGACCATGGGGCTGTTCCGGCCCAACGTGACCGGCGACTACCGCAACGGCCTGGCGGACATGCTCGACGTGGTCGGACAGAACTATCGCGAGAACGAACTGATCGCGGCCCACAAGGACAAGCCCACGCGGATCATCGTCGGCACCGAGAACACCCTGGTGCGTCCCGCCTGGGTCGCCGTGCGCGACTATCCGGCCTATTCGGGCATGTTCCTGTGGACGGGCGTCGACTATCTGGGCGAGGCCGATCGCAGCGGCTGGCCCAATATCGACCATCCGTCGGGCCTGATCGACCGCACAGGGCTGCTGAAGGTCCTGGGCATGCAGCGGGCGTCGTGGTGGTCCGAAACGCCGGTGCTGCACGTGGTGCGCAACGCCGCGCCGGCCGCGCCCGCCCTGCCGTCTGACGGCGCGCCCAATACGCCCGTCCTGCCGACCATGATCGCCGTCGCCACGCCCCAGCCGAAGGTCCAGATCCACGACGACTGGACGCCTTCGGACCTGTCGCCGCACGACGAGACCATCGAGGTCTATTCCAACTGCGCCAGCGTCGATGTTTCCCTCAACGGCCGCTGGCTGGGCGCCAAGCCGCTGCCCGCCGACGCCTCGCCGCGCCAGTGGAGCGTCAGCTTCGCCCCGGGCGAGGTGAGGGCGGCCTGCCGCGATCCGGGCGTGAAGCTGGAGGACGTGCTACGCACCGCCGGCAAGCCGGCCCGCGTCGAGCTGTCGGTCGAAAGCGACAAGGTCGGGACGGGCTTCGACGACTTGGCCATCGTCCGCGCCCGGGTGGTCGACGCCAAGGGCGTGACCGTGCCCTCGGCCCAGGACGCCATCACCTTCCAGGTTATGGGCGCCGGGGCCTTCGTAGCCGCCGACAACGGCGCGCCGACCGACCACGCATCCTTCGCCTCGCCGACTCGCCAGGCCTGGCAGGGACGGGCCACGGCCCTGGTGCGCGGGGCGGGGCAGGGCGGTGTGCTCAACGTTACGGCGACGGCCCCGGGTCTCGCGCCCGGCAAGGTCGTCCTGAAAACGGTTCCCGATACCGTTCGTTGAACATGTTCCGCGACAAAGCGTCACTTTTTGCGGGAAGAGGCTTGAATTCGCCGTTGGTAGCGCTAACTACAACCTCGTGAGGCGCGAGCGCCTCTGCCCTTCCTGGGCGTTTCCTCCCTAATGAACTAAGCCCGGCGGGTAACCGCCGGGCTTCTTTTTTGCTCGTTTTCCGCTGGCCTACTTCTGCGTCGTCAGGCGGAAGACCATCACGTTCTTGTAGGTCTGGCCCGGATCCAGCCGCACCGGCGCGAACTGCGGCTTGTTGGGCGCGTCGGGGAAGTGCTGCGGCTCCAGCGCGATGCCGTCGCCCTGGCGATAGATCTTGCCGCTCTTGCCCACCGTCGTGCCGTCGATGAAGTTGCCGGCGTAGAACTGGATGCCCGGCTGGTCGGTCAGGATCTCCAGCACGCGGCCGCTCTTGGGATCGGCCAGACGCGCGCCCAGGCGCAGAGCCCCGCCCGCCTTGCCCGTCAGCACGTAGTTGTGGTCGTAGCCGCGGCCGGCGACGATCTGGGCGTCGCTGGCGTCACGGATCCGATCGCCGACGGCGGTGGGCTTGCGGAAGTCGAACACCGTGCCGGCCACCGGCGTGGTCACGCCCGTCGGGATCAACTCGCCGTCCACCGGCGAATAGCCGTCGGCGGCGATGGTCAGCACGTTGCCCATGGCCCCTTCCGAGGCGCCTTCGCCGGCGACGTTGAACAGGGCGTGGTTGGTGATGTTGACGATGGTCGGCTTGTCGGTCGTGGCGCCGTAGGTGATCGTCAGCTGGTTGTTCTCGTCCAGCGCATAGGTCGCCGTGGCCGTCAGCGTGCCGGGATAGCCTTCCTCGCCGTCCGGGCTGACATGCTCGAAGGTCACCGAGGCGGTCGGGCCGGCCTTGGCGTCGCGCACCGTCCAGACCACCTTGTCGAAGCCTTTGACGCCGCCGTGCAGCGCCGCCACGCCGTTGTTGTTCAGCGCCAGCTGGTAGGTCTTGCCGTCGAGGGTGAACTTGCCCTTGCCGATGCGGTTGGCGAACCGGCCGACCGAACCGCCGAAGTAGTTGGCCGTCTTCACATATTCGGCCGCGTCCTTGTAGCCGAGCACGATGTCGGCCTTCTTGCCGGCGCGGTCGGGGGCGACCAGCGACTGCAGGGTCGCGCCATAGGTGATGACGGTCGCCGACACGCCCTTGGCGTTGGTCAGGGTAATCGCCTCGACGGCCTGGCCGTCAGGGGTTTGGCCGAAGGACTTGCGGCTGATCTCGGCGGCCCAGGAAGCCTGGGGGAGGGCTACCGACGCACCCGCGGCGGCGGCGAGTACGGCAAGGCTCGGCAGGACGTGGCGCCAGGTCTTCATCAGTTTCCTCTCCGGATCGGGCCCGCCGCGCTCTGTCGGCGTTGACGGCCATTAGGCCGCCATATACTCAGACAAAAAACTAGGGCGCAACGTCAAGACGTCGCCCTTCGCCAACGGGAGACCCGGGAATGCCCGCACCGATCACCACGTCTGCAGGAGCCGGCGCGGCTAGCGTGGGCGACCCCCGCGCTCAGCGCTCCGCGTTGACCCTGCTGGCCAGCCTCTTCTTCATGTGGGGCTTCATCACGGTCATCAACAACACCCTGCTGCCGCACCTGCGCTCGGTGTTCGACCTCAACTACACCCAGACGACCCTGATCGAGTCGGTGTGGTTCATCGCCTACTTCTTCGCCTCCATCCCGTCGGCCAAGCTGATCGAGAAGATCGGCTACAAGAAGTCGATGGTCACCGGCCTGCTGATCATGGCCTTCGGGGCCCTGCTGATGATCCCGGCCGCCCGCATCCCGTCCTACGGCGTGGTGCTGACCGCTCTGTTCATCGTCGCTTCGGGCATCACCCTGCTGCAGGTCGCCGCCAACCCCTACGTGGCCGTGGTCGGCCCGCCGGAGACGGCCTCCTCGCGCCTCAACCTGGTGCAGGCCTTCAACTCGCTGGGCACCACGCTCGCCCCGCTGTTCGGCGGCTACCTGATCCTCAGCCGCAGCGCCTCGGGCAACGCCGAGGCCGGCAAGGTGCTGACCCAGGCAGAGCGCCTGGCCGACGCCCAGTCGGTGCAGCTGCCCTACTTCATCGTCGCCGTGGTGCTGGTCGCCCTGGCCGTGGTCATCGCCCGCTACAAGCTGCCCGACCTCGGCGGCGCCACCCGCCGCGCCGCCGTCAGCGAGCGCAAGAGCCACTCGCTGTGGAAGCACCGCAACCTGGTGCTCGGCATCCCGGCCATCTTCATCTACCTGATCGCCGAGATCGGCGTGTCGAACCTGTTCATCAACTTCGTCTCCGATCCGAAGATCGGCGGCCTGACCCACACCGAGGCCTCGCGCTACCTCTTCCTGCTGTGGGGCGGGATGATGGTCGGCCGCTTCATCGGCAGCGTCTGGATGCGCAAGGTCGACCCGGCCAAGGTGCTGGCGATCTTCTCGAGCCTGGCCTTCGTGGTGATGATCATCACCACCTTCTCCAGCGGCCCGACCGCCATGTGGAGCCTGATCGCCGTGGGCCTGTTCCACTCGATCATGTTCCCGACCATCTTCACCCTGGGCATCAAGGGCCTGGGCGCGCTGACCGAGGAAGGCTCGGGTCTGCTGGTCATGGCCATCGCCGGCGGCGCCCTGGTCATCGTCCAGGGCAAGATCGCCGACACCTACGGCCTGCAGATCTCGTTCCTGGTCACCGCCATCTGCGAGCTCTACGTGCTGTTCTACGCCCTGTGGGGCAGCCGGGTCACCGCCGAGGAGGCGCCTGTGGCCCTCGAAGGCGAGCCGGCGACGGCTGCCGAGTAAAATCGGGGAGGGGAGCGGTTCGCCGCTCCTTAGCCTTTCGCGCAAAAGAGAAGGCCTCGCACCGCAGGGTGCGAGGCCTTCTTGCTTCGTGGGGTCCTGATCGGCCCCCAATTTCCGAGCATCCCCGCGAAGGCGGGGATCCAAGCCGAGTCTGCGGGCCGAGCTACGAACGCGCCCCATCCTGAGAGTCAGCTTGGGTCCCCGCCTTCGCGGGGACACTCGGATTTTATATGGACGATCAGAGCGCCTTCACCGTCACGGTGACTTCGGCCGGCGCCGCGTCCTGGGCCAGCGGGTTGCGCACCGGCAGGGTGAACGGGGCGGCCTCGATCTCGAACACGTCGCCCAGTTGCGTCTGGAAGCCTTCCGAGAACGACAGGGTGGCCGTGCCGAAGAAGTGCACGTGCACGTCGCCCGGGCGGCGGAACAGCGCGTACTTGAAGTGGTGGTGCTCCAGGTTGGCGATGGTGTGGGACATGTTGGCCTCGCCCGACAGGAAGGGTTTCTCCCACACGGTCTCGCCGCCGCGCACGATGCGGCTGGCGCCGCGCACGTCGGCCGGCAGCTCGCCGCTCAGCAGTTCGGGGCCGAGCGCCGCCTGGCGCAGCTTCGAGTGGGCCAGCCACAGATAGTTGCCGCGCTCGATCACGTGGTCGGAGAACTCGTTGGCCAGGCAGAAGCCCAGGCGGTGCGGCGTGCCGTCGGGACCGATCAGGTAGACGCCAGCGATCTCGGGCTCCTCGCCGCCGTCCTTGGCGAACGAGGGCGAGGTCAGGGCCTGGCCGGGGCCGACCAGCTGCGTGCCGTCGCCCTTGTAGAACCACTCGGGCTGCACGCCTTCCTGGCCGCCCTCGGGCTTGCCGCCCTCGACGCCCATCAGGAACATCCGCATCGAGTCGGTCAGCTGTTCGCCGGCCCCATCTTTCTGAGCGAGGGCGGCCTTGTGCATCTTGTCGCGGCCCTCGGCCGAGCCCAGGTGGGTCAGGCCGGTGCCGGTCATCACCAGATGGGCGGGGTCGGCGTGGTCGATCGGGGCCAGGACCCGCCCCTCGGCCAGGGCGGCGGCGACGTCGATCGTCTCGCCCAGCGGGGCGGCCGCGTCGGCCAGGCTCACGCCCTTGTCGACGGCCAGCTGGGCCAGGGCGTAGAGCGTGTCGGCGGCGCCGACCTTGCGGGCCGCGCCCGTGTCGTCGATCGCCGCGAGGGCGCGGGCGCCGTCGGGCGTCTTCAGCTGCACGAACCGCAAGGGCATGGTCGATCCTCTCGTTTGTAATTAGTCAGACAAATAGCGATCGCGGCGGGCAAGTCAAACCCGGATATATGGGCTTCGAACCGTCCGCCGAACGGCCGGCGAGGGGGCTTCGGATCGGTCGCCAGCCGTTCTATCACCTGATTTATCATACTTTTACCGGGCGGGGTCGCGGCGCCTGAATGTTCGCCTTGAGGTGAATTTCCTTGTCGTCAGACAATTAGTCTCGCTAGAGTCGTCCGCATCACCGGCGGCGACGCCGTTTGGCGACAGCGGAGGCGGCGTGGGCAAGGCGAAGGGTTCGGGCGCGGACGGCGAGTTCGAGCGCGAGGAGGGGTTCTCCGGCCGGATCCACGGGTCGATCGCGCGCACCCTGGGAATCGCCATCGTCTCGGGCCAGTACCAGCCGGGCGACGTGCTCAACAACGAGATCGACGCCAGCGTCCAGCTGCACGTCTCGCGCAGCGCCTATCGCGAGGCCATCCGCATCCTGGCCGCCAAGGGCCTGGTCGAGAGCCGTCCCAAGGCCGGCACCCGGGTCAGCCCGCGTTCGCGCTGGAGCCTGCTGGATCCCGAGGTCCTGGCCTGGTTCTTCGAGGCCGAACCCAGCGAGGAGTTCCTCACCGGTCTGCACGAGCTGCGGATGATCGTCGAGCCGGCCGCCGCGGCCCTGGCCGCCGAACGCCGCGACGAGGACCAGCTGGAGCGCATGCGCACGGCGCTGATCCAGATGCAGCAGCACACCCTGGCCACCGAAGCGGGCCGGGCCGCCGACCGCGACTTCCACGACACCGTGCTCGAGGCCACCAGCAACGAACCGCTGCGCACCCTGTCCAGCAGCATCGGCGCGGCCGTGCGCTGGACCACCATCTTCAAGCAGCGCGACCGCGAACTGGCCCGCGACCCGATTCCCGACCACTGGAAGGTCTTCGACGCCATCGCCGCCGGCCGCGCCGACCAGGCCCGCCAAGCCATGGAACGCCTCGTCGGTCTGGCCCAGGACGACACCCGCGCGGCGATCTCGCGACGCGCGCCGGCTTAGGTCCTCCCCCTCTGGGGGAGGTGGCCCGAAGGGCCGGAGGGGGGACGGTTTCAGCTTCCGAACCGTCGGCCTTGCATTCCTCTCCCGTAAAATCCCCGCGAAAGCGGGGACCCAGGTTTTTTCTGCCACCCCCGGCGCTCGACGATAAAACACCTGGGTCCCCGCTTTCGCGGGGATTTTACGGGTGGGGGCTGCGGACGGGGACAGAGCGCCCTTAATCCCCGATGATCGCGCCAAAGATCCCAACCAATCCAACCCCTTGCAACTTTCTCAGCGCTCTGGATCAGACGCGCTGAAACCCGCTGCATAATCAGAGCTGTCCCGTCGCAGGGAGAGGGCGCAAGGATCCGGCCCGAAGCGGCGACGTGGATGCGATCGAGCGGGGCCGCCGGAGCTGCGTGAGCAGGGCCGAACGGCTTAAATGAGGATGGGGGGACGTAAACCCATCCATCGGGAGCTTGCCTGCAATAGGCTCCCGCCCGTCCGAGGGTCCGCTCCGGCGCCTTCTGTCTGCACGCGATGGCTAGCGAAGCTTACAGCCCGGTTCCGGGGAAGGCA
>PJUL01000433.1_pt1 | contig 30721 bp, 37 predicted proteins | sample 1512221 | NCBI WGS metagenome assembly PJUL01 (sample SAMN08177667, study PRJNA422409) | Feces metagenome, whole genome shotgun sequencing project.
GGGGAGGAAGGGAAGAGGGGCGCCTCTTTGCGCGGGTAGAAGCTCGGCAGCCGGACCTGCAATACTGGTGCCGCCTGAATCCGGACCCGTGGAAAATCCGTCTCCGTGACGAACGGCCATTGCGCCTGTTTTGAACGTTCGCTTTTCGGCTCAATGGCCGTTCGTTACCGTGTTACCGATAGCCCAAAGGGCGAGGCGGGGTTTTCGTGTGTCTTGAGCTTTTTGCCTTGGCGATGAACCGCCGATGTCTTCCCACCCACTTGCTGTCATCCCGGCGAAGGCCGGGATCCATCTCCAGATCTCAGGATGGGCCCCGGCCTTCGCCGGGGTGACAACCGAGCGTGGGACAGCTTAAACGCCCCACTAAAACCCTCTATTCGCCCTTGCCGAACAGCTTGCTCAGCATATCGGCCATGGGGCCGGACTTGGGCAATTCGGTCTGTGGCTTCGTAGGGCGCGCCTGACGGATATGGCTTTGCGCGGGTTTTGGGGCAGGGGCAGGCTTGGCGTCGTCTGGCTTCGTTGCCAGAGCCAGCTTGTTCATGAAACCGGCATCGTCGCCTTTGAGCAGCAGGGGAGCCTGCCGCGCGATTTCGTCCAGCAGCGGATCGAGCCAGGCCTTGTCGGCCTTGGCGAAGTCGCCCAGCACATGGGGCGTCACGAATTCCTTGCCGGGATGGCCGATGCCGAGGCGCACGCGCTTGTAGTCGAGGCCAATCTGGGGGTCGATGGAGCGCAGCCCATTATGCCCACCATTGCCACCGCCGGTTTTGACCCGCACCTTGCCCGGCGCGAGGTCGAGTTCATCGTAGAAGACCACGATGTCGGCAGGGGTGAGCTTATAGAAGCGGGCGACCTGCTGCACGCTGTCGCCGGACTTGTTCATGAAGGTCTGTGGCTTGAGCAGCAATACGCGCTCGCCGCCGACATTGCCTTCGGCCAACAGGCCCGCATGCTTGGATTTCCAGCCGGAAATAGCGTTCGCCGACGCAATCGCGTCCACGGCCATGAAGCCGATATTGTGGCGGTTTCCGGCATATTGGGCGCCGGGATTGCCGAGGCCGACAAGCAGTTTCATGGGACGAGCCTTGCAAATGAAAGAGGCGGCCTTGCGGCCGCCTCGAAACGCTTTCGCGGTGCCGGAAGATTACTCTTCGGTGGCTTCGCCTTCGGCGGCATCAGCGGACTTGAGGCCCGATGGTGCAACGACGGTGGCGATGGTGAAATCGCGGTCGGTGATCGTCGGCGTGACGTTCTTGGCCAGCTTCACAGCCGAGATGTGGATCGAGTCGCCGATTTCGTAGCCGGAGAGGTCAACGGTAATCTCATCGGGGATCGCGTTGGCTGGGACCGAGACTTCGACGGTGTGACGCACAATGTTGAGGGTGCCGCCGCGCTTGAGGCCGGGGCTCTGCTCTTCATTGATGAAGTTCACATGCACTTCCACGGTGATCTTGGAATTACCCGAGACGCGCAGGAAGTCGATGTGGAGCGGCTGGTCCTTGACCACGTCGAGCTGGTAATCGCGCGGGATCACCTTGTGCACGGTGCCATCGACGTCGAGGTCGAGCACGTGCGACTTGAAGCCACCGGCATAGATGAACTTCAGAGCGTCTTTATATTCGACGGAAACGGTGACGGGGGCTTTCTTGTCACCATAGATAACGGCGGGAACACGTCCCTGACGACGCACTTCACGAGCGGCCCCCTTGCCCACTCCGTCGCGCGCCTGTGCCTTGAGCACTTTATTGGCAGCCATGGAATTCATCCATTCTGGGTTGGTGTATATTGCTGGTTTCAACAATATACGCGCCCGTCCTCCAGGGGTGACGAGCGCTTCATGGGCGCGGGATATAGAGGAATTATCCCCGCCCGGCAAGGCATGGCATATCGTAAAGCTGTTCAGGCGCCCGGCATGGGCAGGCATTCCAGAATTTCGACGCCGGTTCCGGGAAAGATAGCGAAATGGGGATGGTTTTCAAACATCTTGGCGGCGTCTTCGTGAGTGGCAGCCTCCACGATGATATAGGCGGCAATGGCGTTTTTTGTGGAGCCAATGCCCGAATTGCTGGCCAGCAGCGTCTTGCCCAGCGGCGTGCCCATGTCGAGGATCGAGTCGTGATGGCGCTCGACCCATTCCCCCCATGCTGCCATGGCCCGATTGGACCGATCCGCCTTTTCGGCTTCGGATAATTGTTCCCAGGCCTGCTGGGCCGATGAGTCCAGCGTGCCCATGTAAAGGGCCAGAAAGCGTGCCATGAACCACCTCTGCTAAAGAGTGTATTCATCGGTAACGTATGAGACGCAAAAAGGTTAGTCGAGCAGGCTGGATACGCTCTGCTCGCTGGCCGTGCGGGCAATGGCTTCGCCGATCAGCGAGGCGATGGACATGCGCCTGATATTGGGCGCCGCCTTGGTGGCATCGGTCTCGCAGATGGAATCGGTGACCACCAGTTCCTTGAGTTTTGAAGCGGCGATGCGTTCGGATGCGGAGCCGGAGAGAACCCCATGGGTGATATAGGCGGAGACTTCCTTGGCCCCGGCCTTGAGCAGGGCTTCGGCGGCATTGACCAGCGTGCCGCCCGAGTCGACGATATCGTCGATCAGGATGCAGGTCTGGCCTTCGACGTCACCGATGATGTTCATGACCTCGGAAACACCGGCGCGCGGGCGGCGCTTGTCGACGATGGCGAGGCTGGCGCCGATGCGTCCGGCGACATTGCGGGCGCGGACCACGCCGCCCACGTCGGGCGATACGATCATGACATTCTTGACGTCATAATTGTCCTTGATGTCGCGCACGATCACCGGGGCAGCGGTGAGGTTGTCGGTGGGAATATCGAAAAAGCCCTGAATCTGGGCGGCATGCAGGTCGAGCGTCAGCACGCGATTGGCGCCGGCTTCGGTGATGATATTGGAAACCAGCTTGGCCGAGATCGGGGTGCGCGACGCCGATTTACGGTCCTGTCTCGCATAGCCGAAATAGGGAATGACGGCGGTGATGCGGCGGGCCGATGAGCGACGCAGCGCATCGGTGATGATCAGCAGCTCCATCAGATTGTCATTGGCCGGGTAGCTGGTCGACTGGAGGATGAACACATCCTCGCCGCGCACATTTTCATGCACTTCGACGTAAACTTCATTATCGGCGAAGCGCTTGACGGTGCAATCGGTCAGCGGGAGTTCGAGATAGCTTGCAACGGCCTGCGCCAGTTGACGGTTGGAATTGCCGGTCACCAACTTCATGGGGCGCGATCCTGTCTAAACTGGTCCTGCGGGGGAGAGGACCTACCAGTTTCGCGGGCAGCTTTAGCGCCTCGTCTCGAGACTCGCAACGCCACTTTGGTGGAACCGGTAAATTAAACCTGTGTCAGGCCGATGACAGACATCTGTCGCCCGGTCCTGCCGCCCTTATGCGTGGCGTAGCGGTGCGAAAAGTAGCGTTCGGGATATGCATAGGTGCAGGAGCCGGCCGTCTCGATCTGGCTGACACCTTCAGCGCGGAGCTGATCGGCAACGAAGCCGGGCAGGTCAAAATGCACGTGCTGTCCGGGTGGGGTATGGAAGAATTGCTCGCCACCGGGATGAAGCGCGAGGAAATCGGCCTTGAATTTATCCCCCACCTCATAATTGGGCGCATGAATGGTGGGGCCGATGGCGGCGCGGATATGGACGGGATTGGCGCCAAGGGTTTTCATGGCTGCAATCGTGTTGGCGATAATGCCGTCGACCGCGCCGCGCCAGCCGGCATGCGCCGCGCCGATGACCCCCGCTTCGGGATCGGCAAACAGGATTGGTGTGCAATCGGCAGTAAGAATGGCGAGGGTGACGCCCGGTTTGGCCGTCACCAGCGCATCGGCCTCAATCGTCGAAGGCTCAAGCGGCTGGGTGATAATCTGGACGTCGGCAGAGTGGACCTGTTTGAGAATGGCAAGAGGGCCGGTGCCGATGGTGTTTTGAATGCGATCCCGGTTTTGCCCGACAATCGTCGGATCGTCCCCGACCGACCATGACACGTTAAGGCCCGCAAATTCGCCTTCGGATATCCCGCCTGCGCGCCCAAAAAAGCCGTGGCGGATTGATGGGATGGCGTTGAGAATTTGTGCGGATTGAAAGGGTGTCATGCGACAAAGCCGGGCGGCGTCAGGCCGGGTGAGTGCGCGCAGAAAGCCTTGAAAAGCGTGCCCATCTGATCCGCAGCGACCAGGCGATCACGGGCCGCGCGAATGTCGCTGGCCGAGCCGGGATTGGCCTTGATCAAAGCGGTGCTCCGCTCATCGATACCCAGCCTCGTCAAGAATTCACCTTGTGTCGCAATGGGTTGGGTCGCAAGGCCCCCTTGTCGCGCCACATTGGCGAGCGCGCCGAAATCGACATGGGCGGAGAGATCGGTTTCGCCGGGGGCGTTGAGCACATCGGCATAGGCGTGATTGCGCACGCCTTGCAGGGTCTCTCCGGTCTGGCTGTGGCCATAACCATAATCGATGGCGAGAATGCTGCCACCATGTTTAGCGACGACTTTCGCAAGCCGTGTCAGCACTTCGGCACTGGCAAAATTGACCTCGAAAACGCTTTCGAGCGGGGCATCTGCCACCGCTTCCGGCATGGAGGTCGCGGGGATCGGATTGGGGGAAAGGCCGAAGGCGCGCTTGCCCTCGATCAGGCCGATCTGCCGCTCATGCCAACCGCTCTCCTTGCGAATAAACTGGCGGATAGGCAGGGCGTCGAAGAATTCATTGGCGACGATCAGGACCGGTCCATCCTCGAAAGCGTCGAAGTTCTGTAGGTATTTGGGATCGTATGGCGCGAGCCTTTGCTGCTGCTCGGCCATCAGGTTCGGACTGGTCTCAAACAAGGTGAGGCGGAGCGCATCGCGGAAGCCGGGCGCGCGGCAGGCAACGCGCAGCATATCGGCCATCAGCGTGCCGCGACCGGGGCCGAGTTCAAGCAGGGTGAACGCCTTGGGCTCGCCCATCTGCTGCCAGAGATTGACCAGCCAGAAGCCGATAAGCTCCCCAAACATCTGGGAAATTTCCGGCGCGGTGATGAAGTCGCCCTTGCCGCCGATCGGGTCGCGGGCGCGATAATAGCCCTTGGATGGATGGGTCAGGCAGAGGCCCATATAGGTTGCCACGGACATTGGCCCACCGGCGCGGATTTGGATGTCGATCTGCTGTTCGAGCGTCAGATTATCAGTCACGTTTCTCGTCTCGGGGCGAATTGCTGGCAGGCTGCTATCGGATCAGGGGCGCAGGGGATTGTCGCGGCGGGACAGGGCATAGACGACCAGAATGAGACCGCCGAGCAGGAGGGGCAGGCTCAAAAGCTGCCCCATGGTGACCCAGCCAAAATAGAGATAGCCGAGCTGAATATCGGGCAGGCGCACAAACTCGACAGCGATACGCGACAGGGCATAGCCAATGGCGAAAATGCCGGCGACAAGGCCCGGCTTGCGCAGCGCGTAAAAGACGTGGGTGGCAATGCGGATAATGAGGAACAGAAGGAGGCCTTCAAGCAGGGCTTCATAAAGCTGGCTTGGATGGCGGGCGACCTGGAGCGGGTCGGTGGGGAAAACCACTCCCCATGGGGCGCTGGTGGGCGCGCCATATAGCTCGGCATTGATGAAATTGGCGATACGGCCAAGGAAAATGCCGATGGTGGCGACGGCACCGAGCAGGTCGAGGCTCGAAAGCCAGTTACCGCCCCTGAAACGGGTGAACAGGATGGCCGCCAGCATCAGGCCCAGCATGCCGCCGTGATAGGACATGCCGCCGTCCAAGGTATTGAAGACCTGAAGCGGCTCCATCGCGTAGCGGTGCAGGTCGTAGAACAGCACATAGCCAATGCGGCCGCCGACAACGATGGCGAGCATGGCCCAGAAAGCAAAATCCCAGATATCCTTGGCGGCAAAGGGCGGCGCCCCCCGATGCCACAGCCGCTCATTGCGCAGGAGCAGATAGCCGTAACCCGCGCCGAGAAAGACCCCAAAGAGATAAGCCAGCGCATACCAGCGAATGGCGATGGGGCCGATGGCAATAGCGATGGGGTCGATATTGGGGAAGGGCAAGGGCTAGTCTCCGGGTTCGACCGGTTTGCCTCGGGAATAAGGCAGCACCATGCCTGCCATACCCCTCTCACGGCGTCTCTCTCAAGGGGGGGAGGTGAAGAAAGGGGGTGTTGTGGCGGCATCTGCGGGGTGGAGGGCGAGGGACTCGTCGCCCATCGGGAGGGTGATGATGGGCTTGGTGCAACCAACTCAAACTCGACCAGAAAGTGGCTTATTCACACACTTATTAACTTCCGGTTTCGCCTCCGTTGATTTGCACCTTACAAGCGCAAGAGAGGATGTTAAGACCCGTAGAGATGGGGCTGCATTCTCTCGCCAAGTAGAGCGCGCGGACTGTTTGGGGAGGTGCAATGGGTCACGAGAAAACAAATAGAGCGCAAAGCGCAGCAGTCAAAGTACTGCTGGCAGCAGGCTTTTCCGTGGGCACGGGTGCCGCAATGGCCGATGCTACAATCGATCACGGCATGATTCAGAATGTGCTCCCCGGCGTGCCTTTCGATGCTGCCGGAGAGCTTACAGTTGGCGAGGACGGACTGGGCCGTTTCAACATTCTCAGCGGCGGCGAGGCGACCAACACCAACGCGTATATCGGCTCTAACTTATCTGGTAAGGGCGAGGTTTCTGTTAGCGGGACTGACGCGAAATGGATAAATAATGGTTATTTGATTATCGGCTGGGGGGGCGAAGGCGTCGTTACTGTTGATGGCGGTGCAAGCGTACTCGTTCACGGCTGGACTGATCTGGCGGCGAATGGGGGCAGCCGCGGTCAGTTGACGCTTTTGGGTGCCGCCGGTGCTCGCGGTGTGTTTTCAACTTCCGACATATTGAAAGGGCCTGGCACTGGGCTGCTTTACTGGGATGGCGGTATCTTGCAGGCCAGAAACAATGAGGCCAATTTTCTTGCGGGCTTCGCGTACAACGATATCGATATCAGAGCGGGCGGCGCTTTCTTCGACACTCAAGCCTACAATGTTGGGATAGTACAGTCCGACATCCTCATCGGCACGGGTGGTCTGACCAAACTGGGTACTGGCACGCTCAATATCGCCGGCGGCAATTCCTGGAGCGGTGATACGGCGGTTACCGCGGGTACGCTGGCTCTGGGCACCTATACCCAGAGTGGTAGCCAGTCCCTCACCATTGGCGTCGCCAGCAGCACGAATTACGGCAAGCTCAGTGTGAGCGGCCTGGCCGACTTCGCCAATAGCAATCTCATCGTCGATGTTATTGGCAGCCCTGCATTGGCCAATAACTCCACTCTGACGGGTGTCATTACGGCTGGCACGCTGAATGCCACCAGCTTTACCGTGACAGACAATTCCGCCCTGTTCGATTTTGCGGCCTCGATCACTGGCAACAGCGTTGATCTCAACGTCACCACCAGCAGTACTGGCACGACGGTCTATAGTTCGGTTCTCAACAATCATCTCTATCCAGCTCTCGGCGCAGCTGGCGTACTTGATAGTCAGGTTCAGGGGACGCCGACTGGCGATATGGCCAATGTCGTCACTGCGTTCGGCCTTCTGCCCGACGAGCGCAGCGTGGCCCGCGCGGCGGCTCAAACCTTGCCGCTCAATTCCAGTGCCAATGCCACGCTGGGCGTACTCGACAGTTTCAACTCGATCTTTGCCGGTCGCTTCGCTCCCGTACCGGGAGATAAACCCGCTGGTGATGCAGCGGCGAACCGGAACATTTGGATCGCGCCCTTCGGCGCCGCAGCCGTGCAAGACGATACCTTACGCAATGCATCCGGCTACACTGCATATACCGGGGGGCTGGCGACTGGTATCGAAGGGCAAATAGGTGAAACCCAGATTGGTCTCGCCTATGCGTTTGGCAGGACGCTGCTCAATGGCAATAGCGACCTGAGCGGCGCGGGAACCAGCGCCGATATTAATAGTCATGTCGTTGCAGCCTATGGCAGCCATGCCCTTGAAGACTTCACCTTGGGTTTCCAGGTGGATGTCGGCTGGAACAAGACCGAGAGTGAGCGCAGTATCAATTTCGGGGGGCTCAATAGAACGGCTACAGGCAGTTTCGATAGCTTGAGCCTGCATGCGGGCGGCAGCCTGTCCAAAGCCATCGTCCTTGATGCTGCCAGCACCTTTATTCCCACGCTTCGCGCCGACTACACCCGGCTCGGAAGTCAGGGCTATACAGAAAGCGGCGCTGGGGCCTTGAGTCTTGATGTCGACGCCAACACGGTCCAAGCCCTGATTCTTGGGGTGGATGGCCGTGTCGTCCATGCGCTCGCTCCCAATTTGCAGCTCGATGCATCTTTTGGCGTTAGCTATGACGCTATCAATGACGATGGCACATTGACGGCATCCTATGCTGGTGCCCCGGGACAGAGTTTCGTCGCCGCCGGGATTGACCGTAGTGCATGGCTCGCCAAGGCTGGCGCGGGCCTCACCTACAATTTCGACGGCGGAGCGGATGTTTCAATGCGATATGACGCTCGCGGGTGGAATGGCTCCCTGAACCATTCGGTATCGCTGAAGGCGGCGGGAAGCTTCTAAACCTGCAGGCAGGATTGCCTGCGGGTTTCGCGTCACGTCGCCAATCAGCCGCACTGTTCATCGACCCAGTCGTGCTCTACATATCGTTCCAACAGCAAACCTTGCGAAACGGATGGGCGCCATGAACCAGAACAATCGGATTTTTGACGGGCTGGGCCGGGTGATGAACGAGGCGGCCGGTGTCGCCGACGGGGTGCGGCGCGAGGTTGAGACGGTGGTGAAGTCTCAGGCGCAGCGCATCGTCAACGATATGGATCTGGTCAAGCGCGAAGATTTTGACGCCTTGCGCGAACTGGTTCAGGTGCAGGGCGAGGAAATAGACGCTCTGCGCAAGGAGCTTGCGGCGCTGCGCGGCGACGCCAAGACGAAATAGCAATTGCGCATCGCCGTTCTGTCCGATGTTCACGGCAACAGCCCGGCGCTCGACGGCGTGCTGGGGGATGTGGCGCGTCGGCAGGTGGATGCCATTGTGTGTCTCGGCGATCATGTGAGCGGGCCAGTTGATCCTGCGGGCGCAGCGACGCGGCTGATGGCGCTGGGCGGCGTCAATATTGCAGGCAATCATGATCGGTGGGTCGTAGATCCGAGTTTGCGTGGCGCGGGTGCCGTGGACCGGTTTGCGCGTGGACGGCTCAGCGTCGAGCAGATCGATTGGTTGGCGGCACTGCCAGCGACGGCGCAGATCGACGCGGATGTCTTTCTCTGCCATGGCACGCCCGGTGACGATGAAAAGCCGTGGCTCGATAATTTCTTCGATGGCCGGACCACGATGCTTCCATCGGAGGTCGAGGTGGCGGGAGGCCGTCGGCATTGGCTGCGACGTCATCCTGTGTGGGCACACCCATGTCGCGCGCAGCCTGCGGCTGAGTGATGGGCGATTGCTGGTCAATCCCGGCTCGGTCGGGATGCAATTGGTGCGTGGCTCGCCCGACGCGTATTATGGGCTGATCGAGAAGCGGGCGTCCGGCTGGCAGAATGCGCTGATCGCCGTGCCCTACGATACCGAGCAGGCCGCCCGCATGGCCGAAGACAACGGCTTTCCCCAATGGGGCGAATCCATTCGCTTCGGCTGGGCGGGACCGGAAAGCTTGGCTTAATCGACGAAGGCTTCTGCCGGGTGAGTTGTTAACAGATCGTTGATGGCGGAAAGGCCCAAGCGGCGGGCGTCTTAATGGTTCGTTAATACTCCTCGTCCGATCATCATCCACAAGAGAATAGTGTTCTTCCATAGGCCCGCGTCCCCTGAATCAGTGGCGCAGTGTAGGTTGGCTTCAGGAGGACGATTCGACGCCGTAGTTGCGGCTTTTTGTTCCTTCTTGCGTATCCGAACAGTGCCGGCCTTTGGCCGCGCGGACGACCAACGCCTAGCAGGACGGACCTTTTTATATGTCCCTGATTGAATTCGAGCCCGACCGGACGTCCCATCCCGTGGACCTTGTCGAGCATATCGCTTCGATCAACGACTGGAATTTCGAGCGGCAGGATGCCGACGAAATCTCCATTTCCGTGCGCGGCGGCTGGAGCGATTATCACGTCTCGTTCAACTGGATGGAAGACCTCGAAAGCCTGCACATCGCCTGTGCTTTCGACCTGAAAGTGCCAGAGGGCAGGCGTGCCGAAATCAAACAATTGATCAGTCTGATCAATGAGCAATTGTGGATCGGCCATTTCGACATCTGGCACAAGGAAGGCGTAGTGCTGTTCCGCAATTCGCACCTGCTTACCGGCGGCGCGGATGTGTCACCGCAGCAATGCGAGGCTTTGCTGCGCTCTGCCAGCGATAGTTGCGACCTCTACTATCAGGCGTTCCAGTTCGTGGTGTGGGCTGGGAAGTCGGCCGCCGACGCTCTCAGCCACGTGATGTTCGAGACAGTCGGGGAAGCCTGAGGCGCGTCAGGCTGTCTCCACATCGGCCGATTTTATCCCCGCGATTGCATCCTACCCTTATCTTGGGGCATGTCTTGACCGAGCGTCGGATACTTTGCCGGGGAGGCATGCTGAAATGACAAACCTTCAATCCATTGGTCCGGTTATGCTTGCCGGTGCGGGCAAGATGGGTGTTGCACTGGCGCGTGGCTGGCTGGAGGCCGGATTGCCAGCAAGCAATCTGGTGCTGGTTGATCCGGTGCCGGGCGAAGCGGCCAAGGCGCTGGCGGAAGATTTTGATCTCGTCATTCACTCCGAAGCTGTTGGCCTGCAGCCCAATGTGCTGGTGCTTGCGGTCAAGCCGCAGATCATCGGGCCGGTGATGGAAGGGCTGCTGCCGGTCATCGGGTCGCACACGCTGGTTTTGTCCATTGCCGCAGGCATTTCGATTGCCACGCTCTCTGCAGGATTAGGCACGGATCGCATTATTCGCACCATGCCCAATACGCCCGCCCAGCTGGGCAAGGGCATTACTGGCGCGGTGGCGGGGCCACAGGTCGGCGCTGACGACCGTGCGGTGGCCGATGCGCTGCTCGCGGCGGCGGGCAAAGTGGCGTGGTTCAATGCAGAAAGTGATCTTGATGCGGTGACAGCGGTTTCAGGGTCCGGCCCGGCCTATGTGTTCAATCTGGTCGAGGCTCTGGCGGCGGCGGGTGTGGCGCAGGGATTGCCCGAACATGTCGCCATGCAATTGGCGCGGCAGACGGTAATTGGCTCGGCAGCACTTCTGGAGGCCGACCCGGCTCCGGCCAGCGTGTTGCGGCAGAATGTGACCTCGCCCAACGGCACTACGGCGGCAGCGCTGGACGTGCTGATGGCCGATGATGGACTGACTCCGCTTATGGAGCGTGCGGTCGACGCGGCGCGCAGGCGGAGCGAGGAACTGGGTCGAGGCTAGCGGGTCAGAGCTTTTCGGTGAGGCTGAGCCGATCCAGCGTTACCCGGTCTTCCGGGTTGACCATGCCAACGAGAAAGCGCCGGATTTCGGTGGCTGCTGCCGGAGACAGTGCGGCCACGGATGCGTCGATGCGGGTGGCCTGATTGGCCGATAATTCGGCAAAGAACTGGCGGCCCTTGGCTGTGGCATGAAGCAGGCGCTGGCGGCGGTCGATATCGCCGGTCTTTTGCTCGATATAGCCATTATCGATCAATTGGCGTAATACCCGGGCGAGGCTCTGTTTGGTAATCTTGAGAATATCAAGCAGGTCGGCCACCGGCATGCCGGGTCGCAAATTGACGAAATAGAGCACCCGGTGATGGGCGCGACCAAAGCCCTGTCGTTCGAGCAATGCATCGGCATCGCCGGTAAAATCCCGATAAGCGAAGAAGAACAGGCCCATAATGTCGAGAGGCAAATGGGCATGTTCAGCCAGTTGGGAATTTATGTCAGCCTTGTTGACATTTTTTTGGTCCGCTGACATATTCGCTCCATTGCCGCCAAGGTTTCGTCTTATCCCAAAGACATTCCGGTTTGCCAAGGGTTTGACCCTGATGCATGATTGGCGCAATGGCCATGCCCAAGCATGGTGATAAACGAAAAATGTCTGGAGAGGACTCATGGCAGGCGTGCCGATGGACCAGCGCGATGGCTGGATCTGGTTTGATGGCGAACTCAAACCCTGGAAGGACGCGAAGGTACACGTGCTGACGCACGGACTTCACTATGCCAGTTCCGTATTCGAGGGCGAGCGTGCCTATGGCGGCGAAATCTTCAAGTCGCGTGAACATACCGAGCGGCTGATCCGCTCTGCCGCGACCCTGGATATGCCGTTCCCCTATACGGTTGAAGAGATCGAGGCGGCCAAGCAATTGGTGCTGGAAAAGAACGGTCTGGTTGACGCCTATGTGCGTCCAGTTGCATGGCGCGGTTCGGAAGAGCTTTCCGTGCCTGCGCGCAATAACAAGGTTCATGTGGCAATCGCCGCATGGGTGTGGCCGAGCTATTTCTCTGTCGAGGAAAAGCTCAAGGGCATTCGCCTTGAATGGAGCAAGTGGAAGCGTCCGTCGCCGGAGACGATCCCGTCCTCGGCAAAGGCTGCGGGTCTATACATGATCTGCACCCTTTCCAAGGATGCGGCCATGGCCAATGGCTATGCCGACGCGCTGATGCTGGACTATCGGGGTTATGTGGCGGAAGCCACCGGCGCCAATGTGTTCTTCATCAAGGGCAAGGATATTACGACGCCGACGCCCGATTGCTTCCTCAACGGCATTACGCGCCAGACGCTGATTGCCCTCGCCAAGGAAAACGGCTTCACCGTCACCGAGCGGCATATCATGCCTGACGAATTGGGCGATTTCGACGAATGCTTCCTTACCGGTACGGCGGCCGAAGTGACGCCGGTGTCGGTGATCGGGGACTACACGTTCACGCCGGGCGAAGGCTGCCGGACGTTGATCGATGCCTACACCGCAGCGGTAACGCCCAAGCGCGCAGCGGCGGAATAAGAGTTTCGTTGTTGAATTGAGAAAGCCGGGCAGCGATGCCCGGCTTTTTTTGATGACGCGGCGGGTGAGGGGGCCTTATGGCTCCCACCGATCCCGCGCGGCATCATCCTGCGCCTTCGCTTCCACCCACCTCAACCCATCCGGCGTTTCCTCCTGCTTCCAGAAGGGCGCATCCGTCTTGAGGTAATCCATCAGGAATTGCGCGCCGTCGAAGGCGGCCTGACGATGGGGTGCCAGGGTCATCACCATCATGATTGTTTCGCCCGGAATGAGGCGGCCGTGGCGATGGATGATTCCGGCGTCGATAAGCCCGAAGCGAGACATGGCCGCGTCGCGGATGGCGGCAACCTGGTTCCGGGCGAGATCTTCGTAGCATTCGAGGATCAGGGCGCTGATCGGGGCGTGCTTTTGAGAGCGGACAAGACCGGTGAAGCTGACCATGGCCCCGGCTTCGGGATGCGCGGCTTGGAAGCGATTGGCTTCGGCGCCGGGGTCGAATGGGGCCTGGGAGATGCGGATCATTTCAGCCGCCGGTCATAGGCGGCAGGATGGCGATTTCGCGGGCGCCAGCGATGGCGGTGTCCACCGGCACGATGCGCGCATCGATGGAGAATTTGAAGATCGCGGGATTCTCCATAGCCAGATCAAACGCTTCGTCACGGTGGCGGAGCCAGCCAACAAGGTCACTGATGGTAATCACTTCGGCCGGGGGCGAAATCTCCTCGCTGCCGCGATTAAGGCGCTCGCGCAGCCAGGCAAAGTACAGCACCTTCATTTGCCGATGCCGGAAAGATGCGGCCAGGATGCACGCAGATATTGCCAGCCGGTCCAGAGCGTGATGATGCCGGCGGCCCACAGCACGATATCGGAAACGATACCGAGGCCGGGGATGATGGGTTCTGCAAGAACAAGAGCTAGTGCAACGAGCTGGATCGTGGTCTTCCACTTGGCCAATTGGGTCACCGGCAGAACCACGGTCTTGTTGCCGAGGAATTCACGCAGGCCCGGAATGAAGGTTTCCCGGAAGAGAATGGCAATTGCTGGAATCAGGTCCAGCGGCGCGAGGCTTCGGTCCCAGGTCAGAATGGTGATCAGGATAATGACGAGAATTTTGTCGGCGATGGGATCGAGCATGCGCCCAAGATCGGAATACTGGTTCCAGGCCCGAGCCAGATAGCCATCCAGCCAATCGCTGGCGGCGGCGATGACATACAGCGCCAGTGCAACTGCGCGCAGTAGCGGATCGCCTGCCATCACCAGTGCGGCGATGGGGATGATCGCCAGAATGCGGGCGATGGTGATGATATTGGGGATAAGGGTAAGCGGATTTCTGGCCATGGCCGGAGAGAACAGGAACGGGGGCGGGGGGTCAAGGGACCTCTTTCCCTCTCCCCTTGTGGGAGAGGGTGGATCGGCCGACGGCCGAGACGGGTGAGGGGGGCTGCCAGCGCATGCAGTGCTTGCCATTAAATCGCAGCCCCCTCATCCGCCCTTCGGGCACCTTCTCCCACAAGGGGAGAAGGGACGCCGGCGCTTGTTGGTAGATCAAGCCACTTCCTGCCGGTTCACCGCCCGGCGCTTTTCAACCGATGTCGCCAGTTCGCGGAGCGCGGTGACGGTGGTATCCCAATCGATGCAGCCATCGGTGATCGACTGACCGTAGACAAGTTCCTTGCCTTCAATGAGGTCCTGACGACCGGCGATGAGATTGGATTCGACCATGACGCCGATAATGCGTTTGTCGCCATTGGCAAGCTGGGTGCCGATATCGGCGAGGATGAGCGGCTGGTTTTCCGGGTTCTTGGATGAATTGGCGTGGCTGGCGTCGATCATGATGGCTGGGTTGAGACCGGCCTTGATGGCCACCTGCGCAGCGGCGTCGACGCTGGCTGCATCATAGTTCGTGGTCTTGCCACCGCGCAGGATGATGTGACCATCTTCATTGCCCGTCGTAGCGGCGATGGCGGAGCGGCCATCCTTGGTGACGGCAAGGAAATGGTGCGGGTGTGAGGCCGAAAGCACCGCATCGAGCGCGATTTTTACATTGCCATCGGTGCCGTTCTTGAAACCAACGGGGCAGGACAGGCCCGAAGCCAGCTCGCGGTGAATCTGGCTTTCGGTGGTGCGTGCGCCGATAGCCGCCCAGGCGACGAGGTCGGCAATATATTGCGGCGTCGTCATATCGAGGAATTCGCAAGCGGCGGGAAGGCCCAGATTATTGATGTCGAGAAGGAGCGCGCGGGCCGTGTGCAGGCCTTGCGTGATGTTGAAGCTACCGTCGAGATCGGGGTCGTTGATCAGGCCTTTCCAACCGATCGTGGTGCGCGGCTTTTCGAAATAGACGCGCATGATGATTTCAAGATTGCCGCTCAATTCTTCGCGCAGGCCGGCAAGGCGCTTTGCGTAGTCCAGGGCAGCGCTGGGGTCGTGGATGGAGCAGGGACCGACGATAACAGCCAGACGATCATCCTGCCCCGCAAGAATATTGTGGAAGGCATGACGGGCGGCAAGCACGGTGCGGGTTGCGGCGTCGGTGCGCGGATGCTGGCGCATCACCTCTATGGGCGTCGTCAGCGGTTTAATTTCAGTGATGCGCAGGTCGTCGGTGGATTTGAGCATTTTGTCGGTCTCTCTTGGAATTATGCGAGGGGCCAACAAAAATGCCGCCTCGGAAGTCGGGCGGCTGGCTTGCGATTTGGGGTCTGGTCTTGTCGGGATCAGGACGCGCGCGCAATAGCCTCCGCCGGGAGCGGATAGCTAAAATACCAATAAAAGGTGGCGGCGTTGATCATGGGCGCGAAGCTAGCGCGGCGTTTCGGACTTGTCGAGTCCCGACTTTAGGAGGGGAGGCAGTGGCTCCCGCAGCCCCCCAAGCTTTGCTAAGGCCCTTTGGGCCTAGCGACGCTACCTCCCCCGTCACGGGGGAGGTGGGGCCGGTGAATGGGGTGCATCGCTAAAGCCGGACTTTTGCCGTGTCGCCCATTTCGGGCTTGGCGCCGGTGGCGGCGGCGATGAGCATCTTGGCGCCGGCGACGAGGCGGTTGGGGCTGTCCCAGAGCTGGCCGTCATCGGGAACGACCTTGAGCAGCCTGATCTGCGGGTCGTTGGCGTCGTCCCACCAGGCCTTGTCGAAATCGCTCCAGAGTTCTGCGATCAGGGCGCGATTGTTGGAGACTTCAGCGTCACCGGCGATGACCACGTATTTGTGGCCGCCATTGTCGGCCCAGGCGAGAGAGACGTGCGGATATTTCTCGATCTCGGTCAGCTTGTGGCCTTCGAGGTCGGTGAGGAAATAGATGGCATGTTCCTCGCGGCGGATGCGGGCCGACATGGGGCGGCTGCGCTGCTGTTCGCCATCCCAGGTGGTGAACATGCAGATGTCGATCTTTTCAGCCAGCTCCCAGATGCGGTCGATGGCTTCGTCGGGCGGGAGGACGTTGTTGTTTTCTTGGGTCATGATGGGCTCCATTTCTGGTGCCCAACGGGGAGGCAGGGGCGGAGGTTGCCGCGCGCGGCCATCTGGGTTGATCACATTATGCGTCAGCCGCCCGCGCCCTGGTAATTCCTGAGGCTCCACCGCCAATGGGCCGCGGCGATGAGGGCGGCGACCGGACCGGCGAGCAGAGAGGCGATGAGCGCGAAATCCCCAAGGATCGGCACGGGCTTGCCGAGTAGGACGGCTGCGGGGATATAGGCGAGGAAGGCCAGGGGCGCGAAGGTCAGCATCAGCACCTGCAGGGGCAGGGGGAAGATGTTGAGCGGGTAGCGGGCCAGTTCCCAGAAGCCAAAATAGATGGCGAAGAGGTGGCGCGAGCGCACCCAGACGATTGCCGTCGCGCCGATCAGTGTGAGTATTGAGGCTGTCAGCATGGCGGCGCTGAGGATGGCGGCGCCGAGGTAGAGCGCGGTGCCGATGGACCAGTCGATCGGCAGATGGCTCAGCGACCAGACCATAAGGCCGACGGCCAGCGCGATATGGCCGCCATATTCGATATTGAGGCCTGAAAAAGACAGAAATAGCCATGGACTGATCGGTTTGACGAGAATCGCGTCGAAAGTGCCGAGGCGGATTTTCTCTTCCATGTCGCGGAATTGCACAAAGCTGAGCGACGCGCCAAGGGCATAGGCGAGCAGGTGAATGGACAAGAGCAGTGCCATTTGTGGCCAGGTCCAGCCGCCCAGATTTTCAAATCGGGTGATGATGAGCGCAATGGCGGCGTAGGTGCCTGCATAGCCCACTGCCTGCGCGAACCAGCCGAGGAACAGCGCGCTGCGATATTCCATATGCGTGCGGATATGGATGGAGACGAGATGGGGCAGGATTTTGAGGGTTGATCGCATGATCTAACCTCCCTGCACGATCAGGCGGAAGCGGGCGCGCGACCAGAGCCAATAGACAAAGGCGCTCATGGCGGCGAGCCAGGCGAGACCGATCAGCAGGTGCAGGCTAGCCGAGGGCAGATCGAGTTTTCCGAGATAGACCGCCGCCGGATAATAGCTCACCCACGCAAAAGGCAGATAGCCCAATATATTGGCAATGGCAGAGGGCATGAACCAGAGCGGGATAATACCGCCCGAGGCCAGCGCCATGATGCCGCGCAAAAACCAATCGAGCGCGAAGGCGGTCAAAATCCAGAAGGCGAGCAGGCTCACGCAAGTGGCGATGAGAAAGAGCATCGACCATGAAACGGCCCAATAGGCGAGGAAGATCAACCCGTGTTCGAGACTGGCCGGAGGCAGCACGCCAAAGCTGAGGGCTACGATGAGCGCTACCGGCAGGGTGATGGCCACAAGGTCGAAGGCATAATTGCCAAGCTGGTTGGAGAGCAGCAAAGCCGGATAATGCAGCGGTTTCAACAGAAACACCGTTACATCGCCGCTGCGCACCGCGCCGCCGACTTCGCGGATGAAGCGGGTGGTGTTCCAGTTCAGCAAGGGCCCGGCGATCAGCACATAGGTGATCATTTCGGGCAGGGTGATTCCATCGACGCTGCCCACTGCGGCAAAGCCCGCCGTCCAGACGGCGATATAGGCGAAGGTGGTGACCAATTCGCCGAACAGGCCAGACCAGACCTCGTTGCGATAGGCGAGACGGGAGAGAAAGGCCGTGGCGGTGAAAGCCGGATAGGCACTGGCCTTCATGCCGGTGCTCCCGGGAGTTTGGTCTTGTTCTGGTAGAAGGTGCGGATCACTTCTTCGATGTCCGGCTCTTCGAGCTTGACATCCTTGAGGCCGTGACCTCGCCCAACCTCGTTGAGAACGTCGATCAGCGAGATGGTTTCGTCTTCAAGCAGATAATGCTTGGCCGCCCCTTCATCGCTGGCGAGTGTGGCGGTGGTCAGTGAAAGCGGGCCCGGATCGGTGGCAAATTCCAGCGTCAGGCGGCGGCGGGAGCCGAGGGTTTTGCGCAGGTGCTTCAGCTCGCCATCGAACAGCAACTTGCCATCATCGACCATGATGAGGCGCGGGCAGATTTCTTCGATGTCCACCAGATCATGGGTGGTGAGAATGATGGTGGTGCCGCGCTGGCGATTGACCTCGGTCAGGAATTTTCGGACCACATCCTTGGCGACGACATCGAGGCCGATGGTGGGCTCATCGAGGAAGAGGATTTTCGGATCATGCAGCAGGGACAGGGCGATTTCGGCGCGCATTCGTTGGCCAAGGCTGAGCTGACGCACCGGCCGATCAATGAAGCCTGCCATGTCGAGCATTTTGGTGAGAAAGGCGAGGTTGTCGGCAAAGCGCGGTTCCGGGATGTCGTAGATATGGCGGTTGAGCGCAAAACTGTCATGGACGGGCAGATCCCACCACAATTGGCTGCGCTGGCCGAAGACGACGCCGATCTCGGCTGCATTGCGCATACGGTTGGCATGGGGCTCGCGGCCCAGAACGGAGAGCTGACCGGCGCTGGGCGTGAGGATGCCGGTCATCATCTTGATCATGGTCGATTTTCCGGCGCCATTGGGGCCGAGATAGCCGCTCGCTTCACCCGGCTCGATGGAGAAGGAAATGCCGTCTACCGCGCGGGTTTCCGTGTAGTCGCGGGAGAAGAGGTTCTTCACCGCGCCTGAGAAGCCGGGGCGGCGCTTGAGCTGGCGAAAGGTCTTGCCCACGCCATTTGCGGTGATGATTGCAGACATGGGACTGGCTCTCCTTTGGAGAGGCTAGCCGATTCTCAGTGCGTGGAAAGCAACGTTGAATACCCTCCCTGAAACGGGGGTGAACCCCGCGAGCGGGTCCTCGATAATGGGGCGCTGGCAGGGGTGAGGCGATGGTGTTGAAAATGGTATTGGCGGCGTCAGTTTTGCTGGCGACACCGGTTATGGCGCAAGAGGTCAGCGAGAAGGCTGATCAGGCCATGTGGTGCGCCAGCGCCATAAATCTGCTCGATATGCTTGGGGTCTATCCGGCCGACGCCGTCAGTCCGGTGGCGCTGGCGCGGCAATGGTCCCGCCGTGTTTTTCAGGAATTCGATGCCGCCGGGTTCAGCGACGCCGAGGTGGATATGCTGATCCAGAGCTATGCCGACGAAGTGGCCATGCAAGTGCCCGATTATCTTGTCAGCAGCGATGAGGACGCGCTGCGGCACAATATTTATGCCTGTTCGGAGCCCTGAGAAGCGTCAGCCTGGCATGCTGAAATTCTGGAGGTGGATGATGGTCACTTCGCCATCCCATTCTGGCCAGTGGATGCGGTGCAGATCGACGAAGCGCTCGGTCCAGTTGACGATTTCGGCTTCGGTTTCCAGCTCGTAGATGGCGTAACCGCCCAGATGTTCCTTGGCTTCGGTGAAGGGACCGTTCGTCACCATCTTGCCCGCCTTTGCGGTGACCCTGCCAGCCAGCACCATGCCGCCAGTTTCGGTCATCTTTGCGCCCGCCTCCATGCCCAATTGCATGATCGCAGCCATGAGTTCAGGTGGCTCACGGGTGGCCTGTTGCGGGTTGAGGGTTTTGACCATGGCGATGAGTTTCATCTGCTGCTCCCTATGTTTTTGCATCTGATACGAACGGGCATGGCCGGTTTTGACGCTTCTAGGTCCGGTTGAAGTGGTCGTAGATCAGTTGCGCCATTGCCTTTGAAATTGTGGGGACGGCTTCGAGGTCAGCGAGGCTGGCGCGGCCGACGGCCTTGGCGGAGCCGAAATGGTTCAGCAGGGCGCGCTTGCGTGTGGGGCCGATGCCTTCGATCTCGTCCAGCGGGTTCTTGATCGTGTCTTTCTTGCGCTTGGCGCGGTGGGTGCCGATGGCGAAGCGGTGCGCTTCGTCGCGCAGGCGCTGGACATAATAAAGCACCGGGTCGCGGTGGGGCAGCATGAAGGCGTCGCGGCCTTCCATGAAGAATTTCTCGCGGCCCGCATCGCGGTCTTCGCCCTTGGCAATGCCAATGAAGGTCACTTCCTTGGGCAGGTTCAACTCAGCAATCACACCACGCACGGCGCTCATTTGCCCTGCCCCACCATCGATGAACACGACATCGGGCCAATCAGGCATGCCGGTGTTCTCGTCTTCGGCATCGGTTTCGCTGTCACTGGCAAGGCGGGTGAAGCGGCGGGTTAGTACTTCGCGCATCATGCCAAAATCGTCACCGGCGGTGATGTCGGATTTGATGTTGAACGTACGATAATGCTTTTTGGAAAAGCCTTCTTCGCCTGCCACCACCATGGCGCCGACCATATTGGTGCCTGAGATGTGGGAGTTGTCGTAGGTTTCGATACGACGGGGCACGTCTTCGAGCCCGAAGGTTTCGGCAACACCTTCGAGCAGGGCGCGATGGGACGCGCCCTCGGCAAGCTGGCGGCTCAAGGCTTCACGGGCATTATTGAGGGCGTGATTGACCAGATCGCGCTTTTCGCCACGTTGGGGCCGTTCGATATAAACGCGGCGACCGGCGCGGGTAGAGAGCGCTTCTTCCATCAGTCCATGTTCGGACAGTTCATGGCTGATGAGGACAAGGCGGGCGGGCGTGCGGTTTTCGTAGAACTGGCCGATAAAGGCTTCCAGCACTTCTGCGTCGGTGAGGCTGGCATCGGCGCGGGGGCGATAGGGGTAATTGCCCCAGTTCTGGAAGGCGCGGAAGAAGAAGACCTGCACGCAGAACTGACCACCTTCGTGGTGAATGGCAAAGACATCGGCCTCTTCCACCGAACGGGCGGTGGCGTCGCCCTGGGACTGGATCAGTGCGAGTGCGGAGAGGCGGTCGCGGATAAGCGCGGCGCGCTCGAAATCGAGGTCTTCGGCGGCCTTGTTCATGTCCGCCTGCAAATGATCCTGCACGCTGCGCGACTTGCCGGACAGGAATTGCCGCGCGTCTTCCACCAGTTCGCCATAAGCCTCCAGGCTGATTTCACGGGTGCAGGGGGCCGCGCAGCGTTTGATCTGGTATTGCAGACACGGGCGCGTGCGGGCCGCGTAAAAAGAGTCCGAGCAATTGCGGAGCAGGAACGCCTTTTGCAGGCTCGCAATGGTACGACCCACGGCTGTGGCTGAGGCGAAGGGGCCGAAATAATGGCCGGGACGACGGCGCGTGCCGCGATGCTTGGTGAGTTCGGGCGCTTCGTGGTCAGTGGCGATCAAGATATAGGGGAAGCTCTTGTCGTCGCGCAGCAGCACGTTGTAGCGCGGCTTCAGGCGCTTGATCATATTGGCTTCGAGCAGCAGCGCTTCGGATTCCGTCTCGGTGCGGACGAATTCCATGCTGACGGTTGAAGCGATCATGCGCTGGAGGCGCAGTTCGAGCCCTTCCGGCCGCGTGTAATTGGTCACGCGCGCCTTGAGGCTGCGGGCCTTGCCCACATACATGACCTCGCCTGCCTGATCGAGCATGCGATACACGCCCGGCGCGGCGGGCAGGGTGCGGACAAAAGCCCGGATCACGTCCGGGCCGGATTTAGGCGGAGTCTGGTCTTCGGTCATAGTCGGGGCGTCGGGCCGCTGCGGGCAGCAAATTCGAGATGTTCGCCGCCATCCAGCGCCAGCATCTGGCCAGTGTAGGACGGCATGGAGAGAATAGCGAGAATGCCCTTGGCGATGGCTTCCGGGCCGGCATGGCGCTGTAATGGCAGCGCTTCGATCGAGGCGTCAAATTCGGCCTGTGTCTGGCGCGAATTGGGCAGGACCGGGCCGGGGCCGATGGCGTTGACACGAATTGCGGGGGCCAGGGACTGCGCCAGGGTGCGGGTAGCGGTCCAGAGCACAGATTTTGACAGGTAATAGCTAAAAAAGGCGGGCGTGGGATGCAGCACGCGCTCATCGATCATGTTGACGATATTGCCTTCTACGCCTTCGGGGAGTTGGGCAGCGAAGTCACGTGCAAGGAAGATCGGGGCTTCGGCATGGACGGCGAAATGGGCGTCCCAAAGCGCCTCCGCCACATCGCGGGCGGAATCCGGCTCAAAAATCGAGGCATTGTTGATCAATACGGTCAGCGGACCGAAAAATTTTGCGGCTCGCTCGATCAGGCTGGCGCGTTGCGCCCGCTTGCCCAGATCGGCGCGGAGGATTTCGGCACGACCGCCTTCGGCGCGAATGCGGGCGCGCACGGCCTTGGCTCCCTCTGCATCGGAGCGATAATGGACGACAATTGCATAGCCCTCCATGGCCAGCGCAAAGGCGATTGCCGCACCGATGCGGTCTCCGGCGCCGGTGACGAGAGCAACCTTGTGGTGCTGATTCGTGGATGTCTGGGTGGTCAATTGCATCCTGTGGACCTTAGGCCGGGGCTAAATCTTCTTCAATCTCTGCGCGCGTGTCGAGGCGTCACTATGCAATCGGCCGGACACCTTATGGCAGCAGCGTTTTTCTTTTGAATTGTCTGAAAACAGGCGTAGCCTCGCACTATCGTCGGGTGGAGGATCCGGCGCAACAAGAGGAGGGGGAATTATGGAAGCAATTGTTCCTATTCTGGTGCAATTGGTGACTGGTGGCGCCGGTGGCAATGTCATCGGTCAACTGGCCAAGCAACTCAATCTCGGCACGGCGGGCAATACCATTGTCGGCGCCATTGGCGGACTGGCAGGCACCTGGCTGGCCGGCAATATTCCCGGGCTGGATGGGTTGGTGGGTGCGGCGGCAGGCGCTGCCGGAACTGCTGGCGGGCTTGATCTTGGCGCATTGGCCGGGCAGGGCGTGACCGGGCTGGTTGGTGGTGGCCTGCTGACCGCGATTGCCGGGATCATCAAGTCGGCAATGGCGAAGTCCTGAGTCTTGTACTAGACATTGATACGCCCCGCTGCCTCTCGCTGCGGGGCGTTATTTGTTTTGAGCATTTACACCATGTCCACCGCCGAGACGTCCTTCCGCTCCGACCAGATCGGGCGCGCCATTATCCTCACCATCATCACAGTTGGCGTTTTCGGCATTCAGGATGCCGTGTCCAAGATTCTGGTGCAGACCTATTCTCCCTTTCTCATCACGATGATGCGCTATTGGGGCTTTGCGATTTTCGCGCTGATCATGGTGGCGCGGCAGGCGCCATTGCGGCGCGCGCTGGTATCGCGGGCTCCGGGCTGGCAGGTATTGCGCGGGGGGCTGCTGATTGCCGATATCTGGTTTTTCGCGCTGGCCCTGCAAAGCGTGCCGCTGGGTGAATTGCAGGCCATCGTCATCGTCTACCCCTTGTTGGTCACGCTGTTTGCCATTCCCATTCTGGGCGAAAAAGTCGGGATATTCCGGTTTGCGGCGGTGGCGATAGGTTTTTTGGGCGCGCTCGTCATCATGCGGCCTGGCGGCATTCCGCTCGATTGGGGGGTGGCCTATGCACTGGCCTCAGCCAGTCTCTACGCGATCTATATTGTTATCACCCGCAAGGTGAGCGGCGTGGATAGCGCCGCGACAAGTCTCACTTATATCGCGCTGGTTGGGCTTGTGTTGTCGTCTGCAGTCGGCGTGTTTTTCTGGGAGCCTATGGGGTGGGGCGATTTTGCTTTGGTGGTGCTGATCATGGGCACCACCTGCGCGGGCCATGGCGTGATGGTCTATGCGCTGACCATGGCGCCGGCCAGCGTGCTGCAGCCGTTCAACTATTTCTCGCTGCCATGGGCAATCATCCTGTCGATCGTCGTTTTCGGGCACTGGATCGATCCGATTTCGCTGGTTGGCGCGTCCATCATTGTGGGCGCAGGGCTGGTGGTGATGTGGCGCGAGCAGACGCGTAAGGTGACGATCAGCAAGGAAGAGGCGCTGCCTGGCCATGAATGAGTGCCGGGCAACGTCTTGAAGCGACAGGCCCAAGGGGGCATGTGTGAAGCCTTGAGAGGAGGTGCTTCATGATCTGGCTGATCGAGCTTGCGCTGGTGATGCTGCTGGTTGGCGGCGGCTGGACGATGATGAACAAGGGTCGTCATACCGACAAACGGGAAGCGCTGACCATGCGGCGCGTCGATGCCTATATCGAGACGATCCGCCGGGAGCGACGCAATGGTGAACTCATGGATATGAGCGATACCGAATTGCGCGACCTGCTGCATTCTGGTGCGCGAAGCCTCCGGGCTGCGGAGCAGAAAAAGGGCTGGACGCTGCTCGGGGTCAGCGCGGGAACACTGGTTGCCGCCACGGTGATGGCCAGTGTGGAAGGCTGGGTCGGGTTTGGTGTCACCGCTGTTGTCGGAGCAATCGTCGCTTATGGGGTCAGCGAATTTCTGAACCGCCGTATGCGGGCGCCGCTGGAACGCCGCGGAATCGATGTCGAGCGGCTGACGGTGGAATGACATGTTTCGATTTCAGGAAACGCTGCGGACCCTTCGCTCGGATGGCGCGCCGCTGACGCCAGCCGAAGTTGAAACTTTTGTCGCTGCCAGCCGGGTGGAAGACATTTCCGACATGCTGGCCTGGATGGAGCGTTTAGCGACCGAAAAAATCAATTTGCCGGAATGGGACGGGGATTCCAGCGATGATATTTCAAAAGCGCAGATGGAGCTGGCGCGTTTGCTGGTCGTGCTTGTAACCAGATTTGATCTTGATCCGGAGATCACATTAGCCTCGGCAGGGGAGGAGACGGGGCGCTGGCTGGATATTGCGGGCCAGGGAGAGGTGCGTAGAGCGCCTCTCTGGCGGCAATGGCTACGCCGCCCTTTCGGGCGGCGTTCCTGATATGTGTATCGATCAGCTGTTTACGCAGAAATAGCCGTTTGGACCATTAAAGCAGAAGCTGGCGCCGGAATTGCCTGGATAGACCGGGCGCGGATTGGGGTTCCAATGCGGCGGCTGTGGGCGCGGCGGGCGCGGATTGCCCCAATAGGGTGGCTGTGGACGGGGCGGGGTCCAGACCGGGGGCTGAGGACGCGGTGGTGTCCAGACCGGCGGCGGGGTTGGGCTCGGACGGTTCCAGCCGCCATAATTCAGGTAATTTGCCGAAACCCAGCCATCGGGGCCGCGCTTTTCGACATAGCACCACGAGCCGCGACAATATTGAACATCGACCTGCTCGCCGCGGCGCAGCGTATCGACGACGCCGTAATTGGTGCCCGGGCCGGTGCGGACATTGACATTGCCAGTGGCGACGGCCGGGGCGGCCGACGCGGCGATGGTGGTCACCAGAATGCCGAGCGTGGCCAGACCGGCGGTGAGGAGTTTCCTGTTGAGGGCCATTGGGGGCTCCTTTCCAAAAAGCATGTGGCGTTGCTGCCTTGATGCCCAATGAACAGGATTGCGCCTGAACCTAAACTGAACGGAATGTTAAGCGGTCGATTTTGTCAAAGGCGCAGGAGGTCGACGAAGCGGCCAAGGGCTTCGGCGAAGCGTTTGCGATGCTTGGGTTTGAGTTCTCCCAGCAGCGCCTCTTCCAGCTGTGACCAGTGATCGGCCAGATTGTTGCGGATGCGCAGGCCGCGTTCGGTGAGCGCAATGCCGGGTTCGAGTTCGGGGCCGACCGCCTGACGGGTGACGAGATCGCGTTCAGCGAGCCGCTCCAGCCGGGTTGCCAGATGATCCACCGGCAGCCCCAGCTCTTCCCCCAATGCCGCTTCGGTGGTGCCGGAGCGTCCGAGGACGAAGAGAACGGCATCGTCGCCCGGCTCGAGACCTTTCTCGATAAGGGGCACCAGCAGCGCCTTGTGCGCCAATTGGCCAGCTTCGATGAGCCTATAGAGCGTGGAACGTGACGAGGGCTTAGACATAGGCGGGAAAATAGTCCGATCTCCTGTGCGGCGTCGATTACGATACCAGTCTATCGTTAATCCCCAAACGACCAATAGGCGTTATTGTTCACCCAATGCAGATGAGTTATGCGTTGATTGACCATCTTCTAGCGAACGGAATGACATGACGCAGGACATTGCCCGTATCCGTGCTTTCGTTCAGGTCTTTGACTCTGGCGGGTTTTCCGCCGCTGCGCGTCAGCATGGGCGCTCCAAGGCGCTTCTCAGCAAATATGTGACCGATCTCGAAGATTATCTCGGGGTCAGACTGATGAACCGCACGACGCGCAAGCTCAGCCTGACCGAAGCGGGCGAGGCCTATTATCGTGAGGCGTCGGGCCTGTTGCAGCAGCTTGACGATCTCGACGCCACGATTAGCGACCAGACCAGCGAACCGCGCGGTTTGCTGCGGGTTTCCGCGCCGCGCAATTTCGGGGAATCCACGCTGGCGCCGGCCATTTTCGAATATCTCAACAAATACCCCAAAGTGACGCTCGATCTGCGGCTGGAGGATCGCTATGTCGACCTGGTCGATGAGGGGATCGATGTTGCCTTGCGCATCTCGACGCTGGCCGATTCTTCGCTGATCGCCCGCAAGATCGCCGATATGCATGTGGTGGCCGGGGTGGCGCCTGAACTGCTGAAAAAGGTTGGCACGCCAAGCCATCCCGAAGATTTGCGGCATTTGCCCTGCATTATCGACGTCAACTTGCAGGGCCAGTCGAACTGGCGCTTTATCGAGGATGGCAAGACAATTTCGGTGCCGGTCAATGGACCGGTGCGGGTCAATTCGCCACTGGCGGCGCGTGCGGCGGCGGTTCACGGCCTCGGTTTTGTCATGTTGCCATCCTATCTGGCGGACCCGGCAGTTGCCCGGGGTGAACTCGTGCCGGTGCTGGCTGACTTCCTGCCTACGGGGCAGACGCTGCAGGCGGTTTATCCACATCGGCGGCATCTGGCGGGCAAGGTGCGGGCACTGATCGACCATCTGGTGGACTGGTTCGCCACTCACCCGATCACATAGGGGCAAATCACGTTGAGTCTTTTTAGCCGGCGGACATGGATGGCCGCGACAGGATTGATGCTGGCTGGCATGAGCCAGCCCGTGCTGGCGCATCCCCATATCTTCATCGATGCCAAGGTTGAAATCGGGCTGGACGATGCTGGCCGCGTTGCCAGCCTGCATCACAGCTGGAGCTTCGATACGGCGTTTTCCGTGTGGATGGTGCAGGGGCTCGACACCAATGGCAATGGCGTGGTCGAGCCGGAGGAAATGCAGGAGCTGGCCGACGAGAATATGCTCGGGCTCGCCGATTATGGCTTTTACACCTTTGCCGGTGACGGCATGGCCTTCACGGCTGCTGGCGACCAGCGTATGCGCTATGAAAACAGTCGGGTGACGTTGGATTTTTCGCTGGACGCCGTCGCGCCGCAACCGGTGAACGATCGGTTTGAACTTGGCGTCTATGATGCCGAATACTATGTCGCAATCGCATTTGATGACGTCTCCGATGTTGTGCTGACCAATGATGGTGCCGATTGCGCCGTGCATCTGGAGCCGCCCAAGCAGATGGCCGCGGATGTCGAGCAAAGGCTTTTCGCGCTCGGACCGGAAGTGACGGAACTGCCCCCTGATCTGGCGGCGGCAATGCGCGGCACGCAGGGCATGATCGTGTTGAATTGTGGCGCCGCGCCGGTGGCTGCCACGGCGCTGGACGCCGTCAATCAGGTGGCGCAAAACCGCGCCGCGCCCTTTGGCGGACCGCCGCCCGAAGTGGGTCTCAACCTGCCGCGCACCGGATTTTTTGGCTGGTTGCAGGAGCAGCAGCGCAATTTTTATGGAGCCATGACCACTGCGCTCGACGCGCTGCGTTCCGACTGGACGGCGTTCTGGGTCTTGGGGGGCCTGAGTTTCCTCTACGGCATATTTCATGCCGCCGGGCCGGGGCATGGCAAGGTTGTGATCTCGTCCTATGTCCTGGCCAATGAGCGGCAACTGCGGCAGGGCATCATGCTGAGCGGCGTTTCCGCGCTCATGCAGGCGGTGGTAGCCATTGCTTTCGTATTGGTTCTGGCAGGCGTGATGAACCTGACCAGCACCGCAATGGGCAACGCGGCCCACTGGGTCGGCGTGATTTCCTATGCATTGGTGGCGCTGCTGGGCCTTTGGCTGGTGCTGAGAAAAGTGTTTGGCTGGGGACACAGCCATCATCATGTCTCCCATGACCATGACCATGACCATGACCATGACCATGACCATGACCATGACCATGACCATCATCACCACGATCACATGCATCATGCTGTCGGTCCGTCAGACATCAAAGGAGATTGGCGCGAACAATTGGGTGTGGTCCTTGCGGTAGGGCTGCGGCCCTGTTCAGGGGCGTTGGTGGTCCTGGTCTTTGCATTGTCGCAGGGGCTATTGGCAGCGGGGATAGTTTCTGTGCTGCTGATGGCTTTGGGCACCGCCATCACCGTCGCGTCGCTGGCGATTCTGGCGGTGACGGCGAAGGGGCTGGCCTCGCGCATTGGTGGGGCTGAGAGCGCAATGGCCGGGCATATTCTCTGGTGGGCCGAGTTGGTTGGTGCAGTCTCAGTGCTGGCCTTCGGCATATTGCTGCTGATTGCCAGCCTTTAGTCTCTGATCCAGATCAATCCCCAGCGCGACCCATCGCCGCCTTGCTCTCGTGGCATAAAAGGTTAAGGTGCGCGCCATTCTGGAACCTTTCCAAACTGGCCCCGATGTCCGAACAGCTTAGCCCCGCTCAATCCTCTGTCACGCCCGAGAAAATCGGTGTGCTCCTGCTCAATCTGGGGACGCCTGATGGCACCGACTACTGGAGCGTGCGCCGCTATCTTGGCGAATTTCTCAGTGACCCGCGCGTCATCGAATCTCCGAAATGGCTCTGGCTGCCGATACTCAATCTGGGCATTCTCAGCTTCCGTCCGCAAAAAAGCGCGCATGCCTATGAGCTGATCTGGGACAAGCAAAACAATGACAGCCCGCTGCGGGTGATCACCAAGGCGCAGGCGGCCAATCTCGCACAGCGCCTGGGTGGCGAGGATATCCTGGTCGATTACGCGATGCGCTATGGCAATCCGTCGACCAAATCGGCATTGGAGCGCATGGAGGCGGCCGGGTGCCGCCGGATTTTGCTGGTGCCGCTCTATCCGCAATATTCCGCGACCACGACAGCCACCGCCAATGACAAGGCGTTCGACGCGCTGCGCGATATGCGCTGGCAGCCCGCGGTGCGCACGGCACCGGCCTATTACAGTGATCCGCAATATGTCGCCGCGCTGGGCGATTCCATCCGCGATGGCGTCGCGGCGCTGGATTTCGAGCCCGACGTGGTACTGACCTCCTATCACGGCCTGCCGCAGACTTATGTGGATCGCGGCGATCCGTATGAGAAGCATTGCTATGAGACGACGCGGCTGGTTCGGGACTATCTGGGCTGGTCGGAAGACAAGCTCAAGGTGACATTCCAGAGCCGGTTCGGGCCGACGCAATGGCTGACGCCGGCGACCGATACCACGCTCGAAGCCTTGCCGGGGCAGGGCAAGAAGAAGGTCGCCGTGCTGGCGCCTGCGTTCCATGTCGATTGCATTGAGACGCTGGAAGAAATCAATATCGGCGGGCGCGAAAGCTTCATGGCGGCTGGTGGCGAGCACTTCGCCTATATTCCCTGCCTCAATGACAGCGGCCCGAGCATGAACTTTATCGAAGCCATGGTGCGGCGCGAATTGGCGGGCTGGCTTTAGTCAAGCGAGCCGGGAATTTACCAGCCCGGCCCGGAGAAATCGGGCGGGGTGATGGTTGACAGGCCCCGGCCGGTGATTTCGTTTCTGGCGATCCAGCCATAATCGGGAATGCGGCAGAAGGTCTTGGCGCCGCGCGGCCAGAGCGTGTGCCCGGCCATGCCGATGCGCGAGCCGCGATCGCTATCCCTGTCGGTCTGCGTGCAATAATCCACCTCGATCTGCGTGCCATCGGCAAGCTGGCCGATAATGGGAAAGCGCGTGTCCGGCCCGGTATGCACGCTGGCAATGGCGCCGGTGACCCGCGCGGTGACTGTACCGGCAGCACTGGCGGGCGCGACGGCAATTATACTGGCAAGGGCCGCGAAGGCCAGGGGAACGAGGGCGCGCATGGGGCTCTCCGAAACTCTTTCCCTTTCAATGCGCGCGTCTCATGGCGAGTTCAAGGCGGCAGGGCGGCTAGATATGCGGCGAGGGCAGGCCGTCATCGAAATCATCATTATCGTCCCAGTCGGCAAGCTGGTCGGCGTGAAATTCCTCGAACTGACGCAGGCTGTCGGAGAGGCGGACGACGAGAAGGATGAAATCGGCTTGGCTCAGCGTGGTCTGGGTAAGACCGGGAAAATGCGGCAAGTCGGCATGGCGGCAGAACAGTTTGTTGATGCGCTGGTGGACGCTGTTCAAAACCTTGATTGCATCCTCGCCCATGGCGCCCGGCGGTTTGCGAAAATTGATGATGGACCGGAGCGCGTCGATTTCGAGATGCAGGCGCCGATAGCTGATGATGGCGCGACGGCCGAGTTGGGGTGGTATGGACATGCTTGCCTCCTGATGATGCAGTCGAGGCAGTGTAGGCAC
>PJUL01000434.1_pt1 | contig 30688 bp, 32 predicted proteins | sample 1512221 | NCBI WGS metagenome assembly PJUL01 (sample SAMN08177667, study PRJNA422409) | Feces metagenome, whole genome shotgun sequencing project.
CTCTCCCGCCAGCTCCGGAAACCTCAGCACACCCTGTTCGTGCTCGACGTCCCGGGGGCGCAGGCCGATTTCGGTGGATTTGAGTGCAGCGCGGGCAGTGGCGAACAGTGGATCGAAATAGAGCTTTCCCTTTTCGTCGCTCTTCACCAGCGCCTGAAGCGCGGTGACGCGGGCGAGTTCGGCGGCGTCAGCCTGACCGAGCTGACCCAGCTTGGCGAGACGGGCGGTGAGATTGTCATAGTTGCTGACGATCGCATCGCGGGCGGCCTGTTCACGCCTGGCGATGTCGACGAAGCGGATGGTCGGGATCTGGATGTCGGCCATGTGAAGAGTTCCTTTCGAAAATCGATGTCCATCTTGGGGAGGGCGCGGGGCGCCTAGGGAGCGGAGCGGGCTCTAGCCGTCATCGGCGCCTCCCAGTTCGGTGGTGTCGTCTGCGTCGATCGCGCGATCGAGCAGTTCGAGCGCGCGCGCGGCGTCAAGGATGCCGGCACCGTTGCCGGCGGCGATGTCGGGGCGGTGTGTCTGGGCACTGGCGACCAGCAGTTTCTTGATCGTCTCGGGATCGACCGCAGCGGCGCGTTCCTGTGCCCGGGCGACGAGCAGTGCGGCAGCCCCCGCGACGAAGGGAGCGGCGAAGCTGGTGCCGGTGGCACGCTGATAGCCATCGAGATCGGCGGTGCGGATGTTCACGCCCGGCGCGCAAAGCGCAACATGGTCGCCGCTGGTCGAGAAGCTCGCCATGCGGCGGTCGGCGTCGACCGCGCCGACCGCCACCACCTGGGGGAAGGCCGCAGGCCAGTAGACGCGCTGGTCGCCGCTATTGCCCGATGCCGCGACCAGCGTGCAGCCACGCTCAGTGGCATAGGCCACCGCTTCGCTATGCGGCTTGGGCATGCCCGGCTCGATCGCCTCGTCGTCGGTGCCGAAACTGCAATTGATCACATGGGCGCCGAGCTGGGCGGCCATCACCAGCCCCATGTCGAGATCGCTGATCGCGCCGATGCCGACCGGCTTGTGATCGGGCGGCTGGGCCGCGCCGAGCGAACGGATCGGTAGCAACCGGCAGGCCCCGGCGAGCCCCGGCGGCAGTCCGGCACCGCTACCGCCGATGATCGCAGCACAGGCGGTGCCATGGCCGACATAGCGATCGGTGGGATCGGTATCGGCGCCGCTATTGTCGCCGAGCAGCTTGATCCCGGTTGCGAGCTGGCCCGCGCTGAGCTGCACCGTGTCGTAGCCGCGGCGCAGCCGGTCGCCGGTGTCGAGGGCCTGGCTGGAGAATTCCGGGTGGCGCAGGTTGATCCCGCTGTCGACCACCGCGACGATCACGCCGCCGTCGCCCGCACAATAGGAGAGCGCCCGCCGCGCATTGACCATGTCGCGCGGGTCCCAGCCCTGATTGTCGTCGTCTTCGTCGCGGCGCGGATGCCGGTCGGCGCCGTCCAGGCCGATCGTGCAGAGATAATTGGGCATCGCGGATTCGACTATGTCGAGCTGCATCAATGAGACCGCGAGCGAGCCGATATGCGTGTCGGGCTCGACATCGAAGCGCAGCACGCGGGCGATGCCGCTGATCTCCTCGGCCTCGCTATAGCCGCGGTTGCGCGCGCCGATGCTGTGGAGCGCCTGGGCGGCGGCATGGAGGCGCGAGACGCGGACCGTGCCGCCAAAGGATTTGACGACGCGGTCGAGGATCTGGTGGCGGGTCGTCTCCGCCGGTGTCGCAGCGCGGCGCCGCACGTCGAGTGCGGCGGGGATGCCGGCGGGCACCTCGCCGAGCTTCAGGCGGACGAGCAGGCTGCCGGGCGCGGCATAGGCGCCGGCGCGGTGCGCCCAGGGTTGGACGAGGCGGCCGAGCCGGGCGCTCATGACTGGCCCCCGTCGAAGCCGTTGTGGTGCATGCCGATATGACCGCCGGACTCCGGCGTGGGCGTGAACGCCCGGCGCGGCTGCTGGTCGAACCACAATTCGGTCGGTGCGCGTGGATCGTGGGTCAGGCTCATCTGCCCGGCGAGCTGGTCGTGATCCGGGGCGAGGACGAGTTCGTTGTCGTGCGCCTGGACGACGTTGACTGGCCGGCCGGCGATCATCACCTGAGGCGGCATCCCGCCGCGCAACAGGTTGCGGCCCTTGACCCGCAGCCGCTGGCGCAGCTCGTCGGTCTGGTCGCCCTCGCCGCTGCCGTCGCGGCTGACATCGTCGACCATCGGGCGCGAGGCACGGGCCAGCACCTGTTCAAGCCTGTCAGGGGCTAGCCGGGTGATCCGCCCGACCGAGTTGGACAGGCCGCGACGCTCGAGCTCGTTGAGCTTCTCGACCGTGCGCACGCCGATGCCTTCGAGCCGGCGGCGCTCGGCGGGATCGAGTTCGTCGCCCAACGCCGAGAGCGGCACGTCGTTCTTGTTGTCGACCGAGAGCGGAACCGCATTCTCCTCGATCATCGGCTTGGTGATCGCGGTGAATACGAGATGGAGGACGGTCGGGTCCTTGTCGCTAGGCCCGGCGGGCCGAATGCGGAGCTCGCCCTGGTTGAGTTCGAGATGGGCCTTGAGGTCCATCGAAATGTCGCGGATCGCGAAGGTTAGAGGCAGCCGGTCGTTCTGCGCTTTCAGCGTCATGCGCGCCTGGGCGGTGTCGAGCTGCGACTGCACCGCCTGGATGAAGTCCTCCAGCGCCACGGCCTCGCCTGTTTCGCCGATCATCGCGCCTCCTCCACCGGCAGCGTGCCGATGCTGAGCGAGAGGCGGCCCACCGGCCGGTCAAACCAGGTCCGGGTGCGCGTGCGCGGCACGTCGGCGCGGACCGTCGGCCCGGTCGGGCCAGCCTCGAACGTGGCCTCGATCGGCAGGTCGAACTCGACACCCGTCGCCCGCAGCCCAGCCGCCGGCAGCGCGGCGACGCCGTCGAGCAGCTCGCCGATCAGATCCTCGAGCGGGCGGCGGATGGCGTCGGTCATGCACCGCCTCCCGGCGGAACCGGCAGCGGTGCCGGCGCCGCTGCGACGGGCGCGGCGGCGACCGGGACGGGTGCGGGCAAGGCGGCAGGGGCGGGCGCACGCGCCGGCATCTGGGCCGGCCGCGCGGCCCTTTCGAGCAGGGTGCGCCGGGCATCGTCCACGAAGCGGTCGAGCGGCAGCGTCTCGCTGGCGAAGTTGATCTTCACTTCGCCGAACAGCTCGGCATTGAGCTGGCTGTCGGTCTGGGCGTTGACGCCGACGGTGGAGACCTTGGTGACCGGCGCCTGATAGGAAGTGCTGCCGCGCGTCGACCAGCTGCCCGAGGGCGTCGCGTTGCCGGGATCGTCGCTCACCGCATAATCGACTGCGGTCTTGTCTGCCGCCGCCGCGCGGAAGCGTAGCCGCGCGGTGATCGAACCGTCCTTCACGACGATCCGGTTCATGCCCATCATGACGAGCGTCGCCAGCGTCTGCATGCGATCGCCGGCGAGCCGGTCGCGCGCGGCGGGGACGAGCTGCTCCTCGATCAGTTCGGGGGTCAGCTCCTGCCCGCCCAGCCCATAATCGGAGAGCCAGGCCGGCGAGTTGCTCTCCCCGGAGTCGTCGGTGCCACCGCGCGGCACCAGCGTACCCGCGCTCTCGCCACGCGCCAGCCCGATATCGCCGGGATATTGCGCCATCAGCCAGTCGCGCGCCTGGTTGGCGGTTACGTTCTCGTCGCGGAACTGCGAAAGCGGCTTGGAGATCGCCGCGACCAGATCGGCATAGCTGTCCATCTGGCGGATCGAGGAATCGACCATCGCGTCCCATGTCCCGTGGATCAGCGACGCCACGAAATCGGGGAAGTTCAGTTCGTCCGAAAGCGCACCCGCGCGCCGGCCGATCGTCTCGGTCGCGGGCGGCGCCTTGCCGCCCGACGGTGCGCCGGTGGCGGGCGCAGTCAGCTCGTCCTGCTGGGCAGGCTGCTGTTGCGCACCGCCATTGCCCCAGAACGACCCGGCCATCGCATGCGAGGACGCGGCCGGGCTCGCCTGCCGGGACGTGGCCGCCGGGGGCGGCGGGAGATAGCGATCACCCGACATGGATCACGCCAGCGCGAGCGGGCGTGCGCGGTTGGTCGGCGTCCCACCGCCCGGCCGCGCATGCTGTATCCAGCGGCTCGCAATGTCGTGCGTGCCGTCGGCGTAGAGCGTGACGCGGGTGTTGGCGATGTGATCGTCGGCAAGGGTGTTGTCGAATGTATAGGTGATGTTGACGTGCAGCGCCGGCACTTCGGCGACACCCGCCACGGTCGCCTTCGAACTGCGCGGATAGAGGCGCGAGTCGTCCTCGATCGTCGCATTGACGGTAAGGCCCCAGTCGAGCGCGTCGTCATGGCCGTCGTCATCGATATAGACCCGGCTGAGCGAAGTGCCGTTGTACTGCCAGCGGATCTTCAGCCAGCAATAGATGTCGTCGATGCCGAACGTTGCGCCGAGCACCGGCCAGTCGTGCAGCAGGATTTCGCCCTGCTGGAACGGCGCCGACTGGGTGGGTGCGACATCGTTCGGATGCTTCACGCCGGACCAGTTGGACAGGTTGGTGCGGATGTCGCCGGTATTGGTCGCGATGATCTGGATCATCGTCCCCGCGATCGTTGCCGCCGCACCGATGTCGAGCGCCCGGGTGCGGGCCGGAGGGGGCGGCGGAAGGGCGGAGGCATCGCCATAGCCCAGGCCGCTTGCCGCCCCTTGGAGCGGCTTGGGCGCGCTGGTCGCTTCCAGCCGGTCGAGCAGCGGGACCAGCGCGGTTTCCGGAAGACCCAGATCGAGCGCCTCGCCGATACGGGTAGCGAACATGCCACCGAGCCGGTTGGCACGCTCGCGCGCGCCGCCGGGCAGTGCGGGTGGGACATAGGCGGGATCTTCCGCCGCGAGCTGGAGCGCGTAACCGACGCCGATCGATACGGCACCGCCGATGCCCTGGTCGGCGCCGTCGAGCCAGATCTCTGCTCCGGCGACAAACTCTTCGCCCACATTGAGCGCCGCAACCTTGCGCAGGCTGTTCAGCCCTTCGAGCCCGCCATAATTATAGGTGAGCCGGATCTTCGCCTGCAGCACGAGCTTCGCGTGCTCGATGAATTCATAGATACCCTTGGCGTCGAAATTGCTTTCGGTGGAGCCGTAGATCGCCACCTGGCCGTCGGGTGTGAAAAGGATGCCCATGGTGGCGCTGAAAACCGGCGTGTCGAGCGCCGGGCCGACCGAGATGACGAGTCTGCTCGTGCTGGCGAGATGCGGTATTGCGGCCAGAAATGCGTTGAACGGGTTTCCGACCGAAGTGACGGCAAATGCTGCGGTCCAGGCGAGGATGAAGGGCCGGCTCGCGCTGCCGAGATGGATGAGGTTGGGCGGGCTGGTGTCGCTGGCAGCCGCCACGACTGCGCGTGCAACCTTGTCCTTGATCCAGTTGAGCGCGCTTTCGGGCGTCAGTCCGCTCGACAAGGTCAGTGCGACCCTGTCCCGCGCGGGACGTGACGGATACTGGCCCTCCGCAGCGAATTGCAGCGCGAAGCCCGCGCCAATCGAGACCGCGCCGCCAATGCCCTGGTCGGCTCCGTCGAGCCACAGCTCGGCCCCGACGACGATCTCCTCGCCGACATTGACTGCCGCGACCTTGCGCAGGCTGGCAAAGCCCTCGATGCCGCCAGCATTGTAGCCGAGTTTCACCTTGGCCTGCAGCGCAAGCTTGAGATGCTCGAGGAACTCGCGGATGCCGCTCGCGTCCACGTTGATTTCGCCGATGCCGAACAGGGCGACTTCACCGCCTGGCGCGAAGACGACGCCGATGCCACCGCCGAACAGCGGGGTATCGAGTGCCGGACCGATCGACAGTGTCACGCCGCTGCGTGCCGCCAATGTCGGCAGGGCGGCGAGGAACGCATTGGCCGGGTTCATCAGCGCGGTCACGCCGAACGCGACCTGCCATCCGGTGATGAAGGCGCTGCTGGCGCCGCCCAGGCGATAGATGCTGGGTGGGCTTGCCTCGCTGCCAGCCATGGCGGCGGCGCTGCGGACCTTCTCCATGATCCAGTTGAGCGCATCATTGGCGCTGAGCCCGGAACTCATGTTCAGCGCGACGCCGCGTCCGGCCTGCGCGCGCGGCGCATAACGGTCTTCTGCCGCGAGCTGGAGCGCGAAGCCCGCTCCGACCGATACTGCACCGCCAATGCCCTGGTCGGCGCCGTTGAGCCACAACTCCGCGCCGACGACGATCTCCTCGCCGAGATTGAGCGCGGCAACCTTGCGCAGGCTGGCGAATCCGTCGATGCCCCCGCTGTTGTAGCCGAGCTTGACCTTGGCCTGCAGCGCGAGCTTCAGATGCTCAAGGAACTGCTGGATGCCGCTGGTGTCGAGACTGATCTCGGCAGTGCCGAACACGGCGACATCGCCACCCGGCGCGAAGACCACGCCTACCCCACCGCCGAACACCGGCGTGTCGAGCGCCGGGCCGATCGAGAGGGTGACGTTGCTGCGCGCGGCAAGCGTGGGCAGCGCGGCGAGGAAGGCATTGGCCGGGCTGATCAGCCCGGTGACACCGAAATAGGCCTGCCAGGCGGTGACGAATGCGCCGCTGGCGCCGCCCAGCCGATAGACGTGCGGCGGGCTGACCTCGCTGCCGAGCGTGGCGGCGGCGCTGCGCACCTTCTCCATGATCCAGTTGAGCGCATCACTGGCGCTCAACCCCGAACTCATGCTCAGCGCCACGCCGCGCGACGCGGTCGCAACCGGCGCATGGCGCGCGAGGCCGGCGCTCTTCGCCGGAATATCGGGCATGGGACCGAAGCCGTCGTCATAGGTGCCGCTGCCACCGGGCGCGGGGGCCGGGCCGGCACCGACCGGTGCGAGCGTGCCGGGGGCCGGCGTAGCGGGCCGGCTGCCGGGGGTCGGCGCATCGCCCGCCCAGTCGAGTACCGGCGCGGTGCGCGATGCGGTGTAGCTGCGACGCAGGCTACGGCCGGTGAAGTTGCTGAGCGCGACATAGGGGCTGCCCTCGCGCGGCAACGCATCCACGTTCAGCCCGCCAATACCGGTGGCCAGCCCGAAATAGAGCTTCTGCCCGCCGATGAAGCGCGCCAGCACTTCCGGCGGCACGACGAACACGCCGTCGCCACGCGGCACGGTCAACCGGCCCTGCTCGTCACTGCAATAGAAATTGGCGGCGCTGCGGCGCGGCTTGTTCGCCGGATCGAACAGCGTGACGTCGGTCGCCAGCACCACCTGGGCCTCGACATTGGGCTGATCGACGCGAACGGCGAACCCCAGCATCGGGAACCGATCGCTGACTTCCATGCGGTTGGGACGGATCTGAGCAGTCATGGATCACCTGTCGTGGCTGGAAGGGGATTTGCGGCCGGCATCATCGCTGCCGGAGGCGGAATCGGGTCGGGTCGAGCGCAGCGCACGGGCGCGCTCCTCAAAGTCGCCGAGCGAGGAGAGGACGATGTCGAACGGGCCGCTTTCCTGGCCGATCTGCGCGATCTGGCCGTTCTCGCGTTCATGCTCGTGGACCGAGCGCGAGAGCAGTTCGGCCAGCATCTTGGCATAGGGCGGGGTGAGCACGAGGCGGGTGTGGATACCGATCGCGCCGACGCCTTCATGGCCGCTCGGATAATATTGGCCGAGGTCGATCAGGAATTCGAAGGGGTTCTGGCCGAGCTCGAAATAATTCACATAGCTGGCGGGTGAGCGGGTCGCGTCGCGCGTCGCCATTTCCGTGTCCGTATCTGCCAAGCTGCCCTGATTCATCCGGCATGCCTCCCGCCGGATCAGGAGCAAGCGCTGTGCCAGCTTATGAAATCCTTTCGGATCATGGGCTTGGCTGATTCGGATAGGTAGAAGCACGTAACAATGAAACGGCCTGTGCGTATCAGCGTTACGATTGGCTGTTACAGGAGGGTGCCGCCTTCCGGTCCCTCCGGACCGCCCCGGGTCATGTCGTACTTGGTCATCTTGCGGTAGAGCGTCATCCGCGACCAGCTGAGCGCGCGCGCGGCTTCGGCCCGATTCCAGTCGGTGCGATCAAGTGCGGCCCGGATGCGGGCGCGCTCGTCCTTGCCGGAGCAATCGAAGCTGCGCTGCAGCCGGACGAACGCATCCGGAATGTGATCCACCCGGATCGCGCCGCGCGGCGGGTCGATGAAGATCGCCTCGACGAAGTTGCGCACCTCGCGGATATTGCCCGGCCAGTCATAGTGCAGGAGCACGTCGAGCAGTTCGTCGTCGGGGGCGGTGACCTCGCAATCGCGGCGATGATTGAAGCGATCGATGAAGTGGCGGATGTAGAGGGCGATGTCCTCGGTCCGCTCCGATAGATCGGGCAGGGTCACGCGCGCGACGTTCAGACGATAGTAGAGATCGGCGCGGAAGCTCCCCTCCTCGACCTGTTGCTCGACGTCCCGGTTGGTCGCGGCGATCACCCGCAGATCGACCTTGATCGGCCGCTCCCGCCCGATCGGCTGGACTTCCTTCTCCTCAAGCAGTCGCAGCAGCTTGACCTGACTGAACGGGGAAAGCTCGCCCACCTCGTCGAGGAACAGGGTGCCGCCTGCTCCGGCGATCACGGCCTTGCCAGTCTGGCTACGGATCGCGCCGGTGAAGCTGCCCCGCTCGAAGCCGAACAGTTCGGCCTCGAACAGATTGTCCGGAACCGCGCCGCAGTTGATCGCCACAAAGGGCGCATGCTGGCGCTCGCTCAGGGCATGGATAGTGCGGGCGCAATGTTCCTTGCCGGTGCCGGTCGATCCGGTGATCAGGGTCGGGGCGTCGCAGCGCGCGATCTTGGGCACGAGCGCGCGGAGGCGGACCATCGCCTCGCTCTCGCCCAGCAGCTCGCGATCCAGCTCGTCCACCCCGCTCACCCGACAGCATGGTTCGCCCGCGGCCGGCGTGCCGGCGCGGTCGAGCCTGTTGACCCTGAAAGACGCGGCGCGCCTTCCGGAAATGGCAATGTACTTGTGGAGCGACCGCGATCAGGCGGCGGTCATGCACTTGGGGCGACTCGATAAGCCTGTGGATAACTTTAGCAGACCGCGCAGTCGACTCCAATTAATGGTGGATATTACATCCACTTTCTCCCGCTCTCTGAGAGAAACGGGATAAAATCCTCCGGAGCCGATCGGATTATTTGTTCCGTATCGGATATGGACCGAAAGGCCCCTGTCCGCGCGGCGGAAACGACAAGCGCGGAAAGCCCGATCGGCTTCCCGCGCTTCTGTACCAGCCGGCCTCAGTTGGCGGTGAAGGTTGTCGCGCCGTTCGCGCCATACTTCACGGTGATGTAGGAATTGTCGCAGACGTTGATGCCGGCCCAGACGCCGTTGCTGTCGTCGGCGAAGTTAAGCTTCACGTCGTATTTGCAGCCGGCACCCTTGTCGAAATGGACGGTCATGCGGGCGCCCTGCTTCACCGTCGTATCAGCCTTCTTGAATTCCGGATCCACCTTGTTCTGCTGCCAGGTGGTCGTCCCGGCCGGCGCGATCTCGACCGTCTTGATCGCCTTGCCGCTATTGTTGATCAGCACAAAATCCCACTCGTCGGCCATTGCCGGCGCGGCGATTACGAGTGCGGTGGCTGCCGCCAGACCCAGTTTCAGCATGATATGCCCCTCCTGCTTTTGCTGCAAACTGCGCCTGTCCGCGGCACTCCGCAAGGTGATTCATAAGGGCCGGACGAGGCGGATCGCCTCGGCGATCCAGGGCGGATCGGCGACCACCTGCTGGCGCGCGCCGGCACCGGGAGGGAGCAGGTGGAGCTTGTCTCCCTCCCGGCCGATCAGCCGGCCGAACAGGAAGCGTCCGGCGGGCCGGGGAACCAGCACGTCGCGGTTAAGGGCGCCGCCAAAAGCTTCCGGTGCCAGCGTGCGGCACCAGATCTCATCCCCGCTGCGATAGTCGCCGATCCCCGCCGTCACTACGACCGCGACCATGCGCGGTTCGGCATGCGGCGGAACCAGAGCGGCAGGTTTGCGCGGCGCGGTAGCCCCCGCGCCGTCGAGCAGGGCGGCCACGGGGATTTCTGGCCGCTCGGGCAGCTTCACCAGGTCCGCAGCATCCACGCCCAGCGCATCGGCGATGCGGTTGAGCCATCCCACCGACACGGTGCGCGTGCCCATTTCTAGCCGCCCGATCGTCTGCGCGGTGGTCGGCGGCACACAGCGCGCGGCTACCTCCTCAAGGGTAAGACCCTTTGCACGGCGCACTTCACGGATAGCAGTGATCATTACGACAAGCCCTAACCATATTGGTTTCCTTCTTTCCTACAGTCGAGCCTTCATGGCAAGGACAACGAATCGGAACAAAAGGAGATCGACATGCGGGATCTGGTGGAGCGAGTGATCGAGGACACGGCCGGGCTGAAGCGGCGGGTGACCGTCAATCTGGCCGAATCGCCCTTGGCATGGCTGGCATCGCGCGGGCATGTGAGCACGCGCCAGCTCGATGCCGGAGAGCGGTTGCGCGGCGACTACGAGATGGCGGAGCTCGGGCCCCGGGTCACGATGCGCTGGGATCCCTCGCCCGTGGCACGCATGCCGGGCGGCATGTCCGAGCGGCTCGACCCAACCCTGGCACAGATCGCGGCGCGGCGGCGCTTCGACGGTGCGGTGACCGCGGCCGGCCCGGGACTGGCGGATATATTGTGGCGCGTAGTATGCGCCGGAGAGGGACTGGGGCCGGCGGAGAAGGCGCTCGGCTGGCCGAGCCGCGCCGGCAAGCTGGTGCTCTGCTTCGCGCTCGACCGCGTTGCCGATTTCTATGGGCTCAAATAGCGGGCTCGGGTTCGGGCGCGCCCTTGCCCACAAAGCGGCCATAGGCCCAGCCGATCCCGATCAATGCAACGCCTAGCCCCATGAAGGAGAGGATCCGCAACACGCCGTCGAGCGCGGCGGCATCGATCAGGAAGACCTTGAAAGTAACGCCGGTAAGCAGTGCGAGACCGAAAATGCGCAGGTCCCGACTGCCGCCGGCGATGCCGCGCCACAGCCAGAACAACGCCAAGGCCAGTATCGCGGCGCTATAGCCGCCATTCTCGGCAGTACCGATCGGGCCGATCATCAGACTGCCATGCCCAGCCTGGCGCACGGCGGCGAGCATAGCGGCCAGCGTGAGCAGCGCTGCACCGGGCCGCCAGCGGGGCGGCAGCGTCCAGAGCCAGAAGGCCGCGAACCCGAGATGGAGCACCACGGCGTTGAGCAACGGCAGCGGTCCGACCGCCTGTGGCTCGATAACCGGATTGAGTATCACCAGATCGAACCAGCAGATCCGGAGCAGCCCGAGTGCGAGCAGGACATGGCCGAGCGCGCGAAGCCTGCCCTGCCGCAGCATATACCAGCCGGCGGCGAGACAGGCCTGGCTGAGCAGCGCACGCTCGAGGAAGCCGAATGTGACGAAACGCGGCAATGTCGCAATGGCCAGCGGCTGTTTGGCAAGCGCATAGAGCAGCAGCACGGCGAGCGTGATCGCGACCAGCGATACGAAGCGTCGGACGCGTCCGAACTGCAAGGGATCGAACAGCAACGCCATGGCCAGCGCCACGGGCGGAGCCAGGGTGCGCAGCAGTTCGGCAGGCGCCGGCAATAGCGGATAGGTCAGTCGCTCCCCCGAAACCGATGCGAGCACGAGTTCGCTGAGCGCGCCCAACGGCAGGGCGGCGGCCACCAGCGCAGCGGCAAGCGGATAGGCCGGAAGCTCGTAGAGCATGGGCGCGCGGATCTGACGGGCCCAGGCCGCCAGTCCGGCGGCGACAAGCGTGAGCGGCAATGCCAGCCAGTCGCCGGGAACGAACTGGCCGAGCCCGACCGCGGCAAGGAAAGCGGCAAGCGCGGTGGCGGGCCCCAGCATCGGATGGCGCGCTTCGGCGCGTACTCGCCATGCCAGACTGAAACTGAGCGCCGCTGCCGCCAGCTCGGTCACACCCCAGCCCGCGGCCGACAGCAGGAAAGGCGCGCGCAGATGGGCGACAAGGAGCGGTCCGGCAGTGGCAAGCAACGCGATGCCTGCCCAGATCGGATGACGTCTGGCGAGCGCATGTCCCGGCAGGGCGAATAATATGGTTGCGAGAATAGCGGCGAAGGGCGTGAAGCCCCGCTCGGGCAGGCCGATCGCCACCATCTCGAGCAGGAGCAGCAGCGCCAGGGCGGCAAGCGCGCCGGGCAGGTAGACCGGATCGCGCCAGGCAAGGAACAGCGCGGCTCCCGCAAGCACCAGATAGAAGCTCCAGGGCAGCCAGCCGAAATCGAGCGCGGGTGCGAGAATGGCGAGTTGCAGGCATCCCGCGACCAGCGGGACAAGGCGCAGCCAGCGATGACCGGTGCCGGTTGCCGGCAGGGCCAGGCTGGCCCCGATCGCCAGCAACATGGTGAAGCCGCCGACCGCCGACAGGTCACCGTCGCGTGTCACCAGCATCGCGATCAGGAAGTTGATCCAGCCGAAACCGGCCACGCTCGCGGCCAGCGCCAGCCAGGCCCAGCCGCGATGAATGGCCAGGCCGAACAGCGCCGCAGTGAACAGCCCGAGATAAACGAGCAGCGGCCCGATTCCGGTCGCGTCGAACCCGGCGACCAGTGGCGCGGCGAACCCGCCGATCAGCGCCATCACGGCCGTGGGTGGGCCATGGCGCAACGCAAGGCCAAGCGCCGCACCGGTGACCAGCAGGACGAGCAGAAAGGCCGCGAGCGGCGTAATCAGATGATAGAGCGCGGCTGCCATGTAGAGCGTGCCATAGAGGCTCGCGATGCCGGCACCCGCCAGCGCCTGGGCAACGCGGGGATCCGGGCCGGTAGCGGGCAGGCGTCGCGCCGCCTCGCTCGCGGCGATCAGGATGAGGCCGAACGATGCGGCGAGGACCGTGCGTGTCGCCGGTCCCAGCAACCCGCTCTCGATCGAATAGCGAACGAGGAAGAAGCCGGCGAGCACCAGCGCTGCCCCGCCGATCCAGATCGGCAACCGCCCGCCGATCAATGTTTCGAGGCTGAACTGCGGCAGCGGTCGCGGCTCGGGAACATGCCGCTCGGGCGCCGGCGGGGCCTCGGGTTCAGTAGTCCTGAAAGGCGCACTGACCACCTCGGGGGCCGGAATCGCGGTCGTCTGGTGAACCGGCGCTTCAGGCTTTTCTACCTCGCGTACGGCGATCAGCGATTCGACACGGCGCAGTTCTTGTTCCAGAAAGGCAATGCGCCGCAGCACGATATAAAAGGCCGCAGCCGCGCCCAGCGCGAGGAGAAGGGTGAGGGAAAGCACTCCCCCGAGTCTCGCACAACGGAGCGCACCTGTCGCGCACAACCCGGTTGCTCCGTGCAACCGATCGGATAGCCTTTAGCCAAAAGCCTGGGAGAGGTTGGCATGATCGTGTTTGGTTCGACGCTTTCGCCTTATGTGCGCAAGGTCATGGTGTTCGGTGCCGAAAAGGGCCTCGATCTCGAGTTGCAGGCGGCCGGCATGGGCCGGGGCAGCCCGGAATTCATGGCCGCGAGCCCCTTCGGCAAGATGCCCGGCTTCAAGGATGGCGATTTCCTGATCTCCGACAGCTCGGCGATCGTCGCCTATCTCGATGCCAAATATCCCGAACCCAACCTGATCCCGACCGAGCCGCGTGCCCGTGCCCGCACCATCTGGTTCGACGAGCTGGCCGACACGATCATGATGGCCGCCGGCGGCGCGATTTTCGGCCAGCGCTTCGTGCGGCCGCGGGTGCTCAAGATGGAATGCGATCATGACGCGGCGGATGCCGCCGAGCGCGACCTGATGCCGCCGATCCTCGCCTATCTCGAAACGGCGATTCCCGAGAGCGGTTACCTCGTCGATGACCGGCTGACGCTGGCCGATATCGCAGTGGCAAGCCCGCTTGCGACGCTGGGCTGTATCGGCGTTACCGTCGATGCCGAGACCTATCCGCGTCTGGCCGCCTGGGTGGCATCGATGCACGCGCGGCCCAGCTTCGCCGCGATCATCGAGCGCGACCGCGCCATGGTCGATGCGATGGGCGGCCCGGTGCCGCGCGAGGCGGTTGCCGGCTAGCCAGCGCGGCCGCCGGCGCCTATCTGGGCGCCATGCGGTTTGCTTTCGTCAAATGTCATGGTTCGGGAAATGACTTCCCGCTGATCGATGCGCGCACGCTCGCCCTGTCCGATGCGGACTGGGCGGGGGTTGCGCGTGCGCTTGCCGATCGCGCGGGACCGGTCGGTGGCGACGGGCTGCTGCTGCTCACTGCCGGTGACGATGCCGGCCATGATTTCGGCATGCGCATGTTCAATTCGGACGGCTCGGAAGCAGAGACCTGCCTCAACGGCCTGCGCTGCACCGCGCGGCTCGGGTTCGAGCTGCTCGGGCTCGATCACGCCCGGGTGCGGCTGAAGACGAGCAGCGCCGAAGTCGCCCGGGCCGAGCCGCTCGCGCCCGGCGTGGTGACGATTCGCGAAACCGCCGGCCCGGCCTCGACGCTTGCCGCCGATGTCGGCCTCCGTATCGACGAGGAGACGATCGTCGACGCAGTGATCCCCGGTCTGCCGAGTCCGCGTGCCTTCACTGCGATCGCGATGCCCAATCCGCATCTCGTTACATTCGTTGATTGGGTTGACGAGGATGAACTGGTCGCGCTTGGCGACTGGTGCGAAGCTGGTCCCGAGCTGCTTCCCGCAAGGGCAAATGTGTCCTTCGTGGAAGTGCGGGGCCAAGACCTGTTCGTGCGCACCTACGAGCGCGGTGTCGGCCTGACCGACAGCTGCGGCAGTGCCATGGCGTCGTCGATCTATGCTGCGGGCCGCACCGGGCGCGTGCCTTTCGGCACCGTGATGAAGGTATTCAACAAGGGCGGGCTGGTGATGGGCTCATCGGATGCCGATGGCATGGTCACCATCCTCGGTAACGCGACCTTCCTCTACGATGCGAGCATCGAAGTCGCTTCGGCCAGCGCCACCGCAGAGCCGCCGCTGGTTCACGCCCGGCGCGAAGACGAGGCCGCGGCCTGGGCAGCGGCGATTCCGGCCTGACTAGGCTTCGACGAGCGTTGCCAGATTGGCGAGCGACGATTTCAGCCCCTGCACATGGTCCTGCTTGCGGATGCCCTGCGGCACGTCTTCGCAGGTAATCGCGACGCGGGTTCCGCCATCGGCGGGCTCGAAGTTCCAGGTCATGCGCATCGTGCCCGAGAAGGCGGTATCCTCGGCGTCGAACACCGCGGTCTGAACGATGCTCCTCCCCGGGTTCAGCGCAACGAAGCGTGTCTCGACCACATCGCTGTGCTCGGAGGTCTTGCCCGGCGCGTCGTGCTCGGCCTCATCATAGCACAGCGCCATTCGATAACCGCCGCCCGGCCGCGCGTCGAATTCCAGTATCTCGCCGGTCATGCCCTCGGGCGGCAGCCAGCGTACCAGCATGTCGGGATCGATGAAGGCGCGATAGACCTTGCTCGCCGGCGCCTTGATCAATCGCGATGCGCGATCGGTACGCGAAACCGTCCTCACCCGAACTCCACCGCTTCGAAACGCACTGGCCTGCCGATCGCCTGATTGGCCAGCTCGGCTTCCCACATCACCCGGTTGCCGCGGACGATCGTGCCGATCGGCTTGCCGGTGAGCTGCTTGCCGGTGAAGGGCGACCAGCCGCAACGCGAGGCCAGCCAGCTCTCCTCGATCGTCCAGCGCGCCTTGAGGTCGACCACGGTGAAGTCGGCGTCATAGCCGACCGCGATACGGCCCTTGCCGGCGATGCCGAAGATGCGCTGCGGGCCGGCGCTGGTCAGATCGATCACGCGCTGCAGCGTCGTACGGCCCTCGGCGACATGGTTGAGCATCAGCGGCAGCAGCGTCTGCACGCCGGGCATGCCGCTCGGGCTGTCGGGATAGGGCTTGGCCTTTTCCTCGCGGGTATGCGGCGCATGGTCGGAGCCAAGCACGTCGGGCACGCCCTGGTTGAGCCAGTGCCACAGGCCTGCGCGGTGCGCCGCAGAGCGGATCGGGGGGTTCATCTGCGCGAAGGTACCGATCGTCGGATAGGATTCCTCGCCTGCCAGCGTGAGGTGTTGGGGCGTGACTTCGCAGGTCGCGATGTCCTTGTGCTGGCCCAGCAGTTCGAGCTCGGCCGGCGTCGTCACGTGCAGCACGTGGATCCGGCGCCGCGCCGCACGGGCCAGGCCAAGGATACGGCGTGTCGCCAGCATCGCGCTCTCGTCATCGCGCCACACCGGGTGGCTCGAGGGATCGCCGGGCACGCGCTCGCCGAGGCGATCCTGCATGCGGAACTCATCCTCGGCGTGGATCGCGACGCGGCGATGGCCCGAGGCGAGCACCCGGGCGAGATTGGCATCGTCGGAGACCAGCAGGTCGCCGGTCGAAGCGCCCATGAAGATCTTCACGCCGGCCGTCCCCGGCAGCCGTTCCAGCTCGGCGAGATGCTCGGCATTGTTGTTGGTCGCGCCAACATAGAAGGCGTGGTCGCACCACATGCGATCCTTCGCGCGGGTGAGCTTGTCCTGCACCGCCTCTGCCGAATCGGTATTGGGCTTGGTGTTCGGCATTTCGAACACGGCGGTCACGCCGCCCAGCACGGCGGCACGCGCGCCGCTTTCCAGATCTTCCTTGGCCTCGAGGCCGGGCTCGCGGAAATGCACCTGGCTGTCGATCACGCCGGGCAGCACATCGAGCCCGGTGCAATCGATCGTCTCGCCCGCTTCCAGCGTGCCGCCGATCGCGACGATGCGTCCGTCCTTTACGCCCACATCCGTCTCGGCCGGTCCGCCGGGCAGGTGAACCCGCCCACCCTTGAGCTTCAGATCGACATTCATAATCCGCGCCTCTTCCGTCGCCCCCGGCCACCCCCTACCTGTTCGGCATGACTGATACCAGTATTCGTAACGCCGGCACCTGGCTGGCTGATCGTGCCCTGATCCGCGTCGCGGGCGAAGACGTTCGGGGTTTCCTCCAGGGACTGCTGACTCAGGATATGGCTGCGGTGACGGCGGAGGCGCCGCAATGGGCCGCTTTGCTCACGCCGCAAGGCAAGGCGCTGTTCGATTTCATCCTCTGGGCGGACGGTGACGCGATCCTGATCGATTGCGAGGCCGCGCAGCGCGAGGCGCTAATTCGCCGGCTATCCCTCTACCGATTGCGGCGGGCCATCACGATTCTCCCGGTCGAGGGCGGCGTTCATTGGTCGCCAGACACCGGAAAGGGCGTGCCCGATCCGCGACTCGCGGCGCTCGGCTATCGCTGGCTGGAAGCGGAGGCAGGCGCGCATGCGACCGGCTGGCGCGCGCATCGCCTCGGTCTGGGCGTCACCGAAGGCGTGGAGGAGCTGGGGCAGGACAAGACACTGTGGCTTGAATGCAACGCTTCGGAGCTCGGTGGTGTCAGTTTCGCCAAGGGCTGTTACGTCGGCCAGGAGAATACCGCGCGCATGCATTATCGCGCCAAGGTCAATCGCCGGCTCGTGGTCGCGCCGCTGGGAGAGCCAGGCGATCGCACGCGGGCGACCTATCCCGATCTCGGCCTGATGGTGGAGCTGCGCCGGGTCGAGGCGCTCGGGGATGCGCTGATGCCCGAATGGCTTGTAGCGGCGCTGGCCGAGCCGCCTTCCTAGGGCTGAGGCACCACTTCTTCTGATACTCGCATTGCCTGCAGCCGGCGCTGCATGCCGCCACGCGACTCACGCCGTCGCGATTGAGGCAAAGAAAAGGGGAGGCCGGTTTCCCGACCTCCCCAATTCTCAGTCCTTACGGACGGATCAGGCTTAGTTGCCCGAACCCGGACCGTAGGTGACTTCCACGCGGCGGTTCTGCAGCTCGCGCACGCCGTCGGCGGTCTCGACGCGCGGCTTGCTCTCACCGAAGGCTTCGGTCGAGATCACGCCGGCACCAATGCCACGGGCGGTCATGTAGGCCTTCACGGCGTCGGCACGACGCTGCGAGAGACCAACGTTGTAGCTGGCCGAACCCGAGCGGTCGGCGTGGCCGGCCAGCATTACCTGTGCGTTGCCGCAGTTCTGGTAGTTGCTGATGGCGTTGTCGAGGATGCTCGCGGCTTCCGGCGTGATGTCCGACTTATCCCAGTCGAAGAACACGATGTACGGTCCCGGGGTGCAGACGACAGTCGGCGTCGGGGTCGGTTCCGGAGTCGGGGTCCAGGTCGGCGTCGGGGTGGGCTCCGGCGCAGGGGCCGGGGTCTCGACGGGCGCCGGGGCACCGAAGTTGAAGATCAGGCCACCCAGGATCGAGTGCGAACGGAAGCGACCGTCCCAAACACGACCCGAAGCGTCGGTGAGCTTCACATTGTCAGCGTTGAAGAAGCGATACTTCAGCGAGACGTCGATCGAGTCCGACAGCGGAGCGCGGATGCCCGCGATCGCCTGCCAGGCGAAGACCGTGTCCGAATCGTCGAGCGTGTCGGCGAAGGTGTTCAGGCTGACCTTGTTCTTGACGCGCGCCACGCCAACACCGCCGCCGACAAAGCCCTGCACGCCGGTGTCTTCACCGAAGTCGAGCAGGCCGTTGATCATGAAGCTGAGCGCCGACGAACGGCCACCGGCATAGCTGTAGTTGCCAGCCGGAGCATTGAACGCCCCGCCAGCAGCGCTGCGGTAGGGCTGGGTGACGGTCGAGGTCAGCTCGTTGACCGAGGCCTGACGATAACCGACTTCGGCTTCCGCACGGAACGGACCGAAATCATAACCGACCACAGCGTCGGCATCCCAGCCGGCCTTGTGGTGAACGGTAGCGGCTTCCTTGGCAGTGCCGACGTCGAACTTGATATCTTCGACGAGCATTGCACCGCCTTCAACACCCACATACCACGCGTCGTCGCGGGCGAGGGCGGGCGTGCTCAGCGCGGTGGTCGCTAGTGCCAGAGTAACGGCAAGCTTCCGCATCTTAATCCCCTTTCATGATTGTCACTACGGACAGCGAAAAACTCAGTACCGAAACGAAAGTTTCTACGCAAGCGCACAAATCCGGGCACTGTTGCATGAACGTCACAGTCCGAAGGTTTCGATCAGACCGTGCTCGCGCAGCACAACGAGCACCGCAGTGATTGCGGCTCGCGCTGGCGCATCAACCACCGTCCCGCCTTCTGGTTCCGCAATCGCAGCAACACGCGGGCCGACTACCTGTTTGCCGTCCACCAGAAGGCGGCCATGAGCTTCCCCGGTTCGCCAGTTGCCCTGCGTATATCGGGCGAAGCCCCGTTCCGGATCGAGCCAGAATTGCATGCCCTCCAATGGCTTGACGAAGCGCCAGCCCCCTTCCGTCCAGCCCACAATCTCTCCGGGATGGCCCAGCCATGCGCCCTGTGGCGCGCTTCCAATGATCCAGCATTGTCCTGCGCCGGGTTCTTCGGGCGGCAGGTTTCTGGCGACGTCCTGCGCGGTGGCCTGGGTCAGAAGGTCGAGCCGGACCAGTGCTTCGTTGTGGTAGATTTCCTTTTGGGCCTGGCTCGCGTCGAGCAGCGGCAATGCCAGTCGGCCGGTAGTCCCGGTCATGCGTGTTCCTCCGAATCCGGCAGGGTCAGGATTGCCGGGCGCGAAAGCCCGGCGGCGGCGATCTGCTGCACTTCGATGCGCGGGTGCGTGGCCAGGACCGCAGCTTCGAGCGTCATCTCGGGCGCACGCGTCTCCACCGACCATGCGGCGCCGGTGTCCGGTGTCAGCGTGACGCGATACCGTTCTCCGCCAGGCTCTGCCGCCACGTCGCTGCCGTCCCGCCATTGCCAGTCGCTTCGGCTGCGGCGAGCCCAGCGCAATTGCATGCCGCCGCCCGGCAGACGCTGCGCGGCAAGATGCACCGGGGCGAGAGGCAGCAACGAAATCCCGTCGACCCCTGCACGAGCCTGCGCTGCGTTGCCCAGGTCGCCTGCGCCTTCGGCCAGCACGCGCATCTCGCTGCCAGGCTTCGCCTGCGGGACGTCAATTACAGCAAGGGCATCAGCGTCGAGCAGCACGAATCGGTCTCCGGCCGCCTGGCTTCCAATCCGATGCCCGGTGCCGCGCCGCCCGCGCCAGAGCCCGGACAATCGCCAGCGGGCGCCATCCAGTCTCTCCGCGTGCGCGAACTGGATGAGTTCATCGCCCAGCATGGCCAGATTGGCGCCGGCATCGAGGGAGCGCGTATCGGCATCGTCAAGGCGCATGCCAGCATGCGCCAGTTCGACCTCGACGCTGCTCCGCCGGTCCTCGATATGCGGCGAGGCTGCCTGCGGCGGAATGAGAATATGGCCGAGCACCGCCACGCCGCGGGTTCCGCCAATCGCTTGCCAGCCTGCGCCATCATCGTCTCTGAGCAATAATGCCGCACGCCGCCATCCTGCGGCCTCCCCCGCGGCGGTGATGGCGATGCGGGGTACGCTTGCCGCGACGGAATCGACCGGGGGCAGCTCGAAGGCATGGATCACGGTTTGCCCGATCGCATGGTCCCCGGCCCCCAGCACCCGGCCGCTACTGGCCGGAAGCGAGGCGATTTCGGGCGCCAGCATCACGCAATCGAGCGTCACCGTCATTGCCTCCAGCTTCCAGCTGTCGACGCGCCAGACGCCGGGCGTGTCGGCGATGCGCAGCCGGGCGCCGGGCGCGATCGCCAGCGCATGCCAGCCGAGATGCAGCGTCCGTCGCGTCCGCTCGGTCTCGGCACGGAGCAGGATCGCCTCGGCCAGGGTCCGCGCGGCGCCCGCATCGATCGCGGCGGGAAGCTCGAGACGGCGCTCGTGCAGGCTGACCCCCGTGCCGCCGGCGCGCTGCACGCCGATCTGCCAGTCGCGGGCCGGATCATAGTGGCTGAGCGTCACGACCCGCGGAGAGCGTGTCGCCGCCGCCACAGTGCGGATCGCCCGCGCGCCACCCGCGCCCTCGTCGGCGACCATTTGTGCAGTGCCGGTGCCGCAGTGCAGCACCGGTCCTTCACCGAACCATCCGCCGCTGGCCTCGGCCAATGTGCCCGCCACCGCTGACAGGCTGGCACCCTGCGCCGCGAAGCCCGACAGCGCGATGCCGGGATCACCCGCAAGCGTCGCGCCCAGTGCTTGCGCGATCGCGCCCGCCGACACCGGTGCGGGGTCGGCCTGCACTTCGAAGGTGAGGGACGGAATCCGGTTTCCCCAAGGGGCCAGCTCGAGATCCTCGAACACCGCATAGGCGATGCCGCGATGCGCCGGCGCCATGCCCGCGCCTTCCGCGGCGACGATCAGCGGATCGGCCGCCTGGTCTTCGCCGCCAGGATGCAGGCGAAAGCCGGTCCGCGCCTTGAAATCCCCCGCCGCCCCGCGCAGCAGCTGCCCGTCGGCCCAGATCCGTCCGACCCCGAGGATCGGGCGGGCCGAAAGCGCCACCGCCAGGCTCGCGGTATAGCTATAGGTCGTAGTGCCCGGCCGCCCCTTGCCGCCGGACTGCCGGTCCTGATGCTCGATCAGATCGGTCGCCCAGATCACCGATCCGGCCACGCGCATCGTCCCGAACAGCTTCGGGATCTGCGTGCCATAGGACGAGGTCTGCACCTTCAGGTCGCTGAGCCTCGGCCCTTCCCGTCGCTGACCGCCGCCCAGCACGGCATGATCGACCGCATTGCCGAGCAAACCGCCGATCGCCGCCCCGATCGGACCGCCGATCAGCCCACCGGCCACGGTCAGCACCATGGTCGCCATTTCCATTCTCCCCCAGGATCATTCCGGCCGCCGCCACCGCCCCACTACCGGCCAGGGCAGCGGGTCAGGCCGCTCGACCACCCGGCGCAGCATCGCATCGGCATGGATCAGCCCGGTCCCGCTATCGATGCCGAGATGGAGCTGCCCCGCGCCGCTCGCGAGCAACACCAGATCGCCAGGCCGCCGTCCCTCCGCGGCAACCAGTCCGCAGGCGTTCGCCACGGCCGTCACCCGTGCCCGGTCCTCGCTCCGCATCGCATAACTGCCCGGCACCGCCACGTCATAGGCCAGCCCCGCCAGCCCCACACAGTCGAGCCCTTCGCCGGTCCGCCCGCGCGGCCGGAACCGCACGCCGATCGCCGCGCGGGCCCGCGCCAGCACGGTGTCGCTCATCCGCCGGGATAGCGCGTCAACAGGTCGATGCCCGGCAGAAAGGGCTCGCCGCGAAAGTTCGCGACATTGCCGAACCGGTTCGCGCAACTCGCCAGCAGCTTGTCGCACCCCTCGATCAGCAGCACCCTGCCCGGCGCATCGAAGCGCGGCGGGCGTCGCAGTGTCACGGTCGCACCGGCCGAACGCAGGATCGCATCCTCCAGCCCTGAATTGGCACCGCCGATCCAGCGCAGCCGACCCTGCGCATAGCCATTGGCCACCGGCTCCCCGGCATCGAGCGTCAGCACGGCATCGTCGATCCGGGTAACCGTGGCGAAGCGCTTCCGTCCCGCCATCGCGACCCGGCAGCGCTTGTCGCCCAGCTCGGCCCGGCATTCGGGCGAAGTCTCCTCCACCACCGGCCGCTCGAGCGCCGCCATCGCGCCGCGCAGCTCGGCGGTCAGCATCCCCTCCCGCGTCTCGATCGCACCGATCGTCCCCTCTCCCAGCACCACCTGGTTGGCGGGATCGGTCCAGTCGCAGGCGAAGATCGCCACCCGTGCGCCGTCCCAGCGGCCGGCGAGCAGGTCGGTCTCGCTGATCGCTGCGCTGGTCAGCGCCCCGGTCACGTCCATGCTTGCCGGGTCGATACCCGCCCCGCGCGTGATCGCGCTCGGCACCATGCCGGGTGCGGCGCGATGCACCAGCCCGTCCGACAGGATGTCCCGGTCATGCGCGGTCAGCCCGATCGTCACGCCGTCGCGCCGCTCGATCCGCCAGCACAATGCCAGCGTCGTGAGCTCCCCCTCGAGCCAGCTCATTCGCGGATCTCGACCAGCGGCACCGAGGCCAGCGCGCCCGCCTGGAAAGTCGCGCGGCTCACGCTCAGCCGATCCTCGGCGAAGCGCACCGGCACGTCGAAATAGAAATGCGCGGTCACCACCGATTCTTCGGTCGGGGCCAAGCCGAGCGTCACGACGCCGCCCGCGTCCAGCTCGAAATCCTCGGTCTCCATCCCGTCGATCATTACCTGCAGCGTCGAGGCGATCGGTCGGGTGATCCGGCGCACCACCGCGCCGTAGCGTTTCACCAGCTGGAACCGGGTCCTGGCGCCATCGCCCACGCCGATCAGCTCGTCCCAGCCCTCCCAGTCGAAGGGGTCGCGCAGCCGAAAGCCGCGCGCCGGCCCCATCCGCGCCCGGAAAAAAGCGAGCAGTTCGACAATGTCTTCCTCGGAGCGCAGCCCGGGGCCGATGTCGTAGGAGGTTCGCGCCTCCGCCCATTCGGCATTACGTTTCTCCTGGCCGCCTGCGCTGGCCACGATCGAAGTCGAGACCTCGGGCACCACTTCCGCTTCCCGCCCCATGGCGATCGGGAACAGCACGTCGTCGAACGCGTCCACATCTTCCTCCTGATCGAAATGCACGAAGCCGTCGCGCAGCACCTGCGGCAGCGCCCAGACGAAAGTCTGCGCCACGCCGCGACGCCGTGCCTGTCCGGCGGCCGCAACGACATTCGCCCACTGCCAGCGATCCTCGGGCCGCAGCACGAAGCCCGACAGGTAATGCTGGTCCGGCGCCGGATAGCCGAGCCGGTCCTCCATCGCCGCGATCCCGCGCGCGCTGGCGGCTTCGTCGCCTGTGGCCGCCCAGTCATAATCCTCGAGCTGCAGCGCATCGAAGGCGGGCCGAGCCCAGCCGAGCGGCACATTGGCATCGGGCGCCACCAAGGCGGTCGGCGCAAAGACAAGCAACAGCAGCTCCGCATCCGGGGCCACCGTCCGTACCGCGTCGCGCAGCGCCAGCGTCGATGCGGCGAGCAGCGCGCCGGCGGCTTTCTCGACGTCGCTTGCCCCTGCCAGCGCCGCCACGGTCGCCGCGTCATGGATGCACAGGCTGCCGTCGGGCAGCGTCCACCACCAGGGCTCGCCGATCTGGAAGCGCACACGCAGCCCGGCATCCTTCGCGATTCCGGCAAATTCGCGCGCAACTGCCTGCAGATAGGCCATCGCGCCGCCATGGGCGGGAGAGAGCAGGGTCGAGGGCGGATCCCAGCCGGTAAGCGCCGGCGATCCGTCCGCCGCGCGCTGCTTCCAGTCGCCCCAGCAATGCCGGTCGAACAATTCGTAGGACAGCGACAGGATCAGCGCATAGCCAAGCGCATCTGCCCGCCGCGCGAAGTCCGCATGCCAGGCCCTGCAGGCGACATTCAGCGCCGTCGCGCCAAGGCTCACATAATGCCCGCCCGAACTCGCCTCGAGCCGGAAATAATGGCTCATGCCTACATAATGGAGGATCGTCCCGCGCCAGCCGAGCTGGACGATGTTGCGCAGCAGCCGCTCGGGGGTCAGGTGGTAATTGTCGTCATAGCCATTGGCGATGCAGAGGCCATGTTCGGGCACGATCGCGTCGCCCACCGCCAGCACCGATCCGGATCCCTCGCAGGCGATGCCGCTCAGCTCGGCCCAGCCTTCCGCCGGCGCCGCCAGATCGGCATCGGTCTCGCTATAGCCTGGCGCCACCAGCGAGATGAACATCCGGTCGACATCGCCGGCCCAGACCGGATCGGCCTCTTCCGGCAGGGCGTACCCGCCCTGCACGGTCGCGAAGTCGATCGCGACCAGCGCGTCCTCGGGCGTGCCGTCGGCATAGTTCCACAGCCGCACATACCAAGCGCGCGGATTGCCGGCGGCGTCGCGCCCCTCGATCGTCAACACCGGTCCGTGCACGCCATCGAGCGGCCGCACCCCGGACGAGCGCCAGCGGAACCGCAGCCGGCAGCTGCGGAAATCGCGCGCAGTCTCGTAGCGCAGCAAAGGGTGATCGTGCCGGTCCTCGGCTTCCCAGATCAGCCCGGCCAGGTCGTTCTGCCGGTAGAAGACCGCATCCACCCGCAGCGCATCGGGCGCGGTGGTCACGACCGAGGCCATCATCGGCCGCGGGAAATTGACCGTCCAATATGTGGGATCGAAGCGCGAGAGCACGCCCTCGGCCTGCCCGCGGCGCGCATCGGCGAGCCAGTAGGCCATGTTGTTACTCCCGATTTTGAGTTGTTCCTCTTCACGAGGGCGTCGGCATCCACGGATGCCGGAGCGAAATCGCGGGCCTGGGCCGGCTTGGATCTGCGCCGGCCCGCTGATAGGCTTGCACCGATGGATTTCCGCGCCCTTTTCCGCGCGCCTCAGGCGCGCGCGGTCTATCTGACGTCGTCGCCGCTTTTCGCGTTCGACGCGGGGCAGTTCCCGTTGATTGGTGGCAGCTATCGGAATGCCGCCGGAGACAGCAATCTGGGTTTCCGCATCGGGGGCGATCACTACGAGCTGTCGGGCGGCTGGCCCGAAACCGTGGCGCTTATACCTGTCGCCGGCCGTGCCGATGGCTATGTCTTCCAGCAATCCGATGGCACCGGCACCGCCTTTTATGGTGCCCTGCGGCTTCAGCGGTGGGAACCCGGCTTCGCCCTGTTCTCGCCCGAGAAATTGCCGCAGGATGCAATTCGCGCGGCCCGGCAGAACGGGGCAGTCCAGCAAGCTGCGGGCTGCGTGTTCCCGACGTCGGCGGCTCTGCTTTCCGCGCTGGTTCCTCTGGCCTTCGGCGCACCCGAGCGATGCTGGGACGTCTATCACCCGGCCTGAATCTGGAGCGGTCCTTCAAGACGGCGGGTGACGCCTGTTCCGCGCCGCCGTCTGCCATCAATAGCCCGCAACCACCGCATAATGGTGCATTTTTCGGAACGTCGGTCTTGTCCGACGGCCATCGGCTGCGCCACTGACGGTGGTGCACTCTTAGCTGCCCGTAACAAACCATGAGGTGTCGAATGCTTGCCGAGTTGCTTCTTGCCCTGTTGCAGGTCGTTCCCTCGGAAGACATCGTGGTTTCGGGCCGGTCGTCGGAAGATGCCGCGCGTCGTTATGTCGAGAATGTGTTGCCGGGTATCCCCTTCGATGCGCCGCTCGCGCGTTTCTATGATCCGGTCTGTGTCGGTGTCGCCGGCCTGCCTGCCGAAGCGAACCGGGTGATCGCCGATCGCGTCGGCGAAATCGCGCGCTCGGTGAAGCTCAGCGTCGCCTATCAGGGCTGCGCGCCGAACCTGCTCGTGCTCTTCGTGCCGGACGGCAAGGCGGCGGTCGCCAAGCTCAAGCAATCCAATGCGCGGGGCGCGAACAGCCAGAGCCTCACCGATCTGCGCCGAATCGTCGCGGAGCCGGGCTCGGCCAGGGGCTGGCTCGAAGTCGAAACCCGGAGTCGCGACGGAGACCGCCCGCGCTACACGCCCGGTTCCGCCCCGGATCTCCGTCTCTCGACTTCGAGCCGGCTGTCCGCACTGGTGCGCCGCGACATATTGAGCGCGACCGTGGTGATCGACCGCGACGCGATGGCAGACCGCAATCTGCGCCAAGCGGCCGATTATGCGGCTATGCGCGCGCTGACCGGCGCACGGCTGCGCGAGGCGCCGGCGCATAATTCGATCCTGGCCGCCTTTACGCCGGAGGGCGACGACACCTCGCCCTCCGAGCTGACTTCCTATGATCGCGGCTTCCTGAACGGCCTCTATTCGGGAAGCGGCAACGCGTTCTCGGTGATGAAGAAGCAGGTGATCGTGCGCGAGATGGCGCGCGATCAGGATGCCGCGCCCTGATCTTCATTCCACCCGCGCCAGCGCCGCGCGCACCGCCCGCGCGACTTGCCGGCTCGATTGTGCCAGCGCCTGTGGGGCGGTGTCCGGCCGCGCATTCACCGTGATCGCCACCCGCACTTCGCGTCCGCCCGTGGCCGCCGGGGCCGCAACGCTGCCTGCGCTGGTCGGTACGAACAGTTCGGGCCCGCGTTCGCCCACCCAATAAGGACGACCGGGGCTTACCGGTCCGCCGGTTGCGCGGCCCGGGGCGCCGAGCAGGGACATGACTATGTCGGGCAGCGAGATGCCGCCCTCCGAACCGTTCCCGCCGATCGATCCTATCGCGCTGCGCAGCGCCGCCCGCGCGATCTCGTCGAACACGCCCAGCGCAATCCGCTTCAGATCCTCGAATCCGAACTTGCCGGTGCGCACCGCACGGAGCAGCGCATTCTCGATCGCCCGTCCGGCACGGTCGGCGCCGACACCCAGCGGCCCTTCCAGGCCGGTGCGCATCTCCTCGACGTCGCGGGCAAAGGCGCGCGTATCGGCGCGTACGCTCACGATCAGCCGCTCGATCTCTTCCTCATCCATCGGGAAATTGCTCCTTCAGCCGCGCGAGTGTGCCGGTATCGGGCGGCAGTTCCGCCTCGCCGCGGATCGCGTCGAGCAGCGCGCCCAGTTCCGCCGGCGTCGCCGCCCAGAAATCTGCGGGCCTCCAGCCGAACATCGCCCCCGCCGCCCCGGCCAGCCGCCGGGCATTGCTCGCGAAGGTCATCGCCCTGCGAGGATCTGGCCGATCAGCACCCGCAATGCGGGGGTCAGCGTCTTCAGGCCCGCAGCCACCAGCGCCTCGCCGAATGCCGCCCGGTCCATCGCCGGCGGCTCCTTCAGGCAGTGCCAGAAGAGTCCGGCGATCTCGGCGATGCCCAGCTTGCCCGAGGCGGCGCGCTCGACCAGTTCGAACAGCGGCCCGATCTCGCCCTCCGCCGCCACCAGCGCCTGAAAGCTCGGGCGCAGCACATGGGCCGTGCCATCCAGCACCAGCGAGGCTTCACCCCGCTCGGGGTTCGCCGCGCTCATGCCGACACCACCGGGCCCGAGCTCTCCAGGCTCAGCGTGTAGCTGCGCTCGCCGTTGAAATCGCCGGCATAGTCGAGCCGCGTGACGAGGAAGCGCCCGGTCATCGTCTCCCCGCTCTCGAAGCTCAGCCGGTAATCGTCGATCGTGCCGGAGAGCGCGTTGGTCTTGACCCGCGCCTCCGCCGCCGACCCAGTGAACACGCCGGCGCCCGACACGCTGACCGATCGGACGCCCGCCCCGGACAGCAGCTCGCGCCACCCGCCGCTGTCCTTGGTGGTGATCGCCACCATCTCGCCGTTCACGCTCAGCTGCGTCGTGCGCAGCCCCGCCACCGTGGCATAGGCCACCGGCGTCGCGCCGTTCCCCACCTTGAGCAGGAACGCGCTGCCTCTCTCTGCCGCCATTCTTCCCTCCTGTCAGAGTTCGCTGCGGAGCATCCGCACGCGAAATTCGCTCACCGATTGCCAGCGCGAGTCCCCTTCGCGGGAGATCCGCGCGCGCAGCAGCACCAGGCTCGCGATCGCCCAGCCCTGGCCGATGACCCGGGGCATCGCCTCGATCGCCGCCTCGACATCGCCGGCCAGGGCGCGCAGCCGGGTGGGGCGCTCGCCCGCATCGAACAGCGTGACGGCGAACCGCCCCTCGCGCCCGGCCATGTCCTTGGTGCCCCAGTCGGTCAGCCAGGCTTCCTCGACCAGCGCATAGGGCCGCGCGGCGCGCACGGGTGGTGCGTCGAACACCCGCGTCCCTTCCAGCCCGGCAAGCGCCTCGACCAGCGCCGCCTGCAACACTTGCTGCACGCTCATTTGAGCAGCCCTCCGATCCAGCGCAGCCGCGCGCGCAGCCCGCTTCCCTCGATCGCCACGCCGTCCTCGCGCGGCGTCACCTGCGCCTCGGGCACCGCGCCGCGCACCGCGTCGGCAACCCGTGCGATCGCGCGCCGCACCGCCGCGTCCGTCCTCATGCCGCCAGCCGCATGCGGCGATACGGCCGCCACAGCGCGCTCACCGCCGCCGGCGGCGCGAGGTCCTTCTCGCGGTGATCGAACAGATGCGCGATCAGCAGCACCACGCCGGTCGCGATGGGTGGCGGCAGGTCGCCCCAACCCGCCGCCACCCCCGCGCGATAGTCGACGCGCACCCGCGTCGTCGCGCGCACCCAGCCCACGCCCCGGGTGTCGATGTCGATCGCCACGTCGATCCCCGCATCGATGGCGGTGACCGGCGCCGCCGCGAGCGCCGTCCAGCGCCCCCGGCTCTCGACCGTCTCGCTGAAATCCCGCGCGATCAGCGCGGTGCCGGTGAACCGCTCGGCCAGGGCCAGCGCCGTACCGGCCAGCCCTTCGAGCAACGCATCCTCGCCATCGTCCGCCATGCGCAGATGCGCCCTGGCGGCCGCGCGCGCGGCATCGAGCACCGCGCCCGGAAAAGGCGGAAAATCCATATCGCCTCCGCATGTGAAAGGGATGGAGCCGCCCTCCCCGGCGCGGCCCCCGAAAGTCGATCAGGCCGAGAATTTCAGCAGCTTGATCGCCTCCGAATTGCTCACCATCCCGCCCACACGCTTGGTCGCGTAGAAATGGACGAACGGCTTGTTGCTGTACGGGTCGCGCAGGATCTGCGTGTCGCCGCGCTCGGCGATCAGATAGCCCGCCTGGAAATTGCCGAACGCGATCGACAGGCTGTTTGCCGCGATGTCGGGCATGTCCTCGGCCTCGACCACCGGATAGCCCAGCAGCGTCGCCGGCTGCCCGGCCGCCAGCCCGGGCTGCCACAGCAGCGCGCCGTCGCTCGTCCGGAACTTGCGCACCCGGGCGAGCGTCGCCGAGTTCATCACCCAGCTCGCGCCCTGGCGATACGGCGCGCGCAGTGCCTGGACGAGGTCGATCAGCTTCTCCTCCGCGTTCGCCGCGAACGCCCCCGCCGCGCCGCTCACCAGATATTGCAGCGTCCCGAACGGCCGCCCCCCGTCGGCGGTCGCGGCATTGGGCGCCGACAGGAAGCCGCGCGGCTTGTTCACGCCGTTGCCGCTAACGAACGCCGCGCCCTCCGCCGCCGCGAACTCGCGCGCAATCTCGTCCGAAAGCCACGTCTCGACATCGAACGCCGCATCGTCGAGCATCGCCTGGCTCGCCGCCGGATTGGCGTAGAGGTCGCCCATCGGCGGGGCGACTTCGTTGAACACCGGCGTGTCGGTCTCGTCGCGCGCCGCGGTCTCCGCCGCCCAGCCGCTCTCGAAGCCGCCGCTCGCCACCAGCTTGCGATAGCCGCTCGAGCCGACCCGCACGACATTGGCGATGCCACGGATCGGCGACACCGCCTTCAGCGTCGCATCGATCCGCGTATCGAGTTCGTCGGGCACGGCATAGCCACCGGCGGCATCGCTCGCGCCGCTCATCGCCTTGGCCTCGAGCCCGCCGCCCGAGCGGAGAAAGCCCTCGAACGCTGAACCGCCCGCCGACCGTGCGCCTTCCAGCATCGGCCGCACGGGCGGCAGCCCCGCATGTTCCATCGCCTCGAAGCTCGCCTCGAGCGCGTCCGCCTTCACTTCGATCATCCTCGTCTCCCGTCCACGCCAAAGAACCCGAGACGGGAGCATCCCGCCGGGTCCAGAAAACCATTCGTTCCGAAAGCTCAGTCCAGCGCGTGCACCCGCGCCAGCGGCTGCATCGGGCTCGCCACCAGGCTCACCTCGACCAGGTCGAGCGCCGTGATCTCGCGCACGTTCCCGCGTCGCGCTTGCTTCACGCGGTAGCCGAAGCTCAGCCCGTTCACTGCGCCGCTCTGCAGCGCCTCGGCCAGCGCCGGGGCCTCCACCCGGCCGATCACCCGCAGCCCGCGCCCATCCTCGCCGATCGTCTCGATCTCGCCGACCGGCAGACCCTGATGCTGCCAGAGCAGGGGCACTCTGCCTGCCCCGGCAAAGGCCCCGCGCCGCACCACGTCGCCACCGCGATCGACGGCGTCGAACACCGCGGCATAGCCAGCGAAGCGGACCGTCATTTCA
>PJUL01000435.1_pt1 | contig 30550 bp, 28 predicted proteins | sample 1512221 | NCBI WGS metagenome assembly PJUL01 (sample SAMN08177667, study PRJNA422409) | Feces metagenome, whole genome shotgun sequencing project.
AGCGCGACGCAGCGATTGCGCAGGCGCGCCTGCTCGATGGCGAGCCATTCGTGAAACGCATCGCCATCGCGCAGATGGAAGTTTGCGAGCAGATCGCCGCCGTAGAGCCCGCATGCCGTCAGCCGGGCCGTGAGATCTCCGTCGCAGAGTGTCTCGAACCGGACGCAGTCGATCTCGACCGCGTCGGACAGCGCGATCATGTCGCCTTCGAAGATCAGCAGGGGAGGCACGCCGTCCTGCAGCTTCCGCAGCGAGGCTATCGCCTGGCGCAGGCTGACCAGCCCTTGCGAGCGATCCACATATTCCCACAGCATCGCGACAATGGTTTCGCGGCTGGCCGCGCGTCGGTTCTGGAGCGCGAGGAAGGCGAGCAGCGCCGCCGCCTTGCGAACGGTCAGTCGAGCCGGCGCGCCATCGTGCAGCAGCCGGAATCCATCGAGCAGGCGCAGTTCCCACTTCCCAGGCACGTCAGCCTCCTTTTGAAGGCCCGATGCATGGACCCTTGCAGCGCGGTAGGCGGGGCTGCGGGCGAGGGCAGCCGGATATCGATCACGCGACGGGCGCGCGTTCAAAGGCAGATCCGCGGCGACGAATTGCCGGCGGGCAGCGGCGGCTGCCCTTAGCTGTCTTCACGACCTGCTTTTAGTCGGGCCAGATCTGCCTTTCGTCGGGTATCCGACGACTGATCGCCAATCGGTGGATAGGGAAAGATTGACGGGGCCATGGAGTGGCACATGGTATCGAACACCTGCAACATCCCGCTCCGCCCGACCGGTTCTACGGAAATTGCCCAATGACGCATGCGCAAACTCCCAATGCCGGTTCCGGGCTCTCCCATGAGGGGTTTCTCGGCACGCTACGCGACCGGCTGCGCAACGAAGTCGATTGCGACGTCATCCTGCACCAGACCTCGCGGCGTCTTGGCGAACATTTCGGCGCCAGCCGGGTCGGCTATATGGAGCTCGACGATTCGACGGTTGATATGCTCGCGCGCGGTCACTGGACCGATGGCAGTGTGCCCGAGATCGCCGGCCGCATGCCGTTCGAGTCCTTTGGGAAGGCAATTACCAGCTCCCATCGCCGGGGCGAGATCTGGATGCACAACGGTCTGGACAGCCCACAGCTCGACGAAGTCGGCCGCGCGGCCTGTACCGCCTATGGCATCGTCTCCGCGATCACCGTCCCCCTCATCAAGAACGATCGGCTGGTGTCGATATTGTCTGTCCAGCAGAGCAGCCTGCGCAGTTGGTCGAGCGAGGATGTCGAGCTGGTGGCAGAGGTGGCCGAACGCACCTGGGCGACGCTGGAGCGGGCCCGTGCCGAGGCCGCCCGGCGCGAGAGCGACGCCTTGCTCTACACGATCATGACGCATGCCCCGATCGGCATTTATCTAAAGGACGCCGCGGGCCGCTATCTCGTCGCCAACCCGGAAATCGCACGCAGGCTGGGCCGGCCGGCCACGGAAATCGTCGGCAGGACGGCTCCCGACCTGCTCGCAAAACCGCTCGCCTGCCAGATCGAGCAGCTGGAGAAGGAAGCGTTGCGGCGGGACACGCTGCAAGTTAGCGAACAGCAGTTCGGCGCGGGAGATGAGACAGTGCTGGCGATGCGCTTTCCCGTGCGCCCCGATCCCGACATGCCGGCGCGGGTGGCGGGGTTTGATGTGGACATCACGGCGCTCAAGCGCGCCGAACGGGAGCTGGAGCGTTCCCGCGAGGCACTCTATCAGTCGGAGAAGCTGAACGCCCTGGGCTCGTTGCTGGCCGGCGTGAGCCATGAGCTCAACAATCCGCTGGCGATCATTCTCGCCCAGGCCGAGCTGCTCGAACATCAGCTGGCGGGCAGTCCGGAAGCAGATCGCGTCGGCAAGATCCGTCGCGCCGCCGAACGGTCCGCCCGCATCGTCCAGACCTTCCTTGCCATGGCGCGGCAACGCAGCCCCAGGCATGCGCCGGTTTCGATCAACGAGGTTGTGACGGCGGCGCTCGACCTGACCGAATATGGCCTGCGTTCCTCGGGCGTGTTGCTCGATCGCCGACTGAGCGCCGATCTGCCCGCGCTGATGGCGGACTCCGATCAGCTGCATCAGGTGTTCATGAACCTGATCGTCAATGCGCAACAGGCGATGGAAGGGCATGCCGGCAAGCGGAAACTTAGCGTAACCACGGCAGCGGGGCAGGAGCCCGGCACCGTCGTTGTGGAAGTGGCCGATACCGGCCCGGGCGTGCCGGCGGAGCTGCAGCGCCGCATCTTCGAACCCTTTTTCACGACCAAACCCCAGGAGAAGGGCACGGGCGTCGGCCTGTCCTTCTCGCTCGGCCTGGTCGAGGCGCATGGCGGGCGGCTCGAGGTGCTCGATCGGCCCGGCGGCGGTGCCTGCTTCCGGGTGTCGCTGCCGATCGGCGCCGTCGCTGCGCCGCAGAGCGAAAGCAAGCCCGACGTCCAGGCGATGCAAAACGGGCGAACCGCGCTCATCGTCGACGACGAAAGTGACATCGCCGAAGCCCTGGCCGATCTGCTTGGTCTCGAAGGGTTTCGCTGCACCATCGTCGGCGGCGGCATCGAGGCGCAGGGGCATCTACGCGATGGCGAGTTCGACCTGATTATCTCCGATCTGCGCATGCCGGACATGGATGGCACCGCGCTGTTCGGGTGGCTGCAGCGCGCGCGCCCCGAGTTGCTGCGCGGCTTCGCCTTCTCCACCGGCGACACGCTGAGCCCAAGCGCCGCCCGGTTCCTGGCGCGTGCCGGGCGCCCGTGCCTTGACAAGCCTTTCACCCGGGCGGCCTTGCGCGCTCTGCTCGCGCAAGTTGCCGATGCGAGCGCGCGGGCATGAGCCGCGCGCCGCATATCATCGTCGTCGATGACGAACCGGATCTGCGCGATTCCGTCGCGTCCTATCTGCGCATCCACGGCTTCCACACCTCGGAAGCGGATGGCGCCGCAGCGCTGGACGCGCTGCTGCTCGAACGGCGGGCGGATGCAATCCTCCTCGATGTGAACATGCCTGGCGAGGATGGGTTCAGTATCGCCCGGCGGCTTCGCGACAAGCATGATGCTGCGATCATCATGCTGACGGCACGCACCGACCTGATCGACCGCGTGGTAGGGCTGGAACTGGGTGCGGACGATTATGTCGGAAAGCCGTTCGAACTGCGTGAGCTGCTGGCCCGTGTCCGTGCCGTGCTGCGACGTAGTGAGAGGCTTGCTGCGCCAGGCACTGCGGCGGTGGAGCAGAGCAGCTATCGCACCGACTTGTGGGTCCAGGAGCGCGGAATGATGGTCCGCGTGCCGGTGGAGTCGATCGAGATGATCCGCGCAGACCGCGACTATGTCACGCTGTATGGCCCGCAACGCTCCTATATGCTCCGCTCGACCATGGATGCGCTGGAGGCCGTGCTCGACCCGGCGCAGCTGCCGCGCGTGCACCGGTCGGCGTTCGTCCGGCTCGAGCTGGTCAGGGATTTCCGGAAGACGCCGCGGGGAGGCCGCATCATCCTGGCGAATGGCCTCGCTCTTTCCGTGGGACCTCGATATCTGGCCGGTGTGATCGAGCGTCTTGGGCTGCACCAGGGTTAGAACGGGCCGGGTCCGAGTGCGGAGATCCCCGCCCGCGTCACCGCGAGCGGGGATAGAATGTATCTGTTAGAAGCGCATGCCGGCGCCGAGACGAACCTGCGCGCGACGTGCACCCAGGGCGTAGCGATAATCCCCATAATGGGCGCCGCGATAGGCGAGTGAGACAAAGGTGCTGCCGCCCAGCTTCTGCTCGACGCCGCCACCCCAGAGGAAGCCGCCCTTGGTGCCGTTGATCTGATAGCGATCCGGACCCGAGTGGTAGACGACGTTCAGGCCGGCATTGGAATAGCCCGCCGATGCGAACAGGAGCGTGCTGCGGGTTACCGGCGTGCCGATCCGCGCTGCGGCATAGAGTTCGCGGCCGGGCTTCGCCGTGAGGGAGTCGCTACCCAGATGTGCGATCTGCTTGTCGCCGAGCGGCTTGCCGAAGCCGAGTTCGGCGCCGACCAGCAGGCCCTTCGTGACCATATGATCATAGCCGGCGGAAATGCCGATGGTGGCCGTGTTGAAGTGGCGCGGCAGATCCACATAGTCATCGGACGCATCGAGCTGATCATAGGCGATGTCGAGCTGAACGCGCGGTCCGCTGAACCCTGTGTCCTGCGCGTTCGCCTGCGCGGGCAGGGAAAGGGCGACGAGACCGGTCGCCGCGATAAGGGTCTTCATGATCGTTTCTTCCTAACCTTGATATGGTGGAAGCGTGGATGCCGCCCGGCTTGGCAATCCCGTCGCTCGGCGGCGTGAAAGTGGGGTGAAAGCCGGATCGCAATGAGCACTTGCGGGCTAGGCTGAGCCGGCTCCGCCCAAATCAAGCAGGATCGAAGCGAATTCACGCCGGATTGACGTTCCGTCGCGGCGTCGCCGCGCGCGGATGGTGACGGACTACACCTGACCTATCCGGAGAGAAACATGGCCACCGACTTTGCTTCCGATCGCCGTGCACTGCTGAAGGCAGCGGCGATCACCATCATGATGCCAACCCCATTGCTGGCGGCCTCGGCAACACCTCCCGTCGCCGATTCCTTCATTCGCGCGATCAACGGTTCCGCGGAAGATCGCCATACCTGGCTCGCGCTTCACATGTCACCTGCTGGCTTGAAGCGCCAGCCGCTCGAAGAAGCCGCCCGGCTTCTTGACGGGATCAGCCTGCGCTCTGGCGGATTGTCGCTTCTCGACGTCGCCGCAGAACCGGGCCGGCTGCTGCTCAAGGTCAAATCGAGTAAGGGAGGCAAGGTCAGGACTGCACAATTGCGGCCTGACCGAGATGATGCCTCCAAACTCTATGGGCTTCCGGACATGGCGACGCCCATGTCCTATGCGCGGCGGCTCATCGAGGTACCGGTTTCCCGCTCGAAGCTGCGTGAGGCCATCCTGCATCGGATCCGGTTCGCTGCGATCCATGACGAGTTTTCCGGCGCCGTTCGCGTTGTCGCGCCAGACGGCGAAACCCTGGTCGATGCCGCCTTCGGTTTCGCGGATCAGGAGGCTGGCGAACGCAACAGCATCGAGCATCGCTTCAACCTTGGATCCGCCGACAAGAGCTTTACCGCAATCCTGGTGGGACGACTCGTCGAGCAAGGGCGGCTGAGCTTCGACGCGCGTGTGATCGACATCCTTCCCGAATACGCAAATCGCGCCGCCGCCGAGAAGGTCACTGTCCGTCACCTGCTCACCCATTCTGCGGGACTGGGGGATTTGTGGAGCCGTCCGGGCTTTTCGCGCGACACGGACTATGCCCGCGTCTCGGATATCGTGCCCAGCTTCTGGGATGCGGCACCGTTTTTCGAACCCGGTTCGCGCTATGCCTATTCGAATGAGGGCTATGTCCTGCTCGGCGCGATCATCGAGAAGGTGACCGGTCGCGACTGGTGGAGCGAGCTGGCCGAACACATTTATGCCCCGGCCGGCATGCGGCGCAGCGCGCATTTCCTGAACACGGATTCCGCGCCGTTGCGTGCGATCGGCTACAAGCTGCAGCTCGGCGACGTACTCGCGCTTGAGGATCGCGTTGCCGACCGCTCCCGGGTTGCCGGGCACAGCGGCAATTCGTGCGGCGGCGGTTATTCCACGGTTGCCGACATGACCGCCTATCTGCGCGCCTTGCGCGAGGGGCGCCTGATGTCACGTGAGATGACCGAGCAGATGACGATGGCGGTTCCACACGGGCTCGAGGTCACCGGGCTTGGTGTGCGCGAAAAATATGGCATGGGCTTCACGTTCAACCGCTTCCACGACAGGACCATTCGTGGGCATGGCGGCGGCGGCCCCTTTTCCGGAATCGACGGACGTTCGGGCATCGTCTGGGAAACCGGCTGGGCCTATTCGATCCTCGGCAATTATGACTCGCCCTATGCTGCTGCAGTTGCCCTCGACATCGCCTATATGCTGGCGTCCCAGGACTAACCCACAAGGACGGGCAAGGAAATATGGAGGCGAGCCGTCCTCGCCTCCATATTATTTAGACAACAGTCTGATCCTGGGTCGTCCGTAGCCGACTGACAGGACGATGCTATTTGTCGAATGTCTGTGAAGGGGCTATGATGATTAGTACCCGCCAGGCGCCGCCCTGGGAGAGTTGGGCGAAGCTCAAAAGCATGTCGGCGGTACCCGTCGTCTACTTGCGCGAGCCGAAGGAGCCAGGCGACCGGTCGCCTGTGCGCCGGGCCGAACCGGATAACTAGGGCCTGCTCCACCGCCGCCTGCTCTGTCGTTCCGCTGACAACGCCGGAGACAGTGCATGTTGTTGCCTCCATGCCGCTCTTTCTGGTCCGGATCTGGGCGCTGCCGGGCCCTTGGTGAAATGGAAATACTGCTCCGACGGACCAAGAGTGGTCGTCCAACCCAAGGCGTGTATAGCGGACGGCGCGATCGGCCCTGTGCACACGACTTTCAGGCAGGCGAGGGTGGCGTCCCGCACGGCTTGAGGCGTCACTTTCACAATTCCAGTGAGCATGGGCATTGCACGCGACATTGCCGGGAGACCGGTTGGCAGTGGCGGATCGGCATCCCCGTGACCTGCCGGCTCCATACGGTTGGCTTGCGGGGGAGATGTAGGCGGGGTCGGTGTGCCGATGGTCGGCTTGCGCGGCGCAGGCCGAGCCAACTTTCCACGTGACAGCGCCCGCTCGAAGGCATCGTCGTCACCCGGCCGCTCCCGCGCGACTGCGGAATTGCAGATACCGCATACCGCGAGTACCGCCCTTGGCTTCGGGTCGCGCAAACGATCGATCAGTTAGCCTGGAAGCCGCCCGTTGGGTTTGCAGAGGCCTTGGAACACGCGGTGTCGCTATCGCCTGAAGTCGCGCATCCCCGCCGCGGACCCCGATCCCGCTGTGAAAGCCATTATTCCCTGGCAGTGCGCTTTTTCCGCACTCTCGGGTTTCCGGCCCAGAACCTTGGCGAATTCCTGGCGAAGGTAGGGTTTCACGGCGTTTTGACGCCACGCCCATGCCGAACACGGGACGCGACCGCCATCGCGGATCGATCTGAAATCCGTTGGCGCCGGCGTAACCGCTCGTGCGCCGCAACGCTGCGATAAGGGTATGGGAACAATGACGCATGGCAACACCCGAGCGACGCTGTATCGGCTCGCGGCTGTGACGATTGGATGCCTGGGCTTGATCTCATCCGTGCCGGCGTTCGCGCAGGAGCAGGGCGGCAGCACGATCGACGGCATTGAATTGGCACCGCTGGTTCCAGAGCCCGATCCGGAACTCGCGCCTCTGGTTCAAGAGCCAGACCCAGACCTCGCACCGTTGGTTCCCGAGCCCGACCCCGATCTCGGGCCGCTGGCGCCGGAGCCAGACCCGGATTTGGCGCCACTGGTTCCGGAACCGGATCCGGAACTCGCGCCACTGGTGAGACCCGATATCCACCCGGGACAGAAGCAGCTTAGCGAGGAGGAACTGATCGAACGTGGGGCCGCCACCCTGCGCGATCCCGATGCGGCAAGGAAATCGATCGCCCGCTCGATCGAATGGGCAGGCCGTGAGTTCAATGCGGCGATGAAGAAGGGCAAGGTCTCCGACGAAGATATGCGCAACGCGATCAAGGCGGTTGAGGAAATGAGCCGCCTGGACAAGGCCGGTGCATCGGGAGCCGGCACCGGATCCCGCCAACCGGCCGGCAAGCCGATCCCGCTTGAGATCAATGTCGCCGAGCAATTGGAATGGCAGCGCCGCGCGGAAGCCAGCAATGGTACGATGACATTGGTGGAAAAGCCGCTCCCCGTCACCACCTGCCGAGGAGGCAATTGCACGACGAAAATGGTGATGCACTACGAACTCCGGCCGGTGGCGCCACTTGAGTGAACATGGCCGGCTGGGAACGGCTCATTGCAGCTTCTGGATGCCTGCGTCGCGGGCTGACGGCGCCATTTTCACGCTGGCGCTACGCTTCGCTCGCAGCCGCCATCACCAGGCGGTGGCACTGCCATTCGACGTGGGAATCAAGCCTTGGCCCCCAAAGGTGATTCCGGAGAAATATTGCATGTCCATTCCAAGCTCTGGGGATCCGATCTTGTCGAAACCTCTCTACGCGCGATCTCGGAACGGCGCTCTCGCTCAGGCGCCGGCTTCCAGGCGTAAACCCGGTGCGCAATCGGGCGCCGGCACTAGGGGCGTGACGTTCGGGCGACCAGGTCGAAATCTCCGATGCCGCAAAAGCCGCGTTCGAGGCCTCGGCGTCCGCAGACACCGAGACGCAGACGGTCAAGCTGCGGGCGAGGGCGCAATACCAGCAGTTCAACAGGCCGGCTCCTTCATATCCTTTGACCTTTCGAACGGAAGGCAATTCCTCGATCTGTTGAGCTTCAGCGACAACGAAGTGGCGCAGATCGCAGTCGATCGAAACGGTGAATTCTCGGGAGACAAATCCAGCCGCGGCGTCGCCTCGCTTCGTTTTCTCCCGCTTTTCACGCCGACCAACCGCTCCGCCGAGCCGTGGCCTGCCAGGGCCTTGGTATCGAGACGCGGAGTAGGGAGAACGGGGATGAAAAGGTTCATATCGGCGGCAAGTGTCGTCGCCTGCGGATTGGCAGTGCAGGCTAACGCGCAAACTGCGAGCTTCACCGGGCCGCGAGTTCAGCTAGATGTCGGATATGATCGCCTCGACGCCAGCGACGAGTATCCCGACCTGCCGCGGCACTTCGATAACGCGTCTCTCGCCGCGACCCTGGGCTATGATGTGGTGATGGCGGGGGGTATTGTCGGGGGTGCCGAAATCGGCCTCGGCAAGCCGCTCGGCGGAAGCGAGCCTGCGTCGCTCGGAAGTGACGCGCTGACCGTCAAGCCGAGCCGCGAATGGATCGGCGCCATTCGCCTAGGCACAAAAGGTCACGCCCTCGACCTTGCTGTTCAGGACCGCGAGCTACTCGAACGCCCGGATCTCCGCCGCATACCAGTCGCCCGCTCTCCCGGAGGGCGATCGCATTCGGATCGAAGGCACCAAGGGGGCATTCTTTGGGGAGGCGGCGTCGAACAGGCGATCTCGGGCAGTGCTTGCGCTTCGCCGTGCGCATTGTGGCAGCTATGATTATCAGTGCGGTGTGAAGTGTACGCAGATCCGGATGGGGCTCGGCGCTCGGTTCTGAGGGCCGGCACCTTGTCGCCCAATGCTCGAACCGGCCCGCGCCGTTCGCCATTCAAGCCGCGAAACCGTCCGACGGTTCCCAAAGTGAAAGGATGTCTTTTGATCACTTCCATCGCGTTAGCCCTCGTCTCGCCGCTGACCTCGGCGGCGGCGCTTCAGTCTCGCCCAAGTGCCGACGCAGCCGATCAGGCGAGCATAGTCCGCATCCCGCTCATGGAGCGCCAGCTGTCGCCGGAAAAGCACGTCGAAACCGTCAAGGTGGCGCGGATCGATTTCCGACCGGGTCAACGGACGCACAGGCATGTCCATCCAGTCCCGACCATGGGAATCGTCCTCAAAGGGGCGATCAGGCTACAGGTCGAGGGCGAGCCGGCTAGGATCCTGAAGGCGGGTGAGAGCTTTTTCGAACCGGCAAATACCGTGGTGCTGCACTTCGAAAACGCCTCCAGTCACTTCGCGGCGAGCTTCGCCACCTTCTATCTGCTCGGACCAGACGACGACGAGATCATCCGCGAGGTCCGTTGAGCGATTGCTCACGCCGCCGAGGCGATCCGCGCGGAAGTAGCGGAAGAAACCGGTTTCGAGATAGCGAACCCGCAGCCGGTCTTCGAAGCCTTCATGAGCCCAGGATCGATAGCCAAGAAGCTTTTCTTCTTCGTTGCGAAATATGCCCCCCGACCGCAAAGGGTTGGGCGGCGACAAGCTGGAAGAGCGCGAGGATATCGAGGTAGCGGAGGTCACTATCACCTCGCAGCTGCTAGCCTTTGCACGTCGCCAACCGCTAGAGCCCGAGGTTATCGACCTTAGCGTCCGGCTCGATGCCATGGGTGAGATGCTGGGGCGCACCTTGGGGAGCCTCTATGAGCTCGAGCTCCATCTCGCGCCGGCGCTTTGGCCGGTCGAGATCGATCCGAATGGCCTTGAGGCGGCGTTACTCAATGCGGTCGTCAACGCCCGGGATGCGATGCCCCATGGCGGAAAGATCACCCTGTCAACCGCCAATGACAAGCGGTCGGAAGGCGACGGGGTCCTTCTGTCGATCCGGGATACCGGCGAGGGAATTCCACCTGAGACGCTGAAGCGCGTTTTCGAGCCGTTTTTCACGACCAAACCGATCGGCAAGGGCACGGGCCTAGGCCTCTCGCAGATCCATGGCTACGCGCTCCAATCCGGCGGCTCGGCCAGGATTGAATCCGAAGTGGGTAAAGGCACCTTGGTGGAGCTCTGGCTGCCGCGAACGAACAAACATCCGCTCAGGGAAGCTGTTTCACAGCTTCACGCGATGATTCCGGCCGGGCTCCGAGTCCTCGTCGTCGAGGACAGCGAACATGTCCGCTACTTCGCGCGGCAACTGCTCGATGATCTCGGCTGCAAGGTGATCGAAGCATCGAATGGCAGCGAAGCGCTCGAGCTTCTGAAGGAACATGACGTCGATCTCGTCTTTTCGGATATCGTCATGCCGGGAATGAGCGGTTTGGAACTGGCAACCCAGATAAGGGATACCTATACCGACATCCCGGTATTGCTCGCGAGTGGGTATAGCAGCAAGCAATTCATTCCCCGAGACGAGCGGGAGTTCCCGATACTGCGAAAGCCATACAACCTCGCGACGCTCGCCGCCGGGATCAATCAGCTCGTGAATGCCGCCGATGGTAGGGACCGGGGCAAGGAGTCGTAAACGCGGATAGGAGCGGCAGTACCTTAGCCCGTCCTTTCTGCGGCCGCTTTCTGCTTCTGGTCGCCGAAAGCCGACGGACCGTTTCCGGCCCAAGAGCCGCTTGGCAGGTTTTGGGGAAAGCAGGCGGTCGGCAAAGCGCCCTATTGCCGCCGCTCCCGTAGCCATCCCCGAGTCCTATAAGCGGACGGTCCGCTTTGGACGAAGGCTCGCGCCAGGATGTCTGCAATTGGGGGCTTGCCGACAGGCAGCTTTGCGGAAGATGTCCTCTAAAGCGGACATTGTCATGGATCCGTGCAGCCGCTTATGTTTTTGCTTTCGACCGGGAACCAACATGCACCAGCCTCTTGTCGCAAAGCTCATCGCCTGCCTTGCTCTCCTCTCGTCCGCAGCAGCTGCTACCAGTGACGACAAGGGGATCGACGGCCGTTTCGACGTGGGCGGGCGCTCCATACGCCTCGCCTGCAAAGGCACAGGCGGCCCCGCCGTGGTGATCGATGCGGGAATGGGAACGGCGCCTGTCGAAGACCCGGGCTGGCAGGCCATCGCTGACCAGGTGGCCACGGTTACGCGAGTTTGCCTATACGATCGGGCCGGTCTCGGCGGGAGCGATCCGGCACCGTCAGGGCCACGCTCCAGCCTCGATTCCGCTGCCGACCTGCACGCCGCGCTCTCGGCCGCGGGGATAAAGGGGCCCTATCTTCTGGTCGGCCACTCGGTAGGCGGGCTCCATGCGCAGGTGTTCGCAGCCAGATTTCCATCCGACACCGCCGGGCTCGTGCTGGTGTCGACGACGCATCCCGATCAATTTTCGAAATGGCTCGCGCTGTTGCCCGCGCCCGCCCAAGGGGAGGAAAAGACCGTCACCGACGCACGCTCCTTCCTCATCACCATGCAGACAGACCCCAGCAAGAACGAAGAACGCCTGGATATGCGGGCAAGCGCGAGGCAGGCACATCTCCTCACCTCGCTCGGCAGCAAGCCGGTCATTATCGCTACGCACAGCCCCCGCTTCCGGATGGTGCCGGGATTGTCGGAGCCGCTCGCCGTCAAGCTGGAAGACGCGACGCAACGCATGCAGCGCGGATATCTGTCGCTGTCGACCAATGCGCATCAGAACATTGCCGAACGCGCGGGCCATGGCCTGCCGCACGAAGCACCGAAGTTCGTAGTCGACAATATCCTTCAAGGTGTCGTGGCGGTCCGGGAACAGGCGGTTCATTAATTGGCCGCGTGGCCGTCGCTCCCCGAGCCCGGCGCGAAAGCGTGTTTGCCTGGTCCTCTTTAAAGAACGCATTTCGTTTCATCTAACGGCCGGGATTGGGCGCTTGCTGCCAGACTGGTTTCGGCGTCGCAAATTTGGACCGAAACGATCGGGATTAGGTGAAAGCGGAACGGCCGGTTTTGGAAAGCGCCGCCGGAGAGCGCCGCGGCGCTCACGGCGACGCATCGAGTTTCATCTGTCGAACGATAGCGTCGTGATCGCCGACCACGGAATAACAATGATGTGGAAATCCCCGGCAGCAGGTTCGGCTGAAATACCGAACTCATCAGCTGCCTTGACGATTAAGTTCAGACATTCGGATTGGCCGACGAGTTGGACCACGGCTTTCGCAGCTCCGGCCTTGCGCACGATAGCCTGTTGCGCCGCCACTAGCATCGAGTTCACCCTCCTTCTTCAAGTAGAGCTATGCAGTCTCTGCGACGCGGAAATATGGTAAGCGGTGGCCCTGCTCGCAACTTCACCTCGCGGTGGCAGCGATCTCGCGCACGCGCCTGATCAGGGCTTCTCGCGGTTGCCCGCCGTGAGCCAGGCGATGATCTGATACGCGTGCCGGCGGAGGCAATTGGGCTCCTGGATCAGCAGCGTGCACGCACCATGCGGATCTCGCTCAGCAAAGGAGGCGAGCTCGTGCAGGTCGCCTCGATAGTTGCGCAGGATCCGGATCGCCGCCAAGCCCATCCCGGCTGCCTCTTCCGCCTGGATCTCCAACGCCCGTTGATAGATGACGTTCGCCCGGCTGGCGCTAACGTGCAGCGCGTCGCCGATCGCCTGGAATGTTGCGCCCTCCTCGCGCATGCGCAGAGCCGTCTGGTGCCGTTCCCTCATGTGAGGGAGATAGCATCCGCTGTACCGATGTCACCAGCGCTGGCGACGAGCGCCTGCAGGGCAACCCTGCCGCCACGTCGACAGCTAAGCGGCGCCAATGACGATTTCGTGCCGGACCCAGATCCCGGGATGTGGGGCGCGTGATCCGGGCCCGAACCCATAGACGGCAGCTTTTGAGGCGAGCGTCCGAGATTGGGTGGCTTGCAGACAGACCGCTTTCGGGCATGTTGCCCAACAAGCTGACGCACAACTGCGCGGAGGGTAGATGAAAACGCTGATCGGGATTGTCGCCGCCTTCGCCGCAGCTACGGGCAGCAGAGCGGCACATTCGCAATCCTTCATATTCACATGCGTGGGAACTGGTAGCTCACAGGGCAATGAGGGCGTTCGAAAGATCAGTGAGACCAGGTATCGCGTCGCAGGTGACGGTCAGCAGGTCTCCATTCGCGATGGAGACAATGAATTCTGCATTCAAGGAGCCATCTGTGCGGTCGCGGTTGGCGGTGAGTTTGTGCAGGTTCAGGTTCGAAGCGTTCCTCACCATGACCCGGGTTACTCGGCCGCCTTCCACATCGATCGAAAGAGCCTGATCTTCAAAGCTTCCGGAGGCGGTCTCGATGGCGGTTGGTCGATAACCGGAAAATGCAAACCCAGCCGCTCCTGATCAACTAGGAGGCGTCTCCTTTCAGGCGTTGATCCGAGCACCGCAATGGCCGGCTTTGGGGCGTGAGCTGCCATTGGGGCGGCTTCGCACCGGAGAGGCCGCTATCCGATGGTCGTCGCCCGAAAGCGGACAGTCTACTGACTGGCCATCAGCGGGCGTTGATGTTCGAAGTCGTGCGTTCGGAGATCGCTCCGATTAGATCGCGTGATGCACCCTTGCTCGTTCAAAGTTCGCCGAACGAGTTCTCGTCCTCGGGGAACACGCGCCTCGCAATGAAGATGCCGCTGATCGGCACCTGCGGATAGCGTGCCGACAGCACGCGATGCATTGCCTTGAAATGGGTGCCGTTGGTCAGCACGTCATCGACGATCGCAATCGCGGTCGGCGCGGGGAGGGTCAGGTTCTCTGCGATCCTGTAATTCTGGACCAGATCGTCGATCCGCGGCCGCTGGCCCTGGCCGAGTTCGTGCGCGGCCGTGGTCGAGTTGATCTGCTGCACAATGGATCGGACATCGATGTTGCCACTGACCAGCCGGCAGATGCGCTCGACCCGGTCGTCATAATCGGGATGGCCGATTGCCTTGGACGGCGGCGCCGGCACCAGCGTCGCGGTGGCGAGCCAGTCGGGGTGGATCGCGCCGCGCAAATGGACCGCGCATTGTGCGATTGCCTGGCCCTTATAGTGATAGCCCGGCCGATTGCTCTCGCTCGGCTTCTTCTTGAGGTTGCTGATCAGGTTGTTCGTCGCGCTGAAGCTGTAGCCACGGTGCGAGGTATATTCGAAGAGGAAATAGCAGCTGTCATCGGCCGACAGGTACGAATGGTCCCCGACGTTCGTCTCATCGATTTCGGTTAGACGAACCGGCTCAGCCAAGCGCGCCCCAGATATCGTCGATCTCGCGAACCCGGATCGCGCCGAGCGCTGCATATTTGGCGGGCCAGGTGATGTCCGAGCGCTGGAAGCAGGAATCGAGGATGAAGAGCTTGCGGCCCTGGTGCAGCGCCGCGCGCGCCTGGGTCAGCGTGCCCGAGGTCTCGCCTGCTTCGACAATCACTGTCGCTTCGGTCAACGCGCTCATCGTGATATTGCGCTCCGGGAAGAATAGCCGGTTCTGCGGGACCTTCTGCGCGCGGTAGCGCAGAACGGGCACCTGCGAGATCAGCAGGTGCTCAGCCGCGATGAATGCCTGCATTTCGGCATGGGGGCGTGGATAGACGGTGCCCAGCGGCGTGCCGATCACGGCGATCGTCCGGCCACCGCGCTCGATCGCGGCACGGTGCGCCGCGATGTCGATCCCTTCGGCCAGCCCCGACACGACGGCATAGCCCCGGTCGACGAATTCGCGCGCGAGCCGCTGCGCGCGCCGAACCCCGTCGTCGCTCGCCTTTCGGCTCCCTACGATCGCGATCGAGGGCAGCTCGCTCAGCTCCCATTCGCCCTGATAGTAGAGGAGTTCGACCGGATGCCGCGCAGCCCGCAGCCTGGCCGGATAGTCGCCGGCGTGATTGATGCGCACCCCGAAGCGGTTGATGCCGGCCGCGTGCAGAATCTTCGTGACTTCCCGCGCCTTCTCCTCGGCAACGCCGGCGGCTACGAAATCCGACGGTAGCGCTGTCGGATCGCTGGCAAAGCGTTCGGCGAGTGTCTTGAAGCTTGCGCCTTGCTCGAGCCAAAGCGCTTCGTAGGCGCCGAGTTCGCGGAATGGCGAGATTGGCGCGAGCGCAGGCCCGGAGCCCGCAGGCGCGAGCTTACCCATCATGTTCAACGCGCTAATCCCTGCGCCATAAAGTCTCCGTGCCCTTTTCCACGGCGGTATCGCGGTGGATGCAGCGATTTGACCAACGACGCAACACGTCATTTCGACCCTCCGATCGTCGGTCGATCGGCTCGGATCGGACCAGGATTATCACGGATGTTCACTATATGTTCTGTTGGCGTTTAGCAATGGCAGACGCATCGTCGGTGGTGCAGCGCGATGAATGAATGGGTGCTCGAGCGCATGGTTGAGCGGATAGGGAGGGAGCATGGGACAATGAATGGATGGCGTGGTTCGATAATTCAGGATGGCTTGCAGGGGAGGGCGGCTGCCCGCTGCGCGGGCACCGCGGCTCTACCGGCGCTGCGCGCCGCCCGAGCGCCAGCTGCGCTGGCTCTCGGCCCTCGCGGGTGACGATCCGCTGCCGGGATGGGAAGGGCGCGGAAGGAAGGGGTGGGCGAGCGTCAGGCCAGGGCGGTGAGGGGTGATTTGAGGTCGAGGTGGCGCTCCGCGACTTCGCTGAGGCGCCGGCGTGGCAAAGCCGTCAGAGGCGGCTCAAGCCCTCTGTTGGCGAAGCCTGCCAGTCGGCAATGCGTCCTAATCCCGGTCGTTCCGTTTGAAGCGGTAGGTCCGCGAAAGCTGCCGAGCGTTCATTCAGCTCGGCGTTGTCCGTACCGGCCAAAAATGGGACCAGTTAGACCCGTCTGTCAACGGTCGTCCTCCGAGATTGAGGGCCAAATACGAGCAAGTTTGTCGGGATTTTTGACTATGTAAATCGCAACGATCTTACCGTCCTGCATCTCGAGTGCAGTTGTTTGCAATGCGCGACCCTGATCGGCACTGATGTAGCCGGGCAAACCATCGATTATCACGGTGCGAACCAGCGTTGGCGGTGGCGCATTCTTGCGACGCACCGCGGCGAAAACACGAAGTGCAAACTCCATGCCTCGTACGACATTCCGGAAGGCGAGCACCTTGCCACCGCCATCGGTATGGATCTGGACGTCCTGCGCCAGGATTTCCGAAAGTCGGGCCGTGTCTCCATCCCGCGCGGCGGTGAAGAAGGCGCGTGCAAGCCTGTCCGCTTCGGCTGCCTTGATAATGAATCTCGGCCGAGCCGTCTGAACATGTTTGCGGGCTCGTGACGCGAGCTGACGCACGGCGGCAGGCTCTCGTCCCAAGGTCACGGCTACCTCGGGCAGGGAAACGTCGAACACGTCGTGAAGAAGGAATGCCGCCCGCTCAAGAGGTGACAGGCGCTCCATCGCCAGCATAAGCGTGAAAGTGATGTCGTCGGCGAATGTCTCGTCCTGCCAGATGGAGTCGATCAGCGGATCGGGCAGCCACGGCCCGATGTAGGTTTCACGCTTTGCGTGCGCCGATTTCTTGCGGTCAAGGCACAAGCGGGTAACGATCCGGGTCAAATAGGTCGCAGGGAAGCCGATATCATCTTCGACCGCTTCCCATCGCAGCCAGGCATCTTGGATGACATCCTCGGCATCGCTGAGCGAGCCGAGCATTCGGTAAGCGAGCCGGTTCAAGCGGCTGCGTTCGGCCTCGAATATGAAGGTGCGCTGTTCACGTCGCTCCTTCCGTCGATCGGCGGCATTTCCGCTGATGCCCGTCGGCACCAATGTCTCCTTCATAATCATGCCCACAAGACGAAGCAGCGTGCCCGGTAGTGACATGCACTCCGCCCCGCACGGAAAAATTTCGCCGGAGATGTCACACTGGTCCGGCCTGTTTCGTCAAGTGCGGGAGCGTCGCTGAGTGGCGCCGCAGGCTAAGGACATGATCATGAGCGAGACGAAAAGGTTGATCTGGCACGAGGTCGCGCCACAGGGCGCTAAGGCTCTCTTCGGTATCCACCGCTACATCACAACCGGCACCAACCTACCGGAGGAGCTGATACATCTCGTGTTCCTACGGGTGTCACAAATCAATGGCTGCGCGCATTGCATAGACCTCCACACGCGCGACCTGCTGAAGACGATGTCGGTCGAAAAGGTCGCCTTGGTCCCGGTCTGGGCGGAAGTGCCGCATCTTTTCCCTGAGCAATATCGTGCTGCACTGGCCTGGGCCGAGGAGGTTACACTCGTAAGCGAAACCCATGCTTCGGACGAAGCCTATGCGGCCGCATCGGCAGCATTTGAACCGAAGGATCTGGTGGATCTCACCATCGCAATTGCAGCGATGAATGCTTTCAATCGCCTTGGCGCACCGTTTCGGCTGCCCGTTAAGGCGAAGGCCTGAGTCGGTCCGGAACGGTTGGCCCGATCAGTGAAAGATCCGACCGGCTATCGGGGGATTTGGACGGGGCTGCTGGATATCTCGGTCCAGCGGCCTCGGTCCTGAAAGGGTGAACGCGCAACGGCCGCTTTAGCCAGCTGCCGGTCCCAAACCTGCCGGTCTGCAACCGGCCCAGAAGCGGAAGGGCCGCTTTCCGCATGAGCTGCCGTTCGGCAATGCGCGCCCCAATGTCGGTCGTTACAACCAATGCGCCTTAAGCCTAAAAGCTGCCATTCGTTCATCTTGGATGTCGCCGCGAGTGAATGACTGGCTCTGGGACGAAGCGGTCATTCGCTGGTGCGATGTAGAAGGTCAGCTCTCGGCAGCGGCGGACACCATCTTCCACCCCCTCGGCTTGCGGGTTGCCTATCCGAAGTATGATAATTAGAATAGTTCAGCATGCGCCAAACAAAATGGATAGTTATGGTTTCGGGCTCACTGTGCTGAATAAAGCATTATCCAATCAATTAATGAAATTAAGAGATCGTAGATTTGTATAATTGTTATGAATTATTCGTAATTATCACCGTCTGACCGAAAGGCGGGTTTTGGGATATCCGCAGGCGAGTTGAGTGATCGAGATTGGGTGCGTCGTAGCCGCAGTCGAAAGCGGCCAACTCCGATGCCTGGCGCAGATGGGCGATGTCGGCCTCACCGATAGGGCAGGGCAAGCGCTCGCTTGCCCTGTCCCTTGCGGCCCAATGAAAAGGCTCAGCCTCCCCAGCCTTCCAGAAACTCCAGCAGGAGCGCGTTTACTGCTTCCGGGCGTTCTTCGTGCGGCAGGTGTCCGCACCGTGGAATGGGGATCGCACGCAGCTTATCCGCCATTTCCCCCCATATTTTCGGCATGTCGAACATCTTGCCGACCGCGCCGAAATCCTCCCCCCACAGGGCAAGTGTCGGGCAGGCGATCTTCACATCCGCATCGGCCAGATCCTGCGCCACGTCCTCGCCATTGGCTCGATAATCGGCCATCGCGCCGCGGACCGCACCAGGCGCGCGATAGGCGCGTACATAGGTGTCGAAGGCCTCGCCCGTTATTGCCGCCGGGTCATAGGCCCAGTCGGAGAAGAACCAGCGCAGCCATTGTTCCTCCTTTCCCGCGATGAGCGTCTCGGGGAGATCTGGCACCAGATGGAAGAGGAAGAACCAATAGGCCTTGGCAATTTCCGCGTTGATCTCGCGCGCGACGATGCGGGTGGGCACATTGTCCATGACGACGAGGCGATCAACCCGGTCGGGATAGTCCTTTGCGAAGCGCGTAGCGACACGGGCGCCGCGATCGTGTCCGACAAGCGCGATGCGATCGATCTTCAGATGATCCAGCAGGGCGGCGAGGTCCCTCGCCATGGTGCGCTTGTCATAGCCGCTCGCCGGCTTCTCGGTCTCGCCATAGCCGCGCAGGTCGGGCGCGATGATGCGATAGAGCTCTCCAAGCTCGGGTATCTGGTGACGCCAGGCATAGTTGGTTTCCGGAAAGCCGTGCAGCAGCACAACCGGCGCGCCTTGCCCTGCATCGATGTAGTTCTGGCGGATACCATTCGCCTGGACAGTGTGGTTGGTGACGGAGATCATGGGCTTTCCTCAGAAGAGCTGGCGTGCGGCTCGGGATCGTCCCGCGCCGCGCTATTCGTTTATTCCACCTCGCGCTGGCTCCGGCGCCACGCGAGCGGGGTGGTGCCGAGTTCGCGTCTGAACAGTCTTGTCAGATGCGGCTGGTCGGTGAACCCGCAGGACACCGCGATGCGGGACAACGGATCATCGGATGCCAGGATGAGCGATTGTGCACGCCGCAGGCGCTTGGCGATGATGAAGGCATGCGGCGTCTGGCCGGTGCTGGCCTTGAAGGCGCGACAGAAATGGCCGACGCTCAATCTTGCGATTTCGGCAAGCGCCTCGACCGCGATGGTTCCATCCAGCTCGCGTTCGACATGGTCCTCGACCTTGCGCAACTGCCAGTTGGCAAGGCCCCCGCGAGCAACGCTCGATACGGGGCGCCGTGTCGCGGAAGTCCCTGCGCCAGGGATGCCGCCCCGCGGGAAGCTCTCAAGGGCCTTGTCCAGCAGCTGTCGTGCGAGTTGGGGATCCGCATCCAATGAGTGGCGGGCGTTCCACACCAGCGCCTGCATGCCGGATGTGTCGGTGGGGCCGAAATGCCCGGTATGCTTTGCGGCCAAAGAGGCAGTGGGGACATGCTGCAACATCGCTCGCTCCCTTGATCACGCTTCGGTCGCCTGGACCGTGTTGACAGAGAGGTAGATCAGCTCGCCCTGCGTTATTATCCCGCTTTAGTGTTATGGCTATGTAACGAGATTCGATGTGGAACTGAGCAATGTCGCCGTATTCGTCGAGGCCGTCGCCCATGGAAGTCTCGCCGCGGCTGGCCGCCGGCTCGGCATCGGCGCGATGGCGGCGTCGCGGCGCCTGGCGGCGCTGGAGGACGATCTCGGTGTAAGACTGTTCCACCGCTCCACCCGGACGTTGTCGTTGACAGTAGAGGGTGAGAATTTCCTGCCCTTTGCGCGGACCATGCTCGAGGAAGAACGCGAGGCGCGCGAGGCGCTTCGCCCCGTGGGAGCAGGGGCTTCGGGCCTCTTGCGTGTGACGAGCTCGGTTCCCTTCGGGCGCAGGATCCTCGCGCCGCTGATCCCGGAGTTCCTGCAGGAGAATCCGGAGGTGCGCGTGGAATTGTTGATGACCGACGATCTGGTCGACATCGTAGGTCAGGGCCTCGATCTGGCGATCCGCATCGCGAAGCTGCGGGACAGCAGCCTTGTCGCGCGGCGCCTCGCTGACAATCCGCTGGGGCTCTACGCTAAGCCCTCCTATCTGGCTCGGCAGGGGCTCCCGCGCCGCGCGGAAGAGCTGGAACATCATGAGTGCGTCACAGTGACCGGGGTCAGCCACTGGGAGCTGCGCGACCTTCAGGGCAAGCCGCGTCGGCAGCGTGTCCGTGGCCGGTTCAGTGCCAGCTCCATTGAAGGAGTGTACGAAGCCTGTTGCGGCGGGCTCGGCATTGCCCACCTGTCCAGCTGGATCGTCGCCGATGACATCAGGCGGGGTAAACTGGTCGAGATTTCGCTGGAGGATGCGCAAGCCGATGCGTTCGCGATCTGGGCGGTACATCCCAGCGCTAGGATGGTACCGCCCAAGGTCAGAATTTTCGCCAGTGCGGTTGAAGCCCGTCTGCGAGGCCTGTGAGCTCAAGCGGTCCGGAGCAAATAGGTGTGGCTGCCGGACAGGACCAGTTCGCCCCTCTGATTGTGAACCGTGACACTGGTCGTGACTTGACCCTTGTCACCCAGCGGCGTCAGCGAGACGATTTCGAGCGCGGAATAAAGAGTGTCGCCGGCATGTACCTCGGCGAGGAACTTGGCCGAGAGCTCGGTGAACGCGATGAAGATCGACCCGAAATTGTGCGGCAGCAGCGTGGCGCCCGGTGCCGTGAATGCGAGCACCTGCAGTCCGTGCACGACAGGAGCGGGATGGCCGAAGCGCTGCGCATAACCGATATCGTAGTGGATCGGATGATTGTCGCATGAGACCGTCTGGAAAGCGGATGCATGGGCGTCGGTGAGTGTCCGGCTCGGCGCGCGGAAGATCTCCCCGACCCTCAGCTGGTCGAAGCTGCGTTCCGGTACGATATGCCAGTCGTTGGGGTTGAAGGCGAAGGTCATCAGTTGCTCCTGAAGCTGGCGCCGCCCCGAGGGCGGGCGCTTTGATGGGTCAGCGTGGGGTGGCCGAGGAAACGGGAAGCCATTGCCACTTGTCGGCGGCTTTCCTGAGCCTGCCGATCCCGGGAAATGCGAGATGCGCGCCTGCGATGAGATCCCCTCGCCGCATGGTCTCGTTCATCAGCTGTTCGCGGGTGGCACGTGCAAGATCGGGCATATAGTCGAAGCGGATCGTGATGGCCGGGTCGGTAAGCTGGACGGCGGCGACGTGCATCACATCCCCCCAGATCAACAGCGTCTTTCCCTCGCTCTCGATCCGGTACGCGCTATGGCCCGGCGTATGACCGGGAATGTCGATCGCCGTGATGCCGGGCTCCAGAAGCGCGCCGGGCTTGAAGGTTCGGACACGTCCGGCTGCGCTATAGGGGGCGAGCGAAGCAGATGCGGCATCGAATGTGGCGCTGACGGATGCGTCCACCTTGTCGGCGTTGGACTTGTCGAGCCAGAAGGCTTCCTCGCGCTCCTGCAGCCGAATGACTGCGTTGGGGAATACCGGTTTCCCGTCGATGACGAGTCCGCCGACATGATCGGGATGAAGATGGGTAAGGAGCACCTCGTCTATGTCTTGGGGCCGGTAGCCGGCGGCGCGCAGGCCGGCGCCGAACCTCCCCAGCGCGGCACCGAAGAAGGCGCCGCCGCCTGTGTCGACAAGGATGCGCTTTCGGCCGGTGTCGACAAGATAGGCGTTGACCGAGGTTGGCTCGACGACGGGCTGATGTCCGGCCGCGAGCAGGGCACGCACTTCGCCGGGATGTGCATCCACCAGCAGCTGATCGGTGGGCAGGGAGAAGATGCCGTCGCCGATCGCGACGATCTTGAAATGGCCAAGCCGCATCTTGAAGACCTGCCCGGGTGCCTGCGTCGAACTGGCCGGGGGCGTTTGCCGGGCCTCCTGGGCAGATGCGGAAGGGAGCGAAGCGGATAGCAGGATTGCCAGGGCCGCTATGGATTTCGTCGGAAGAGATTTCATGGTTTTCTTGCCTGTCTGGGGTCGGGGCGCCGATGTTCGTGACCGGGCCGGGAGTGTCTTTCGGGCAGGGTGTCAGGTCGACGCGACGGCCTCGAAGGCGTCGATGATCACGTCGGCGACGGCGTCCGGCATCGACAGCAGGGACAAATGGCCTGCCTTCAATTCGGTGGTTTTCGCTTTCATGGCGGCCGCCGCTTCGCGTTCCAGCGCGACGCTGACCATGCGGTCTTCGGTGGAGACGACATACCAGGTGGGGCGGCTTTCCCAGGCCGCGACGCTGATCTTGTCGCCAAAGGTGCTGGCGGCCAGGGGCGGCTGAATGATGGCGAGCAACCGCGCTTCCGCTTCGGGCAGGTCCTGGCCGACATCGTTGATCCAGCCTTGCTGGGTCAGGGTCAGGAAACCGGTGCCGTCCTCACGAACCTGTGCGAGGCCCGGAGGGGCGGGGTGGGCGTTGACCAGTGCGCCCACCGTTTCGCCGGCCTTGGGGGCGAAGGCAGCGACATAGACAAGCGCTTTGACCCTGGGGTCGTTGCCGGCCTCGGTGATTACAGCGCCGCCCCAGCTATGGCCGACCAGGATCACTGGCCCTTCCACCATGTTGAGTGCGCGACGGGTCGCGGCGACATCGTCAGCGAGCGAGCTGGTGGGGTTCTGTACGGCGATCACCGGAATGCCCTTCGCGGTGAGGAGGGGAATGACGCGTTGCCAGCTGGATCCATCGGCCCATGCGCCATGAACCAGGATCACCGTGGGGCCGGAAGGCGGGGTATCGACCATCTGAAATCAACTCCTGCGGGAGCCGGCGGCGCCGGCTTGCTTGTATCCACAGCTAGCGACGGCGGCCGGGCCCGAATTGTCGATTTCGAACTTGTTTTGGCGAGTTCTGCGCCATCCTGATAAGGGACCTGGCCTGTGGCATTGCCGAGGCTCCCGCTCGCCCCATTGCTTTGGCAAGCCCGCTGCTTCAGCCGTTGATCCCATCGGAATTGAAACGCCGCAGCAGGGCGGTGAGGTGGCCGATATCGGTTTCGCTCCAGCCTTCGAGCCTGTGGCGGAAGACCTCGCCCTTATAGGCGATGGCGGCTTGCATCCGCCGCGACCCTTCCTCGGTCAGGGAAAGGATCACGCTCCGCCTGTCCGCGGTGCCGGCACGGGATTCGACGAGACCGGCCTGCCTCAACTGCCCGACGAGGCGGCTGGTGGCGCTGCGGTCCATCGCCAGTGCATCAGCAACCTGACTTGCCTGTGCCGGGCCGAAGGCATGCAACCATTGGACGACGTGGAAGGCGGCTGGCTGCAAATCCGCGCCGAAGCTGTCCGACATCCGGGCCGTCACCGCGCGGGAGGCGCTCAGCAGCGCGTTGAGCTGCTCGCCGAGCAGGAGCCACGATGCGGGGACGGTATCCAGTCCCGCATCTGAAAATGGCGGCGTGGGCACCAGGGCGCTTTCCTTCTTCTGCATGAGAGATATGATGGATATATATCCAATATATTCCCCGAGGTACCATGTCCAGAAGCGCATCACCCATCATCGTCATGACCGGCGCGACCAGCGGCATAGGGCGGCTCGCTGCGATTGAACTGGCACGCAGAGGTGCGCATCTGGTGCTGATCGCCCGCTCCGAGCCGGCTGCCGCCGCAACGCGCAACGCCATAGAGGCGAGTGTACCGCAGGCGCGGATCGATGTTCACTTCGCCGATCTGGCGGACCTCGCATCCGTCACCACTGTCGGGCAGGCACTTGTCGCGCGCCATGAGCGGATCGACGTGCTGGTCAACAATGCGGGTATCCATGCCTTCTCGCCGCGGGCCACGGTCGATGGCCATGACGAGATGATGGCCGTCAATTATCTCGCGCCCTGGCTGCTCACCGACATCCTGCGTGAGACGCTGGTCCGTTCCGCCCCCTCGCGTATCGTTACAACGGCATCGGAGGCCTCCAGGCGCCATGGAACGCTCAGGCTCGACCAGGACATGTTCGTATCCGGGCATTTCTCCCGTCTCGGGTCTTCTGAAATCTATGGCCGCTCGAAACTGCTCGACATCATGTTCTCGCTCGAACTTGCCAGGCAGCTCGAGGGAACGGGCGTTGCCGTGAACTGCCTGGATCCCGGTTTCAACGTGACCGGTCTCGGCCGGGAGCTGAGCTTCGCACCGCTGCTCGAGCGGGTGCTGACCAGGCTCGGCATCGGTGATCCCGGCCGGGGTGCTGGCATTATTGTGCGTCTCGCCGACGATGCGGAATTCGCAGGCGTCACCGGCGGCTATTTCTCGGTGAAGGGAGCAAGGCCGCTCAGGCCCGTGCCGCCCGCGGACGACGAGGGCGCCCGGCTTGCCCTCTGGGAGATCACCCGCGAAGTCCTTGCCGACAGGCTGTAACCGCTGGCTGAGAACGGGGCGGCCCTGGTCCCCGGGGCTGTGCGGGGCCGAGTTTCAAACTCGATCCGTTGCCATCCGCCCCAACCCGAGAAGTGGCGGGAGCCCGGTCGGACGAGAGAGGGCGGCGGGGCGTCTGGACTCGATGGCGAAGCCGGTGCTGGAGGTCAATCCGCGGCATGCTCTTGTCGAGAAGCTCAGTGCGCTCGGAGGCGGGGATGAGGCTGTCCGCGCCAACGCGGCGCATCTTCTGTTCGATGAAGCCCGTATCGCCGACGGTGAGCTGCCGGTCGATCCGCGCGCCTTTTCGGCACGTCTGATGCGTCTGATGGAGCGTGGTATCGGCTGACCGAATAATCGACGCGGAGCCAAGGAGGCTCCGCGCCAAAAGCGCTTAAGACTTGCTTGCGTCCTTGAACATATTTGCGAGCATCGCTGCCAGCGCTTCCTCTGCGCGTTCGCGTGTCGCGTGATCCTTGGCGGCCATTTCCTGGCGTATCCACTCCGGTGTACGCGCGATTATGGCGGCGATCGCAGATTGAAGGTCTTCGCTCATTTCGAGGCCTGTTGCAGTGAACAACCCCCATGAACAAGAACTTTTGACCCGAGTTCCATCTTCCGCGAGACCAGCGGCAGTCCTGTTGTGAATGGCAGATCGAAAGGGACAGGCCTCTGTTCACAAAAATGACCAGCGATCCCGTCATTGATCTGTCGGTCGGCGAGCACGGCGGAGGCTGGCGCACGCACGCCGCCCCGGTCGCCCGAACGTGAGAGTGCATGTTTGTTGGAGCTTCGCGCTGAAGATCTGCGGTCGGCGCGATGCGCCGACGTTGTTGGGTCCGGCCGCGGCCAAGCGGGTGGGCGTCGCTGGCCTTTAGTGCCGCCGGGGCGTGCCGCAACCGGCTGCGCCGGTTCCTCTACTGCGTTTCGGCCTGTCGGTGCGGCCCACCTTCCCGGTGGGACTGCCGGTCCGCTCCTTGCTGCCCACCCCGCTCGCCGGGGCCGTGTGCGATTTCAGAAAGTAGCAAGGGGCTGGGTCGCTGTTCGGCGCCCGCTCTGTTTGCACGAACCTGAGCTAAATCATTGAGCCAGGTAACAATGGGCGAGAACTGCTTTTCCCGAGCAGGCTGCGCAGATTTTTCGTCCAGCGGAATGTTTCTGTGTCTGGACGATAGAGGACAGACGTGGATCCACTTGAATATTTGAGGGTTGGTTCAGGCTAGCCAGTCCGTGACCAATACAGGGTCGAAATATCGGGCGTGCGGCGACCGGGTTCGATCGGCGTTTCGGTGAGATTCTGCAAGCGCCGCCCGGAATCAAATGGCTCGCTCTGTAATCGCAGCGAAGTAACCTATATCACAGCTCGACCCGAAATCAGGTGCTACATCGGGTCCGAGCTTCGGGGGCCATGGAGCGCGAAATGGTCAAGGAAGATGATATCGAGTATCTCAGCCGCAGGGTTGAAGAGGAGCGCGATAAGGCTGAGCACGCCCGCGATCCTTCCAGTTACCGCGTGCATACTGAGTTCGCTCGAGCTTATGAGCGTAAGCTGCAGGTGCTGATCGCTTCTCAGTCCAAGCCGCAGCTTCGGAATGGCCATGCCATCCTCTAAGCGCGAAGAGCGGATGGATCAGCAAGCCGAAGAAGTGAAAATCGCGCAGACATTACGATGGATACGATTGCGCGATGAGGGACGTCGCGCAACGGCCGCGAAGCGTTCCTGAGCGATGCGTTTGCTGCCGCGGCGCTTCACGCGCCGGGGGAAGTGGTAGTAACGCAAACAGCCCCGGCTACCATCACACGCGCGCCAATGCCTTGGTTCGAACGGATAACACAGCACGTAGAAAGTGGGATTGGGTCGCCGCACCGGGGATTGCGGCCGATCTGCGAGAGGATGGAAACCGAAACGCTCCGGGAACATTCTTGCTACGAACTTTTCTTCGAGGACCATGGTGACGAGCAAGGATAGCGGCCAGGCCGACACTGCCCAGGAAGCGACCGGCGAACCGGCGGGCAATCTCAAGGACCCCACGTCATACAGCCCGACAGGCAACAAGGGGCAGCATCACTGGAAGAGCTCGACGGTCGCCGAGCCGGGACTCGACCAGCGCGGCACCGTCTTCTTCGCGGCGCTCCAGATGACGCGCATGCCGATGATCCTGACCGACCCGCGGCAGGACGACAATCCGATCGTCTTCTCGAACAAGGCCTTTCTCGATCTGACCGGCTATGAGGAGGCCGAGGTGGTCGGGCGCAATTGTCGCTTCCTCCAGGGCGCCGATACCGACCGCGAGACAGTCCGCGAGCTGCGCGAGGCGGTCGCCGCCGAGGAAGCGATCTCGATCGAGATCCTCAACTATCGTCGCGACGGCTCGGCATTCTGGAACGCGGTGTTCGTGGCGCCCGTCTATGATGCCGATGGCCAGCTGATCTATTTCTTCGCCAGCCAGCTCGACGTGACGCGCCGACGCTCGTCCGAGCAGGCCTTTCGACAGGCACAGAAGATGGAGGCGATCGGTCAGCTGACCGCGGGGCTCGCGCACGACTTCAACAACCTGCTCCAGGTCGTCGCCGGCAACCTCGACATGCTGCAGGGGGACGAACTTACCGACCGGCAGCACCGGCTGGTCGGCAATGCCGCGCGCGCCGCTGATCGCGGCTCCAGGCTGACCCGCCAGCTGCTTGCCTTTGCCCGCAAGACCCGCCTGGAACCCCGGCGTACCGACCTCAACACCCTGATCCACGAGTTCGGCGACCTGATCGATAATACCGTGGGCGCGCAGGTCCGCCTGGTCACCGCTCTGGAACGTCGACTGCCCGAGATCGACATCGATCCGACGCACCTTGAGATGGCCGTGCTCAACGTGCTCATCAACGCCCGCGACGCCATGCCCCAGGGCGGCAAGGTGACGATCGCAACCGAGCTGTGGAAGCTCAACGGTAATGCCGCCGCGCACCAGCTCCCGGAAGGCGACTATGTCGTGCTCGCGATCAGTGACGAGGGCGTCGGCATGAGTGAGGAGGTGCGCCAGCGCGCGATCGAGCCATTCTTCACCACCAAGGGTAGCGAGCGCGGCACCGGACTCGGGCTCGCCATGGTGCACGGCTTTGTTCAGCAATCGCGAGGTCGCCTTGAGATCGACTCGGAGCTCGGCGGCGGCACCACTATCCGCATGTTGTTCCCCGTGGCGGGCACGGAGAGCATCGCCGCGCCCGCGCCGCGCGTCGACAAGGCCAGCACCGGCGGCAGCGAGACGATCCTGCTCGTGGAGGACAGCGACGATGTCCGTGCGCTCGCTCAGGAGCAACTGGAGGCGCTCGGCTATACCGTGCTGGTCGTATCGAGCGGTGAGGAGGCGCTGGCCCTGCTTGGCGACCGGCAGGTTGATCTCCTGTTTACCGATATCGTCATGCCGGGCGGGATGAGTGGCCTGGAGCTGGTCGAGCAATTCCATGCCCTGAGGCCCGAAACGCCGATCCTGATGACAACCGGCTATAACGAGGACCTGGTCGCCGACATTCCGCGCGGCAGCCGGCTCGACGTGATCGGAAAGCCCTATCGACGCCGGGAACTGGCGGACCGGATCCGGGTGGCGCTCGACCGCCATTCGACGGGCGAGCGTCCTGCCGAACAAGGCTTCGGTCCCAAGGAAGGCTGAGGTCTCCGGCTCGAATGGGGATACAGGCGGAACGTTTCGTATCAAGCGCGGCTTCTCAGCGCCGCGGGCGAGGCCGCAGCCATATGCGTCTGATCCGCCTCTTGGGCAGCAGCAAGATCTTGCTGGCCCACTGCTGGATTGCTGTAATATCAAGCAGATATCGGCTATCGGCGGTCGCCGTGGCCAGAGGGGGATAGCGAAATCGTGACATCTTCCAGCCTCGTCGGTGGCGGGCATACCGGCGACCTCATTCGCTCGATGGATTGGGGCTCCACGCCGCTTGGCTCCCTCGAAGTCTGGCCGAGCGAACTGCTGGCCCATGTCCAGATCGCCTTGGCGTCCCCGGTGCCCATGGCGCTCCTCTGGGGCCCGGAGGGCATCCTTCTCTACAACGATGGCTATGCGGAGGTGTGCGGGCCCCGGCATCCGGCGGCGCTCGGCGCCAAGTTGCTCGAAGTCTGGCCGGAGGCGCGCACGTTCAACGCGCGCGTGCTCGATGCCGGGATGCGGGGCGAGTCTCTCAGCTTTCACGCTCAAGAGCTGGAACTCTGGCGGCATGGTCGTCCTGAACAGGTCTGGATGGACCTTGAATATCTCCCCGTGCGCAACCGGTTGGGTCAACCGGTTGGAATGCTCGCGCTTGTGTTCGACATCACGCAGCGGATTCTCGCCGAGCGGCGGCTTGCGCGCAGCGAAGAGCTTTATCGCTTCCTCGATGAACTCAGCCAATCAGTGACACCGTTGCATGACGCGCAGCAGGTCCTCTCGGTTACCGTCCAAATGGTCGCCTCGCACCTGTCGGTGACGAACTGCGCCTATGCCGACATGGACGCCGATTCGGACGGCTTCACCATTCGCGGCAACTGGCACGCCGACGGCTCACCTTCGATCCTTGGCCATTACAGCCTTGCTGATTTTGGACGCCTGGCCGTCTCGGAACTGGGAGCCGGCAGGCCGCTGGTCATCAACGACAACATCACCGAGATCGCGCCCGAGGAGGCCAGGACCTTCCAGGATATCGGCGTCGCTGCGACGGTCTGCATGCCGCTGGTCAAGAATGGCCGCCTGACCGCTCTGATGGCCATTCATGACAAGGTGCCGCGCCGCTGGAGCGACTACGAGCTGACAGTCATGCGCGAAGTGACGAGCCGATCCTGGGCGCATGTCGAGCGGGTCGCGGCGGAAGCCAATCTTCGCGCGAGCGAGGAGCAGCTTCGCCTGGCGCTGGATGCCGCTGAGATCGGGCAGTGGGACGTCGATATTGTCGCCGAAACCCTGTTCTGGCCGCCGCGGCTAAAAGCGATGTTCGGCATCTCGGCCGATGTCCCGATCTCGATGAAGGATTTCTACGCGGGTCTCCATCCGGACGACTTCGAGGCAACTGTCGCCGCCTATGCCGCCGCGGCCGACCCGGAGCGGCGCGCCGTATATGACGTCGAGTATCGCACGATCGGCAAGGAGGACGGTATCGTCCGCTGGGTCGCCGCCAAGGGACGTGGGGTGTTCGAGGCGGGGAAGTGTATCCGCATCATCGGCACTGCCATCGATATAACCGCGCGCAAACGGACCGAGCACGCCCTGCGCGAGCTGAACGAAACGCTGGAACAGCGTGTCGCGGAGGGCTTGGCAGAGCGCAAGCTGCTTGCCGACGTGGTTGAGAACACCACGGCAATCATCTTCGTCGCTGATCTCGATTATCGCTGGCTGGCGGTAAATCGCGCGGCCGCCCAAGCCTTTGAGGCGGTCTACGGCATTCGCCCCCGTGTCGGCGCCTCGATGCTCGATATGCTGGATGATCTCCCCGAGCACCGCGACCAGGTGCGGCGGACCTGGGGCCGGGCATTCGCCGGCGAGGAATTCACCATGGTCGAGGAATTTGGGGACCCTAATCGCGAGCGTCGCTTCTTCGAAATCACTTTCAACCCACTTCGCGACAGCTCGGGCCGGCAGATCGGCGCCTATCAGATCGTGCACGACGTCACCGAGCGCATTGCCGAGCAACGTCGTCTTGCCCAGGCGGAGGAGCAGCTACGCCAGGCACAAAAAGTCGAGGCGCTTGGCCAGCTGACAGGTGGCGTTGCCCACGACTTCAACAATCTCCTGACCCCCATTATCGGCTCGCTCGACTTGCTCAGCCGCAAGCAG
>PJUL01000437.1_pt1 | contig 30475 bp, 35 predicted proteins | sample 1512221 | NCBI WGS metagenome assembly PJUL01 (sample SAMN08177667, study PRJNA422409) | Feces metagenome, whole genome shotgun sequencing project.
ACCACCGCTTCCTGACCAACGGCCAGTCGATCGTGCTCACCCCGCGCATGTCGCCGAGCCAGAACGCGATCGTGTACATGAGCTACACGAACCGCAAACCGGCCATCTATGTCTACGACATGGCCGCGCGCTCGAACCGGCTGCTCGTCTCCAATGTCAGCCTCAGCTTCGCGCCGCGCTTCTCGCCGGACGGGCGCTGGGTGCTGTTCTCGATGGCGCAGGCCGGCAACACCGACGTCTATCGCATCGCATCGGCGGGCGGTGAGCCGCAGCGGCTGACCACCTCGCCGGGCATCGACACCGGCGGCAGCTATTCGCCCGATGGCTCGAAGATCGTGTTCGAGAGCGATCGCAGCGGTACCCAGCAGCTCTATGTCATGAACGCCGATGGCTCGAACCAGCACCGGATCAGCTTCGGCGGTGGCCGCTATGCCACGCCGGTATGGAGCCCGCGCGGCGATCTCATCGCCTTTACCCGCACCGGCGGCGGCGCTTTCCGGATCGGCGTGATGAACCCGTCGGGCGGTGGCGAGAAGCTGCTCACCAACAGCTGGGGCGATGAGGCGCCGAGCTGGTCGCCCAACGGCCGCGTGCTGATGTTCTTCCGTTCGGCCCAGGGTTCTGGCCGCCCGGATCTTTGGTCGGTGGATCTCACCGGCACCAATGCGCGGCGTATTCCCACGCCGCTCGACGGATCGGATCCCAGCTGGGGACCGATTCGCCCCTGAAACGTTACCGCATCTGTACCAAGGTCCGGGCAAGCGGACCGGATGCGCCCAGAGAAGGAGGAAAGACCATGTCCAAGATCACGACTGGCCTGGTGCTCGGCATCGCGCTGATCGCTACTGCGGGTTGCACCAAGAAGCGCAATGTCGCCGACATTCCGCCTGCGCCGTCGGACACCGCCCCGGTCAATGCCGGTGAGGGCGACAGCGACACGGTCGCGGCGCCGCTCAACGAGCAGTTCCGCCGCGAAGTCTCCAGCGACACGATCCATTTCTCGTTCGACCAGTACGACATCGATCCGGAAGCGCGCGCGATCCTCGACAGCCAGGCGCAGTGGCTGACCAGCCACCCGAACACGCGCATCACGATCGAGGGCCATTGCGACGAGCGCGGCACCCGCGAGTACAATCTCGCGCTGGGCGATCGCCGTGCCAACGCCGCCAAGAACTACCTCGCTTCGCGCGGTATCTCGGCGGCGCGGATCACCACGATCAGCTATGGCAAGGAGCGTCCGATCGCGCTGGGTTCGGACGACGCCAGCTGGGCGCAGAACCGCCGTGCGGTGACTATCGTCATCAGCTGAGGCACAGCCATTTCGGTGTAGAAAGGCCGTCGGGGTAATCCCGGCGGCCTTTTGTTTTCGATGTTACATGATATCATTCGAGATATGCGGAGGATTCTCGCTCTAGCCCTGTCGGTAGTATTGGCGGCCTGCGGAAAGCAGGCCGAGACACCAACCGGCGGTACTGCATCGCCGACACCATCTGGCGTCTACGCAGAGCAGCAATGCGGTGGTGCGCCGGGTGGCTGGGCAGGGCAGGGCGCCGAAGTAGCCGAGTTGGTCAGCTATAATCGCATTGCGCTCGGACCTTCCGGGATCGCCTGGAACGATTCCCCGGTCGATAGGGCGACGCTCGTTGCCTATCTTGCCCAGATCGAGAGGCTCAGGCCTCAACCGATCACGGTCCTCGTCGCGGCTTCGGATGCCAATTGCGCTACCGTCGCGACGGTACGGAAAATCATGAACGAGAAGCTGCAATGCGGGGGCGAAAACCCTCACTGCGTCGAATATTCCGAAAGCCTCTGGAACCGGCTGCACGCGCCGGTGCCGGCGTCACCAGTCGAATCATCCCCTCAGCGATCGGCAACACGGGCGAGTGGTAGTGCCGGGCCTTCGCCGCGCGCGAAATAGTCGAGGCGGATCACTGCGCCCGCAGCATCGCGTACCGGCAGGAAATAGCTGAGCTCGTCGGGCACGAAGCGGAGCGCGCCGTCGCTGCCGAGCACCGCCGGAATGCCGTTGCGATTGGGGCGGCTGATCACCAGCTTGCCGTCCTGTACCGCGATCGTGCGGGCCGTCGCCGGATCCTCGCCATAGGTGCCGGCAAGCGGTGCCAGCGATCCTGCTGGAACGGCGCTGGTCCGGGGCAGGGGATAGGGCTTGCCGATCACGATTGCCGCCATGCGCCGGGCGAGCGTTTGCGCGTCGAAATTGTCGTTGTTGGCCAGCACCACGATCGTCATGTCCTCGGTCGGCAGATAGAACAGGGCGGAGGCGAAGCCATTGATCTGGCCGGTATGGCCGATCGCATCCTGACCGCGGACCTGCCAGCGATAGAGGCCGAGTCCATAGCGTTCCTGTGTGCCAACACTTGCCAGTGCGGGCCTGCTCATCTCGGCAAAGCCCGCCGTGCCGACCACCTTGCCTTGTGACAGTGCGCGCATCCAGCGCAGCAGATCGGCGGCGGTAGAGTGCAATGACCCGGCGGTTTTGGGGATCGAGAGGTTGAATGGTTCGGCGTTGCGCAACGCATCTTTCTCGCTGGTATAGCCGTTCACCCGGCCGGCGATGATCGCACCAGGCCGGTCATAGGCGGTTCCCGTGAGGCCGAGCGGCGCGAACAGTTGCGTTCGCATTGCCTCGTCCCAACTCTGCCCGGTCACTTTCTCGATTACTGCGGCGAGCAGGATATAGCCGGCGTTCGAATAGCGCTGGGCGGTGCCGGGCTCGAAGGCCAGCGGTCGCGCCGCGATCCGCCTGACCTGTTCGGCGACCGGCACTTCGCCATCGCCGAAGGGCGGCTGCGGCACCGTATCCCTTTCGGAGACGCCGGCCGTGTGGTTGAGCAACTGACGCAAGGTGATCCGCGGATCGAGCGCCGTATCGGGCAGGTAGCGCGCCACCAGCGCATCGAGCGAGACTTCGCCGCGCGCGGCCATCTGGACGAGAAGGGCGGCGGTAAAGCTCTTGGTGATCGAGGCGATGCGGAAGATCTGGTCGGCCGACAGCGGCACGCCCAGCTCGATATCGGCCAGCCCGCGGGCCTTGCGATAGAGTACCATGTCCCCCTGCGCGATCAGAACCACCGCGCCCGATCCCTTCGGATCGATCATCGCCGCCATCGCCGCATCGGCATCGCGGGCAATTGTTGCCGGAGATGGCTGGGCCCAGGCCGGTGCGGGAGCGACCAGCAGGACGGTGCACAAGGCGGCAGGCGGGCAAAGTCGCATCGATTCCCCCTCTCGAACGCGCCGCCCACTGTCGCTCCTTTCGATGAGCCGGCGATGAACCGCATTCCGATTCCCCTTGCGGGCCGAATGGACTCGATATAAATAAGATATCATAATTATGGGAGGTAATGATGACTGACGTTCGTAGCGTCGCGCCGGCACTGCGCCAGAGCAGCGAGAAGTCTGCAACCACGACGAGCGGCTATGGCATGCTGCTGGTGGCGCTGCTCGCGATCGTCGTGGCGGGCGGGGCGCTCTCCCAGATCGACCGTATCGCCGACTGGATCGTGATCACGACCCTGCTCGTCGCGATCCTGGTCGAGCTGTTCGTGCTGTGCGGTTTCTATCTGCTCCAGCCCAACCAGGCGGCTGTGATCACCCTGTTCGGTGACTATCAGGGCACCGATCGCACCACCGGCCTGCGCTGGGCGATGCCGTGGCTGATCAAGAAGAAGGTCTCGGTGCGCGCGAACAACATCATTTCCGACCGCATCAAGGTCAACGATCTGCGCGGCAACCCGATCGAGATGGCGGCGCAGGTTGTGTGGCGCGTGACCGATACTGCGCAGGCGCTGTTCGACGTCGACGATTACAAGGCGTTCGTGAACGTCCAGATCGAAGCTGCGGTGCGCACCATCGGCTCGCGCTATCCCTATGACGATTTCGAGCATCAGGAAGTCACGCTGCGCGGCAATCACGACCAGGTCGGCACCGAGCTTCGCGGCGAGCTGATCGAACGGCTGCGCGTTGCCGGCATCACCGTCGACGAATGCGGCTTCACCCATCTGGCCTATGCACAGGAGATCGCTGGCGCGATGCTCCGTCGCCAGCAAGCCCAGGCCGTGGTCGCCGCGCGCCAGACGCTGGTCGAGGGTGCGGTGGGCATGGTCGAGATGGCGCTCGCCCAGCTTTCGGCCAAGGATGTCGTCCATCTCGACGACGAGCGCCGCGCCGCCATGGTCTCGAACCTGATGGTCGTGCTGTGCGGCGAGCGCGATACCCAGCCGGTGGTCAACACGGGCTCGCTCTATCAGTAATCAGTAAGGCGTATCCGTGTCCCAGCCGCCCCAGAAGAAAGCCTTTCCGCTCCGCCTCGATCCCGCGCTCTATGCGGCGATCGAGCGGTCGGCGGCGAGCGACCTTCGCAGCGTCAACGCGCAGGTCGAGTGCCTGTTGCGCGAGGCGCTGGGGAAGCGTGGGGTGAAGCTGGCCGAGCCGGTCCGCGCCAAACGCGGTCGCCCGCCCAAGGCGAAGGAAGCGGAGGAATAGCCATGACCGGGAAGGATGCCTGGTTCGTCCGGCGTCGGCGTGGCGCCAGCTACCAGATCATGCCGCGCAAGCCGCAGGGATGGCTGGTTCTGTTCGGTTATGTGGCCGCCACGCTAGCGCCCACGCCGCTCCTGCGCCCGCCCACCGCGGTCCATGTCGCGGTCTGGCTGATCCTGATCGTCGCCATGACGGTCCTGTTCTCGTTGATTGTCTGGCGCACTTCGGTGCCGGCTGAAGACTAGGGAGGCACATATGTTCTCGGCCTTTCATGCGCGTGGCGGACGGGGCACGATCCGCCCCGGCTACTGGTTCCGCCCCAAGCGCTTTGGCCTTGGCGCGGTACCGGTGACCTGGCAGGGCTGGGTAGCGACCTTCGCCTTCGGCGCGATCATCGGCCTGGTCGTCAATTTCGCTGCACACCGCGAACGGTTTTGGCTCGTGCTGCTGGTGCCGCTGGTCGGCGGCTTTATCTGGCTGCTCGCGAACAAGACCGATGGCGATATCGGCTTCCGTTGGGGAGGGGATGGGTGATGGCGCCGCGTTCGAACGCTTGCCCCAAATGCCAGGCCGCGATGGTGGAAGGTTTCACTCTCACCGATCGCGACACGTATCGGCGGCCGACCGGCTGGGTTGCCGGCCCGCCCCAGCGGAGGTTGCTGCTTGGCCTGAAGCTTCCGCACAAACCGATCGACATTCAGACCTGGCGCTGCCCGCGCTGCGGCTTCCTCGAGAACTACGCCAGGGAGTAGCCGCTCAGCCCAGTGCTTCGTCGAGCAGCCGGGCAAGGCGCAGGCCGCCTTTGATCACCTGGGTGCGTGCCTCGGGCACCCACTTCTCGATCATCGGCTCGGTGATCGCGACCCGGCCGGTGATCGGCTTGCAGGCATCGCCGCCGTTGAGATCGGCATAGACGGTCTTGGCGAGTTCCCAGCTGTCCTTGCCCCAGTCCTGCACGGTGCCGCCGCCAAGCTTCGCGCGGTCGGCGCGGCTATAGCTGCGCACGATGTTCGGGCCCGAGGTGATCGCGCGCTCGGCGAGCAGCCCATCCCACACCGAGTGCAGGTTCAGCCGGTCGGTGGTGTAGATGCCATAGCTGACCTGCGCCTTGTTGCCGCCGGCGTCATGGTCGTGCTCGGCGCCGTGGAGCGGCTGGCCGATGTCGCCGACGAAATGGACGAGGAAGAGCAGCGCCTTCACCCGCTCGACCTGCGGCGCCTTGCGGTCCTTCAGGATCTTCACGTCGCGCTCGATCTGGGCGGAGACGCAATTTCCGTCCTTGCACTCGGCGGTCACGTCGAACGGCTTGCAGACGTCGGCGTCCTGATAGTGCCAGACCGAGGCATAGCGCCAGTCATTGCCCAGCTTCTTGATGCAGTCGGCCCAGACCGCGGCTTCCTCGATATTGGTCGCCGGGCAGCCCTCGGTCTTGAGCAGGTCGGTGTGGCGGAGCAGCTGGGTGATCTTCGTGCGGGTGGCCGGGGTGACGTTGCGCCACGCGATCGCGGCGACGGTCTGGTGGCCATATTCCCAATAGGCATTGGCAGGCGCGGCGAAGCCGATCAGGGCCGCGAGGATCACGAGAAAGCGCATCAGACTACTCCAGAGGCAGGCGCTGTTTCCCTAGCAGGATGTTTGTTGTTCGCCAGCCGGTTGAGTCCGATCAGTGGGCGCAGCCAGCCGATCCGCCGGCCGATCAGATAGGTCGCGGCGCACACGCTCGCCGTACCGCCCAGCAGCAGCGCGAAATCGGCCGGGGCGCTCAGGTGGAGCGGTAGCGAATACCAGGCGATCAGCACGATCGCGGGATGATGGGCGATGTAGAAGGGGAAGACCGCCTCGGCGAGCGGCTTGCGCAAGCGATGGTCGTGGTTCCAGCGCGTCTCGGCGATGTGGAACAGGGCGAGGATCATGCCCCACGCCATGGCAGTGCGTGCCGCGCGGTCGAGCGCCATCACCGCGTGCGGCGGCACGCTGGTGCCGGGCCAGCGCAGCTCGACCGAGACGACCACGGCGCCCGCCAATATTGCCATCGCTGCCGCCGGCTTCCAGTCGCGCGCGATTGCCGGCCAGAGCCCGGGCCCACCGGCCAGTGCGAAGCCGAACAGGAAGATCGGGATATATTGCGCATGTCCGCCCCAGTCGCGCAGCAGCCCCTGGCGTTCGGGGGCGACGAACAGCAGGGCCAGCCGTGCCAGTGCCAGCACGACCACCGGCGCCCATAGCAGCCGGTGCCCACGGGCGAGCCAGGTCGCGAGTGCGCCGATCGCGCGCATCGTCCGGCCGCCGTCCCACGCCAATATGGCGGCCAGCAACAGGGTATAGGCGGCGAGATAGGCGACGAACCAGAGATGTTCCCAGCTCGGGAATTCGCGGCCCCAGAAAATGCCGCTGCGCCAGTAATCGATTGCCCAGAAATGGAGATAGCCATGGGGATAACCATTCTCCATCACCCGCACCCACATCTCGAGCGGGACCAGCACCGCCATGCCGAAGGCGAGGGGGATCAGCAGCCGTAGCGCGCGCGAGCGGGCGAAATCGCCCGGTGCCCGGTCATAGAGCTTGCGTGAGGCATAGCCGGAGACGGCGAACAGCAGCGGAAGGCGCCAGGGGGTGAGCAGCGCCATCGGCGGGATCAGCCACTGGAAGGCGTAGCCGGTCTTGATCACCCAGTCCCAGGGCGAGAAGGCCATGGCGATATGATAGAGGATCAGCAGCCCGAACGCAGCGATCCGCAGCCAGTCCATGCCATAATGGCGCTGGCTGGTTCGCGGTGCGGCAGCAGGGAGCGGGTCATGCCGCAAATCGGGCCTCGGGCTATGAAACAGCCTGTCGGCTTAACCCGTTTTGCTTAGCATCGCGTAAAGCCCGCTCTCCGAAACTGCACGGAATGTACATATTCTGGCGGCTGGCCCCCCGGCACCAAAGCGCCTATATGGCCGCCATGTCCGTACGTCCCTGGCGCGATATCGTCCGGCGGCCAAGCCGTCAGATCATGGTGGGTAATGTACCCGTTGGTGGCGATGCGCCGGTGACGGTGCAGACCATGACCAACACCGCAACCTCCGATGCCCGCGCGACGATCGACCAGATCCGCCGCTGCGAGGACGCGGGTGTCGACATCATCCGCGTGAGCTGCCCGGACGTCGAATCGACCGCCGCGCTCAAGCAGATCGTCCGCGCGAGCCGTGTGCCGATCGTCGCCGACATCCATTTCCACTACAAGCGCGCCCTGGAGGCCGCCGATGCCGGAGCAGCGTGCCTGCGTATCAACCCGGGCAATATCGGCTCGGCCGACCGGGTGAACGAAGTGGTCAACGCAGCCAAGGCCAATGGCTGCGCGATCCGCATCGGCGTAAACGCCGGCAGCCTCGAGAAGGACCTGCTGGAGAAGTACGGCGAACCGTGCCCCGAAGCGCTGGTCGAGTCGGCGCTCGATCACATCAAGCTGCTCCAGGATCGCGATTTCCACGAGTTCAAGGTCGCGGTGAAGGCATCGGACGTGTTCCTTGCCGTTGCCGCGTACCAGCAGCTCGCCGACGCAGTCGATTGTCCGCTGCATCTCGGGATCACCGAGGCAGGCGGCTTTGTCGGTGGCACGGTCAAGTCGGCGATCGGCATCGGCTCGCTGCTCTGGTTTGGCATCGGCGACACGATCCGCGTGTCGCTCTCGGCCGAGCCCGAGGAAGAGGTTCGCGTCGGCTTCGAGATTCTCAAGGCGCTCGGCATTCGTAACAGGGGTGTCCGCGTCGTCAGCTGCCCGAGCTGCGCGCGTCAGGGCTTCGACGTGATCCGCACCGTGCAGGCGCTGGAGGACCGGCTCCAGCATATCCGCACGCCGCTGTCGCTCTCGGTGCTCGGTTGCGTGGTCAATGGCCCCGGCGAAGCGCGCGAGACCGATATCGGCCTCACCGGCGGCGGCAATGGCAAGCACATGGTCTATCTGTCGGGCGTCACCGATCACACGGTGAACGACGCCGACATGCTCGATCACATCGTCAAGCTGGTCGAGGCCAAGGCCGCCGAGCTCGAGGCAGCCAGCGAAGCCGCTGCCGTCGCGGCGGCGGAGTAGGCGGTGGCCAAGCCGCCGGTGCATGTCGCGAAGCGTAAGGCAGTGGCGACGGGCGCATCGGCAACCGGGGTTTCCACTGTCGGTGCGCTTGCGCTCACTTCGGTGGCAGTCGGGGCCTTCGCCCTTGGGGCGATCGCGGTCGGGGTAGTCGCGATCGGGCGGCTGCGCATCGGCAGCGCGAGGATCGGCAAGCTGCGGATCGATGAACTCGAGGTTGGCCGGCTGGTGCGGCTGGACGAAGGCGACAAGGACGGCATCCCCGGCGCGTGACGGCGGCCGCGCCGCCAGCTATGCGCGGCGGTATGCGCGCCTCCGTTCCCGCCGCCCTGCTCACCGCCTGCGCCGGCATCGCGCTCTATTCGATCATGGACGCGGTGATGAAGGGGCTCAGTCTCGGCATCGGCGCCTATGCCGCATTGTTCTGGCGGCTGGTAGCGGGCGTGGTGATCATGACGCCGCTCTTTGCTTTCACCCGTCCACGCCTGCCCTCTGCCCGCGTGCTCAGGATCCACGCGATCCGCAGCGTGGTGATCGCAGTGATGGCCATCGCCTTCTTCTGGGGGATTGTCCGCGTGCCGCTGGCCGAGGCGATCGCGCTCACCTTCATCGCCCCGCTGATTGCGCTCGCGCTCGCCGCCATCTTCCTCAAGGAGAAGATCGGCGGACGCTCGATCCTTGGCTCGCTGCTCGGACTGGCCGGCGTCGGCATCATCCTAGCGGGGCAGTTGGGGGCGCCGCACCGGCCCGATTCCGGGCTCGGCATGATCGCGGTGCTGGTGTCGGCGGTGTTCTATGCGGTCAATCTCGTCATCGCGCGCCATCAGGCGCAGCATGCCAAGCCGATTGAGATCGCCTTCTTCCAGAACTGGATCATCCTCGGCCTGTTCGCACTGCCGGCGCCCTGGCTGCTGGTCACGCCTGCGCCGGGCCAGTGGTGGCTGGTCGCGCTTGCCGCCAGCCTTGCGGTCGTCTCGCTGCTGCTGCTGTCCTGGGCCTATGCCCGGGCCGAGGCGCAGATATTGCTCACCGTCGAATATACCGCGTTCGTCTGGGCGGCGATCATGGGCTGGCTGTTCTTCCGCGAGCCGCTGACGCTGCTGACGATCGCGGGCACCTTGCTGATCGTCGCGGGATGCTGGATGGCGGCACGCAGCCGGCCCGGCATCGCCGAGCCAGAAGTGGAGCCAGCCCTTTCATGATTGCCATCCGACCCGCCACGCCCGACGATGTGGCGCTGATCCTTGGCCTTGTCCGCGAGCTCGCCGTCTACGAGCGCGAGCCTGACGCCGTGGTCGCGACCGAAGCGATGCTGCATGACGCGCTGTTCGAGCGCCGCGTGGCGGAGAGCCTGATCGCCGAACTCGATGGCAAGCCGGTCGGTTTCGCGCTGTTCTTCCACAATTTCTCGACCTGGACCGGCAAGCCCGGCATCTATCTCGAAGATCTGTACGTGACGCCCGATGCCCGCGGCGCGGGCGCCGGCAAGGCGCTGCTTCGCCACATCGCCGGCCTAGCGCTCGATCGCGATTGCACGCGCTTCGAATGGTCGGTGCTCGACTGGAACACGCCGGCGATCGATTTCTACCGGGCGATGGGCGCGCAGGCGATGGACGAATGGACCGTGCAGCGCGTCAGCGGCGCTGCGCTGCGCACGCTCGCGGGGCGCGACTGATGGCCTGGGCGCTGCTCATCCTCGGCGGCTGCTTCGAAGTCGGCTTCACCACCTGCCTCCGCTATGTCGACGGTTTCCGCAACGTCCCCTGGACGATGGGCTTTCTCGCCTCGGTTACCCTGTCGATGGGGCTGCTCGAAGTGGCGTCGCGCAGCATCCCGATGGGTACCGCCTATGCCGTCTGGGGCGGGATCGGCGCGCTTGGCACGGTGATCGTCGGCATGATCTGGTTTGGCGAGCCGGTGACCCTGATCCGCTCGCTGCTGATCCTCGGTGCGGTCGCCTGTATCGCCGGCCTCAAGCTTACCGCGCACTGATGGCGGTCGATCAGGGACTGATCGACTGGGTAGCCGAGGCGATGGAGCCGGTTGGCACTGTCACCTCGAAGCGGCTGTTCGGCGGTGCGGCGCTCTACCTCGACGGGCTAGCCTTCGCGATCCTCGCCTTCGACGCGCTGTGGCTCAAGGCCGATTCGGAAAGCGCTGTCGAATGGGGTGACGCCGAGCGCTTCTCGGTCACGCGGGAGGACGGCAAGGTCCAGTCGCTCAACTATCGCCGCGCGCCCGACGACACGTATGACGATGCCGACGAGCTGCGCCGCTGGGCGCTGCTTGCACTCGACGCGGCACGCCGGGCGCCGCCGAAGAAGCCGCGGGCGAAAAGGAAGAAGGCCTAGCTGCCGCCCAGGACGTTGATCGTGAACGCCAGGATGCCAAGATTGAACACGAATGCCGCCAGGCAATGCGCGGTCACCACGCGGCGCAGGCGCCGGCTGGAGATGGTCACGTCGCTGGTCTGGAAGGTCATGCCCAGGCAGATCGCGAAATAGAGGAAGTCCCAGTAATCGGGTTCCTTGGTGTCGGGGAACTCGAGCCCACCCGAATCGGCGCCGTTCCGTCCCGCCGTGTAGAAGATATGGGCATAGTGCAGCGCGTAGATCGTGTTGCTGAACGTCCAGCTCAGTGCCAGCGTGCCCAGGATCGCCGGCAGCGCCCAAGGGTTGGACTTGATCCCGCTCATCAGTTCGCTGGCGATCGCGGCGAACACGGCCACGCCCACCATCACCGTGATCAGCAACAGCATCGGCCGGTTGGCATCGTTGCGGCAGGCACTCTCGCGCATTCCGGTGGCGCGGTGGCTCAAAAGGGGCAGGGCGGAAAGCAGGAATGCGACCGCGCCGATGTCGAAGGCGAGCATCACGCCGAAGCGCGGGCCTAGCCAGGGCAGCAGGAACCAGCCCGAGATCGCGGCGGCGGCGAGGAACAGCAGGAAGCGCGGCGGTGCGACGACATTGCCGATGCCGCGGCGGTGCGGACGGCTCACGCCTGGCGCACCCAGCGCGGGTTGATCGCCCCGACCACGGCCAGCGCGAGCAGCGCCATCCAGCCATAGCTGTGCGCCAGCATCATGAAGGGATGATGCGGCGCGCTGAACAGGAACCAGAGCGAGACCAGTCCGCCCGCGGCGAGTGGCACGGCGGTCAGCCTGGCGATCAAGGCGCCACGCCACGCCAATGTCGCCAGCAGCAGCTCGCCGATGCCGAGCAGCGCGAACTTGGTGCGCACCGCGACGAATAACATGTCGAACAGGCTCTGCGCGTCGGGGCCTATCGGCAGGATCTGCAGCAGGATCACGCCTTCGATCTGGTCGAGCAATGCGGCGGCGAACAGCACGCCCATCGCCGCAAGGGCAAGCGTGCGTGCGCCATGGCGCAGCGCCCATGCGCCAAGGACCAGGAAGGTCGCATAAGCGGGGATGAAGACGAGCGCATCCCACCAGCTAGCGCTCAGCTGTGCGGCTCGGAACTTCTCGGAACAGGGCGGGGCGCCGAACAATTCGGCGAGTTCGGCGGGGTTTCGCACCAGTTCGAGCGCGATGATCGGCCCGGCGCCGTGGGTGGGACCGCAGGCGACGAGGTCCGGGATGTGCCCGAACCCCATCGACGCGGCCAGCGTCGCCAGCCCGGCACCTGCACACAGACGCCAGGCCAGCGCGCCGTTCAGGCTGCCGCGGCCTCCTTGGCCTTCTTGGCAGCCTCGATCGCTTCGATCACGATCATCTTCGCTTCCTCGGCATCGCCCCACTGGCCGATGCGCACCCACTTCTCGGACTCGAGGTCCTTGTAGTGCTTGAAGAAGTGCTCGATCTGCTGGAGCACGATCGAGGGCAGGTCCTGCCGCTCGCCGATGTCCGAATAGTAAGGGAAGGTCGAGTCGACCGGCACGCAGATCAGCTTCTCGTCGCCGCCGGCCTCGTCCTCGAGCTTGAGCACGCCGATCGGACGGGCGCGCACGACGCAGCCCGGGACGAAGGGCGAGCGCGCGATGACGAGTGCATCGAGCGGATCGCCATCGGGCGACAGGGTGTGCGGCACGAAGCCGTAGTTCGCCGGGTAGCGCATCGGGGTATGCAGGATGCGGTCGACGAAGAGCGCGCCGCTCTCCTTGTCGAACTCATACTTCACCGGCTCACCGCCGACGGGCACTTCGATGATGACGTTCAGGCTGTTCGGCGGATCATCACCGACCGGAATAAGATCAATACGCACGCTAGTATTTCCTTAGCTGGGCGGTTTTGCGCCCCTCTGCCTTCACTTCGGCTGGAGGAGTTTATCCAGGCCAGCCTCTCCTTCGCTTGTTTTTTCGAGGTGCGGATAGCGCAGCCCGTCATGATAGTCGATGGCCACGTCGCGGTAGCGCGAACCGCGCTTCACGGTGAGCTTGATCGGCGCCTTGCCGCCCTTGGCCGCGGCCACCGCATCCTTGAGCTTGTCGCCCGAATAGGCCGCTCCATTCACCGCGACCACCTCGTCGGCCAGGGTGATGCCCGCGTCGAATGCCGGGCTGCCCCACATCACGCCGGAGATGCCCTTGGTGCCCATCGACAGGCCGATCGAATAGGACAGGTCGGTGCTGGTCTTGGGCGTCGCCTTGTTGGGCACGTCGGTATAGACCAGCTTGTAACCGTTGCGGGTGAAGCCATCGAGCGGCGCATGCTGCGACACGTCGTTGACGCGCTCCTGCAGCAGCTTGCGCCAGTCATAGGGCATGACCTGGTTGAGCGTCGCGACCACGTCGTCGAACGTGTAGACGAGCTCGCCGAAATCGCCGTCGCGGCCGCCGAAGAAGATATGCGCGAAATCGTCGATCGACTTGGTGCCGCCCGACTTCTCGCGGAGGATCGAATCGACCTCCATCCAGATCAGCAGGCCTTCGTTGTAATAGTCCTCGCTGCGCTGCCAGCTCACCCAGCCCTTGGGCGCGCGCGGGCTGATCACCGGATCGTTGGTGGTGTCACCCATCGGGCGCCAGGTGCGGCCCTCGCGATTGTCGAGGTTCGCGGCGATATTGGCATAGGCATCGAGCGTATCGGCCTTGCTCACCAGGCCCGAGCGCGCCTGGAACACATAGCCCCAGAACTGGGTCTGGCCTTCATAGACCCAGAGCAGCGAACCGCGCATCGGCACGCGATAGTCCGGGGTCCACAGGTCGGCGCCGCGGCGGAACTTGCCGTCCCAGCTATGCGTGTATTCGTGCGGCAGCAGGTTGCGGCTGGTCGCCTTCTCGTCCCATTTGGTGAAATAGCCGAGGCCGGATCCGTTCTCGGAGCTGCGGTGATGCTCCACGCCGATCCCGCCCAGCTCGTCGCTGATCGACAGCAGGAAGCGATAATGGTCGTAATGCTCGACACCGAAGGTCTTCTTCGCCTGATCGACCAGCTTCGCATGCGCCTCGATCTGCTCGGGCTTGGCGGCAAGCTCCTCGGCGCTGTCTGCATAGGTCTCGATGGTCACGCGGTCGCTCAGCTTGAGCTGGCGGTAATAGCGGCCGGCGAGCACCGGCGAGTCCATCAGGATGTCGTAGCTGGTCTTCTCATAGCTGTAGACATTGCCCGCCACCCTGGCGTCCACCGCCGAGCTGGCGGTCCAGCCGGTCGGGTAGGTCACCTTCGCCTCGATCGGGATGCGGCGGACGAAATAGCCGGCCGGATAGAGGCTGAGCGAGAAGAACTGCAGGCTCATCAGGTTCGGCGTCATCACGATGCGCCCCTGATCGCCCACGGTGGCGGAGACGAAATCGAAGCTGGCCTCCAGCTTCTTCACGCCCGCCGGCACGTCGATATGGAAGGCGTAGACGTCGATCGGATCGCGCTTCCACGGGATCACCTTGCCGTTGCCGCGGATCACCAGTCCCGCCAGCTTCTCCACTTCGCCGCGCGGGCCATGCTTGCCCGGGATCCACTTCGGATAGAGCAGCACCATGTGCCCGCTCTTGGCGACGGGGATCGTCTCCTTCACGTTGAAGATGCCGCGCGTGATGTCGGTCGCATCCACGTCCAGCGAGATCGTGCCGGGATAGGCGACATCGCGGGCATCGGGGATGGTATTCGGAGCAGGCGCGGTCTGCGCCGGCGCCGATTGGACCACCGAATTCTGGGCGATTGCGGGAACGGAGACGGAAGCAAGCAGGGCGGCTGCGGCAAGCGCACGGATCATCGGTGGAAGCGACCTCTCATTTTCGAGTGGGAGGGTCATAGGACCCTGCAGGCAGAGGCGTAAAGGCCTGCACGTCACGGCAATCCTTCACGGGACGCTAACCATTGCGCGCTACTCGTTTCCGCCATGTATCACGATCCCCAGCTGTCGGCGGACGCCAAGGCCGATCCGCGCCCCCGTTCGGCGGTGAGCACCGGTGTCGGCATGGCAGGCCTTGCGGGCATGAGCCTGTGGACTGCGCTTGCCACGATCTACGGCATGGACGGGCCCTATTCGTCGCTGGTCAACGTCGTCGCCTGCGCGCTGCCGATGGTGCTCTGGTCGATCTTCGTCGACAAGGTGCACCGGAACCCTTCGACCGGCATTGACTGGTCGTCGACGCGCACGCTCCGCGATACGCTCGACATCTCTATCACCAAGCTCACCGGCCTGTGGCTCACCTGGGGCGGGATCGCGCTGATCTATGCGACCTTCCGTTTCTGGTGGACCGGCCGCTACGCCAATTTCGGCTGGTCGATCTGGTGCATCGAAATGGCCGCGCCGGCATTGTTCCTGCTCTCCATCCCCTATGTGCTGTGGCTCGATCGCAAGCTCGAAAATCCGAAGGATGGTGCCTGGCATCTTGGCGCCTGGCTGATGGGACTGAAGGAACCGATCGACATTCCGGCGATCCAGAACCATCTGCGCAGCTGGGCGGTGAAGGGCTTCTTCCTCGCCTTCATGCTCTCGATCGTGCCGCCCAATTTCGGCGACTTCGTTGGCTGGAATTTCAGCCGGATGCTCGAGAGCCCGGCGGTGATCGCCAATTACTGCATCAGCTTCATGTTCGTGATCGACGTGGCCTTCGCCACCGCCGGCTACATCCTGACGATGCGCCCGCTCGATTCGCACATCCGCAGTGCCACGCCCTATACGGCGGGCTGGACCGCGGCGCTGATTTGCTACCCGCCCTTCGTGTTGATGAACGATGGCGGCGTTCTCGACTATCACCCCGGCAGCGCCGACTGGACTGCCTGGTTTGCGAATTATCCCTGGATCCTGGGCGGCCTCGGCGCGGTGCTGGTGGTCCTGACCGGCATTTATGCCTGGGCGACGATCGCCTTCGGCATCCGCTTCTCGAACCTCACGCATCGCGGCATCCTGACCCATGGGCCCTATGCGTGGAGTCGCCATCCGGCCTATCTCTCGAAGAACCTGTTCTGGTGGCTCTCGGGCCTGCCCTTCCTCGCCACCACCGGCTGGCTGGAGGGGCTGCGCAATGCCGCGATCATGGGCGTGGTGAGCGGCATCTATTATTGGCGTGCGCGGACTGAGGAGATGCACCTCGGCGCCGATCCGGCCTATCAGGAATATAGTGCGTGGATGGGGCGGAATGCGCCGGTGCCGCGGTTCTTTGCGTGGGTTGGGAGCAAGGTCCGCGGCTGATCCGTCATCCCGGCGAAAGCCGGGATCTCGTGCCGCATCGCGCCTTCGCCTGAGATCCCGACTTTCGTCGGGATGACGGCCAAGATCACCAGTCCCCAGCTGCCCCCATCCACAGCGCCACCGCCGCCGCCGCCGCGGTCTCCGCCCGCAGGATGCGCGGCCCGAGCGCGATCCCGATCGCTTTCGGATGCGCCCGGATCGCCTCGCGCTCGCTCTCGTCAAAGCCACCCTCGGGCCCTATCAGGATCGCCGCCGGCCCAGGATGCGCCCGCATTGCTTCCACCGCGGGTACGCCGCCGGTCTCGTCGGCGAAGAACAGCACGCGCTCCTCGGGCCAGTCGCGCAGCAGCGCGGCGAGCTTCACCATCTCGTCGAGCCGGGGCAGCGCGGTGCGGCCGCATTGCTCGGCCGCCTCGATCATGTGCGTGCGCAGCCGCTCGAGGTTGAGCTTGTCGACCACCGCGCGCCGCGTCAGTACCGGGACCAGGCGGTCGACGCCCAGTTCGCAGGCCTTTTCCGCGATCCAGTCGATCCGGCCCTTTTTGATCGGCGCGGCGCACAGCCAAAGGTCGGGTACCGGCTCGCGCTCGCGCAACTGGTCGGTCACTTCGAGGATCAGGTCGCGCTTGCCGATCGAGCGGGCGACCCCGGCCCATTCGCCAGTCCTGTCGTCGAAGAGCTTGATCGCCTCGCCGAGTTTGATCCGCATCACCGCGATCAGATAATGCGCCTGCGGGCCATCGATCTTGATCTCGCCCGGCGAGAGCTCGGTCTCGACGAACAGGCGCGGGGCGGACTGGGGTGGCCAGGCGGGCGTAGCGGGCATGGCACCGCTCTAGCCCCCGAGCCGGGCCTCCGTCACTCCCCCATGCCGCCCATGCCGCCACCCGGGCCCATGCCACCCATGCCGCCGCCACCGTGGCGACCGCCTCCGCCACGTCCACCCCGGCCGCCACCGCCACCGCCGCCACGCTTGCCGGGCTTGAAGCTAGTCTTTTCCAGCTTGGGCAGCTCGGACTTCTCAAGCTTGCCGTCGCCATTCTTGTCGAGCAGGGCGAAGCGCTTGTCGGCGGCGGCGCGGAATTCGCGGGCATCGACGCCACGGTCGAAATTGGTGTCGGCAACCACCACGGGCTCGGGATAATCGAAATAGCCGAAGCGGGCGGCGCCCTGCGCGACATAGGTCGGCGCGCGCTTGGGGCCGTCGCCATCGCCCTCGGTGCTTTCCGGCGCATTGCCCGCATAGCTACCGACGCGGATCATCGGCGCGACCACCGTCTCGTAATTCTCGATTTCGTCGGGATCGAGCTCGCCATCCTTGTTCGTGTCGAGTTTCGCGAAGAAGCGCGCGGCGTCGGCCTCCATCTCGCCAACGGTCAGCACGCCGTCATGATTGGTGTCGGCCTGGTCGAACCAGATGTTCGGCGCATCGGGGCCGCGGAACGGCTCGCCCATCGGGCTGATGAAGAAATTCGGCGCGTCGTCGGCGAGGGCAGGGGTGGCGATCGCGGCGAGCGTCAGGCTGGCGAAGAGAAGGCGCATCGACTGTTTCCGGAGTGAAATGGTGCCATGCTGCGGCTGCGCCCGATTTGTCGCAGGATTATGCCAGATTGTTGCGGGCTTGATCTTTGTCGCCCGGGCGCGGAGGACGGCGGCTATGGCCGAAGCGCAGCAAATCGTACCCGATACCGAGCATCGCGGGCTGGTGGGCCTGCTCCCTGCAGCCGCGCGCCCCTATGCCCTGCTTGCCCGATTCGACCGGCCGATCGGCTGGTGGCTGCTGTTCTGGCCCGGGGCATGGGCCGTCGCGCTGTCCGGCGGTGCGGTCGCGCATTGGGCGCTGATCCTGTGGCTGCTGCTCGGCAGCATCGCGATGCGCGGCGCGGGCTGCGTCTTCAACGATATCGTCGATCGCGACCTTGATCGGCAGATCGCCCGCACCCGCAGCCGCCCGGTGGCGAGCGGCGCAGTGTCGGTAAAGGCGGCGTTGCTGTGGCTGGGTCTGCTCTGCCTGATCGGCCTGATCGTCTGGTTCCAGCTTCACTGGCCCGCACGGCTGGTGGCGCTTGCCAGCATCGCGCCGGTCGCCGCCTACCCCTTCATGAAGCGGATCACCTGGTGGCCCCAGGCTTGGCTCGGGCTCGTCTTCTCCTGGGCGGCGCTGGTTGGCTGGATCGAGATCGGCACGCAGCCGCTGCTGCCGCTCGCTTTGCTCTATGCCGGCTGCATCGCCTGGGTGATCGGCTACGACACCGTCTACGCGATCCAGGACATCGAGGACGACGCGCTGGTCGGCGTCCGCTCCTCGGCTCGAGCGATGGGCAGCCATATCCAGGGTGGCGTAAGCGCATTCTACCTGATCGCGATCGCCTGCTGGGGGGCGGCGATCTGGCAGCTCCGGCCCGACTGGATCGCGCTTGCCGCGCTGCTGCCGATGGCGCTGCACTTGGTCTGGCAGGTTGCCACACTGGACACGGCGGACGGCGCCAACGCGCTCGCGCGCTTCCGTTCAAACCGCAATGCCGGGCTGCTGATGTTCGCTGCCTGCTTCGTTGTCGGCCAAACACTTTGACTGCCGCCGCTTTGACCTTCGGCCCGCGCATACCTAAGTCGGCGCGATGCTGACCATTTCCGAAGCCTGTGAACGCGCCGCCGATGTCGTCGCGCGGGCGCGCCGGGCGGGCGCCGATGCCGCCGATGCCGTTTTCGCCGCCGACAGCTCGCAGTCCGTCTCCGTGCGCATGGGCGCGCTCGAAGATGTCGAGCGCTCCGAGAGCGAGGAGCTCGGTCTGCGCGTATTCGTCGGCAACCGTTCGGCAAGCGTCTCCACCTCGGACCTGAGCTCGGGCGCGCTCGACATGCTCGTCGAGCGCGTCGTCGCGATGGCGAAGGAAGCGCCGGAGGATAAATGGGCAGGCCTTGCCCCGCAGGATCGGCTGCTCCACGGCGCGCCGCCCCAACTGGATCTCGACGACGGCGCCCGGGTCGATCCGCAGAGTCTCAAGGCGCTGGCCGAGCGTGCCGAGCAGGCTGCGCGCGGTGTCGAAGGCGTCACCAACAGCGAAGGCGCCAGTGCGGGCGCCTCGCGCTCGGTTATGACGCTCGCCACGTCGCACGGCTTCACCGGCGGCTATGCCCAGACCAGCCACGGCGTCTCAGCCAGCGTCCTTGCCGGCAGCGGCGGCAACATGCAGCGCGACTATGCGCACCACTCGGCCCGCCACGCCGCGTCGCTCGAAGCGCCCGAGGCGATCGGCCGGCTCGCCGGTGAGCGCGCAGTCGCCCGGCTCGATCCGGCCAAGATCCCCAGTGGCGCGATGCCGGTGGTGTTTGATCGCCGCGTCTCGTCAGGGCTGATCGGCCATTTCCTCGGCGCGATCTCGGGTGCCGCGATCACCCGCAAGACCAGCTTTTTGCTCGATCGGCTCGGCCAGGAGGTCTTCGCCAAAGGCGTCACCATCTGCGACGATCCTCACCGCCCGCGCGGCCTGCGCTCGCGTCCCTTCGACGGGGAGGGCCTGCCGGTCCAGCCGATCAAGCTGGTCGATGCCGGCATGCTCGAGACCTGGCTGCTAGAAAGCGCCTCGGCCCGCCAGCTTGGTCTGGAGCCGACCGGCCATGCCTCGCGCGGCATCGGCGGCGCGCCCGGCGTGGCACCGTCCAACCTCTACATGGAAGCCGGCCATATCCCGGCGGAGACCCTGGTCGGCGAGATCGAATACGGCATCCTCGTTACCGAGCTGATCGGCCAGGGCGTAAACGGCGTGACCGGCGACTATAGCCGCGGCGCCGCCGGTTTCCTGATCGAGAAGGGCGAAATCACCCGCCCGGTCTCGGAGATCACCATCGCGAGCAACCTCAAGGACATGTTCCTGGCGATGACGCCGGCGAACGACCTCGAGTTCCGCTACGGGATCAATGCGCCGACCATCCGCATCGACGGGATGACGATCGCCGGTGCCTGAAGCCGGCCTCGCCTCCGAAGTCGCGGCGATCGCCGCGGAGGCGGGCCGCCTCGCCATGGCGCGCTGGGAGACCGAATTCAAACGCTGGGAGAAGGTGCCCGGCAGCCCGGTCTGCGACGTCGATCTCGAGCTCGACGCGCTGCTCCGCGAGCGGTTGACCGCGCTGCTCCCCGATGCGGGCTGGCTGTCGGAGGAGACCGCCGACAGCCGCGCGCGGCTGTCCGCCCGGCGGATCTGGGTGGTCGATCCGATCGATGGCACCCGTGACTATCTACGCCACCGTCCCGGCTGGTCGGTCTCCGTTGCTCTGGTCGAGGACGGCGCGCCGGTGATCGGCGTGCTCGATGCCCCGGCGCGCGGCGAGCGCTGGATCGCCGAGGCGGGCAGGGGCGCCGCGCGCAACGGCGTGCAGCTCCACGTCACGCCGCGCGACCAGCTCGCCGGATCGCGCATGCCGACCGATCATCTGCCCAGGATCGACCAGGACCTTGTGATCGTCGACAAGCCCAATTCGATCGCACTGCGCATCGCGATGGTCGCAGCGGGCGAGGCGGACCTGCTCGCGACGATCCGCTGGGGCAATGAATGGGACGTCGCCGCCGCCGTGCTGCTCGTGCGCGAGGCCGGCGGCACGATCACCGACGTGCTGGGCCAGCCCCTCGCGTTCAACACGCCGAGCGGCAAGGCGTTCGGCCTGCTCGCCAGCGCACCCGGCATCCACGAAGCTGCCATCGAGCGCCTCGCGAGCCGTGCCCGCGAAGCGCTGGAAAGCTGAGCCCGAAACCGGCCTAACGCCGCGCCACCGCGATCAGCGCCGTCGACGGAATCGGCAGGATCGCGCGACCGCCCGCCATGTGCCGAACCTCTTCGACAACCTGCGCCCGCTGCCCGTCATCGAGCGCCGTCCAGTCGGGGCTCATCCCGAACAGCGTCTCGGGCCGGTCGAGCTGCGATACGTCGAGCGCGAAGTCATGCGTCACGCTGTCGATTTCCGGCGCCTCGAACCCGGCATCGACCATCGCCGCCGACAGCCATTCCGGATCGCCCAGCGCGACCGCGCCTTCGGGTAGCCGGGTCTTGCCGTCGAGTTTCGGGAACAGCCGCTTGCGGATTTGCGAGAGCAGCAGGAAGGTCGCGGCCCCCTCGCTCTGCCAGGTCGCGAGCACGCCCAGCCCACCGGGTTTGGTGACACGCGCCATCTCCGCAAGCCCCTTGCGCCAGTCGGGAAACATGATGACCCCGAACACGGAGAAGCTTGCGTCGAAGCTTGCGTCGGGCAGATCGAGTGCCTGCCCGTCCATCACTTCCGCATCGACATTGGGGAGCTTCGCCGCGGCAATCCGCGCAACCATGCCGGCCGAGAAATCGGTCGCCAGCACATAGGCCTCGCTCCGTGCCGCCGCCAGCGCCAGCGCACCCGTCCCCGCCGCCACGTCGAGCACGTGCATCTCCGGGGTCAGCGTCACCCGGGCCAGCGCATCCTCGGCGAATTGCGCGGTGAAGGGATGGGCGGTCGCTTCGTAATTGGCGGCACTCTCGTCCCAATGCGCCGGGTTCTCGTGCTTCTGCTCGGTCATTTCCTGCCTTTCGCGAATCATGTAACAATATAAGTATCGTGAAAGCGCGCGCTTGCCAATCGTCGGTGCGCGCCCGAGGAAGGAAGCCGATGCGAAAGGACAGTCGCCTATCCCGGATGCTCCACGTGCTGCTCCACATGGCGCGGCACGACGGACCGATGACGTCGGAGCACATTGCCCAGATGCTCCAGACCAACCCGGTGGTGGTCCGCCGCACGATGGCCGGGCTACGCGATGCGGGCTATGTCCGCTCGGAAAAGGGCCATGGCGGCGGCTGGGCGATCGCTGCCGATCTCGACAAGGTCTCGCTGCTCGATATCCACCGCGCAGTCGGCGGCCCAACCCTGTTCGCGATCGGCAGCGAGCACGCGAATCCGGCCTGCGCGGTCGAGCAGGCGGTCAACGAAGCGCTCGACGAAGCGCTGCGCGAAGCGGAGGCGCTATTGGTCGCCCGGCTGGGCGCGGTGAGCCTCGCCGAGCTGGCCCGCAGCTTCGATGCGCGCTGCGTGGCGGGCGGCTGGCCGCATCCGGTCGAAGGCGCATAGCCGGCAGTCATGGCCGCCCGACTGGTCAACGCGTCCTCGTCGTGCGCACCAGCTTCATCGGCGGGCCGCCTTCGACGATCGTGCAGCTCGAAAAATCCGGTGCGAACTCGCAGGTCAGGCCCATCGAATCGGATCGAAAGCGTCGGGGCGAGAGTGCGACCAGACGTTCGGGACTGGGGGCGCCGACGAGCCTTCCGAACAGCCCCTCCGGGCGCGCTTCGAAATCGACCTTCAGTCCGCCTCCCTCGAAGTGTCCGGCGGCCCTTGAGAGCTCGGCGAGCGACAGTTTCTTCTCTGTGGTCGCCGATGCCGCGATCTCCGGCCAGCCATAGTCGGTCGCGACGGCGCGCACGATCTCAGCCGTGATCTTCCGACCGTCTCCGCCATTGGTCAGGACGGCGATCCCTTCGCCCTTGCCGGCATAGGCGATCATGAAGGACTCGAAGCCCGTGTTCACGCCGTCGTGCCCGAAGCGCAGCGGCCCGTTCGTATAAAGGGCGAGTCCCAGCCCCCAATTGTCCTTTACCGGCGTCATCATCTCGCGCGTCATCGCGGGTGAGAGTCGGTGGCCCTTCTTGCCTGCGGCGGACGCTTGCAAGTCGATCATCAGGCGCGCCAGGTCGCCTGCAGTCGTCCACAAGCCTGCCGGTGCGAGCATCGGCAGGACTTCATAATTGCCCGGGATCGGTTTGCCCCAAGCCGAGCCGAAAGCCATGTCGGCGCGGATCGCCGGCGATGGCGGCATGGCGAAGGCGCTGCGCATCATGCCAAGCGGGCCCAGCACCTCATGCCGGGCTAGGTCGGCGAAAGACATTCCGCTGGCGTCGGTGAGTGCGAGCTGCGCGACCATATAGCCGCCGCCGGAATATTCGAACTGCGCGCCTGCCGGCAATATGCTGCGGACCGGCGGGCCGTCGGCACCTTCCAGGATCTCAACGACAGTGGGGAGCGGCGCGCCCGGCTGATAGCCGTGATCGAAGCCATGAACGTTCAGTCCGGCCGTGTGGCTCAGCAATTCGCGAAGGGTGATGCCGTGGGGTGCAAGCTTCTCGTCCTTCGGCAATTGCCAGGAACGAAGCGCGTCGTTGATGTTGCGATCCAGCCCGATCTTGCCCTGCTCGACCAGTCGCAGCGCAATCATCGCCGTCACGACCTTGCTGATCGATGCTGCCTGGAAGGCAGTGTCTGGAGTGACCGGCGCACAGGTGACGAGGTCGCGGACGCCCCATCCGCGTGCCCAGTCGATCCGACCCTTGTGGATCACGGCAACGCTGATGCCCGGCACGTCATAGGCGCGCATTTGCGCTGCGAGGCTGAGAGGTCTGGCGCCTGGCTGGAGGACCGGCGGATTGAGGTTCGCCTCGACAAAGCGCGTGTGCGCGTTGCTTGGCCCACCTGCCGTGGCAGAAGGGACGGGGCAGGCAGGTCGCGCGGTCGCGGGGCTGCCGGTGGTTGCGCTCAGCAATAGCGCGGCCAGGGCCGTTCGTGCGTGCGGCATCGTTCGTCTCTCCATGGGTTGGCGATAAGCGACGGAAGGCAGTCGTCAGGCCTCGCCCGCGGCCCGGCCTGCGGGACGACGTGAAGGCATGCGGCCTTTTGGCGGTATCTATCCGGCCGGGCGCTCGGGGCGCGGCAGGTTCAGTTCGGCATGCCACCGCGAGAGGCCCGCGAGCACTGCGAGCTCGATCGCCAACACGCCGCCTTGCCGGATGGCCTGGCTGGCATCGAGGAACGAGGTGCCCATGAAGAGAGTCAGCGTCGTGACCGCGGCGAGGATGGCCATGCCGGTCGATGTAACGCGCGACCAGTCGCGCTCGAGCATCAGCCAGGCGATGCGGAGTTGTCCGGCACCGGACAGCAGCAGCAGGATGGTCAGCGACGGCACCACCGCGCGATAGGCCTCGCCGACCAGCAGCTCCTGCCCCGGCGTCAGCGTTCCACGCATTCCCTCTGCGCCGGGGAACAGATAGGGCAAGCCGAAGATCGCGCAGCCGATCTGGACTGCCGCCATGGGCATCATGATGCCGAGCGCCAGCACATAGTTTGTCAGCACGAACCGTCCCTCTTCCTGCATGGGCATCTGGCGCAGCGCACCAACCAGGCATCCGATAGCAAAAGGCAGCGGGCGCCCATCCTCGACGGCGACGTCGAACTCGGCTCGCATGGCCTGCGCCCACTCGCCCCGGGCTTCCCCCAGGCACCGGCATGCGAGCGCCATCATCGCGCGCGAGAATGCGAGCATCATAGCCGGGCGACCTTTCCTGTCAGCGTGCCGTCGCCAAGTGCGATATCCTGCGCCAGCGCATAGCCATCGGCGGTAAGCCGATAGGCGTGGCGTGGCGGGCGGCCGGCCTGGGCGGGCTCGCGCCATTCGGCTTCGACCAGGCCCTGATCGGTCATCCGCATCAGCAGCGGATAGAGCGTGCCGGAGAGCAGGCCGGTTTCCCGCATAAGATCATAGCCATGGCGCCATTGCCGATCGGACAGGGCCCCGAGGAGCGAGATCATCTGCTTTGACGGTCGCCGTTTGCGTATCATTCCTTATTTTCAACATATGTAGATTTAAGAGTCAACCGACGATCGATGAGCCTGTCGACGAGGGTCATGGACCGACGTCCGGCCGGTCCGGCAGCCAGCGGATGCTGCGCGAAATTCGGCCCCGCCGAGGGAAGGAAATCTGGTTGTCCGAAACGGGCAGGAGCCGCGTGCGCGGTTCGCGCAGAACAACGGCACGCGCCTTTATGCCGGTCCGGAAGTGACGGGGATTTGCGCCGGGATGGCAGCGGATCAGATGCGCAGCCAGCTCCCCTGTGCCGCAGCTTCAGGGCTATGTCGTGACGATCGCCAACGCGGCTCAATCAGGTGCGATCAGCCCTCGTCGCCCTGATATTTGATCTGCAGGAACCGTCCGCGCGTCGCCAGCGCGTCCAGATCTCCCTGCGCCAGCTGCGCGGTCATCTCGGCGATCTCGTCGTCGATCAGTTGCAGTCCCTGGGCAAGCTGCTGATCCGGGGTCAGACCGTTGCGCTCGACCCGGCGCAGCGGCTCGGGAACGCGGGCATAGCCCTTGACCAGCTCGGGCAGCTGCTCGCCGACCAGCTTGCGCACCTCGGTTGCCGCCGGGCTGTTCTCGTCGAGCGCCGCCAGCTGCGGCGCCAAAGTCTCGAGCTTCACGCCGATTGAGTCGACCAGCCCGCGCACCGGCGAGGGCAGGGCCGGGCGCTGGGTTTCCAGCCACCGCTCGGTCGATCGCGGCAATGCCTTGAGCGGAATCTCGCCGAGCTTCTCGACATTCACCGGCGCGCTGGCCGGCATCACCGCGAAGAGCAGCGTCGCCGCGATCAGCAGCAACCCGACCAGCGTCGCGCCCATGATTCCCAGTGGCGCCACCGCCAGCGCGAAGACGATCGCGCCGACGATGATCACACCGTCCGCAGCCGCGATCCGTCCGATCCGGCGGACCACTTCGGCCTCGCGGTGCTGGCGATTGCGGCTGGAAACTGCCAGATCGGTGCGGCTGCGCACCCGGTCCAGCGTGCTTCCGATCCGGTTCAGTTCGCGATCGACATCGGTGGGCACGGCCTACATCGCCTCCAGCTTGAACGTCTCCGCCCCGCTCGAAACCTGATTTTGCGACGCCCCCTCGGCGCGGGCAATATAGCCCTTCGACTTCTCGACTTCGTTCGACAGCGTGTTGACCGTGGTCTTCATGCTGTCGAGCGCCTTGAGCTTGAACGTGTCGATCGCATCCATCGTGTCATAGATGTTCTGGAACGCACGCTGCAGCGTCTCGACCGGGATGGTCGAGTTCGCGGCCTGCTCGTGGATCGCCGCCGACTGGCTCTTGAGCAGTGCACCGGTCGAATCGATCAGTCCTGCCGTAGTCGTGTTCAGCGCGGTGATCTGGTCGAGCACCAGCTTCTGGTTGGTCAGTGCCTGCGCCACCGTCACCGCGGTGCGCAGCGCCGAGACGGTGGTGGTCGAGGCGCGATCCACGCCTTTCACCAGCTCGACATTGTTCTTCTTGACCAGGTCGAGCGCGAGATAGCCCTGCACCGTCACCGCCATCTGGGTGAGCAGGTCGGTGGTGCGCTGGCGGACATAGAAGAGCGCGGTCTCGCGCAATGCCTTGGCCTTGGCCGGATCGCTGTGATCCAGCTCGTTGGCCTTGTCCTCGATCTTCGCGTCCATTGCCTTGGACAGATAGATCATCTGCTCGAGCCGGCCCATCGAGGCCCAGAGATTCTGCCGCTCGGTGTCGATCGCGGCATTGTCCATCAGCAGCTCGTCCTTGCCATTGGCCAGGCTCTTGAGGATGCCGTTGATGTGGGTCTGAGACGACTGATACTTGCGGAAATATTGCTGCATCCCGCCGCCGAAGATCTTCGACAGAAAGCCCTGGCTGCCGCCGATCAGCTTGCCGTTCTGGCTGGGATCGAGTTCCTCGACCTTTTTGCGCAGTGCGAGCAGGTCGGCGCCAACGCCGTCATTGCCCATCGCCTTGACCGGCCGGTCGAGGAAGCGGTTGGACTGGCCCGCCGCGTCGCGGATTTCCTTCTGGCCCATCGCCGAGATCGCATCGACGCGCTTGCCGAATTCAGGCGAGTTGACGTCCTGCGCGACAAGATCGTCGATGAAGCTGTCGACGCGGGTCTCCAGCTCGGTCTTCTTCTTGTCGTCCACCGGCACCAGCCCTGCGGCCTTTTCGGGCGCGACAACCTTCACCGGTTCGGGCGGGGTCAGCACCAGATCCTGTTCGGCCACCACGGTCTCGCTCGCCATTCTCGCGTCTCCAAACTGTCCGAACCCCAGCATAGGGTTATCCGGGCAACAGTCCAACTGTGTCGTTTATGTAATACACCACCGGCGTCTCGCCAAGGGTCAGTGGTTTCCGGTCTTCACTTCGCTCGACCGGTAGATCTGCTCGCCGTCGCGCAGCACGGTCAGCTGGCAGCCATTTTGCGGCTCGGTCGCGCCGACGCAGAAGCGGGCGCCTTCGGCAGCGCCGCTCGGCGAAGAGGCGGTTTCCCCCTTGGCCGCGGACAGGCGCACCGGCTCGCCGCTGCCCGCGACCAGCACGTGGCAGCTGCCGCTGCTCGAATCGCGGCAGTTGAGCGCCAGCTTGCCGGTGGCGAAATCGGCATCGAGCACCAGGCTGATGTTGCGCTTCTCGGTCTTGGCCGAGCAGCCCGCGAGCACCAGCAGGGCCAGTAGGGCAGCCTTGTTCATCGTCTTACTCCTTTGTCGCAGCATAGCGCGGTTTCGCGGCCGCAATAGTCGCCGGCGCGACCGGCTGAACCGAAAACGGCCCGGCATCGCTGCCGGGCCGCTTCGTATCGGCAGGCCTCGAAGGGCTTACCAGATGTGCACGCGCTGCTCGGGCGCGAGGTAGAGCGCGTCGCCCGGCTGGATGTTGAACGCCTTGTACCAGGCGTCGACATTGCGGACGATGCCGTTGACGCGGAACTTGGCCGGCGAGTGCGGATCGATCAGGGCGTACTGGCGGGCGGTGTCCTCGCGCAGCTTGGTCTGCCAGGCCTGGGCATAGGACAGGAAGAAGCGCTGGTCGCCGGTCAGGCCGCCGATCACCGGGGCCTTGCCATGTTCGGCCTGGTACTTCTGGAACGCGCCATAGGCTGCCTCGACGCCGCCGAGGTCGCCGATATTCTCGCCGAGCGTCAGCTTGCCCTGGATCTTGGTGCCGGGGACGGCCTCATAGCCGTCATACTGTGCCACCAGCGCCGCGGTGCGCTCGCCGAACGCTTTTTTGGCGCTGTCGGTCCACCAATTCTCGAATTTGCCCGTCGGGCCGAACTGGCTGCCCTGATCATCGAATCCATGCCCCATCTCATGGCCGATGATGGCACCGATCGCGCCATAGTTCACCGCCGGATCGGCATTCGGATCGAAGAAGGGCGGCTGCAGAATCGCGGCCGGGAAGGTGATCTGGTTGGACAGCGGGTTGTAGTACGCGTTCACCGTCTGCGGGGTCATATCCCACAGCGTGCGGTCTACCGGCTTGCCGAAGCGCGACAGTTCGAGTTCGTGCTGGAACTCGCCCGAGCGCATCGCATTGCCGAGCAGATCACCGCGGCCGACCTTGAACGACGAATAGTCGATATACTTGTCCGGGTGACCGATACGCGGCTCGAAGGCGGCGAGCTTGGCCAGCGCCTTTTGCTTGGTCGCTTCGTCCATCCAGGTCGAGGCGGTGATGCGGTCCTTGTATGCGCCGCGCAGATTCTCGATCAGCTCGGCCATCTGCTTCTCGGCCGCCGGCGGGAAATACTTGGCGACATAGATCGCGCCGACCGCTTCGCCGAGCGCGCCGTTGACCAGCTGGATGCCGCGCTTCCAGCGCTCGCGCTGCACCTTCACGCCCGACAGGGTCTGCGAGTAGAAACCGAAGCGCGTGTCGTCGAAGGCCTTGGGCAGGAACTGCGCGTGATCGCTGACGAAGCGATAGGCGAGATAGTCCTTCCAGGTCTGCAGCGAGGTTGCAGTCATCAGCTTGCCGAGCGCGGTGACGGCAGTGTTCTGCGTCATCAGCACCGTCGGCGAGCTTTCGAGGCCGGCGGTCTTGAGCATCAGCGCCCAGTTGAAGTCCGGCGCCTTGGCCTTGAGCCCGGCGAGCGTCTGCGGGTCGTTGAGCTTGGCGATGTCACGGCTCTCGGCGGGCGACCACTGGACCTTGGCCATCGCGGTTTCGAGCGCGACGATCGCATCGGCCTTGGCTGCGGCGTTCGGGATGCCGGCCAGTTCCTGGATCTTCTGGACATAGGCGCGATAGGCGGTGCGGAACGCGTCATACTTGGCGCCTTCCAGCAGATAGTAATCGCGCGGCATGCCGAGGCCGCCCTGGCCGGTGACCGCGGTATAGTGCGTCGGATCGGCGAGGTCGGGGATGATCCCGAGCTCGACCGGCGAGGCATAGCCGGTGGTGGCGAATAGCACCTGCAGCGCGTTCAGGTCCTTCACGCCATCGATCTTGGCGAGATAGGGCTTGAGCGGCGCGGTGCCGGCCTTCTCGATCGCCGCTTCGTCCATCCAGCTGGCATAGAAGTCGCCGACCTGCTTGCCGCTGGCGCCATAGGCCGACGGGTTCTTCGCCATGTCGTCGAGGATCGCGCGAACATTGGCTTCCGCCTCGATCGAGAGCTGGGTGCCGAAGCCGGCCGAGGAACGGTCAGCGGCGATCTCGGTGCGGTCGTTCCAGCCGCCGTTCGCGAAGCTCCAGAAGTCGTCGCCCGGCTTCACGCTGGTCTTTTGTGCAGAGAGGTCAACGCCGAAGCTGCCATAGCGCGGCGCTTCCTTGGCGGTCTGCGCCATGGCCGGCGAAACCGCCACAAGCGCCACGCCGGCGGCGAGACGCACCCAATTGCTCATCTTCATTTTGTGGATTCCCCCGTAAGACTGTATTAGCCGAGTGTAACGCCGGGTAGTTGCACTCGCAACGGGATTCAGGTTTCCAGTTCGTGCAAATATGCGGCCGTGCTTTCGGCGCTGAAGGTGGCGAAGATCACCTGGAGATGTTGGTCTTCCGCCAGTGCCTTGCGCGCCTCGGCTACGGCGATCTTCGTCGCGGCCGCCGCCGGATAGCTATAGACGCCGCAACTGATCGCCGGGAAGGCGAGGGTGCCGAAGTCATTGGCCTGGGCGATCTCGAAGCAGCGGCTATAGCAGCTGGCGAGCAGCTCGGGTTCGCCCTTGTCGCCGCCCTGCCAGACCGGGCCGACGGTGTGGATTACATGCGCGGCGGGGAGGCGATAGCCGCCTGTAAGCTTGGCGTCCCCGGTCGCACAGCCGCCGAGCGTACGGCATTCGGCGAGCAGCCCAGGCCCGGCGGCGCGGTGGATCGCGCCGTCCACCCCGCCGCCGCCGAGCAGCGCGTTGTTCGCTGCGTTGACGATCGCATCCACGTGCAAGCGGGTGATGTCTCCCTCGACGACCTGGATGCGGCCGCCGCTCATCCCACGCGGTTCTTTACCAGATCGTCGACCACGGACGGGTCGGCGAGGGTGGAAGTGTCGCCCAGTGACGAGACGTCGCCTTCGGCGATCTTGCGCAGGATACGGCGCATGATCTTGCCCGATCGGGTCTTGGGCAGGCCCGGCGCGAACTGGAGCGCGTCAGGGGTGGCGATCGGCCCGATCTCGGTGCGCACCCATTTGATCAGCTCGGCCCGCAGCGCGTCGTCGCCTACGCAGTTCGCGTTGAGGGT
>PJUL01000439.1_pt1 | contig 30413 bp, 22 predicted proteins | sample 1512221 | NCBI WGS metagenome assembly PJUL01 (sample SAMN08177667, study PRJNA422409) | Feces metagenome, whole genome shotgun sequencing project.
CATCATGATCTCGGAGAAGCCGTTGATGGCGTTCAGCGGCGTGCGCAGCTCGTGGGACATGTTGGCCAGGAACTCGCTCTTGGCCTTGTTGGCGCCCTCGGCCTTGACCTTCTCCATCTCGTATTTGCGGGCCAGCTCGGCCAGCTGCTCCTGGCTGCGCTCCAGGCCGGCGACGGCGTTCTGCAGCTGCTCCTCGTTGCGGCGGCGGGCCTCTTCCTGGGTCTTGATGGCCGTGATGTCGGCGGCGGTCATCACGAGGCCGCCCTCGGCCGTGCGCCGCTCGCTGATCTGGATCCAGCGGCCGTCGTTCAGCTCGGCCTCGCGCACGCCCTTGGCGCCGGTCGGGTCGGGGATTTCCTGGCGCACGGCCAGGGCGGCGAAGCGGTTGACCTCGGCGCGGGCCGCGCCGGGTTTCAGCAGCTTGGGCTCAAGCGAGAAGACGTTGCGGTAGTTCCTGTTGCACATCAGCAGGCGGCCCTGGCGGTCCCAGAGCACGAACGCTTCCGACACGCTCTCGATGGCGTCGCGCAGGCGGTTCTCGGCGGCCTGGGCGCGGGCCTGGGCCAGGCGTTCCTCGGTGACGTCCAGCGCCACGCCGATGATGCGCGAATAGCCGTCCTCGCCCGGCTTGCCGAAGCCCTGGCCGCGGGCGTCCACCCAGATCGAGCGGCCGCCGTGCTCGCGGGCCGGGATGCGGAACGAGACGTCGAAGGCGCCGAACTGGGCGGCGTTGGCCAGCGCCTGGCGCACGCGGTCGCGATGGTCGGCCGAGATCCGCTCGACCAGGTCCTGGCCGGGGGCCACGCCGCCGCCGCCCCAGCCGAACATCGCGCCGGTCACATCGGACATGTAGACCTCGTCCGAGCGTAGGTCCCATTCCCAGATGCCGCAGCGCGCGGCCTCGACGGCCAGGCGGAAACGCTGCTCGCTGTCGATGAACTCGCGCTGGGCGGCCTCGGCGCGACGGCTCTGCAGCATCAGGATCAGGGCCAGGGCGATGCCGGCGGCCAGCGGAATGGTCAGCGTCAGCACGCCTTCCATGACCTGGCGATTGATGTTGGCCACGGTGTGGCTGGGGGTGCTGACGGCGGCGATCAGCGCGCCCTGGGCCAGCGGCTCGAAGGAGACGTCGAGGCTGGAGCCGTCGACGCCGCGCCCGGTCAGGGCGGCCGCGCCGCCCTGCAGGTCCTCGACCGAGAGGGTGTAGGCCTGGCTGAGGCTGGCCGCGCCCTGCACGGCGCGCCCGGCGCCGACCAGCAGGCCGCCGTCGGCCAGGAACAGGGCGACCGAGCGCTCCTTGCCCGGCTCGCCCAGCAGGCGCGAAGGATCGCCGGCGGCGATGACATAGCCGCGGCCGGCGCTGGTCTGGGCGGCCATGGCCACGTAGAGGCGGCCGCTGCGGCCGACGCCGCCGACCCAGACGCTGCGGCCCGAGGAGGCGGCCGCGCGGGCGGCCAGGCGCCAGTCGGCGGAGGGATCGCGGCCCGCGACGGCCAGGACCTCGGCGTTGGTGGTCACGGCCACGGCCATGGCCTCGCCGCCGGCGGCGCGCAGGGCGGTCTCGGCCGCGTCGATGGCCGAGGTCGGATCGCGTTCCAGCAGGTCGGCGGCGGCCGAGAGGCCCGCGCGCTGGGCCGCCAGGTTGGTTTCGACCTTGCCGGCCAGGATCTGGGCCTGGGCGGCCAGCGCCGCGCCGCCTGGCGGGGCGGAGGCTTCCTTCTGCAGGCTGTGCAGGCCAAGGGCGGTGTAGACGGCCAGCAGCAGCAGCGCGGCCAGAATGACGATGCGGACATAGGCCTGCGACGACCGGGCGGCGCGTATGCGAGCCACGCCCGCAGCCGAAAGTCCGGCCTTCGCCGGTCTTCCGGGTTTCGCCCCGCCGATCCGCAACGCTAAAAGCTCCGAAGCACCCCAGGCGAGTCAGTTCGCCGACATGGTGAATCTACCGTACCCGCTGCTGCGCCGTCACCCGGGGGAGAGGCGAATAAGCGGGGGATGAGCGCTTTGGTCGCAACCGTTGCGCGGAGGAATCACCTCAGGCTCGCCGCCCAAGGGACCTCCCCCCGTGGGGGAGGTGATCGCGAAGCGATCGGTGGGGGGAGTGATCTGGGCCCTGGCCCGATGCATCGGAAGCTGAAAACGGCCCCCCACCGGCCTTCGGCCGCCTCCCCCAGCGGGGGAGGTTTCTACTCCAGCGCCCGGCTCGCCAGCTCCAGCACGTTCTTCGACAGGCCCGGGGCGGACTTCACCCGTTCCAGTTCGCGCCGCATCAGGTCGCCCAGGGCGGGCACGTAGCGACGCCAGCTTCCCAGGGGCTCGACCAGGCGGGCGGCCGTCATCGGGTTGAAGCCGTCGACGGCCAGGATCTGGTCGGCCAGGAAGCGGTAGCCCGCGCCGCTGGGATCGTGGAAGCGGGCGGGATTGGCGCTGGCGAAGCCCTGCACCAGGGCGCGGAAGCGGTTGGGATTGCCGGCGTCGAAGTCGGCGTGCCCGGTCAGGGTCAGCACGCGCGAAAGCGCGCCTTCCGACGGATCGCGGGCCTGCACCGAGAACCACTTGTCCAGCACCAGCGGCTCGTGCCGCCACTTGGCGTGGAAGGCCGCCAGCGCCTGTTCGCAGGGCTCGCCGCCCACGGCCAGCAGCGCCGAGAGGCCGCCCATGGCGTCGGTCAGCGCGGCCGCGGCCTCGAAGTGGCCGACGATGCGCTGCACGTTGTCGGCGTGGGGATCGGCCGCCAGCAGGTCGACGCAGGCGTTGCGCAGCGCCCGGCGGCCGGCCGAAGCCGCGTCGGGCGAGAACTCGCCGTCGCCCTGCATGGCGCCGTGGATGCGGCCCAGCTGCTCGCCCAGGTGCACGGCGATGCGGGCCCGCAGCAGGCCGCGGGCGTCGTGGATCGCGGCCGGATCGGCCGGCTCGACGGCCAGCGCCAGGTCGCCTTCGCTGGGCAGGGCCAGCAGCAGCGCCTTGAAGGCCGGATCGGCGGCGGCGTCGTCCAGCGCCTGGCCGAGGGCCTGGGCGTAGCGCTCTTCGCCCACCTCGTCGGGGGTCCCGCCCGCGCGGGCCAGGATCAGGTCGCGGGCCAGGCCCTGGCCGGCCTCCCAGCGGTTGAACAGGTCCGGATCGGCGGCGAACTGCACGTAGGCGTCGGCGGCGCGCGCGTCGGTGGTCAGGGTCACCGGCGCCGAGAAGCCGCGCAGGGCCGAGATCACGGGGGCTTCCGCAACGCCTTCCCAGCGCACCGTCAGGCTTTCGCCTTCCAGCAGCACCACCTCGCTGTCGCGGATCGCCCGGCCGTCCTGGGCCAGAAGGCCGATGGTCACCGGGATGGGCAGGCCCTTCTTGACCGGCTGGCCGCTGGTGGGGGCGGTCTTCTGGGTCAGGGTGATCGACAGCGCCTTGGCGGCGGCGTCATAGGCGTGGGTCAGCGACACGGCGGGCGTGCCGGCCTGCTCGTACCAGGAGAAGAACGAGGTCAGGTCCCGCCCCGAAGCCTCGGCGAAGCAGGCGATGAAGGCCTCGACCGTCGTGGCCTCGCCGTCGTGGCGCTCGAAATAGAGATCAAGGCCCGCCCGGAACGCGTCGGCGCCCAGGATGGTCTTCAGCATGCGGATGATCTCCGCGCCCTTCTCGTAGATGGTCGCGGTGTAGAAGTTGTCGATCTTCAGATAGCTCGACGGCCGCACGGCGTGCGCCAGCGGACCGGCGTCCTCGGCGAACTGGCGGGCGCGCAGGGCCTTGACGTCCTTGATCCGCTGCACGGCCGCGCCCCGCATGTCGGCCGAAAAGCTCTGGTCGCGGAAGACCGTCAGGCCTTCCTTCAGGCACAGCTGGAACCAGTCGCGGCAGGTGATGCGGTTGCCGGTCCAGTTGTGGAAATACTCGTGGGCGACGACGCTTTCGATGCGCTCGTAGTCGAAGTCGGTCGCCGTCTCCGGCTCGGCCAGCAGCAGCGAGGAGTTGAAGATGTTCAACCCCTTGTTCTCCATTGCCCCGAAGTTGAAGTCGCGCACGGCGACGATCATGAAGAGGTCGAGGTCGTATTCGCGGCCGAAGGCCTCCTCGTCCCACTTCATCGAGCGCTTGAGAGCGTCCAGGGCGTAGGCCGCGCGCGAGGCCTGGCCCGGATCGACGAACACCTTCAGCGCCACGGTGCGGCCGCTCATGGTGACGAAGCTGTCTTCCAGTACGTCAAGCCGGCCGGCCACCAGGGCGAACAGATAGGCCGGCTTGGGGAAGGGGTCGTTCCAGACGGCGTAGTGACGGCCGCCGTCAAGCTCGCCGGCCTCCATCAGGTTGCCGTTGCTCAGCAGATGCTCGAACGCCTGGTCGGCCTCGATCCGCACGGTGTAGCGCGACAGCACGTCCGGCCGGTCGGGAAAGAAGGTGATGGTGCGGAAGCCCTCGGCCTCGCACTGGGTGCAGAACCGGCCGCCGGACATGTAGAGGCCCATCAGCGCCTTGTTGGCCGACGGATCGATCTCGACTTCGGTGGTCAATTCGAAGGCGTCGGGGACCTCGGTGATCACCAGCCGTTCGTCGTCCAGCAGGTACTGGTTGGCGCTCAGGGCCTGGCCGTCGATGGCGATCGACTTCAGCGCCAGCCGCTCGCCGTTCAGCGCCAGGGCCTCGCCGGCCTGGCCCGTGCGGCGCACCTTCAGCGTGGCGGTCACGCGCGTGGCGGACGGCGCCAGCTGGAACGACAGATGCGTCGTCTCGATCTCGAACGGGAACGGGCGGTAGTCGGAGAGCCGGATCGGCTGGGGCGTTTCGGTGCGCATCCGGCCAATGTAGTCGCCCGTCGGGTCGGGGGCGAGGCCGCCGGTTGCGCGGCTTGTCGATTTATCGGTTAAGTTGGCGATGTAACCGGGGGTGTTTGCAAGTGTCAGAGGTCGCCAATTCCGAGCCTGCGCCGGAGGGGTCGCCATTCCGCGTCCTGGGGGCCTTGGTCTGGGCGCCCGTGCTGGCCGCGGCCGTCTTCATCGCGGGCTTCGGCGTCTACAAGAGCGTCAGCCCGCTCGTGGTCGGCCTGTTCGTCATCCTGCGGCCGGAAGCATCGCTGAGCGACGAGGCCCTGCGCCTGTACATGTCGCTCGCCTCGCCGCTCGCTGGGATCGCTTTCGTCGGCGTCTACTGGCTGCTGGTGCGTCTGGTCGAGCGACGCGCTGTCGTCGAGCTCGCGCCGCGCGGCGCCTGGATCGAGGCCGCGCAAGGCGTGGGCCTGGCCGCTGCGGCCTTCCTCCTGTTGATGGTCGTCCTGACGTCGGCCGGCGCGATCGCGTGGCGCCCGCCGCCTGTGGAGACCTGGCTTGGCCACATCTCCGCCGGCCTGGCCTTCGGGATCGCTTCCGGCGTGCTGACGGCCATCGTGCTTCAGGGCGTGCTGGCCCGGCTGCTGGCCCAGACGCAGGGGCCGGTGTTCGGCGTCGTCGCGGCCGCCTTTGCGGCGGCCTGGTGGACCGGTGGAAGCGTGCACGTCAACGCGCAACTCGGCGCACTGATCGACGGGCTGATGCTGGCCCTGATCTTTCTGCGCCGCGAACGCCTTTGGCTCGGCATGGGCGTGGTCGCGACTTGGGACGGGCTCATGACGGTCGTCAGAGGCGGCTTCTACCACGGGGACGACGGCAACGCCGCGCGGGCGTTCGTCTTCGCGCCGGAGCAAGGGCCGCTGATCTCGTGGCTGCGCGGCCCCGGCGGACCCGACGCCTCGGTCCCGGCGCTGGTCGGCGGGGCGCTGGTTACCGGCTTCCTGGCCTGGAGGGCCTTCAAGGAAGGCCGCTTTACGCGCGCTTGAGGCGACTGGGCGCGCGGGGAAGACGAATTCGATTGGGGAGGTTTATCCATGTCCGACACGCTTGCGCCGTCGCCCGGTCGCCTTTCTCCGGGGCGGCGGATCGTCACCCTGGTCTGGGCGATGATCCTGATGGCGGCGCCCGCCATCGCGGGGTTCGCCACGATGGGGGCCGTTGATGTCGGGATCGACCTGGCCTTCAGCCCTGTTTCCGGCGCTAGGTTCTACATCGACCTGGTTGCGGGGCCCCTGGCCGCCCTGGCGTCGATCGCGGTTGCGGTCGGAGCCTATGTCCTGTTGGTTCGGCTGGCCGAAAGGCGCTGGCCGTCCGAGCTGGCCCTGGCCCCGGCGCTTCCCGAACTGGGGCGTGGGATCGCCTTGGCCGTGCTCGCCTTCGGCCTGTTGATGGGCGTGCTCACCCTGAGCGGCGGCGTGGTCTGGCGGCCGCCGCCTCTCGTCGACTGGCGCTGGGCGCTGGCCACCGGCCTTTCCCAGGGAGCGTTCGGGGGACTTTTGCTGGGCCTGGTGGTGCAGGGCGGGATCGCGCGGCTGGGCTCGCAGGCGCTGGGACCGGCCGTGGGCGTCGTGCTCGCGGCGCTCGCCGCTTTCTGGATCCTTTCGTTTGACGTGGAGCATCCGCCGATCCAGCGCGCGAACGCGGCCCTGGGCGGGGCGATCCTCGCCCTCGTCTGGCTGCGACGCCGGCGGTTGTGGCTGGGGCTGGGCCTGTTCATGGGCTGGGGCGCGCTGGTGGGCGCGGTCATCGGCGGTTATTCGCTGCAGTGCGGCTACGACTCTACCGAGGCCTTCATCTACGAGCCGGGGCGAGGCGTGCTGATCGCCTGGCTGAGAGGCGAGGGCGGCCCGGAAAGCTCTGTCCCCCTGCTGGCGGGCTGTGTCCTGGCCGTCGTCTGGCTGGCCTGGCGCGCCTGGAAGGAGGGCCGCTTCTCCAGGGCTTGAGGCGGATCAATGTCCGGATGCGCGGGCGGGCGCATCACCCCTGTCGACGCCTCGATGCGTCGCCGATCCAAGGGGATAAGACCAATGACCGCCCTCCGCCTCGCTCTCGCCGCCGGCCTGACGCTCGCCGCCGCCGCGACCGGCGCCCACGCCCAGGAGGCCTTCACGCCCGCCGCCAAGGGGACCTGGCAGGTCAACCTGCGCGCCACCAGCGTCGCGCCCGACGCGGGCGACCCGATCGTCACCTCGGCCGGCGTCGCCAGCGGCCTGAAGGCCGACGTCAAGGATGACGTCAAGCCGACGCTGGGGGTCTCCTACTTCCTGACCGACAAGCTCGCCGTCGAGGTGATCGCCGGCACGACCCAGCACACCGTCAAGGCTGTGGGGCCGGGGACCGACGTGGTGGTGCACAAGACCTGGGTGCTGCCGCCGGTGGTCTCGGCCCAGTACCATTTCGCGCCCAAGGCCCGCTTCAACCCCTATGTCGGCGCGGGGCTGAACTACATGATTTTCTACAGCGGCAAGGACCGTAACGGCTTCACCGTCGATCTCGACGACGGCTTCGGCTACGCGCTGCAGGCGGGCGCCGACATCGCCGTGAAGGGCCCCTACGTCATCAATGTCGACGTCAAGAAGGTGTGGTTCGAGACCGACGCCAAGATCAACGGCGGCGCGCTGAAGTCGAAGGTGAACCTGGATCCGATGGTGGTGTCGGTGGGCGTGGGCCGGCGGTTCTAGATCGCAACGCCGGGGCCAGCGGGTCAGTCCCGCTGGCGACTAGCCCTTAGCCGGCGCGCGTCTCGCATCCTCCAGGCAGCTCGCATAGGCCTTGCTGACGAACATCGGCAGCTCGCCCCTGGCCTGGAAGTCCCGCAACCGCTCCAGGTTCGCCGACTTGGCGTCCGGCTTTTCCTTCAGGATAGCGCTGTAGGCCTTGAGCACGCCTTCGGCGCCCACCAGTTGCTGGGCCTCGCCGTTGGAGGCGGCTTCCGGATGCTCGATGATCAGAGCGCCCATCGCGAACGCATACTGCGCGAGCAGTTCGTTGCCGTAGCGGTAGTCGTCCCCCATGCCGCTCAAGGCGTAACAAATGGTCACTGACACATCGTGGGTCTCGGCAAGCCAGCGCATGGCCCAGGCGCGATCGGCATGCAGGCTCTCCTGCAGCGGCGCGGCTTCCAACTGACGCGTGATCGAAACAAAGCGCGCGTGGTCGGCCGCTTGCGAAGGCGTGTCCGCCGCCAAAACAGGCCCCAATCCGCAAAACCACGCCGAGACCAAGGCGAGAGCTCCCGCCAACGGACGCCCGGACCGGCCACTGATCCTGCTACGCGACACGCACGCCCCCTAAAATGCAACTCTACTGTGGGGGTGCGCCTAGCATGGATCGCTCAGGGGGTGTCAGGGGGCTCGTGAAAGATCGTGAGGCGGGCCTCAGCCCTCCACCGTTCCCGCCGCCGGGGTCTCGTGCAGCTCCCGCTCGATGGCTGCGGCCTTCTGGGCCAGGGCCAGCAGGGCGGGGGGCGCGTCTTCGGGATGGTCGCCGACCAGCGTCATGATCTCGCGCGAAAGGGCGTGCAGGCGCGGGGCGGCGGCGATCAGCTTGGCCTGGAACTCGATCTTGCGCGGGTCGCGGTCGTACTCGGCCCCGGGCGTGCGCCAGCCGCCCCAGTCGTTGGTGTCGGTGACCACGACCGGATAGGTGCCGGGGAAGGGGTGGTGCAGGCAGTCGCCCTCCTGCTGCCACTTGTTGCGGGCCCGCAGCACGCGCCAGTTCGACAGCACGCCGCCTTCCTGCGGGTCCATCCTGTCTTCGGGCTTGAGTTCATGGGCCAGGAATTCGCGGCCCAGACCCACGTCGTAGGTCACCCGCACCGGCTCGTCGAAGCCCTTGGCCCAGATGGGCACGATCTTCTCGATCGTCGCCCAGGCGCCGACGCTCTCGACCCACACCTTCTGGTTCCGCTGGAAGACGGTCTTGGCCATGGGACTCCGAAACGGCGGCTGACTCGCGATAAGCGGCTATAAAATCTCGAAATCCTTGACGCCGGGTCAATCTTTCCAGGCGTTTCGACCTGGGTCATCGTCTCTTCAACGGCCGTCGCCAAGAGCGGCCGCAGGGAGAAACGGCCGTGGATTTCGACTATTCCGACGACCAGAAGTTCCTCAAGGACGAGGCCCGCAAGTTCCTGGGCGGGCGCTGTCCGCCCGCGGTGGTGCGCGGCGTGCTCGACGATCCGGCCAGGAGCTATGATGCGCCTCTGTGGGCCGCGGTGGCCGAGCAGGGCTGGCTGGGCGCGGCGATCCCTGAGGAGCACGGCGGCCTGGGCCTTGGCCGGGTCGAGCTTTGCGCCATCGCCGAGGAGCTGGGGCGCGCGGTCGCTCCGATCCCCTTCGCCTCCACCGTCTATATCCTGGCCGAGGCCGTCATGGCCCACGGCACCGCCGCTCAGAAGGCCGCCATCCTGCCCCGCGTCGCCGCGGGCGAGCTGATCGGGGCTCTGGCCGTGAGCGAGGGCCCAGGCGTGCTCACCCCCTCGGCCCTGTCGGCCCGGGTGGAGGGCGGCAAGCTTTCGGGCGTGAAGATTCCCGTCACCGACGGCGACGTCGCCCACACCGCCATCGTCCTGGCCGGCGAGGGCGGCAAGCCCGGCCTCTTCCTGGTCGACCTGACCGGCCCCGGCGTGAAGCGCGAGATCCTGGAGAGCCTGGACCCCACCCGCAGCGTGGCTCGGCTCACCTTCGACGGCGCGGCCGCCGAGCGGCTGGGCGGGGCGGGCGAGGGCTTCGACCTCGTGCAGGCCATTCTCGACCGCGCCGCCGTGCTGCTGGCCTTCGAACAACTGGGCGGCGCAGATCGCTGCCTGGAGATGGCCAAGGAGTACGCCCTGGGCCGCTACGCCTTCGGGCGCGTGATCGCCGGCTACCAGGCCATCAAGCACAAGCTGGCCGACATGTACGTCAAGAACGAGGTCGCCCGCTCCAACGCCTATTACGGCGCCTGGGCGCTCAACGACGACGCGCCGGAGCTGCCCACGGCCGCCGCCGCCGCCCGCATCGCCGCCTCCGAGGCGTTCTGGTTCGCTGCCAAGGAGGGCGTCCAGGTGCACGGCGGCATGGGCTTCACCTGGGAGGTGGACTGCCACCTCTACTACCGCCGCTCGCGGCAGCTCTCCCTGGTCGCCGGCTCGCCGAGGCTCTGGAAGGAGCGGCTGGTCAGCGAGCTCGAAAAGAAGAACGCGGCTTAAGGGAGAACAGGACAATGGATTTCAACGATTCCCCCACCGAAGCCGCCTACCGCGAGAAGGCCCGCGCCTGGCTGGCCGAGGCCGCTGTCGCCCACCGGGCCGAGCATGGCGAGCCCAAGGCCAACACCCCCGAGCATATGGCTGCCGCCAAGGCCTGGCAGGCCCGCAAGGCCGCCGCCGGCTACGCCTGCATCACCTGGCCCGCGGCCGTGGGCGGGGGCGGCGGCACGCCGATCGAATCCGTCATCTTCGGCCAGGAAGAGGGCAAGGCCGGCGTCGCCTACGGCTACTTCACCATCGGCCTTGGCATGTGCGTGCCGACGGTCATGGCCTTCGCCGACACCGACACCAAGAAGCGCTTCGTCTCGCCGGCCGTGAAGGGCGAGGAGATCTGGTGCCAGCTGTTCTCCGAGCCGGCCGGCGGCTCCGACGTCGCGGCCCTGCGCACCCGCGCGGTCAAGGATGGCGACGAGTGGGTGATCAACGGCCAGAAGGTCTGGACCACCGGCGCCCACTACAGCGACTTCGGTATTCTTCTCACGCGGACAGACCCGGACGTGCCCAAGCACAAGGGCCTGACCATGTTCTGGATCGACATGCGCGATGCGGCCGTCGAGTGCCGGCCGATCCACCAGATGTCGGGCGGGCGCGACTTCAACGAGGTCTATTTCAGCGACCTGCGGGTCAAGGACAGCCAGCGCCTGGGCGAGGTCGGCCAGGGCTGGCAGGTGGCCCTCGTCACCCTGATGAACGAGCGCCTGGCCGTCGGCGGCTCGGCCGGTCCCAACTACCGCGAAGTGATGGAGCTGGCCCGCGCCCTGCCGGGCGAGGATGGCCCCGCCCTGGCCAACGACGCCTTCCGCGAGAAGCTGGCCGACTGGTTCGTGGCCTCCCAGGGGCTGAAGTTCACCCGCTTCCGCACCATGACCGCCCTGTCGCGCGGCCAGACGCCGGGGCCGGAAAGCTCGATCGGCAAGATCATCTCGGCCAACCAGCTGCAGGATCTGGCCAACACCGCCGTCGAGATGCAGGGCGAATACGGCATCCTCACCGGTCCCGAAGCCGCCGCCGGCGCGGCCTTCCAGCAAAGCCTGATGTGGGCGCCGGGCCTGCGCATCGCCGGCGGCACCGACGAGATCCTCAAGAACATCATCGCCGAACGGGTGCTCGGCCTGCCCGGCGACGTGCGGGTCGACAAGGACGTGGCGTTCAAGGATATGCCGACGGGAAGGTAAGGGGCGACAGGAGCAGGCATGGCGGGCGGCGACGGACGTTCGGTGGTTCTCGCCCGGCTGCCCGACGACTTTCTGGGGCGGCTTGTCGTCGACTGCCCGGCATGCGGCGGGTTCGCGGTGATCCTGCCGCGCGATCCGTCCGACGTGCGGGCGTCCGCCGCGCGCCGGATGGTCTGTCGCGACTGCGGGGCGACGCGGGAACGGCCGCAGACGCCGAACGGTGCGCCGATCGACCCGTTCATGGGCCTGGCGCCCCGCTTCCGCGCGGTGACCCGTCATGGCGACCTCGTGGCCTGGAACGAGGATCATCTCGACTATCTCGAAACCTACCTGTCGGGCCGCATCAGGGTGGAGCAGAGGCCGGCCGATGCTGCCGGGCCGCGCAACCGGACTGTCGTCTCGCGGCTGCCGGCCTGGGCCAAGTCGGCGAAGAATCGGGACGACATCCTGCGGGCCGTCGAGCGGGTGAGACGCGAGCGCGGTTGAGCTAGAAACCGTGAAAATACACGGACTTCGCCACCTTCCGCCTGCCAAAACCCGTTCCATTTCAGGCACGTCAAACAAGAGTTGATGAACGTCGGTCGGCGAGCTTGACAGTCTCGGGGCGGGCGGCTCATGAACGACTCTCCGATCATGGTTAACGGCGTGCGGGAGGGGGAGCGATGCACGAGGCCGGCGATGCTGTTGCGCTCCTCCGCAGGCTGAGGCGCGCGGGCGCCCATCTCCTCGAAAACAGGCGTCGTCTGATCCCCCGGGTTCCGCTGGGCGCGGTAGCGGCGGTGGCTGTGCTGCCGTTGTTCGGCTGCGACTTCTCCGCGCCGCAGCTGTTCGCCAAGCGGGCGACGGCCTGTCCGCGCCCGCAGGTGGCGCAAGGCGCCTCGGGCCAGTTCAACCAGCAGCAGATCGAGATCCGCAACCTGCGTCAGGGGGGCTTTCGCGGCGACTTCTTCGCCCAGCTGGAGCTGGCCCGCCGCTACGAGGGCCAGCGGACCAGCGACAAGAACCTCGACGATCCGGTCGAGGCGGCCGCCTGGTACGCCATGGCGCTGGCCAATCCGTCCGGCTACGCGCCGATCGCCGCCTACGAGCCGCGCGGCAAGCCGGGCAAGGCGCTGTCGCGCTTCGACGACTGCCGCGCCTTCGAGCGCCACGCCGCCTATGGCGCGCTCGACCGCCAGCTGTCGCGGATGTCGACCGAGGAGCGCGAGCAGGTCAGGAACCGGGTGATCTACATCCTGTCGACGCAGGGGGCCGATGGCTATCGCACCCTGGCGCGGATGCACGACGGCTATTTCGGACCCTATGGCGAGCCGTCCGACAACCTGCAGGCCGTCGAGGCCTATGGCGACCGCAAGCGCATCGGCGCGCCGGCGGCGCTGGACCTGTTCCGCCGCAACGACATCGACGCCTATCTCTACAACTACCTGGCGGTGCAGACCGGCGACGTGTCGGCCTATGTGATGCTCAAGGACTTCGAGCGTTCCTCGCCGCAGCGGGCCTCGTACGGCGGCTTCGTCGAGACCAAGGCCAAGCGCTGGATCCCGCCCTACGAGTTCTATCCGCCAGATTCGCCCGATTCCGGCGTGCCCCATTCCGACGAGAGCGATCCGGCCGGCGAGGCCAAGGAAGCCGCGCTGGCCCGCCTGCACGAACTGCCGTTCGTGCACATCGGCGAGGCGCTGTCGTACCTTAGGATCATCCCCGCGCCGCTGCTTGACGAGCGGCTGCTGTCGCTCAACGACGCCCAGACCTTCCAGGCCTCGATCGGCCGGCCGACCACGGGCCGTCTGACGCCGATCGAGAAGGTGAGGGCGGTGCAGTACGCGGCCGTCAACGGCTCGTCCAAGGCCCAGCTCGTTCTGGCGGTGATGTACTCCGAAGGCGTCGGCGTGCCGCGCGACTACGCCCGGGCCTATCACTGGTACGAGGAGGCCGAGCGCCAGGGTTCGCCCGAGGCCAAGTACGCCATGTCGACCTTCTTCTCGCTGGGCCTGCAGGGCGTGGCCGACCAGGACCGGGCCAAGGCGGTGGTCTACCAGCTGGACGCGGCCCTGGCCGGCTTCAAGCCGTCGGCCTGGCGGCTGCAGCAGTTGCTGGCCCAGGTCTCGCGCCCGCCGCGCGGCCCGGGCGAGCGGCCCCAGCCCTATGCGGCGCGGGCCTATGTGGCCCCGCCCAGCGCCGGCCCGGTCGAGGCCGTGCCCATCAACGCCCCTCGCGGGGACGCCGCCCGCCCCGATGCTGAAAGGGACTATCGATGAAGCGCCTCGCACCCTTCGCGGCGGCTCTCGTCGTCCTGGGCCTGGCGGGCGCCGCGCCGCAGGTCGCCCTGGCCTCGCCCGACGCCAAGGTCGACCAGCAGATCCGTCCGTGCTTTGGCCTGCTGCTCGAGCCCAACCTGTCGAAGGGCTGCGGCGTGCGCCGGCCGGTCAAGCGCAAGCCGCCGCGCCGGCCCTACTATCCCGGCGGCGGCTACGGGCCGTACCGCACGGTGGTCGATTGCGACGTCGCCTATCCGGGCGAGGTGAACGAGGTGCTGTCGCGCCTCTATGATGGCGACACCCTGACCCTGGTCTCGCGCAACGGCGGAGCCTGCCTGGAGTCGCTCAGCGTCACCCGCTCGGTGGTGATCACCGCCCGTGACTACAGCCCCTCGCGCACCCGGCCGATCCTGATCGCGCCGGCCGACCAGCCCTGCATCCGCATCGCCCCGGGCGTGGCCTTCGTGGTGCTGCAGAACCTGGGCCTGGAAGCCTCGCGCGGCGGTTCGGCCTCCTGCATCGTGGGCCGCGCCACCGAGCTGGCCCTGAAGGGCGTGGTCGTGCGCTACGACGGCGAGGCCTCGGCCATCGACGTCGCCGACAGCCGGGTGGAGATGATCGAAACGGCCTTCGTCGGCCGCACCCGCGCGCCGGTGGTCAAGCTGTCGGGCAGCCTGCAGGCCCAGGACATCGACGTGGCCGCCACCGCCATCGGCATGGCCGTCGAGACCGGTCGCGACAGCCGCCTGCGCGACATTCGTGTGATGCGTCTGGGCGACTGGAGCGGCTCCTCGCGCACCCGCAACTCGGCCGGCTTCGTGCTGACCGGCGTCAACCGCGACCAGCTGGTGCAGATAGACGGCCTGTCGACCGACGGCTTCTCGCGCGGCATCTACATCAGCGGCGGCGAAACCACCCTGCAGCGCCCCGTCGTGCGCGACAGCGACTGGGCGGTGGTGCTGGAAGGCGCCGACCTGCGCGTGCTGGACGGCCGGCTCGAAGCCGCCGACGTCGGCATCTACGCCGCCTCGGGCGTGGTCTACGCCTCGGACAACGCCATCGCCGGGGTGATGCGCGCGGGGTTGTTCGCCGACAGCGGGGCCCAGATCCGCGCCCGCGACAACCGGGTCTTCGCCCATCCGGGCGGCTGCGAGGCCCTGGTCACCGGCTATTTCGACGGCGCGCTGACCTGCCGTCCGTGGTTCGAGGCGCCGGAGCTGTTCCGCACGCCGCGCGACCGGGCCCGCGTCGACTACGACAGCTACTGGCCGGCCGGCGCGGTGGCGGTGCTCTCGGGACCGCCGTCAGGCGCCCTGGCCGGCGGCCCCGCCGATCCCTACGAGGCCTCGGCCGCCGCCGGCAGTCCGGTTGGCCCGTCCACCCGCCCGCAAGGAGGTCCGCGATGATCCGCCTGTTCGCATCCAGCGTCCTGGCCCTGGCGCTCGTCGCCGGCGCGGTCCAGGCCCAGCCGACGGCCGGCAAGCGGCCCGGACCGGGCGGTCGCGGCGGCCCCTGCGGCGCGCCGCTGACCGGCCAGGCCCCCGACGTCATGACCTATGACCGCGCCAGCGGCACCCAGGTGTTCGTCAGCGGCCAGGGCGGGACCGAGGTGTCGGCCTTCAACCAGCGCACCGGCTCGTCGGCGGGGATGCGGGGCGATCTCTCCAAGCCCGGCGTGACCGAGGCCTGCGCCTCCGACGCCCTGACCGGCGACGGCTACGCGGTCACCTCGCGCGGGCCGGGCGACATCGCCGTGGTCGGCCGCGACGGCCAGACCGGCGAGCGCTGGGCGATCAAGCGCTCGGACGGCACGACCGAATACTGGGATCCGCGCGGCGAGCACCGCTGCTTCCGCGGCAGCCTGGGCATCTTCCCCGGCGCGCGCGGATGCTGAGCCGGCTTTCGCTGCTGGGCCTGGCCGCTGTCGTCCTGACCGCCTGCGCCACGCCGCACGGCCACCGTCCGCCCCCGCCGCCGCATCCGTCGGAGGTCACGCCGCCGCCCCCGCCGATCGAGGCGATCCGCCCGAAGGTGTGATCAGAAATCCCTCTCTCAAAGAGAGAGGCGGGGCCCGCCGCGAAGCGGTGGGAGGGTGAGAGGTTTCACAGCTGGCCGGATGACCTCGGGCTTTTCCGCTCCCCCGTGTCGTCATCCCGGCCGAAGCGCATAGCGCGTAGAGCCGGGACCCAGGAGCCGCCGCATCGCGTTTGCCGCCGCCAAGTTGCCGCGTCGTCGACTGAGCCCAGTCCCCTAGGTCCCGGATAAGCGCTACGCACTTTCCGGGATGACGACGGGAGGCGCGTTGAGTTTCGAGAGGCGGGGCCAGCCGCGCTACATTCGGTGAGTTTGTCACCTCTCACCCTCCCATGGCTGCGCCATGGGCCCTGCCCTCTCTCAAAGAGAGAGGGTTCGCTCTACGGCCCCACCGTCGCCTTCATCTCCGGCGGCCGCCTGCGCATCGTCGCCTGCTCGTAGGCGTAGCCCAGGCTCAGCAGGCGGGCTTCGCTCCAGGCTGGGCCGATGAACGACAGCCCCACCGGCAGGCCCTCGACCTGGCCCATGGGCACGGTCAGGTGCGGATAGCCGGCCACGGCGGGCAGGGTGGTGGCCGAGGCGCCGTAGTGGTCGCCGTTGACAGGATCGATGGTCCAGGCTGGCCCGGTGGTCGGGGCGACGATGGCGACCGCGCCGGTCTCCTTGAGGATCCGGTCGATGCCTTCCGGCCCCGCCAGGCGCTTGGCGTCGGCCTTGGCCTTCAGGTAGTCGGGATCATCCAGGCCCTTGGTCGCCTGCGCCCGCTCGAAGGTCTCCTGGCCGAACCAGCGCAGTTCCTCCGGCGTGGCGGCGTTGAAGGCGATCAGGTCGGCCAGGGTGCGGGCCTGAACCTTCTTCGGGTCGGTCGAGGCCAGGTAGGCGGCGATGTCGGCCTTGAACTCGGTGAACAGCACCAGCCCTTCGGCCTTGCCGACCGGGCCCTCGTCGAAGGCCTTCACCTCGACCAGCTTGGCGCCCTGGGCCGACAGGTCCTTCAGCGCCTGCTCGAAAACCGCGTCGGTCCTGGGGGAATCCCCGGCGTAGAACCGCGCCACCGCCAGGGTGACGCCCTTCAGCGCGGTCTTCGACAGGCCCGCGGCGTAGTCGCTCCTGCGGGCGTCGGCCTCAAGCGTCGCCGGATCGGCGGGATCCGAGCCGGCCATGGCGGTCAGCAGCAAGGCCGCGTCGCGCACCGTGGTGGTCATCGGACCGGCCGTGTCTTGGCTGTGGCTGATCGGCACGACATGGGTGCGCGAGACGAGGCCCACCGTCGGTTTCAGGCCCACCAGGCCGTTCATGGCGGCGGGGCAGGTGATCGAGCCGTCGGTCTCGGTGCCGATCGCCGCCGTGGCCAGGCCCGACGCCACCGCCGCGCCCGAACCGCTGGACGAGCCGCAGGCGCTGCGGTCCAGCGCGTAGGGATTGCGGGTCAGGCCGCCCACGGCGCTCCAGCCGCTGGTCGAGCGCGACGAGCGGATGTTGGCCCATTCCGACAGGTTGGCCTTGCCCAGCACCACCATGCCGGCCGCGCGCAGCCGGGCGACCAGCGGGGCGTCGCGGCCGGTGACGTTGTCCTTCAGCGCCAGCGACCCGGCGGTGGTGGCCATCGGGTCGGCGGTCTCGATGTTGTCCTTGATCAGGATCGGCAGGCCGTGCAGCGGGCCGCGCGTCCTGCCCGCCTTGCGCTCGGCGTCGAGGGCGCGGGCGATCTTCAGGGCGTCGGGATTGAAGGCCAGCACGGCGTTGGTCCGGTCGCCGAAGTAGTGCTGCACGGTCAGGCGGCCCAGTACGGCGTCCTCGGCGGTCAGCTCGCCGGAGGCCTGCAGGGCCTGTTCGTCGGCGAGGGTGATCTGCGGGCCGACGAAGGCCACGTGCGCGACCTCGTCCTCGGCGTCCTTCGAAAGCGAGGCGAGGTACTCGGCCGGCGTCTGCGGCCTTGCCGCCTCCGGCGCGGCCAGGGCCGGACCGGCCAGAAGCAACGCGGCCCCGCCGGCCAGCAACAGACGCTTCATCCCCACGATCCGTCCCCCTGTCACATGTAGAAACGGCCCCGACCGTGAAGTCGGGGCCGCTGATCGATCACTCGCCCTTGAGCTTGCGGTCGAAGAAGTCGAGGTGCGTCTTCATCACGTGCAGGCCCTTGGACCGGCTGCGGATGACGCTGTGGCGCTCGCCCGGGTACAGCATGGTCTCGAAGGCGATGCCCTTTTTCTGCAGCGCCGCCAGCACGCGGGTGCTGTTCTCGAAGATCACGTTGTCGTCGGCCATGCCGTGGATCAGCATCAGGCTGCCGGGCTTGAGCTTGTCGACGCGGCCCAGGAAGTCCGAGGCCGCATAGCCGGCCTTGTTCTCCTCGGGCTTGCCCATGAACTGCTCGGTGTAGTGGGTGTCGTAGAGGCCCCACTCGGTCGGCGGCGCGCCCGAGACGCCGGCCTTGAAGGGCGTGCCCTCGGCGGTCAGCATCATCAGAGTCATGAAGCCGCCGTAGGACCAGCCCATCACGCCCAGGCGCTCGGGATCGACATAGGGCAGGGTCTTCAGGAAGGCCGCGCCGACGAACTGGTCCTCGACCTCGACCGTGCCCATGCGGCGGTCCAGCGCCGTCTTGAACGCCGTCGAGCGGTTCGACGAGCCGCGGTTGTCGAGCTTGAACACCACATAGCCGGCGTTGGCGAAGGCCTCGTCGTTGACGCCCCAGCTCTTGGTCACGCGCTGGGCGTGCGGGCCGCCATACACTGAGACGATCACCGGATACTTCTTGGCCGCGTCGAAGTTCGCCGGCTTCAGCAGCGAGTAGTGCAGCACCTGGCCGTCGGCGGCCTTCAGCGTGCCGAACTCCGGAACCAGGTGATCGGCGGCGTAGGGCGCGTAGGGGTGGGCGGCGTCGAGCCTGTTCTCCTCGATCCAGCGCACCCGCTTTCCGGTCGGGTCGTACAGCGCCGTCTGCGGCGGGGTCTTCGGATCCGAGTACGAGCCGACGAAGGCGCCGGTGGCGGCGACCTTCGTGGTCCACCAGCCGCCGGCCGGGGTCAGGGCCTTCGGCGCGGCGGGCTTGATGTAGGAGACCGAATAGAGCCGGCGCTCGATCGGCGTGTCGATCGAGGCGCTGAAGAACACCAGGCCGCGCTTCTCGTCGACGTCGTTGACAGCCTCGATCTTGTCGACCGGCCAGTCGCCCTTGGTCACCTGCGCCAGCAGCTTGCCGTCGGCGGCGTAGTGATAGAGGTGCTTGTTGCCCGACTTCTCCGACGACCACAGGAAGCTGCCGTCCTTCAGCGGGCGGAAGTCGTCGTGCAGCTCGACCCAGTGCGGGTCCGTCTCGGTCAGGATCGTCTTGCCCGAGCCCTTGGCCGGGTCGAAGGCGATCAGGTCGAGGGTCTTCTGGTCGCGGCTCTGGCGCTGGACGTAGAGGGTCTTGCCGTCCTTGGCCCAGGCCACGCGTGCCAGGTAGATGTCCTTGTCGGCGCCCAGGTCGATCTGCACCACCTTGCCCGAGGCCAGGTCCTTGACGAACAGGTCGACGACGGCGTTCGGGCGGCCGGCGCGGGGATAGCGCTGGTCGATCACGGTCGCGCCGGCCGGGCCGATGTCGGCGCGCGGCACGATGTCGACGCCGCTCTCGTCGACGCGGGTGTAGGCGATCAGGCGCTCGTCCGGCGACCACCAGTAGCCGGTGTCGCGGTCCATTTCTTCCTGGGCGATGAACTCGGCCACGCCGAACGACAGGGCGCCCTTGCCCTCGGCGGTCACCGCCGTCTCCTCGCCGCCGGTCAGCGGGCGCACATAGAGGTTCTGGTCGCGGACATAGGAGACGAACCTGCCCTTGGGCGAGACCTTGGCGTCGACCTCGTCGCCCGGGGTCTGGGTCAGGCGGGTCACCTTGCCGTCGGCGACGCTGTCGACATAGAGGTCGCCGTCCAGCGGCACGAGCACAAAGCGGCCCTCGCTGTCCCAGCTGTACTCGACGACGCCGCGGGCCAGCACCCGGGCGCGCTCGCGACGGGCGATCTCGGCTTCCGACAGCGCCTTGTCGCCCGACGACAGGGCGTTGGCGTCGATCAGCCGGTAGGGCTCGCCGCCCTTGACGTCCACCGCCCACAGGTCCTGCACGTTGGCGGCCTCGGCCTTGGCCTTCAGGTAGGTCACCCGCTTGCCGTCCGGCGACAGCGCCACGCCCTTGGCGGTCGGCCCGTTGATGTCCGGATCGGAGAACAGGCGCTCGGGGGTGAGTTTTTCGGCCATCACGGGAGAGGCCAGGGCGAGACAGGCCGAGAGGGCCATGAGCGAGGGACGGATCATGGCGCGGACGCTAGAGCCCCGCACGTGCGTTGCCAAGCTCCACTTGAGAATCGTTATAATATAACATAACAGAAATGCGCAGCGCGGATCGGTCTCGCCGACCTGCCGCGTCCCCCTTCGTCATTTCCTTCCCGGACAGCGTGCCCCTTTGCGTAGATTTCTGCTCGCCTTCGCCTCGCTCCTGCCGCTCGCGGCCGTCCCCGCCCATGCCGAGGAGGGGGGCGAGACGCCCACCGCCGTGCAGCCCGTCCTCGTCGAGGGGGCAGGGGACGAGCTTGGTCCCGTCTTGACCGCCTCGCGCTCGGTTCTGGTCGGCGAGACGCTGGCCCGCGTGCGCGCCGCGAGCCTGGGCGAAACCCTGGCCAAGACCCCGGGCGTGCAGAACAGCGCCTTCGGCCCGGCCGCCGGACGTCCCGAGATCCGCGGCCAGTCGGGGCCGCGCGTGGCGCTGCTGGTCAACGGCATGCCCTCGCGCGACGCCTCGACCCTGTCGGGCGATCACGCCGCCCCGATCGAGCCGTTCCTGGCCGACCGCATCGTCGTCTCCAAGGGCCCGGCTTCGGTGCTGAACGGCGGCCAGGCGGTCGGCGGCGCGGTCGATGTGAGCGACGGCCGCATCCCCGCCAGCGTTCCGGCTCAGGCCTTCTCGGGCCGGGCCGAGATCAGCGGCGGCTACAACACCGGCTCGGCCGCCATGGCCAGGCTCGACGGGGGGCAGGGCGAGTGGGCCTGGCATTTCGACGCCCTCTATCGCGACGTTCCCGACCTGCGCATTCCCGGCGGCTCCAAGGATGCGGCCTGCCGCACCTGGAAGACGCTGGTGTCCAACGTCTACGCCCAGACCCTGTGCCAGGTGCGTCTGTCCAATCCGACCTGGGTGCGCGACCCGGCCACCGGCCTCTGGGTCGACGCCACCCCGCCCGAGCGCCAGGTGATCACCGACCGCTATCCCGGCGCCGAGGGGCGGCTGTCCAACAGCGGCCTGACGACGAAGGTCGCCACGCTGGGCGCCAGCCGGATCACCGCCGACGGCTATTTCGGCGCGGCCGTGCAGCGCTATGTCAGCGACTATGGCGTGCCGGGCTTCGCCTACATCACCTCCAGCCATCCGCAGCCGTCGCCGATCGCCCTGCGGGTCCGCTCGACGCGGTTCGACGTCAAGGGCGGCCTGACGCCCGACGCCCTGGGCGTGGCGCGGATCGATTTCGCCCTGGCCCGCACCGAAGGCGACGATCGCGAGGTGATCGATGGCCAGCCCCACACCCGCCTGCGCACCACGGCCGACGACCTGCGCATCGACGTGACCCACAAGCCCTTCGCGGGCTTCACGGGCCTGGTCGGCGTGCAGGCCAGCCAGCGCGATCTGGTCACCGACGGGGCCAAGGCCTACCTGCCGTCGGTCGCCACCCGCGAGGACGCCATCTACTGGGCCGAGCAGTTCGCCTGGCGCGCCCTGACCGTGAAGGCCGGCGCCCGCGCGGGCCGCACGCGCTACGACGTCGACGAGGCCACCATCCGTCCGGGCCGCGGCCTGGGCTCGCTGGCCAAGGACCGCGACTACTCGACCACCGACCTGTCCGGCTCGCTGCGCTACGACGTGATCGAGGGCCTGTTCGTCGAGGCTCGCTACGACGAGACCGAGCGCGCGCCGTCGCTGATCGAGCTCTACGCCAACGGCGACCACTTCGGCATCCTCACCGAAGAGCAGGGCGACGCCCGTCTGAAGGTCGAGCGGGCCAAGACCGCCGAGCTGGGCGCGGGCTTCCAGCGCGGCCGCTATCGCCTGACGGCGGCGGCCTATCGCACCGACTACGACAACTACCTCTATCTCGGGAACACCGGGGTCTCGCGAACCCTGCCGGTGCGCGAATGGCGCCAGGGCGACACCCGGATCGAGGGACTGGAGATCGAGGGCTCGGTGGCTTTCCGCGGCACGGCCGTCGGTGACGTCGTGCTCGGCGGCTTCGTCGACCGGGTGCGCAGCAAGCCCCGCTTCACCCTGCCGGACGGCTACAGCCCCTTCACCTCGTCCAAGACCACGGCCGAGTGGGACAAGGAGTACTTCCGCCGCAACCTCGACGGCGACTACCTGCCGCGCATGCCGGTCTCACGCTTCGGGGGCGACGTGTCGTGGTCGCGGGGCGTCTGGAGCGCCAGCCTGGGCGCCGTCCGCTACGAGAAGCAGGACCGGGTCGCCAAGAGCGAGGCGCCGAGCGCCGCCTACACCCTGGTCGACGCCCACGCCGCCTACGGTTTCGAAGCCCGCGGCGCCAGGTGGGAGGCCTTCGTCGACGCGACCAACCTGCTCGACGAGGAGGCCCGCGCCCACAACTCGTTCCTGCGCTACCGGGCGCCGATGGCGGGCCGGGCGGCGCGCGTGGGGCTGAGGGCGCGGTTCTAGGGGCCTTCTCTTTCTACCGAGCATCCCCGCGCAGGCGGGGATCCAAGCTGAGTCTGCGGATTGCGCCACGGCCGCGCAGCCTCCTGAACGTCAGCTTGGGTCCCCGCCTTCGCGGGGAAAGACGGAGTAGGGGCGAGGCGCCCCTCACCCCCTCGCAAATCGCCGTCCTAGCCAGTCGATGATCGCCGCGTTCACCGCTTCCGGCTTTTCCTGCTGGGTCCAGTGGCCGCTGCCCTCGACCAGCACCTTCTCCAGGTCGTCGACCTGGTCGCCCATGCGGTCGGCCAGGCTCGGCGGCAGCACCACGTCGTGCTCGGCCATGATCATCAGGCAGGGAATGCCGTCGATGCGGCGGGGCAGGGGCTCGGACCGTTCCCAGTTGCGGGTGAAGTTGCGGTACCAGTTGATCGGCCCGGTGAAGCCGCCCGCCTCAAACGCCTCCACATAGACGCCCCGTTCTTCGTCGCTGAGGAACTGCTTGTCGTCGGTCGCCGGATCGTAGTGCTCCAGCGCCAGCTGCAGGGCCAGCGAGCGACGCTCGGCCGGGCGTGACGAGAAACCGACCACGCTGTCGCCGGGCAGGCGCATGAAGAAGCGCATGGTCTTGTCGACGTCCTGGGCGAACAGGGCGTCGGCTGCGCCGGGCGTCTGGAAGTGCACGATGTACATGTCCGGCCCGTAGGCGGCCTTGAACATCTCGATGGGGTCGATCGGCAGGCGCGGCACGAACGGGGTGTTCAGCCCGATGATCCCGGCCACGCGCGTCGGATGCAGCAGCGGCATGGCCCAGACGATGATGCCGCCCCAGTCGTGGCCGCAGAAGATCGCCTTCTCCACGCCCAGGTGATCGAGCAGGGCGACGAGGTCGCCCGTCAGGTGCTCCATGTCGTAGTCGGTGACGGCGGCCGGCTTGCCCGTCAGGCCGTAACCGCGCTGGTCGGGGGCGATCACCCGGTATCCGGCCTGCGCGAGGGCTGCGACCTGATGTCGCCACGAATAGGCCAGTTCGGGAAAGCCGTGGGAGAAGACGATGGGAACGCCCTGGCGCGGCCCGGCCTCGTAATAGGCCATCCGCAAGCCGTTGATGTCGGCGAACTGCGGCTGCGGCCAGGTCTGCGCGGCGGCCATCGGCGTCTCCCTTGTTATGTTATCGCTGGTCAGATTGCGGGGGCGTGATCGACCGGGCAAGCGATAAAGGGTTTCCGTCGCGGCGGACGGGAGTAGAAGGCGCCCATGACTTCCGCCGCTTCCGCTTCCCCCTCCGCCACGCCCTGGCGGCTCGTCCTGCTTTTGGGGGCGCTGACGGCCTTCGCGCCGATGTCGATCGACATGTACCTGTCCAGCTTCCCGGCCATCGGCCAGACGCTGAAGGCGGGTCCCGAGCAGGTTCAGCTGACCCTGGCGACCTTCTTCGCCGGCATGGCCATCGGCCAGTTCCTCTACGGCCCGGCGTCGGACCGCCTGGGCCGGCGCGCGCCGATCCTGCTGGGCGTGGTCATCTACACCGTCGCCTCGGTGACCTGCGCGCTCGCGCCGAACATCGAGGTGCTGCTGGGCGCCCGCTTCGTCCAGGCCTTGGGCGGCTGCGCCGGGGCGGTGGTGGCCCGCGCGGTGGTGCGCGACCGCTTCGACCATGCCGAGACGGCCCGGGTGCTGTCGCTGATGACCCTGATCATGGGCCTGGCGCCGGTGCTGGCGCCGCAGCTGGGCGGCCTGATCTTCGCCCTGGCCGGCTGGCGGGCGGTGTTCGGGGTGATGGCGCTGTTCGGCCTGGCCATCGGCCTGTGGGTGCTGCTGGGCCTCAAGGAGTCGCGCTCCGAAGAGACCGCCGCCCAGGCCCGCGCCGAGAACCCGCTGCGCGCCTTCGCCCTGCTGCTGCGCGAAAAGCGCCTCCTGGGCTACGGCATCGCCGGGGCGCTGAACGGCTCGGTGCTGTTCACCTACATCTCGACCTCGCCCGACCTGGTGATGGGCACCTACGGCCACTCGCCGCTGGTCTTCAACATCGTCTTCGCGCTGAACGCCGTGGGCATCATCGGCGCCAGCCAGGTCAACCGCCTGCTGCTGCGCCGCTTCAAGCCCGACGAGGTGCTGACCCGCGCCAGCCTGGCCTCCACGACCCTGGCCCTGGTGCTGAGCTTCTTCGCCTGGACGGGCCTTGGCGGCGAGTGGACGGTGCTGCCGGTCCTGTTTCTGGCGCTGTCGACCTACGGCCTGATGTCGGGCAACACCATGGCCGGCGCGCTCAGCGTCGACCCGCGCCGGGCCGGCTCGATCTCGGCCCTGATGGGCGGCACCTCGTTTGGCGCCGGCGCCGTGGCCGCCTGGGCCGGCGGCCTGCTGCACGACGGCACCCCGCGCCCGGTGGCGATCGTGATGTTCGCCTGCCTGGTCGGCTCCAGCCTGGCGATCTTCCTGCTGGCCGTGCCGAAGAAGGCGCGGGCTTAGGCGAGCCGCTTCTCACTCACTCCGGCTTCTCTTCACCGAGCATCCCCGCGAAGGCGGGGAACCAAGCCGAGCCGGCGGACTGTCCACGGCCGCGCCCCATCCTGAAAGCCAGCTTGGGTCCCCGCCTTCGCGGGGATGCTCGGAGTTGGGGCGGCCGTCTAAGGCCCCGTTGGCCTAAGCCCGAACCAGCCGCCGTCGGCGTCGAACAGCACATCGACGCGGCGCAGCGCGTGCCGGCCGGTGTTCACGAACGCCGTCGGCATCGGCGAATTGACCAGCACCTGGGTCGGCGCGATCGCGTCGCCCTGGCCCGTCGTGAAGGCCAGGGTCGTGGCCGGGGCGGTGGGCACGGTGATGGTCACCGTCTGGCCGTCCGCCAGCACCGTCGACTGCGCCTTGTCGTTGTTGTTGGTCTGTGTCCGCGTCTGCAGGGCGGCGGGATCGGCCACGCCCAGGTACATGGTCGGGATGCCGGTATCGATCAGCAGCGCGCCGGGCTGGGCGGGCAGGCCGCCGGCGGCCACCTGCATCGGCGCCTGCGGCCAGTCCATGGCGCCGTTGGGGCCCTGCTTGCCCAGCTTCACGAACCGGAAGCCGCCGGTGTTGGCCGGCGTCAGGCCCACGTGCACGCCGCCCTGGGTCACCACATAGCCCCGGCGATAGGTCTTGGGCGCGATCGGCCGGCCGTCGATGGCCACGAGGTTCAGCAGCGGGTTCTTCTTCGGCGTGCCCTGGGTCTGGCCGTTGCCCTCGCGCCCGAAACCGACGCCCATATAGGCGATGCCCCTGGGCATGGTGATCGTGGCCTTCGGCGCGGCGCAGGTTCCCGGCGAGGACTTCACGTCGTAGCCGGGGCAGTCGTGTTCGATGTCGACCACCAGGATCGGAACCTGCGCCCGCGCCAGCTCCGCTCCCGCCGAGTCGACGAAGGCGACGCTGGTGGGGACCCAGTGGCCCACCCACAGCCGCTTGCTGCTGCTCAGGAACTCCCAGCCGCGCGGATAGGCCTTGGCCTTGTCGGCCGACCAGCCGGGCAGGTCGACGGCCGAGATCACCACCCCGGTCGAGCCGGTGTCCATCACCACCGGCGGCGGCGCATAGGCGCCCAGCGGGCCGTCCAGCCGCAGCGATACGGTCGGCGGGCCGTCGAACGGCCCGGCCGCCCAGGGCGTGAAGGGGATGAAGCGGCCCTGGTCGTAGGGCTGAAGGTCCGGCCCCGCCTGCGAACAGGCCTGGGTGGCCAGCGTGGTCGAGGCCAGCAGCAACGCGGCCGCGCCTTGGGAAATCCTGATCGGTCGCATGAAGCCTGTCCTCCCTGGGTGGAGTTCACATCGCTTCGTGCAACTTAGAATGATCTATCCGCGCCTTTGCAAGCGTGGCTAGGCCTGGTCGGCGACCTTGCCGGCGCTCCAGGCCAGGGCCAGCCAGCCGGCCAGGAAGGCCACGCCGCCGATCGGCGTGATCGCCCCCAGGATACGCGGACCGCCGAAGGCCATGGCGTACAGCGTGCCCGAGAACACCAGCGTCCCCAGCAGGAAGAGGCCGGCGGTCAGGCCGCCGGAGCGTCCCGTGGCCCGCGCCACCGCGAAGGCGGCGAACACCGCCAGCGCGTGGGTCATCTCGTAGAGCGCACCGGTCTTCAGCAGTTCGGCGGGGCGCGCCTCGTGCACGCCATGGGCGGCGAAGGCCCCGACGGCCACCGAGACGAAGCCGCTGAGGGCGGCCAGGCGCAGGTAAAGCTTCGGGGTCCAGATCTTCGCCATGGGCCTAGCGGTGCTTCTCGTGCTGGGTCACTTCGTCGGGCTTGATGTCGATCACGCTCGGCGCGGCGGCGTTGTATTGCTCGGTCTTGTGCAGGTCCATGACGACGCTGCGGTGGCCTTCCCAGATCATGTGCAGGGCGACGTACAGCACGATCGCCAGGCCCACGAAGCCGATCCAGCGGTGCTTGTGCAGCAGCTTGGCGATGGCGTTGGCGGCCAGGCCCATCAGGGCGATCGACAGCAAGAGGCCGAACACCAGGATGCCCGGGTGCTCGCGGGCGGCGCCGGCCACGGCCAGCACGTTGTCCAGCGACATCGAGACGTCGGCGATCAGCACCTGCAGGAAGGCGCTCTTGAAGCTCTTGGCCGGCCTGGCGCGCGGTTCGGTGGTCGGGTCGCTGTCGAGCACGGCGGCCGCGTCGGCCTCGTCGTGGTGCGCCTGGTCGCGCATCTCGCGCCACATCTTCCAGCACACCCACAAGAGCAGGAAGCCGCCGGCCAGCAGCAGGCCCACCACGCCCAGCAGCCAGGTGGTGATCAGCGCGAAACCGATGCGCAGCACCACGGCCGCGCCCAGCCCGTAGAGGATGACCTTCTTGCGGTCCTTCACCGGCAGGCCGCCGGCGGCCAGGCCCACGGCCACGGCGTTGTCGCCGGCCAGGACGAGGTCGATCATCAAGACCTGGAGGAAGGCGGCGGCGGGGCCGTCGGGCGTGAAGAGCGTTTCGAGCATGCGGTCTCAATGGGGCAGGCGGCGCGCCCTGGCAAGGGTTGGAAAAAGGGGCCGGAAACGAAAGCGGCGCGCCCCGGTCGGGGACGCGCCGCTGAAGCCGTCGAAAGCGCCGATCCTAGTGGACCGGCTCGGGCTCGCGATGGGTTTCCTCGCTGGCCGGCTCGGCGTGGACAACCGGTTCGGCCGCCGGTTCGACATGGGCCTGTTCGCTGACGTGCTGCACCTGCGGGCTGTCGTCGGCGGGGGCGGGGAAGGGCTCGTGCTCGGCCGCCTGGGCGGCGGCCTCCTCGGCCTTGGCCTCCTGGTGGTGGTTGAACATCGCCGTGGCCGCGGCCCCGGCGATGGCGCCGCCGGCGGCGGCCACCATCGGGTTCACATAGGCCACGTCCTGCGACTTGGGCGTGTCGAACTCAGGCTCGTTGCGGCCGTAGTCGGTCAGGGTGCGGAACTTGCGGCGACGCTCGGCCCGTTCCTTGGCCTTGGCCGCGTTGCGCGAGATCGCCACCAGGATGATCAGCGCCAGCAGAACCAGACCCGCGCCCAGCAGCGACTTGCCCGGAATCTTGCCGATCCCCGGCACCTCGTACTGGGCGTCCAGGAAGGCCGGCAGCTTGAAGCCCTCGACTGCTTCCTTGGCCTTCGCGGGCGCGGCGGCGACCTGCTTGCTGATCGAGCCCAGCGAGAACGGCTGGGCGGGCTTGGCGCCATCCAGCGAGGCGCCGAACGAGGTGGTCAGCTGGCCGTTGGCCTCGGGCGTCGGCTTGACCTGCCAGGCGAAGGTGGTCGGTTCGCCCGGCTTGACGGTCGCGGTCTGGCGGCCGTTCGGGGTGATCTCGTAGCCCTTGCCCTCGAGGTCGGCATAGGCGCTGACCTTCTTGGCCGGCTTGCCGATGCCCAGCTTGGCGGCCTGCTGCTTGATCATGTCGCCCAGCGTGGCCGGCAGCGACAGGGTGACCTGGCCTTCCTTGCCGGTCTTCAGGCTTTCGGCGGTGGCCAGCACCGCGCCGCTGGTGGCGGCGGGGGCGACGGCGGCCTGCAGCTTCTCGACCTTGGGCGACAGCTTGGCGGCGGCGGGCGCGGCCGGGACGACGACGGGCGTCGGGGCCTTGGCCAGCTTCTCCGGCTTGGCCGGCGGCGCGACCGGCTTCAGCGCCGGGGCCTGGGCCACGGCCTTGGGCGCCGGCGCGACGGGCGCGGCCTTCACCGGCGCCGGCTTGGCGGCGACGACGGCGGGCTTGGGCGCGGGCTTGGCTGCGATCGGAGCCGGCTTGGCCGCGACCGGCGCGGGACGCGCGGCGGCGACCTGGGCCGGACGGGCGTGGTGCGGCTTGGGATGCGGACGGGCCGCCGGCTTGCCCTCACGCGGATTGGCGATCGGGCGCATGGCGGTGACCAGCGTGCCGTCGGGCCGGCGCCAGGTCTTCAGCCGCGAATCGCCGCTGGTGACGGCGACCGGCTTGGGCTGGGCGATCGGACCGCCCAGCAGGCCGTCGGCCGGCGGGGCCTCGGCCGTCGCCGGCGGCGCGCCCAGCAGTTCGGATTTCTCGACGGCTGGCGGCGGCGCCGGCTCGTTCAAGGCCGACGACGTGTCGGCCGGCTGCTTGGCGCCGCACCCCGCCAGCGCCAGCACGACAACGGCGGACGAGGCCAGGGCCGCCGTCCGGAACTTCATCTGCAACATCGGGTCCCCCGATCCCATGCTTCAAATCCTTCGCGGGCAAGGCTCGCGGAGGTACTCGTCCGCGAGGAAAACACGTCGTTGCGACGAAATCAAAACGGTTAATCGGGATTCACGAACCGATTTCCCCCTTCAGGCGAACTCGTGACGTTTCATAGAGCGCGATCGCCGCCGCGGCGGACACGTTCAGGCTCTCGAAGCCGCCCGGCATGGGGATTTTTCCCATCGCGTCGCAGTGCTCGGCCACCAGGCGGCGCACCCCTTCGCCTTCCGAACCCAGCACCAGCACGGTCGGACCGCCGTCCAGCACCTCTTCCAGGCTGGCCTCGGCCTCGCCGGCCAGGGCCACGGCCCGCCAGCCCAGGTCCGCCAGTTCCTCGAGGGCCCGCGAAAGGTTGACCACGCGCGCGTAGGGCACCTTGTCGACCGCGCCGACGGCGGTCTTGGCCAGCACGCCGGAGAGGGCGGGGGCGTGGCGGTCCTGCAGGACCGCGCCCTTCACGCCGAACGCGGCGGCCGAGCGGAAGATCGCGCCGACGTTCTGCGGGTCGGTGATCTGATCGAGCATGACGATCACGCCCTGGGCCGGCGTGCCCAGTTCGGCCAGCGACAGCGGCTCGGGCTCGGCGACCTTCATGGCGATGCCCTGGTGCACCGCGCCCTGCGGTAGAAGCCTGGCGATGTCGCCCGTCTCCAAGATCTGCAGCGCGGGGTGGCGCTGGAGATTCGGCGCGAGTCGCTTGGCCCGCTCCGGCGTCACCAAAAGGCGCTTGGCGGGCGGTCTGGCGGGGTTCGAAAGCGCCGCTTCGACCGCGTGATTCCCCCAGATCCATTCCTTGTCGTCGCCGGCCGGCTTGGAAAAGGTCTTGGTTTTCTGAGGCTTGGAGCGATTTTCACGTTCTGGCGCTTTTGGCCTTCTACGGTCGTTGCGTTCAGAATGAGAGGACACTATAAGACGCGCTCCGATTTGGGGGCCACGAGGTTCCGCGAGCCGGTCCGGCGGTGCTTAAGCACAGTCCGTTCCTGCTCAAAGAGCTTTTGTTCCTCGATCCACAGTAGCCGTTTGACACGGCCGCGAAGATCGAAGATATGGCCGCCTCTTCCGGTAGTTCACATCGCGCCGTGGGGGAATGTCCCGAGCGGCAAAGGGGGCGGACTGTAAATCCGCTGCGAAAGCTTCGAAGGTTCGAGTCCTTCTTCCCCCACCACGCGCGATGAACACCGGAAGGAGGGCTTGAGGCCCCCGAGCCAAGAGACGGGAGCCGACGCGACCCCGCTGCCAGTTACAGCTAGGCCCAAGTCTAGCTTACCAGGGCGGGTATAGCACAATGGTAGTGCAGCAGCCTTCCAAGCTGAGGATGCGGGTTCGATTCCCGCTACCCGCTCCAGCTCCCCCGAAAAGTTAGACGTAATCAATCAGCCGCCGGCGCGAAGGTAGAGACGATGGCCAAGGAAAAGTTCGAACGCACTAAGCCGCACTGCAACATCGGCACCATCGGTCACGTTGACCATGGCAAGACGACGCTGACGGCCGCGATCACGATCACGCTGGCGAAGTCGGGCGG